>Ga0136611_10000905_pt1 | contig 20148 bp, 12 predicted proteins | sample AntDrymUQ2232306_2_FD_106645 | JGI IMG/M metagenome (GOLD analysis project Ga0136611, IMG submission 106645) | Polar desert sand microbial communities from Dry Valleys, Antarctica - metaG UQ223 (23.06) | ecosystem: Environmental > Terrestrial > Soil > Desert | place: Antarctica: Dry Valley...
GATAAAAACAGGCATTCTGCCAATTTATTTACCCGATTAATATCCTTAGTATGCGAAGTGAAGTAGGAGGGAGTGCGTTCTGAATGGAATTTTGAATAAACCAGCAGAAGGTAGAAAAAGCGTTACTTGACTATTAACTGCTGCAGTTAGTTGATTAAATGTGCCTTATCCATAAAAGCTGAGCACTCATCTTTAAATAATTAAAATGGCAAGGTAAATAAAATGGCAAATTTCAGCAGAACCGATCTTGATTTTTTAATCCAGCAAGCTGTTATCTCTGAGAGTGATTCCACAGAACAAATTGGAGGCAATTTCAATGCACTACCTGGACTTGTTGGCAGTCCACTGCTACCACACGGTTTGCGCAACGTTAATGGAACATATAATAACCTGCAGCCGGGTCAATACTTGTTTGGAGCGGCTGATCAAGTTTTTCCACGTCTGCTGAATCCAGTCTTTCGTGATGGCGAAACAGCTTTATTCGGTCCTAAGGCGGGTCAGCCAACGAGTTACTTACAAACCAGTGGTCTGGTCTTCGATTCTCAACCCCGCACGATCAGTAATCTGATCGTTGATCAGACTGACAATAATCCGGCTGCTGCTGCTGCCGCGGCAAATACGGACGGGTCGGTCCCTAACGTTGATGGAAGGGGCACTTTCTTTATTCCAAACGTCACTCCCGATGTAGGCTTATCAGCGCCGTACAATGCATGGTTTACATTTTTTGGGCAGTTCTTTGACCACGGCCTGGATCTCACGAACAAGGGCGGCAGTGGAACGATATTTGTACCATTGAAACCTGACGATCCACTGGTCACCCATGGCCCCAATGGTATTGAAGGTGATGGGGATGAAGTGCTACCACAGAATGCCTTTATGCCTCTGAGCCGGGCAACCAATTTGCCTGGTCCGGATAATATATTGGGTACCGCTGACGACATTCATGAGCACATCAACCAGACAACACCTTTTGTTGATCAAAACCAGACCTACACATCGCATCCCTCGCATCAGGTTTTCCTGCGCGAATATGCGTTCAATGGGGCAGGTGATCCGGTTTCGACGGGCAGGCTGCTTGACGGTGCCGGTGGGCTTGGCGGGCTTGCCACCTGGGCCGATGTCAAACTGCAGGCGCAGAATCTCCTGGGTATCAACCTGACCGATGGCGATGTAACCAATCTGCCGCTGCTCAAAACCGATACTTATGGCAAGTTTATCCCGGGGTCCAATGGTTTTCCACAACTTGTGCTGAGTGGTAATACCGTGCTCGAGGGCAATCCTGCTGCCAACGGCGGACTTGGCGTCGACATTCCAGCTAATGTGGTTCGCACCGGCCATGCCTTTTTGGATGACATTGCGCATACGGCAGCACCACGCGATCAGAACGGCAATATGAAGCCGGATGATTCGGACACCGAGGTTGGGCTTTCGGGACCGGCAGGTGCTTATGACGATGAATTACTTGACAGACACTTTGCTACCGGCGATGGCCGCGGCAATGAAAACATCGGCTTGACCACGGTGCATACCGTTTTCCATGCTGAGCATAACCGCAAAGTTGATGAAGTTAAAGCTATCATCGACGCCAGCAGTGACCTTGCATTTCAAGCACAATGGCATATCGGCGGAAATCTGGCTGGACCATTTGATGGCGAGCGGCTTTTCCAGGCAGCACGTTTTGCCACTGAAATGCAGTACCAGCACTTGGTATTTGAAGAATTCGCGCGTAAAGTTCAACCCAATGTGGATGTTTTTATCGGTTATAACAGCACGATTGATCCGGCCATCATGGCGGAATTTGCTCATGTGGTTTACCGTTTCGGCCATTCAATGCTAACCGAGGACGTGGCCAGACAGGATATTAATCCGGTGACTGGTAAACTTATTCCTAATAACATTGATTTGATTCAGGCATTTCTGAACCCGGTTTCGTTTGGTGCTGGCTACAATAATAACCTCGAAGCCGCCGCTGCTGTGGTGCGAGGTACGACCAAACAAGTCGGCAACGAAATCGATGAGTTCGTCACCGAAGCCTTGCGTAATAACCTTCTCGGCCTGCCCCTCGACTTGCCTGCCATCAACATAACGCGTGCCCGCGATACCGGTGTTCCGTCGCTGAATGAGGCGCGCCTTATGTTTTGGGAGGATACCGGGCACAATAGTATTTTGCAGCCTTACGAGAGTTGGGCAGATTTTGGATTGAGTATCAAACACCCCGAATCGCTGACCAACTTCATTGCGGCCTACGGCACGCACTCCAGCATTACCAGTGTAACGACGATGGCTGACAAGCGTGCTGCAGCGCAGGCCCTCGTAACCCAGGCAGAAGCTGACAATAACAGTAATGGTGCGGTTGATTTCATCAACAGCACCGGCGGCGTCACAGCCGCATCATCCGGGCTGAATGCGGTTGATTTCTGGATTGGCGGTTTGGCTGAGAAACAATCGCCATTTGGTGGATTATTGGGTTCCACCTTTAACTTCGTCTTCGAAACGCAGATGGAAAACCTGCAAGATGGCGATCGTTTTTACTATCTGGCGCGTACGGCAGGGCTCGACTTCCTCACCCAATTGGAAGAAAACTCGTTTGCTGAGTTGGTGATGCGTAATCTGCCGGATGTGAAACATTTGCCTTTTGATATTTTCTCAACACCGGCTTATACCTTTGAAGTGGGTAATCTGGGGTCGAGTGGCCCGATTGTAGATGATCCCGACACGCTCGATGTTAATGAATTTACGTTGCTCAATCACTTGGGTCAGCGCGCTTTGGTTCGCGATACCACGCTGGGTCCAAATACCATCCGCTACACCGGTGACCAGCACGTGGTGATGGGCGGCACCGATCTGGTCAACAATATACGCGCTAGCGAGGGCGACGATACCATCTGGGGTGACGGCGGCAATGATCGTCTGGAAGGTGGTGCCGGCAACGATTCGATCAACGGCGGCGACGGCAACGACATCATTACCGACTCTTTTGGCGATGACAATATCAAAGGAGGTGCCGGTCACGACACCATTAACGGTGGCCCCGGTATCAATCTGATTCTGGGTGGTGCTGGCAGCGACTTCATTGTCACGGGTAACGATATTTCAGAGGTTTTTGCCGGCCCTGGTAACGACTTTATCCTTGGCAACACGCCGAATGAAGTCATGCAGGGCAACGAAGGTGACGACTGGATTCAAACTGGAACCGCCGATGGTGCTCCGGGCGATAATTTCGATCCCTTCGGGCGCGATCCAATCCGTGGTAACGACGTTTTCCTCGGTAATGGCGGTGTCGATGAATTCGGGGGTGAAGGTGGCGATGACATCATGAACGGTTTGAGTGGCCCGGACATATATGATGGCATGAGTGGTTTTGATTGGGCGATTACGGATAGTGCCCCTCTTGCTGCCGATATCGATCTAACAAAAAATGTTTTGCCAGGTCCTTTCGTGGAAGTTTTCGATCGTTTTGATTTTGTCGAAGCTGCGTCAGGATGGAATCTCAACGACATTATACGAGGCGACGACAATACCAGTGTCGAATTGGAACTGGTCGATCCGGTTACGGGACAAAACAATGCGTTGGATAACGTGAATAACCCAGCCGGTGGAGGGCATAGCGCTGCTGAAAGGATTGCACTGATTGAGGGATTGAGTACTTTACTGGGTGGTGCAACTTCGTTCAGTGCCGGTAATATTTTGCTGGGTGGTGCCGGTAGTGATCTTATTGAAGGACGTGGCGGTAACGACATCATTGATGGCGATGCCTGGTTCAACGTGCGAATTAGCGTACGGGATAAAATTGACCCCAACATCGAGATTGCATCCTTCGAAAATATGACCAGCGCATTGAGGACAGCGATGCAGAATGGGCTCTATAGCCCGGATCAACTCAAAATTGTCCGTAAGATTGAGATCGCACCGGCTGGTACCAGTATCGATACGGCCGTATTCCAGGATGTTTTTGCCAGTTATATATTGACTTTTGCCGCCGATGGCACAATATTCGTTGGTCACGCCAATCCTACAGTTGCTAATATTAACGATGGTAACGACACGGTTCGTAATGTCGAAAGGCTGCAGTTTACTGATAGGACTGCTGTAATCGGTACAGCCGGTAATGATAGTTTACTGGGTACGCCCGGTAATGACGTACTTATCGGGTTGGCCGGTAACGATAGACTGGATGGTTTGGGCGGCGTGGATACGCTCATTGGTGGCCTAGGTGATGACACCTATGTGGTTGATACGACTACCGACACGATTACCGAAGCCGCTGGTGTTGGAAGTGGTAACGATACAGTGGAAAGCTCGGTGACATTCACAATCGCTGCTGCTCCTAACCTTGAAAATATTACGCTGACGGGCGCAAATGCAATTGATGCGACTGGTAATGCAGCAAACAACATTCTTATTGGTAACAGTAATAATAATGTGTTAACAGGCGCTGCCGGCAACGATACGCTTACGGGTGGTGACGGTAATGATACATTGGCTGGTGGTGCCGGTAATGACTCCATGATTGGTGGCGCAGGTGATGATATTTATAATGTTGGTAGCGCCGGCGATGTGATTACTGAACTGGCAGGCGGTGGTACCGATACGGTGATAAGCACGATAGGCTATTCGTTAGCACCCAACCCCAATCTTGAGAATCTTCAACTCGGTGGTGCAGCTGCAATCAACGGAACGGGTAATGACGCGAATAATATTCTCACGGGTAACGGTGCCAACAATATACTCACGGGCAACGGTGGCGACGACGATCTGTTTGGTGGAATCGGCTCCGATACGCTGGCAGGCAACGCCGGAGCGGACAATTTCATTTACACCGCGATCGGCCAATCCACTACGGCTGCAGCGGGTAGGGACACTATTACTGCTTACGTGAGTGGAGCTGACAAGATTGATCTGAGTGCAATTGATGCCAATGCAGGAGTTGTCGGCAACCAAGCTTTCACCTTTATTGGCGCTGCTGCCTTTAGTGCAGCGGGGCAAGTGCGCTATGCGGGTGGTGCTTTGCAAGCTAACGTGGGCGGCGCTAATGGCAATACCGCTGACTTCCAGATTCAATTAACAGGCGCTCCAGCATTTATCGCAACGGATTTGGTTGCTTAATTAATTGCGTTAAGGAGGGAAGATTTGGGGAATGCAGACTTTTAAGTTTATGTTCTCTAAGTCTTTAATTGTTATGTAAAAATAGCGTAATGATAAAGAAGTTTGTCGTTGAGTGTTCAAAAAACAAACCCTGCCGATAAGACAGGGTTTGTTTTAGTGTCATCCAATATTCTATTTTTGAGTACACGACGTAGTTGATCTGATTATTCGCTAATAATATTGTGGTTGATGGCCAAGCGAATAAGTTGTGTTGTATTCTGCAACTTTAGTTTTCGCATCATGTTGAGGTAGTGGACACTGACAGTTTTGGGGCTGATAGAAATTTTTTCTGCAATTTCTGTGTTGGAATTTCCCTCTGCTATCAATTTAAGTATTTGGAATTCCCGTTTGGTGAGTAAATCAAAAGGATTTTCATAATTATCCTTACGTGTAGCATAGATTGCTAATGCGGTAGCCAGCTCTGATTCAATATAAGTTTTTCCTAAACTGACTTGTCGGACTGCATGGATCATTTCTCCTATCCCGCTTTGTTTGCTGATAAATCCGATTGCCCCTGCTTTTAATGCACGATGCACCATGATGACATTATTGAGCATGCTAAAAACTAAAATGCGTGCGGTAGGATCGTGGCCTATGATACGGTGGATTGTTTCAAACCCACAAATACCTGGCATATTGAGATCCAAAATGATGACATTAGGTCGATGTTCTTGCCATAGTTGGTAGCCTATTTCACCATTTTCAGCTTCGGCGACTACCTGCATATCCAGTGTGCTCTCAAGTAAACGTCGATAACCGTTACGTACTACAGGGTGATCATCAATCAGTAGGATGGTAATTGGTTTGGTCATTATTTAAGCTTTCATCGGTAATCTAATGTTAATCTCTGTGCCTTCATTGGGTGCGGTACGTACTGTCATTCTGCCATCCATGGCAATCACTCGTTCCCGCATACCTACTAGCCCTAGTCCCGTAGATTGTTGATTAGTATCATAGCCTTTGCCATTATCTTCTATTTTAAGCAGCAAGAAATCATCCGCAGAATTCTCACTGGTTTCACGGCTCAAACTGACCTGAGTCCAAGAAGCTTCCGAGTGTTTGTAGATATTAGTGAGACCTTCCTGAATAAGGCGAAATATCGTAATGTTGAATTGCTCATTCAGCTTTGTCAGTTTGCCCTCCAGCTTCAATTCGAGCGTGATCTGTGGATGGTATAAACACCATTGTTTCCTCAGCTCGAGTAACGCATCGGGTAATCCCAATGTATCCAGGAGTAAAGGGCGCAATCGATGGAGCATATTCCGGATTACTTGATGCATTTTTTCGGTACATGCTTTAATGGCTTGAACACTGGTGAGGATGGTTGAATCTTTTTTAGTATAATTTAGAATAACTTCGTTCTCTGCGCGAATAGCGGTAAGCCATTGCCCTAATTCATCATGCAATTCACGAGCAAGTACACGTCGCTCCTTCTCTTGGATACGAAATAATTCTTTCATAAGTTGCCTGTTTTCATGCAATAGATCACGATTGAGATTGCTCATTCTTTTGAGCTGACTGATATCCGACATCATCATGCGGCACATATTTTTATCACTTGCTACCGTACTTTCCAGGCGGATAAAGCTGAGCGGATCATGGTCATCCCCGATTTTTAAATCAATCGTGGTTTTACTGGAAGAGTTGAAAACGCCCTGTAGATAATTAAGAAAAGCTTGATGATCGATATCCAGGAAGCAACTGGTAAATGACTTGCCGATTAGAAAGGGGCGTGCTTTTCTCAGTAACGCTGCTCCGGTCAGATTAATCGATAGAATGTTTCCAGTACTGTCGACGGTTAAGTAGCCAACTGGCGCATGATCGTAGAGATCGGCATAACGATTGCGAGATTCTTCCAGTTCCAGCTGTTGCGTTTGAAGCTGATCAGAGAGCAGTTCCATTTTGTCCCGGACTTCATTGTCATCCAGCCTTCTATACCTATTACGCTGATTCATATCATCTCCTATTCGCTGGTAGCAGTAACGGACAGTAGTATTCATATATTTAATGTCCCTATTGATGTTGTACCTGCAAGAACAGGGCTGTATGTTTTGAATTGAGGTATGGTACCGGGAACGAGAATCATGCCAGTGGGCATGGAAGGTATTTTGCATCGTTGGGCAAATGAGTTTAATTCATCCGCACAGGTATTGATGCTTATGATTGGAAGTATATTTGCTTTTGTGTTTGGATTGATATTTACTTTATCCTGATAAATCTTTGCTTGGAAGAGTTTAGATTTATTTTTCAATTTGAAAGCGCTAAAAAATGTTTTTCCATAGAAATTATATACTATGGTATCAAGTGTGGGGTGAACAGGTATTTCATCCTACGGGGGAAATTCGCAGAAACCATACTCTTCATCTTGTTCAACTGTAGTTTCTAGGTTAAATCGTTTATCTGCTTAACAGAGGAACCGAAGAATTTGCTATTGCGATTAAATATTCTTGCTTTTGTTTTGGGTACCGGCCTATTGCAGCAACAAGCCCAATTACCTGAAATTATGTGGGTATGGAGCTTATTGTTGATAGCAATTGCAATGGGTTTTCTGTGGCGTTATCAATCAACTATTCTGATAGTAGTCAGTAGAATCTTGCTGTGGGTCTTTTTCCTGGGAATTGGGTTTTTCTGGGCAACTGCCTTTGCACACTGGCGTTTGGCTGATTCATTGCCGTCAGAGTGGGAACGTCAAGATATTCAGATCGTTGGCGTAGTAGCCAACTTGCCGCAAAGAAATGATCGCAGTATGCGTTTTCAATTTGATGTTGAACAGGTGATAACTAAAGGCGCAAAGGTACCCAAGCGTATCGCATTATCCTGGTATCAGAACCGTCAATCCGGTGGGGATGAAGTGGCGTTGCCAGTCATAAAAGCGGGAGAGCGTTGGCAAATAACGGTGCGCCTCAGGCAGCCATACGGCAATGCAAATCCACACGGTTTCGATTATGAGGCATGGGCATTGGAGCATAATATTCGCGCTATCGGCTATGTGCGTGCATCAACCGGGAATCAACAGTTGTATCCGATGGTGAGTCATCCTGCTTATTGGATCGAACATATCCGTGAAGGGGTTCAACAACGATTTAGTAATAGTCTGACGGATCAAACGTATGCCGGTGTTTTAAAAGCTCTGGCAATAGGCGATCAACATGCTATTCCACGCGATCAATGGCAAGTGTTTACGCGTACCGGGACGATCCATTTGATGGCAATTTCCGGTTTGCATATCACTTTGGTTTCGAGTCTGGTATTTGCAGGGATATTTTGGTTATGGCGCTGGAATACTCACCTGGTATTACGCTTACCAGCACGCCGGGCTGCTGTTATTGCCGGATTACTAGCCGCGTTTGGCTATGCGGTGTTGTCGGGTTTTGCAATTCCGGCGCAGCGAACATGTTATATGTTGACGGTAGTGGCGATTGCATTATGGCGTGGGCATTTTACCTCAGCACCGGCAGTACTGGGATGGGCTTTATTAGGGGTGGTGGTGCTTGATCCCTGGGCGACCAGCTCTCCTGGATTTTGGTTATCATTTGGTGCGATTGCTATCATTATGTTGGTAACGGTGGGGCGGATAGGAAAAGTACACTGGCTCAGCTGCTGGCTACGGATTCAATGGGCGATTACATTGGGATTGATTCCGCTATTACTGGCTTTGTTTCAACAGGTGTCATTGGCATCACCCATTGCCAATGCCATTGCGATTCCTCTGGTGAGTCTTGTGGTGGTACCGCTGACATTGCTGGCAACGATTCCCCTGTTCGACTTTATGCTACCACTGGCCCATACAGCACTCAGTGCTGGCATGACATTGTTGCATGGGTTAAGTGATTTGCCTCACGCTGTTTGGGAGCAGCATGCACCACCAACATGGACGATACCCATGGCTATTGTTGGCATCGTTTGGATGCTCTTGCCAGGAAGCCTGGGATTAGGTTTCTTTTCCGGATTTCCGGCACGCTGGCTGGGGGTGATTGCATTATTACCGATGTTTCTAATACAGCCACCCAAACCGGAGGCCGGTGAGTTATGGTTGACAGTGCTGGATGTTGGTCAAGGCTTGGCGGTCGTGGCGCGCACTGAGCATCATACCTTGCTGTTTGATACTGGTCCGAGTTTTGGTGAAACAGACAGTGGTAGTCGCATTATCCTGCCTTTTTTACGGGGAGAAGGCATCCGGCAGCTCGATGCCATGATCGTGTCACATGCAGACATGGATCATAGCGGCGGCGCGTTATCCGTATTGGCGGCGATGCCTGTGAGGATGTTGCTATCATCGCTGCCTAATCATCATCCGATACCACAAGCTGCTATGTACAAGGAACAATGCCGTGCGGGTCAATCCTGGCAATGGGATGGCGTATATTTTGAATTACTGCATCCGTTGGCGGATAATTACGCGAATTCACAGCGTAAGGTCAATGCAAACAGTTGCGTGTTAAAGATTACATCAATCCATGGCAGCGTATTACTACCGGCTGATATTGAAAGGAAAGATGAGCAGGCCTTACTGGCTCGTGCCCCTGATCGGCTTCCTGCAACCGTATTGATCGCACCTCATCATGGCAGCCAAACTTCATCGACTGTTGAGTTTGTAAAAAAAGTGAATCCAGCGCTAACGATATTTACGGTAGGTTATCTGAATCGTTATGATCATCCGCGTGAATCCGTGATGATGCGGTATCGCAACCTGGGAGGCCAATTGCTGCGGAGTGATAGGGATGGTGCTATTTTGCTGCGTTTTGCAGATAACCAATGGTCTGCTGATAGTTGGAGGAAATTATATCGCCGCTATTGGCATTACAATAGAAGCCAGAGCAGAGAAAAGAAGTTTCAATAAGGGATATTCCATAGATACGACCTAGTCTGAACAATTGATGACATGTTAATGCTGACCGGATTATGATTGGAATCCGCTACGCAAGATGGCGCTGAACAAACACAGCAATGTGGCTGTCTGAAAGACAAGTTTAGATTTTCTCTATGCCTCAGTAGTTCCTGTGCTTTAATAATGACTTAACCATTATTTCCTGAAATTCACCATGTATATTCGCAAACACACTATTTTTCCTGAAGAATTTCCAGAGAATTGGGCATCCGATTGGGGTGAGGATGAATTTGGATTGTGGATGGCTTTTAGCTACAAAGGGGTGCGGCAGGCATTTCGTTGGTGCGAACCGGGGACATTTTTGATGGGTTCGCCGGAAAACGAGCCTGAACGTGAGTACGATGAATTACAGCATGAAGTTACATTACCCCGAGGCTTTTGGATAGCCGATACGCCAGTAACACAGTCACTATGGCAAGCGGTGATGGGGAGCAATCCCAGCGAATTTCAAGGTAAAAATAGCCCCGTAGCGCATATCAACTGGAATGATGCACAGGTGTTTATCGCCAAAATGAACGAAATGAAAGTTGAGTTGAGATTGTGTTTGCCAACTGAAGCGCAATGGGAATATGCGTGTCGTGCCGGAACGGTGACACCGTTCTACTGGGGTGACCTGATTGATTCTACACTTGTTAATTTTGATGGTAACTATCCCTACAATAATGGCCGCAACACTGAATACCGTGGTCAGACAGTCGAAGTGAAAGAACTACCGTGTAATGACTGGGGGCTGTATCAGATGCACGGTAACGTATTGGAATGGTGCCAGGATTGGTTCGACGATTATCCGTCGCAACCGATCATCGACCCGCAAGGGTCGGAATCGGATGCCGGCCGCGTGCTGCGCGGCGGTGCATGGTACTTATACGGCAGAAGATGTCGCTCTGCTTCCCGCTTTACTGATATCTCGTCTCATAGCTACAGTTACTACGGCTTTCGTCTTGCCCGAGGTCATTGAGTTAAGGGACGGTGCAATAACCGGGGACATTGCACCGCTGAAAGCGATAATGGTGGAATACCCGCTGATTTCGCTTTGCACTTTATAAGACACCTTGTAACAACCTAAAATGAATCCTTATAGCTTAAATCAAGGAAAACTGTATGGCTAGCTCGGTTAAAGTGTTTGTTTCCTATTCCTGGAGTGTTGAAGATGAAACCGGGATAGTAGGTGAATTAGAGATTCAATGCCAGCAACGAAGTATTCAACTCGTTCGCGATAGGAATGCAATGCAGCACGGCGATTTGATCAAAGATTTTATGAGTCGGTTGGCGGGTGGGGAACATATCATCACTGTATTCAGTGATGCCTATTTTAAGTCCAAGTGGTGCATGTTCGAATTGCTGAAAGTCTGGCAGAAAGGGGGATTTGAAGAACATACTTACCCAATTAAAACGGATGATCATGACTTGCAAGATGCAAATTACCGGTAGGCTTTAGTTACATACTGGAAAGAACAATTTGATAAAGCAGAGAGAAGAGTAAATGGACATGATCCATCGGTGGTTCTGGATGAATACCGGCACGTTAATTTATATCGGGACATTTATCAGAATATCAGTGAATTGCTTAATTTCTCCGCTGGTCGGCTAACAACTCCCCTGGAACAATTAAGAGCTCAAAATTACACGCAGTTACTAGATCGCATTTCCCCCAAACTAACAGAAGACTTTTATTTACCAGATGATGATTTCCTGGATGAGATCAAAGAAACTCTGGAACAGGATTTAAAAAAATCAGAATTATTTCGGGATCATGTGATCAAGAGCTGCGACTTGGATTATACCGATGCTGCTGGTTTGCATGGCTATTTGGTTGATCAATGTATAAAAGGTGAATTTGTACAGATAATCCAGAATTTGCAATCTGCTTTCGTCGACAGTTATGAAGAATTGGGAAGTTCGGATATCTTGGCAATCAGAAAGTTGTATCAAGCTACTGAGGATACTTTGTCCAAACTGGTATTGTTCAATGTGAAAAATGAATGGATGGCGCAGTATTGCTATGAGCGAGGTCGGAATAATCACCACGATCACCTATTGCCGGACATGAGCTTCGGCAGTGTTGAAGTAGTAATCTCCCGTGAAGCACAAACCATTCCCCGCTTCCAGTTTGGGCGGCACGATTTGAATCTGCAAGGCGCAAAAGGAGTGATGCTGGAAACTGGTTTCCGGTCAAAAGATATTGTGCGGGATATTATTAAGCGATTATTCCATCGTGTAATGGAGAAAGAAATATCCGATCAGCTCGATGAAGAGCGCGCTATCGGCATTCTTCAAAGAACCATTCAGCAACGTAAACAGCAAAAAAACCTGAAGCTCAGAAAGAATTATTTTCTATTGATTCCAAGTGATTCCAGTTCACCGTTAGCGGACGAAACAGTACAGAAAGAAATAAAAAAGCTGCTACCGGATTTGTCGTTCATTCGGATTAAATCTGGCAAGGTTGAAGAAACCTTTATTGTTGAAGACGCTGATTTGATGGTCGCGATCAGTGAGTTTTATAAAACCCTAGAAGAGCATAAACCCCAATGAATCCAGAAATTCTCCAGAAAATCAGTGCTGATGTTGCCAAGCTCGACGAGGCGCTTACTACACTTAAACTCAATTTGCCGGAATACGGTTCATGGCCGCAGTCAGTGCATCAGTTTGACGAGAAAAGTATTAATGTGTTGAAAACTGCGTTGGCTGCTCGCCGTCCGGTGTTGTTGCGTGGCGATCCGGGAACGGGTAAAAGCCAGTTGGCGCATGCGGCATCGGTGGCTTTGGGGCGGTTGTTTGTGTACGAAGTAGTGAATGCGCATACCGAAGGCCAGGATTTGCTGTGGAAGTTTGATGCGGTGAGTCGTTTGGCGGAAGCGCAGATGATCAAAGCAGGTGAAGACAAAAAAGTCAGTCTCGATACACGGCGCTTTATTTCACCGGGCGTACTGTGGTGGGCGTTGGATTGGGAAGCTGCGCACAAGGTTTACGAAGATAGTCATTATCAATTGTCATTGCCGGAAAGACCGCCCGGTTGGAAGCAAGCGCATGGCAGTGTGATTCTGATCGATGAAATCGATAAGGCGAATGCTGAATTGCCAAACAGTTTACTCGAAATTCTGGGTAACAACGCAATTGAAATTCCGTGGTTAAAGACGACGATCGGTGGTAAAAACAATGTGCCGCCACTGGTGGTTATCACTACCAATGAAGAGCGCGAATTGCCATCCGCTTTTGTACGCCGTTGCCTGGTGTTGAATCTGGATCTGCCCAAGGATGATAAAGCGCTGGTTGATTTGCTGGCGGAGCGCGGCAAATTGCATTTTGGCGACCAATGCAGTCCGGATGTTCGTTCCAAAACTGCCGAACAATTGGTCAAAGATCGTGTCATGGCCAAAGATAAGGGCGTTACCCCACCGGGGCAAGCGGAATATCTGGATATTCTGCGAGCATTGTCGGTATTGGCAAAAACCGAAGATGCACAACTCAAACTGTTGGAAAAGATCAGCGAGTTTGCCTTGCGCAAATATCCGGTGATGCATGACAAGTGAGGTTTCCGATCCAGTGGTAACGCATAAGCTTATGCGGAGTAAAAGCGGATTGAGCCGTGCTGACTTGCTATGGAGTTTTGTCTCAGTAGATTCCAGTCAGCATCAACAGATTGCTGAAATACTGGGGTTTGAGAAAAAAGAAGGATCACGTCAGGAAACAGATTTTAAAGATCAATCGCAAGTAAGTCATCAGAATCCGGAAGAGTCTGACAGTGATAGTATTATCGATCCAGAACCACTAACAGATGAGAAATCATTCAAACCTGCTTCAACCTCTTCTTCCTATTACCGCATTACGTCACGATCAATAGATCAAACTGAGAATCAGAATCTTCCGGCTCGGTTTACCGAAGCTTCTCCTACTTTGCTGGAAGAAACCAAAACGCGAATTCCAAGCGTGCATCAAGTAAAGCCGTTGCACACCGAATTGACCGTATGGCCACGCTTATTGCCATTCTTGCAGAAAATTCTGGGCAACCGGGTCGAAGGCCGACGACCCGACACGGCACGTTTAGTGCAACAGGCGGCGCGGCGCGAAATAATTCGAAAAATCCCTCGCAAGCAACGGTTTTACTGGGCTGCCAAGGCACGGGTGCTGATCGATATCAATGACGATAACTTTCCTTATCGCCGTGACTTTTTGCATTTACGGGATCGGTTGCTACAAGTGCGCGGTAACGAAGGATTGGATGTGCAATACATCTACGATGAGCCGGGTAGCTATGTTGCGCGCTATCAGCAACAGCGGGAATTCATTGAGCCGTGGAATTCACCCGAGCAAGGTACGCCAATCTTGATCCTCAGCGACCTAGGTATGCATTCCCAATCACGCCAAACCCTTTATGGTTGGTTGGCATTCGGACAAATGCTCAATGCGCAAGGGTTTCGTGCGATGGTTTTGATGCCGGTTGCTGAGCGACACATTGATAGCCGCCTGTTGCTTTTTTTTGATTGTATTGTTTGGGATAGAGCGAGCCGCCTCAAACTGATTAAAGGGGATTACCTAGCCGAAAAAGACAATCGCAATCATCCGCAAAGTATCGATCAATTGTTGTCTTACTTTTTTGCCGCTGTACGTGTTGATAGCGGTTTATTGCGTGCTGTGCGTCATCTGTTGCCAGGGGGTTATGACATCGGACATGAAACTGCGATCTGGCGGCATGCAGCAGTTGTCAGTGAAGGCGACGAATGGGGGTGGCGGGCGGGTAGTAAATCCAATTATCTCGAGCAAGCACAATGTTTGATCGATGCATTGCCGCCGGAGCAGAAGCTAAAGCTGGTTGAGTTAATCGGCCGCTATTACGCACTTTTTCCCGATGAATTGTATTTTGAAGCCATGTACAGCCTGAAACTGCTTGGGTTGCAGTTGCCGAAAGTAGTCGAGGCGGCAGTGGAGCAATTCATGCAGGATATGGTGAAAACCTATCAAGCCAATTTAGACAACAGTTTGCTACATGCTTGGGTAAAACGCCATCTGTTACGGCATGAAGCCAAGGCTATCCGTCAAGAACACCGCTATTGGCCTGCATTCATGGCTTTTGCCAAGAAGCGCGATGAACAAAAAACGGGTGCTACAACCAGCGAGTGGCCGGGTGATTTGTCTGATGCGGAAAAAGAAGAAGCCTGGTTGTTCCTGAACGCGACTCAAGCCGTGCGGACTTATCATCTTCGGCAAGTGGGTGAAAAGTTGGCACTGATACCGGAAACAAAAGAAATACCTCAATCCGATACTTTTCAAATTGCAATGCGGGACGATTGGGGATCAAACGCACAATCAGGCACCACCTTACTGACGTTAAACCTAACCGATACGCATATTTTCTACACCCACACCGATCAGCGCGGCGAACAGCATATCGTCAGTTTGAATCTTGGTAAGGTCGACGATCAAACCTTTCAGCTCCCGGCAACCAGGCAGCATACATTCCAGATTGGGTGGGAACGTATTACTGTCGATGTCAAGTCAGCGCAACAACAGAAAGAAGATTGGATGATATTCATGGGAAGCGGTAGTGAAGGGATTTATGCCGAATCAAAGGATCAACAAAATCATATCTATCGATGGTATTGGCATCCTCCATTGTTGATTTCTAGGTCAGGATTGTGTCCGGGGTTTTGGGGGTATCAATCTTTGCAATCTCCCAGATTACGGCCTGATTGGGCTGATGGTGCAGGTCGAGATGAATACGGTCTTTACGCTGATGTGATAGTCAAAGACATTCTATTGCGTTTCCGCTGGATCGAACCCACCAGCTTCCTGATGGGTTCCCCGGAAGATGAAGCAGGCCGCTATGGTGACGAAATCCCGCATCCCGTTATCCTCACCCAAGGTTACTGGTTGGCTGATACCACGTGTACTCAAGCGTTATGGGAAGCCGTAATGCGCAGCAATCCCAGTGATTTTAAAGGTGCGATGAGGCCGGCAGGAAATGTTAGTTGGGATGATATTCAGAATTTTCTCGAACAACTTAACAAACTTCATTCTGGACTGAATCTGCGTTTGCCGACCGAAGCCGAGTGGGAAAATGTCTGCCGGGCGGGAACAATCGGTGCGTTCAATTTTGACGGTGAATTGCTCGACAAGGTAAATTATCGCGGTACCTGGGAATTTGAATCGGATAAATGGGGGGAGGGGGCCTTAAAGGAAACAGTCGACGTTAAAAGTTATCCACCAAATGCCTGGGGGCTATTCGAGATGCACGGCAATGTGTGGGAATGGTGCCAAGATTGGTATGGACATTACCTGTCGGAGCCGGTAATCGATTCCAAAGGGCCGGAATCTGGCGACGTCCGTGTGTTGCGCGGCGGCTCTTGGATCTACTACGGTAGAGGCTGCCGGTCTGCTTACCGCCGTCGCATCGATCCGTTTTTTCGCAGCGACCCCTTCGGTTTTCGTCTTGCCCGAGGTCATGAGCTCAAGTCAGTCAGGTCAGTTCGAGCAGGCCAGCAGCCGGCTGGCAGCCACGCTGGCGGAGCGCGTGGGGGACAGACGGGGGATGGCCTGCGGGACGGAGAAGAGCAGAAAGGTATGTTGGATAGGTTTAAGGATTCATTGAAGTGATGAAATACAAGTTCCTTATTATTTTATTGACCTACTGATTATGATTCATATCCGCAAACACACGGTTTTTCCCGAAGAATTCCCGGAATCATGGGCGTCCGATTGGGGTGAAGATGAATTGGGGTTGTGGATGGCGTTTACTTACAAAAGCGTGCGGCAGGCGTTTCGCTGGTGCGAGCCGGGAACATTTTTAATGGGTTCACCAACGGATGAGCCGGAGCGTTATGAAGATGAGCTGCAACATCAAGTCACTTTAACCAAAGGTTTCTGGATTGCTAATACGCCGGTGACACAAGCGTTGTGGGAAGTGATGATGGGAGAAAATCGCAGTGAATTTAAAGGTGAAGATCGACCGGTTGAGAATGTCAGTTGGGAAAAAGCACAAGCTTTTATTGCCAAGATGAACGGCTTGAAAGCGGAATTGAAATTATGCCTGCCGACCGAAGCGCAGTGGGAATATGCTTGCCGCGCCGCAAGTGTCACGCCATTCTGCTGGGGAGATCAGATTAATTCAACTTTGGTTAATTTTGATGGAATTCGCCCTTACAACAATGGTAGTCCAAGTCAATATCGGGAACAGACAGTAGTGGTCAAAGTACTGCCCTGTAATGATTGGGGCTTGTATCAGATGCATGGCAATGTATGGGAATGGTGTCAGGATAAATTTGCAAATTACCCGGCGGAACCGGTAATCGATCCAAAAGGACCGGAGATTGGCGACTCCCGCGTGTTGCGTGGCGGCTCATGGTTCAACCGCGGCAGGTACTGCCGGTCAGCTCACCGCGATCACGGCGATCCGTCTTACCGCTACAACGACTTCGGTTTCCGTCTTGCCCGAGGTCATTGAGCTTAAGGGCGGGTGCAAGACCCTGAGGGTATTGCATCACGCCAATACATAGCAGGCCAGCAATCGATTGGCAACTGCGCGGCGGAGCGCGCGAGGACAGGTGGGGGATAGCCTGCGATTTTACGCTCGAATGATGTTTCAGTTGGTTATTCTTGCGCACACGTTTTATAATCCACACACCATTAATCATCCAATCTTTCGGGGCCAGCAGTGCGAGAATTTATGACTGAACACAATGCCTAATAGCGTATGAATCCAAATCTGAATCAACTGCAACCGTATCCGTTCCAGAAATTGCGGCAACTGTTTGAGGGTGTGATAGGCAATGCGGCGTTAAGTCCGATCGAATTGCAAATTGGTGAACCCAAGCATGCAACGCCTGATTTTATCCGCCAAGCGATGATGGATAATCTGATTGGCTTATCCATTTATCCAACGACATTGGGAACACAACTGTTACGCAATAATATTGCTGCGTGGACAAAACGGCGTTTTAACCTGCCTGGTATCAATCCGGATACAGAAATAATCCCCGTCAACGGCAGCCGCGAGGCGTTATTTTCTTTTGCGCAGACAGTGATTGATTGCAGTGCTGCTCATCCGATAGTGGTTTGTCCCAATCCGTTTTATCAAATTTATGAGGGTGCTGCGCTATTGGCGGGAGCGATGCCTTATTTTATTAACACGTTACCGGATAATCATTTCAAACTGGATTTTTCACAGCTGACCGATGACACTTGGTCACGCACGCAGTTGATGTATGTGTGTTCTCCCAATAATCCGACAGGCAGCGTGATGAAATTGGAGGAATGGCGGGAATTGTTTGCGTTGTCGGATCGCTATGGGTTTGTGGTGGCTGCGGATGAATGTTATTCGGAAATTTATTTTGATGAGAAGAATCCGCCGTTGGGGGCGTTGGATGCTGCACAACAATTGGGTCGTGTTGGTTTTCCTCGCTTAGTGGCATTCAATAGTTTGTCGAAACGTTCCAATGTGCCGGGGTTGCGTTCCGGTTTTGCAGCGGGAGATGCCAAGTTATTAGAGAAATTCCTGCTGTACCGGACTTATCATGGCTCGGCGATGAATCCGGCTGCGCAGGCTGCCAGTGCTGCTGCCTGGAATGATGAAACGCATGTGGTGGAAAACCGCCGTTTGTATGCACAAAAATTTTCTGACGCCATCGCGTTGCTGTTGAATGGGACGACAGTGCAGATGCCGGATGCAGGTTTTTATTTGTGGCTTAAAACACCCATCAGTGATACCGAATTCACCAAACGGCTTTATCAAGATTATAATGTGACGGTGTTGCCGGGTAGTTATCTGGCGCGTGATGCGCATGGTGTGAATCCGGGAAAAGATTATGTCCGCATTGCATTGGTTGCGTCACCGAAGGAGTGTATCGAAGCGATGAACAGAATCAAAAGCTTGGTGACTCGACTGAGTTGAATTTTAATTATCAGGAAAAATTATGAATGAATTAAAAACCATTATTGAAGAGGCATTTGATCGCCGTGCAGACATTACACCGCGTAATGTCGATGCCAGTTTGAAGGAATCCATCGCGCAAGTGCTCAATATGCTCGATGGTGGTAAGCTGCGTGTGGCTGAGAAAATCAATGGTGAGTGGGTGACGCATCAGTGGATCAAGAAAGCGGTGCTGCTGTCATTTCGTATCGAAGACAATAGCTTTATCAAGGGCGGTTTTTCCAATTATTTCGACAAAGTACCGTCAAAATTCGCGGATTACAGTTCCAGGGATTTTCGTGATGGTGGCTTTCGTGTCGTGCCGCCAGCCGCTGTGCGCAAAGGCTCATTTATCGCTAGCAATGTGGTATTGATGCCGTCTTATGTCAATATTGGTGCGTATGTGGATGAAGGCACCATGGTGGATACCTGGGCAACGGTAGGATCGTGTGCGCAAATCGGTAAGAACGTGCATTTATCGGGAGGTGTCGGTATTGGTGGCGTGCTGGAACCGGTACAGGCAAATCCAACGATTATTGAGGATAACTGTTTTATTGGCGCGCGCTCAGAGGTTGTGGAAGGCGTGATTGTCGGCGAGAATTCAGTGATCTCTATGGGCGTGTATATTGGCCAGAGCACGAAAATTTATAACCGTGAAACCGGAGAAGTCAGCTATGGCCGTATTCCACCGGGCTCGGTTGTCGTGTCTGGCAATTTGCCGGCTGAGAACGGAAAATACAGCCTGTATTGTGCCGTGATTGTTAAACAGGTGGATGCCAAAACCCGGTCAAAAACCGGCATTAACGAATTGTTGCGCGGCATCTGACCAGATTGTGGCGCGATAAATAAAAAATCCCCATAATGGGGATTTTTTATTTGGAGAGAGTACGTTTGATTAATTTTTAACAATCTGGTTATCAACTTTCTTCACCCCGTCCACGATCCAGGTATGCATATTGACGCGAGTAAGTTGATCATCATTATTAACCGTGCCACTCAGCACGACATTGCCGTCGGTGACTTTGATATCAATTTTGGCATCTTGTAACACGGGATCCGATTGTACCGCAGTAGCGATGCGCGCAAAAATGGTCGAATCATCGTAAACCGCTGCAGATGGCGGAGGAACCCAGGATTTGTGCGTTTTTTCAGCATAATTTTCGCAGCCATTCAGTATGAACACAGTCATGAACAGTGCGGCTAAGGTAAATAA
>Ga0136611_10000906_pt1 | contig 20122 bp, 20 predicted proteins | sample AntDrymUQ2232306_2_FD_106645 | JGI IMG/M metagenome (GOLD analysis project Ga0136611, IMG submission 106645) | Polar desert sand microbial communities from Dry Valleys, Antarctica - metaG UQ223 (23.06) | ecosystem: Environmental > Terrestrial > Soil > Desert | place: Antarctica: Dry Valley...
ACCCGACTTCGAGGGAGTGGTCTGTCGAGAGCTGGGCTGTGGTCGGCGCTATGGGCTGGAGTGGGACCACGTCGACCCGGTGGCCAACGGTGGGCCTACTTCGCAAGACAATCTGCAGCCGTTGTGCTGGGACCACCATCAGGACAAGACCGAGCGGGACCGGGCGGACGGGCGGCTGGGGCCGTTCGGGGTGAGGCCGGCGCGGAAGGCGCGGGCAACGTCGATGGCGGCGGAGCCGTGACCAAGAGGGCGGATAGGGGCGGGGAGGTGGCGCGCTGCTGGAAGAGCAGCCGGGCGCCGGGGTTCTCGGAGCTACGCGGCGATTCGAGCGCTCACCAGTGCCGCCAGGTCGTGGACGGTGTGAAGGTCCTTCATGTCCTCTTGCCGAAGAGCACGTCGTAGTGCTCCTGCAGCTCGATGGCCAGCTCGACCAGACGGAAGCTGTCGGTCACCAGGTCAGTGAGCACCGCGTCGGGGCTGACCCTTGTCTCCGGGACATCGAGGATCTCGGCCACCTTTCGGCGAACGTCCTCGGTGGTGGCGTTGGCATGAGTCGTCCGTTCGGTCGGTGGGGGTGGGTGCCGGCGAGAGGAAGCCCAGGCGGCCTTCGTACTCCACGAGAGCTTGGGCGTACACGTCTTGATCGGCTTGTCGGTAGCGCTGAAGGGTGGAAGCGATGTGGTCCTTGCCGAAGCGGGCCTCGAGGTCGACCAGGGCATCGCGCACCCATTGCACGTGCCATCGCTCGTCTTCCATGATCTTGTCGATGGTGCCGCCGATCGCCGGATGGAGGTTGGCAACGGCCAGGTGTTTGGCGTACTGGTTGATGACTCGCCGCTCGAACACCAACGTGATGGCGAGCACCTCCATCACGTTCATGGGCAGGCCCACCGCCTCCAGGTAGCGGTCCTGATAGGCGTCGGCCAGCTTGATCGGACGCGAGCCGAGCCGGTCGATGCAGTCGGTCCAGTACCAGGCGTGCTGCGCTTCGTCGGCGAAGTGCTTCGTGAGGTCGTGCTGGATGGGCCCTGGTTTCAGGGCTCGCGCCAGGCGACCGAAGAACAGCGAGCCGTTGATCTCCGACGACCGGTACAAGCTGAGCAGGAACAGCTCGTCTTCAGACAGCGACATGGCTTCTCGCCCCCGCCCCCGCCCCTGCTCTCGTCGGAGCGGTGGCCACCGTTCCGCCGGCCCGCACCGGCATGTTCAGGTTCACGGCCAGGGCCAGGTGGCCGTCGGCTGTGTCGACACTCGCATAGCGCAGCCGCTCACCACGCGGTCCGCAGGCCATTCCGAACCAGGCCCCCACGTCGTCGATGCGGAAGTTGACCAGCATGAGGCCGGCGTTGTCGGCCGTGGCCTTGTACAGGGCCTCCTTCACCGTCCACAGCCGCAGCAGGTCGGCGTCCCGAGGCCCGCTGGCCAGCTCGTCGGGACCGAGGAAGAAGCGGGCAGCACGCGGGTTCGGCCCTCGCCGGCGAGGTTCGAAGTCGATGCCTACACCCCGAGCACAGGAATGGTCGCGCCTCGGCCGTATGCGGGCGGCCCAGGCCACACCGCCGGCATGGGTGAGGGAGAGACGGGGGTGGGGGAAGGCCAGCTCAGAGGTGTCGGCATCAAGTGGCAGCAACGGTCTGAGGGCAGCGCGCCCGAGCAGCCAGTCGTCCCGACGGGCGGTCGAGCCGAGGCGTTGCCAGGCGTCGCGCTCGCCGCTGGTGAGCGCGTCGACGGCCAGCGGGTGCGAAGCGGTGGCCAGGTGCACCTCGACGCCGAGGTGGGTTCGCGCAGCGCCGCCAAGCCTCGACCGGTCGACCGAAGGAGAGCCGAGCAGCGGCGGCGGGTCGACCAACAGACGGTCGGCCAATGACGCGTCAAGCATCGACCGTTCGCCTTCCCCAACGGGTGGCCACCAGCTGGCGGCAGGTGTCGCGAACGAGCTGGGCGGCATTCGGGGCCTGGTAGTCGCCGAGCGCGGTGCGGAGGCGGGAGTTGTCGAGGTCCTTGGCCACGTAGAGCTGGCGGGCGAAGGGAGCCACGTTGGCCAGGGCCTGGGTGACGAGGCTGCCGGCAAAGGACGTCACGCCGTCGACCATGAGCGCGAAGGATTGCTCGTCGGCCAGCAGGGGCCGCAGGATGCGCTTCTTCTTGAAGTCGTCCACCGCCTCGAACTCCGCAAACGCGATGTCGAGCACCTGGTCGAGGGTGATCGACGCGGCACGGTCGTGGGCCACGTGGTAGATGCCCCCGGCACGTGCCGGGTCACTGAGCCGGGCGATGGCATCGATCGCGAAGGCTCGGGTGACGAAGTACAGCGGTGTGTCACCACACCCGGGCAGCAGCGCCAGCAGGCCGTAGAAGCACAGCTTGAGGGTCTCGTGGAAGGCGATGTAGTGGGAGACGGCGCCGGTGTCGTCGTCGGCGGCCACGGTGGCCACCCGCAGCATGCGCCACGGCAGATCGTTTGCCTCGCGCAGCACCAGCTGCTCGGCCGCCCACTTCGACCACTCGTAGGCGTTGGCGAAGCCGGCGTGGTCGTGGTGAGCCTCCTCGGCGACCCGGCCGACCTGCAGGCCGGAGGAGTAGACGGTGCCGATCAGGCTGAAGCTCTCGAGCGACGGGCAGGTGCGGGCCAGCGCCAGCGCGTGTCGAGTGCCTTCGACGTTGACCAGCTCGGCCAGGTCACGGTCCACGTTTGAAACGGGTCACCGCCGCACCGTGGACGATGCGGGTGATGCGCGCCCGAAGCGCCGGCTCCAGGCCGGCGAAGGGGTCGGCTTCTTCCAGGTCGACGTGTACGAATCGGGCGCGTTCGGCCAAAGGCCCGAGTGTCGCAGCCAGCTCGGACGAGCGGCCGGAGAGCGCACGGCCAGCACCACCCCGAAGCCGTCCTCGATGAACCGCCGGCTCAGGGCACGACCGAGGTACCCGTTGGCGCCGGTGAGGAGCACCAGCCCCTCGTCGCTCCCGCCGCCCGCAGGATGGTTGTCGCTCAGACGCGGAACCGCCATCACGTACCGACCTCCGGCCATCCGGACGGGTCGGGCCCGAACCGGCGCACGAACACGGCCAGCCAGCGCTCGATGCCAAAGGCCATGCACGCCGTGTGCACGGGTTCGCCACCCGCCGCCTCGATGGAGAAGGCCCGCCCGAAGTGGTCGTGGTGCAGGTTGCGGGACGCGATGGCCAACCGGTTCTCGAAGACGAGCTCATGCTTGGTCGGGTCCACCCGCTGCATGAGGTACTGCGGATTGGACGATGGCCGGAAGAAGCTGTCGGTGGCCGGCAACCAGTCGAGGCGCAGTCCCAGCTCGGACACGAAGTCGTCGACGACGGTGGCGGCATCGTCGAGGAAGGCCGCGACCTCGGCCGCCGACCCCGACCTCGACGCGCCGCAGGCGGTGGCGTTTCTGGGCGGTTTCGAGGCTCGAACCGCCTGGCGCCGGTCGGTCTACTCCCGCCTTCGCCCCGCGCTCTCACCGGGCGCCCGCGAATACTGGGACGCTCGTCGACGGGTGGTGGCCCGGGGCGTGCTGGGCGCCGGGGTGAGCGAGCGGTTCATCCACCTGATCGTCGTGGCCATCCGGGCGCTGGTGCACCCGCCTTCTCGCATCCGCCGTCTGCTGGCCTGCCGCACGCTGGCCGAGCAGCAGGAGCTGTACACCCGAGAGTGGGACAACCGGCGCTGGCGGCTGCTGTTCAGCGTCCTGCTCAACCGGGTGGTCTTCCGCCACACCTACGACCCCGGGTTCTTTCAGCACGTGGAGAACTCGAGCTTCGCCCGGCACTTTCGTCGGCTGATCGAGCACGTCCTGGTCAACGTGCCGTGGCTGACAACTACTTCGTGCACCACATGCTCACCGGCACCTACCCGCACCACGCGCCCGAGGGGGTGCCCCCCTACCTCCAGCCGGCAGCGTGGCCATGGGCCGGCCAGCTCCACGACCGACTCGCGCTGGTCGACGGGTCCTACGCGGACTACCTGCGCACATGCCCCGACGCCAGCATCAACGCCTTCGCGCTGTCCAACATCTGCGAGTGGCTCGACGCCGCCCAGATCGACGAGCTGTTGGGCGAGGTGAGCCGCACCGCGGCACCCGGCGCCCGTCTCGTGCTGCGCAACTTCGTGGGGTGGACCGAGATCCCGGCCCGCTGGAGCAACGTGATCGTCGAGGATCGGGCGCTTGGGGAGGCCCTGATCAAGGGTGACCTCAGCGGCGTGCAGCGTCGGGTCGCCGTCTACCGCGTGGTCGCCGCCGAGCCCGCCGCCCCTCCCGGCTCCGGGGTCAGCGGGGTGCGGCCCGTCTCGGCGGATGACAACGCCGCCCTCGTCGAGCTGGCTGCCGCCTGCCCGATGGAAGGCGACATCGGCATGTGCGTGGAGCGTGCCCCCGACTTCTTCGCCCTCAACGAGCTCGAGGGTGAGCGGTACCCGCGGCACCCCGGCCGCCGACGCGCTCAGCGTGCATGCCCGCGAGCTCTGCCGCGACGTGGCCGGCGAGGACCTGCCCACGCTGGTCACCATCCTGGCCGGCAACCAGTCGATGGAGCGGCGCCTCGGCGGGGTCCGCGACCTGCCCCACCTGACCCGCTTCGCCACCATCCGCTCGCACTCGGTCAGCCTGCTGTGGAAGCGGCGGCCGCCGGCATCGGAGCTGCGGGTGGCGCGGGCCGACGCCGCCGACCTCGAGGAGATGGCCGATCTGTGGCAGCGGGTGGCGCCCGGGCGCCAGTTCGCGCCGGTGCACGACGCGGCATCGCTGGCCGCGTGGATCGCCGCTGCCCCGGGACTCGAGATCTCGTCCTACTTCCTGGCCCGGGGGGCGAACGGCCGCCTGGCCGGGTTCTTCGGCCTCTGGGACCAGGAGTCGTTCAAGCAGCTCCTGGTTCACGTCGTACTCGCCGTCGCTGCGGGCCTTCCGGCTCGGCTTCAACGCCCTTGCCCCGGTGCTCGGGTCCACGGCGCTGCCGCCCGCCGGCGGTTGCATTCGCGCCCTCACTGCCGTGCACCTCTGCGTGCCGCCCGCCGACCCGGTCGTGCTCCGCGCCCTGCTCGTCTCCGCCTACAACGAGCTCCGCGGCCAGAGGTACTCCTTCTTCTCCGTCGGGCTCGATGTCACCGACCCACTGAGGGCCGCCTTCTCCGGACTGCTGGCCCAGCCCACAGACGTGTGGGCCTGCTTGGCCACCTCGACGGGCACCTATCAGGGGCCGCCGCTCGACGACCGTCCGATCCACCACGAGATCGCACTGGTCTGACCGGACACCGCTGGCTCAGTCGGGCTTGCGGTCCCGCTCGAGGCGCTCGACGAGATCCTCGGCGGCGTCGTCCAGGCGATCGGTGAGACCTTCCAGGACCCGCGCCGCTCTCAGAGCGGCCATGCGACCCAGCTCCGCGGCTGGCGGCCCGGCCGTCTCGAGGAAGCGGTTGATCATCATGGCGACGCCGTCCAGGCCGCCCATGCCCGGACCCCGGGGGCCCTGGCGATGCCCGTCCTCAGCGCTCTCCGGTGAGGAGATCAGCTCAGCCGCGTCTTCCACGTCGGTGACCTCGACGCCCTCGTCCACCAGCTCGACGTCCAGCACCGTTGCGTCGCCCCCTCCGCCGAAGCGGGCGGCGAAGGCTTCGAGGTCCGGCTTGTCCTGCTCGACCGGGGGGTGGTGGCCGGGCTGGTTGTCCTCGGGCACCGGCCCGGTGCCCCCTTTGCCGACCAGCGCACTCGGGTCGTCCGCCACGGCGGCCGCCGCGTCCGGATCCTGGAAGGGGACCGTGCGCGAGCGGGCCAGATTCGGATCCTGTGGATTCGACATGGCTGTGCAGTACCCGTCCGGTCCGGGCACCACACGGTGCGTCAGGACAAGTAGTAACCGCGTGCGAAGGCGGAGGTGAAGACGACCAGCGCGGCCACGCTGGTGGCCAGGAGGGGCACCCGGAGCCGCCGGAGCCACCCGACGTGAGCCAACCAGTCGCCCAGCAAGGCGTAGCAGGGGAAGGCGGCCAGGAGGTAGCGGCCCATGCCCGTGAAGTCCTTGCTGGCCACGGCGGGTAGGCCCACGACCAGCAAGGTGTAGACCCCGTAGCCCCATCCGAAGCGCCGGACCACCGCCGGCACGAGGGCCAGGGCGCCGACGGTGAACACCGCCTGCGATCCGAGGCGCACGTAGTTCAGCGGCGACTGCGGCAGCTGCATGGTCTCGAAGAAGTAGGCCTTGAACCAGGTCCGTGGCCCGGGCGGCTGGTCCCAGCCCGGCACGCCGGCCTGCTCGACGAAGGCCAGCGGGGCGTCGAAGCGGCGCCACAGGTAGAAGCAGTACCCGGCCAGGCCGAGCACCGAGAGGGCCACGGCCAAGTCCCTCGGCCGCAGCCGGCGCACGTCGAGGCGCAACCGGCCGAGCGAAACGACGCCATGCATCCGCGCCCCAGCGGCTCCGGCCACCGCGCCCACTGTTGCGCTCAGCACGCCCCGCCGGGCCAGCATCAGCACGGCCAGCCCGGCCACCACGGCCCCGCCCACCGGCCTCCCGGCGGTGGCGACGATGCCCACCAACCCGGCCAGCACCGGTCGGTCGTCCTCCAGCAGCAGGAAGGCGCCCAGGGCGGCCACCACGAACATGGCATCGCCGTAGACCGCGCCGAAGAGGTAGTACGAGTACGGATAGACGAGCAGCGCCACCACCGCCGCCCTCGCGCCGGCGACCGACAGATGACGCAGGCACCACCGGTGGAACAGCCAGGTGACGGCGAAGCCGCAGATCACGGTGGTGAAGATGCCGGCGATCAGCACGTCGCCGAAGAGCCATCCCAGCACCCTCATGGCCAGTGGGTACGAGGGGAAGAAGGCCACCGGCGACTGCTGGCCCGGCGTGTACGAGTAGCCGTCGTCGGCGATCGTGCGGTACCAGAGGGCGTCCCACCGGGACCAGCCGTCGAACCACGGCCGGTCGGGGAAGGCCCGGTCGTGCGGGATGGTGGACAGGATGCCGAAGTGGTCGAGCGACCAGGCCACGTTGACGAAGGCGGCCACGACCAGCACGGCGTGGAAGCCGAGCGGGAACCAGGCGGCTGCGGCCCGCACGCCAGCGCGACCGCGGCTGCCACCGCGCCCGGTCGCGATGCTCGCTACGCGACCGGGGGACGACACCGGCGGCGAGCCTATTGCCCAGGAGCTGGCCGACCTGTCGCCGGTACCCTCGAACGGTGGCTCCGTCCGAGACGCCTTCCCCTCACGAGCTGCAGGCCCGGCTGCCTCCCCTGATGGTGCGGGACCAGCGTCGGCTGCGCTCACGCGTCGATCGCGCCCGCTCGCTGCCCGAGGGGAAGGCCCGTCGCGACCTGCTGGCCGAGGTGGCCGGCGAAGTGGGGGCGGCCGAGCGGAGGTTGGCCCGCCGCACCGAGGCGGTGCCCGCCCTGCGCTACCCCGAGTCCCTGCCCGTGGTCGAGCGCAAGGACGACATCCTCGCCGCCATCCGCGACTCCCAGGTCGTGGTGGTCGCGGGGGAGACGGGGTCGGGCAAGAGCACCCAGCTGCCCAAGATCTGCCTCGAGCTCGGGCGAGGCCGCCAGGGCCTGATCGGCCACACCCAGCCGCGCCGGCTGGCGGCCCGGACCATCGCCGAGCGCATCTCCGAGGAGCTCGAGTCCCCGCTCGGCGAGGCCGTGGGCTACACCGTCCGCTTCACCGACCGTGTCGGTGACCGCACCCTGGTGAAGGTCATGACCGACGGCATCCTCCTGGCCGAGCTGCAGCGCGACCGTCATCTCAGCGCATACGACACGCTCATCATCGACGAGGCTCACGAGCGCAGCCTGAACATCGACTTCATTCTCGGCTACCTCAAGCAGCTGCTGCCCCGCCGGCCGGACCTGAAGGTCGTCATCACGTCGGCCACCATCGACACCCAGCGGTTCTCCGAGCACTTCGCCGGCGCCCCGGTCATCGAGGTATCGGGCCGGTCCTATCCGGTGGAGGTGCGCTACCGGCCGCTGGACGAAGAGTCCGAGCAGACCGACCGAGATCAGATCTCGGCCATCTGCGATGCGGTCGGCGAGCTGGCCACCGAGGGGCCCGGCGACGTGCTCGTCTTCCTGAGCGGCGAGCGCGAGATCCGCGACACGGCCGAGGCGCTCACGACCCTGCGCCTGCGCGAGACGGAGGTCGTGCCGCTCTACGCCCGGCTGTCGGCGGCCGAGCAGCACCGGGTGTTCTCGCCTCATCCCGGGCGGCGCATCGTGTTGGCCACCAACGTGGCCGAGACGTCGCTCACCGTGCCCGGCATCCGGTACGTGGTCGATGCCGGCACCGCCCGCGTCTCCCGCTACAGCCGGCGCACCAAGGTGCAGCGCCTGCCCATCGAGCCCGTGTCCCAGGCGGCCGCCAACCAGCGGGCCGGTCGGTGTGGGCGGGTGGCGCCGGGCATCTGCATCCGGCTCTACGCCGAGGAGGACTTCGAGAGCCGCCCCGCCTACACCGATCCCGAGATCCTGCGCACCAACCTGGCGTCCGTCATCCTCCAGATGTCGGCCCTCGGTCTCGGTGACGTAGCCGACTTCCCCTTCGTCGACCCGCCCGACAAGCGCAACATCGCCGACGGGGTGGCCCTCCTGGAAGAGCTGGGCGCCTTGCACCCCGACGAGGCCGACCCCCGGAAGCGGCTCACCCCCCTGGGCCGGAGGCTCGCCGGCCTCCCCCTCGACCCGCGACTCGGCCGCATGGTGATCGAAGCCGACCGCAACGGGTGCGTGCGGGAGGTCATGGTCATCGCCGCGGCCCTGTCGATCCAGGACCCCAGGGAGCGTCCGCTGGCCAAGCGGCAGGCGGCGGACGAGCTGCATCGGCGCTTCGCCGACAAGGAGTCGGACTTCATCTCCTACCTCAACCTGTGGGAGTACCTGCGCGAGCGCCAGGCCGAGCTGTCGTCGAGCGCCTTCCGCCGGCTGTGCAAGGCCGAGCACCTCAACCACCTCCGGGTGCGGGAGTGGCAGGACATCTACAGCCAGGTGCGCTCGATCTCCGGCCAGCTCGGCATCCGTGGCACCAACGAGCCGGCCGAGCCCAAGGCCATCCACCGCTCACTGCTGTCCGGCCTGCTGTCGCACATGGGGCTGCGCAGCGCGGTCAAGCAGGAGTACCAGGGGGCCCGCAACGCCCGCTTCGCCATCTCTCCCGGCTCGGCGCTGTTCAAGAAGCCGCCCCAGTGGGTCATGGCGGCAGAGCTGGTCGAGACCACGCGCCTGTGGGCGCGGGTGGTGGGGCGAATCCAGCCCGAGTGGGCAGAAGAGCTCGGTGCCCACCTGGTGAAGCGCAGCTACAGCGAGCCGCAGTGGCACGCCGACCGCGGGGCGGCGACGGCGCGCGAGAGGGTGACGTTGTACGGCCTGCCCATCGTGGCCGGGCGCGACGTCGGTTACGGCAACATCGACCCGGTCGGGGCCCGGGAGATGTTCCTGCAGCACGCGCTGGTGGAGGGCGACTGGGTCACCCACCACGCCTTCCTCGACCACAACCGGAAGCTGATCGACGAGGTGCGGGCGCTGGAGGATCGGGTGCGGCGCCGCAACATCCTGGTGCCCGACGAGGTGCTGTTCGACTTCTACGACCGGCGGGTGGGGCCGGAGGTCGTGTCGGGATCGCACTTCGACCGGTGGTGGAAGAAGGCCCGGGCCAAGGACGCGGCCCTGCTCGACTTCACCCTGGACGTGCTGGTCGGCGGGTCGGCCGGCGAGCTCAGCGTGGAGGCCTTCCCTCACCGCTGGCGCCAGGGCCAGCTCGATCTGGCCGTCTCGTATCGGTTCGAACCGGGCTCGGAGGATGACGGCGTCACCGTCCACGTCCCGTTGGCCGCCCTCAACCGGGTCAGCCCGGCCGGCTTCGACTGGCAGGTGCCGGGCCTGCGCCAGGAGCTGGCCACCGAGCTCGTGCGGTCCCTGCCCAAGCCCATCCGCCGCAACTTCGTGCCCGCGCCCGATCACGCCCGGGCCGCCCTGGAGCGCGTGAGCCCGGCCGACGGCCCGCTGGTCGAGGCCCTGGGCCGCGAGCTGACCCGAACCACCGGCACCGCCATCCCCGCCCGGAGCTGGAGCCTCGAGCGGTTGGCCCCCCATCTGCGCATCACCTTCCAGGTGGAAGATGAGCACGGCGCGCCCGTCGCCCGGGGCAAGGACCTCGATGCCGTCAAGGCCCGACTGCTCGGCCGTATGCGGGCCGCCATCGCCGAGGCCGTCGGCATGGCCGAGCAGCGGGGACAGACCTCGTGGACCTTCGGCACCATCCCCCGCGTCGTCGACGCCACTGGTGGCGGCTCGGCGGGCGTGGCCAGGGCGCATCCAGCCCTGGTCGACGAGGGCCAGACCGTGGGCCTGCGACTGCTCGAGACAGAGAGTCGCCAGCGCGCCGTGATGTGGGCCGGCACGCGCCGCCTGCTCCTGCTCACCATCTCCTCGCCGATCGGGCACTTGCAGCGACGGTTGCGCAACGAGACCAAGCTGGCCCTCGCCTCCATGTCGTTGGACGTTCCGACAGTGCTGCACGAGTCGGTGGTCGCCGCCGTCGACCGCCTGATGCTCGAGGCGGGCGGCCCGGCGTGGGACGAGGCCGGATTCGCCGCCCTCCGGGACGCCGTCCGTTCGGAGCTGGCCGATGCCGCCCTTGACATCGTGGTCGTCGTCGGCCGCATCCTCACGGCCCGTCGGGCCCTGGAAGGGCGGCTCGACCACACCGTCTCGCCGTTGCTCCAGCCGTCGGCGGCCGACGTTCGCTCGCAGCTCGCCCGTCTGGTGCACCCGGACTTCGTCGCCACCACCTCGATCGAACGGATGCCCGACATCGAGCGCTACCTCCGCGCCGTCGGGCACCGGCTCGACACGATGGCCAAGGACTCCGGGAGGGACCAGGACCGGATGCGCCGGGTGCAGCGCCTCGAGCGGCGCTACGACGAGCTCGTCGACCGCGTGCAGTCGGTCGCCGCGTTCGACGTCCGCTGGATGATCGAGGAGCTTCGCGTCAGCCTCTTCGCGCAGTCGATCGGCACGCCGTCACGGATCAGCGAAGAGCGTGTGTCGCGCGCCATCGACCAGCTCCTGTAGGCGCCCGGCTCAGACCCGCAGGCCGAGGGCGCGCAGCTCGATCTGGGCCAGGGCCCGGTAGTCGCCGGCGGCCAGGGCGGCGGCCGGATCCGGCGAGGCCTTGACCAGCTCGTGCAGAGGCCGGTTCGTCACCGCACGGAGGGCGAACAGCTGCAGGTCGTCGGCGTCGATGCGGATGCGGGCCGCAGCTGTGGCCTCCCGGACCCACAGGTATCGGTGGCGCAGGTAGAGCGCGGCGAGCAGGACAATCGGCAACAGCGCCACCAGCCAGCCGGACCAGAGGGCTACGTCGTGGACGGCCTCGCTGCCCGACCTTCCCGCCTCGGCGAGGGCGGTCCCGGCGCCGGCGGCGTCCCGAAACGGCTCTTGCAATCGGGAGCCGGCGATCGGTACCTGGCCCACTCTGCCGGCCACGTCGCCAAGCGTGTCGGCGAAGCCGCCTCCGGCGCGCTCGACCGCATCCCCACTCGCCCGCAGCGCCTCGACGGCCCGATAGAGGCCCCGGCCGGCGATGGCCCAGGCCACGCACCACACCAGCACGCCGAGGTCCGACACGGCCTGGCGCGTGAGCAGCTTGGGGGTCTCGGCGTAGAGCTTCATGCCCGATGCCATACCCGGCGTGAGGCCAGGCCGTTCCGGGCCGGCCTGGGCGGTGCACGCAACTCGGCCCGCCCCCTGGCGGTGGGAGCGGGCCGAGATCAAGCGGGCTGACGGGGCGGCGCGGAAGCGCCCTTCGTCAGCCCGGGAACTTGTCGGGGAACTGCATGGCCATGGCGCCTGCGAGCACGCCGGCCATGTGGGACATGTGCTCGGCGGCATCCTGGAGCTTGGCCGTGGCCGACGGGTCCTTGGCCCCCTGGGCGTCGATGGCTGCGGTCATGGTGGCGACGTGAGGAGTGAGCTCCATGGCCACGGCCTCCTTGGTCAGGTTCGGGTTGGCCGACGAGACGAAGGCGCCGAAGTCGGCGCCGTACCCGTCGAGCTCGACCCTGGCCTTGGCCTTCCGTGCCCCGTCATCGGTGACCGTGCCGACCATGTAGTCGATGAACATGCCGATGTGCTTGCGCCACAGGGCGAGGAACTGCTCGCCGGCCGGCCCCCCGTAGGCGGAGGCGAACACCTTCGACAGGGCGACGGAGTTCTCGTCGAGGGTGGCCGCGGGCACCCTGTGGTCGGCACCCTGCAACGCTGCGCCGGTGGTGATGCCGGTCAGGTAGACGTGCTCCTGGAGCACTGACGTAAGGATGACCCGGAGGTCGGCAGCCCTCGTGTTCGTCGGGCTCGACGCCGTGCTCGTGCGCGCGATGGTGTTGGTGGCGCCCTGCGAGGGCGCAGCTCCGGTGTTCGGTGAAGCGTCGTTGGACGAGCAGGCGCCGGCGAGGATGGCGGCCAGGGTGAGCGGCACGGCGATCCTGAAGTACTTGGCCGTCATCGTGTGGCTTTCGTCGACATGTGGGGGTATGACCGATTCGGTGAAGCGGTGACGGTTAGGCAGAGACTTCGATGACGCCGTCCATGCCGGGGTGGATCGCACAGTGGTACGGGAACGTCCCTGGGGCGTCGAGGGTGACGGTGGCGGTGGCGTCCTTGGCGTCGAGGGTGAGGTCGAACTTGCCGTCGGTGGAATTCCGCTTGCCGGATGTCACGGTGTGGCGGATGTCCTCGCCGTTTGTCCAGGTCACCGCGGTGCCGACCTTGACCTTGGCCGGGCTCGGGGAGTAGGCGAAGGACTTGATGGCCACCGCGCCGGAGCCCGCGCCAGCGGCCGGTTCCGTGCCGTCGCTCCCGGAGCAGCCCCCGAGCGTGAGCCCGGCGGCAACCAGGAACGCTGCAGCCACACCGATGCGGGGGAAGTTCATGGCCCGTGTACGGCGCAGCGGCTCCGGCCGGATGTCGCAACCCCACGCGATGCGGTCGCCTGACCAGCGACCCTCCATCCGCAACCGATCTTGGAGGCGTAGAGATGGATGTGGGCAGAGGTGCACTGGAGGATCTGAGCGACGCGGCCCTGGTCGTGGCCATCGGGAGGTGGCGCCAGGACGCCATGGCCGAGGCGTTCCGAAGGCACTCGGGTGCGGTGCTGGCCCTCGCTCGCCGGCTGCTGAACCAGGGGCCGCAGGCAGAGGAGGTGGTGCAGGAGGTCTTCCTACGTCTGTGGAACGCCCCTGAGCGCTTCGATGCCGAGCGTGGCTCACTGCGCTCCTTCCTGCTGGCCCAGTGCCACAGTCGCGCCGTGGACATGCTGCGGGCCGACACCTCCCGCCGCAGGCGGGAGGACCAGGACGCCCAGCGCGACGCGGTGTCGAGATATGACCTCGAGCACGAGGTGGTGGACGTCATCGTCGCTGAGCAGGTGAGAGATGCGGTCGCCACGCTCGGACCTCAGGAGCGAGAGGCGGTGGAACTGGCCTACTTCGGTGGTCACACCTACCGAGAGGTCGCGGCGATGCTCGGTGAGCCGGAAGGCACCATCAAGAGCCGCATCCGCACGGGCATGAGCCGGCTGCGCCAAGGCCTGGCCGACGCCGGCATGGGGCCGGCATGAGCGGCGTGTTCGGCCACCCGGAGATGGAAGGCCTGTTGGCGGCCTATGCGCTCGATGCGGTGGACGGCGAGGAATCGGAGTTCGTCGAGCTGCACCTGCGCGAGTGCCCACGGTGTCGGGCCGAGGTGAGTGAGCTGCGAGAGACAGCGAGCCTGCTGGCGGCCGGGCACCCGCCGGCGCCGCTGCACATCTGGGAGGAGATCGTCGCCGGCATGGGCGAGGCGCCGCCGACTGAGGTCCTGCGGCCCATGGGCCGCATCGTTCCCCTACGTCGAGCCCGCACCGTCCGAACGGCCATGGTGGCGGTGGCCTCGATCGCCGCCGTGGTCATCGGTGTGCTCGGAGCGCAGGTCGCCGGGCTGAACGCTCGGCTCGACCGCCAAGAGGCGGCGCTGCCGGAGCGCACGATCACTGCTGCCTTCCTTGCCGCCCAAGGCAACCCCGACGCACGCCGGGCCGACCTCATCTCCGGTGGGGGGGCGGTGCTGGCCCACGTCGTGCTGCAGCCCGATGGCACCGGCTTCGTCTGGAGCGACGGACTGCCGCCAGTGGCCGAGAACCGCACCTACCAGCTCTGGGCCACCGTCGGCAGCACCACGGTCTCGGCCGGTGTGCTGGGACCAGAGCTCACCGTGGCTCCGTTCAAGGTGGTCGGCGACGTGGTCGGCATCGCGCTCACCGAGGAGCGTCGGGGCGGCGTCGTGGTGTCCGAGAGCCAGCCGGTGGCTACGGGCCTCGTCCGCTCCGCCTGAGCTCAGCCGCCCGCTGGGTAAGGAGACGACCGTGCTTCCCAACGGCCCCGGCCCCGGTCTCGGTCGAGCTCACGTTGGGTGCTCCGGCTGGGTCTACAAAGACTGGCGGGGCATCGTCTACCCAGAGAAGCTGCCGGCGCGCCGGTGGTTCGAGCACTACGCCACGCTGTTCGACACGGTCGAGATCAACAACACCTTCTACCGGCTCCCGGCCCCTGCGATGGTCGAGCGGTGGGCCGCGCAGGCGCCGGCCGGGTTCACGTACTCGCTGAAGCTGGGTGGGTTCGGCTCGCATCGGATGAAGCTGCGTGATGCCGTGTCGTGGCTGCCCAACCACCTCGACAGGGTGGAGCGCCTCGGCCGCTCGCTCGGGCCGACCCTGGTGCAGCTGCCGCCCCGCTGGAAGCGCAACGTCGAGCGCCTCGACGAGTTCCTCTCCGTCGCTCCCAAGCACCTGCGATGGGCGGTCGAGCTACGGGAGGAGTCGTGGCTGCATGACGATGTCTTCGAGGTGCTGGCCCGCCACGGGGCCGCGCTGTGCGTGCACGACCTGCTGCCCCGCCATCCCTGGCTGCTCACGACCGACTGGGCCTACGTGCGGTTCCACGGGCCACGCGCGCTAGAGGAGAAGTACGTGGGGCTCTACGGCGGCCGGCGGCTGTGGCGGCCGGCCCGCCAGATGCAGGCCTGGCTGGAGAACGGCCACGACGTGTACGCCTACTTCAACAACGACTACGACGGTCACGCCGTCACCGACGCCCGATGGCTCCGCGAGCGCCTCTAGCTACACCGGGGCGTGGAGAACAGCCTGGGTCTGGGTGGTGAGGGCCACCCGCTTGCCCCGTTTGTCACGAAGGTCGGTCTGCACGGCGATTGTCGTGCGCCCCACGTGCAACGGCACCGACGTGCCGTAGAGAACGCCGTCTCGCACACCGCGGAAGAAGTTGGTCTTCGACTCGATGGTCGAGGTCTGGGCCCCGTCCGGCAGGTTGAGGTAGGCGCAGATGCCGCCCAGGCTGTCGGCCAGGGCCATCACTGCGCCACCGTGCAGTGCGCCGCCACTTGTGCAGCGGTCGGCGCTCCACGGCATCCGGCCCCGTACCTCGTCCGGTTCGGCGGCGGTGAGCTCGATGCCGCAGGCGACGCTGAAGGGCATGGCCGCCAGCAGGGTGGCCAGCTCGGCGTCCGTCACGGTCGGCCTTCAGCCCCGGCGATGGCGGCGCGGTCGGCCACGAGGGCTTCGACCCGGGCTGCGTCGAAGCCGGCCTCGAGGAGCACCTCTCGCGTGTGCTCACCGAGGGACGGGGCCGTCAACGTGTCCTTCCGCTCCGTCCGGGAGAACCACGCGTGCCGCCCGGTGGTGAGCCAGTGGGCCCGCTCCGGACGGGCGTCCGGCACGAGCACGCCCAGGTCGACGAGCTCCTGGTCGAGGGCCAGGTCGGGGCCCTTGCGGGCGACGACGGCCGGCACGCCCAGCGTCGTGAGCCGCTCGACGGCCTCGGCTCCCGCCAGCTCGCCCAGCATGGCCAACACCTCGACGACCGCGGGCCCGGCGTCGGCGTCGGCCTGGACGCGCACCCAGCCGTCGGCAGAGGCGAAGAACCGGTCGAGGGCAGACGGGCCCGGGTGGTCGCGTCCCCCGACCGGAGCGGGCGGGCGCCCCTCCCACCGCACCAGCGGGCTGGCCTGCAGCATGGCCGACATGGCCGCCAGTGACGTCCACACCCGCTGGCCCTGGCCGGTGCGGGCCCGGTGCAGCAGGGCCAGGCAGGCGGCCAGGGCCGAGTTGGCCGCCGCGCACACGTCGTTGACGGCAACGGTGAAGAAGACGGGCTCGTCGCCGCCGCCCTGGGCCCGCATCATGCCGCTCATGGCCTGCAGCACCGGGTCGAAGCCGGCATCACCCCCCAGGGGGCCGCCTTCCCCGAAGCCGGTGACGGACAGCGTGATGATGGCCGGGTTCACGGCGCGGAGGTCGTCGTAGGCGATGCCCAGCCGGCCGAGCACTCCCGGCCGGTAGTTGTCGAGCACGATGTCCGCATCGCGCGCCAGATCGAGGAAGGCGGCCTTGCCGTCGGGGTGATAGAGGTCAAGGGCGATGCCTCGCTGGCCCTTGTTGTAGGCGGCGAATCCGGGCCCACGGAAGCTGTCGCCCGTCAGTGGCTCGACCTTGATGACGTCGGCGCCCAGCTCGGCCAGCAGGGTGGCGGCGAACGGGCCGGCGATGATCGCCCCCAGGTCGAGCACCCGGATGCCGTCGAGCGGACCGTTGGTACCGCCCCCGCCCCCGCCACTGCCATCGGCGTGCGAACGCTCGCCGCTTCCCGGCTCCGTGGCGGGCCAGTCGGGGACTTCCTCCGTCCCAGCCGGCATCGCCGCCGCTCCGCGCACGCGGCCCGGGCTGGCCGTGAGGGTGATGGGGATGCCCGGCATGACCACGGGGCCGCGCTGCGGGTCGTCCACCTCCACCCGCATGCCGATGACGTCGAGCTGGGGGTGGTCGAGCCAGTCGTCGCGATCGAGCAGCGGGCCTGAAGGGCAACCGGCCTGGGCCAGGCGCTCGAGCCACTCCGAACGCGGCCGCGTGCGGAACTTGTCGGCGATGGCCTCGATGACCCAGCCAGCGTTCTCCGGGGCGATCATGCCGGCCCGCCCCCGGCCTCCGATCCGCTCGTCGTCGTTGAGGTGCGTCAGCTCGAGCGCCTCGAAGGCCATGGCGCTGAATCGGGGGGTGAGGGCAGCCATGAACAGCCACTCGCCGTCGCCGCACTGGTACGTCCGATAGAACGGCACGGCACCACCGGGGCCGGTCGATCGCCGGGGCGGCGCCTCGGGCGCGGTGGGGTCGATGTTGAACGCAGGTGGCGAGGCCACCATGGTGGCGTGGATGCCGGTCACGGTGACCTGCTGGCCCAACCCCGAGCGCTCCCGCTCCAAGAGCGCGGAGACGACAGCCGCTGCGGCCCACGTGCCCTGCACCGTCGACAGGTGCGGGTAGATGGAATCCACCGGCACGTCTTCGAAAGACGCCTGTCGGGCGGCCACGCCGGTGGTGGCGGCGAGCAGCGAGTCGGACTCGCGACCACCGGCCCACGGCGCCGTACCCGTGTAGGGAGCCACGTGCAGCAACACGAGCCGGGGATTGGCGCCCGCCAGGCTCTCGAGATCGAGGCCGGCCGTCTGCAGCCACTCGTTCGTGCCACTGACCACGCAGACATCGGCGCCGGCCAGCAGCCGTTCGAGCACGGCCCGGCCCGCGGTGGAAGACACGTCGACGGCCAGGGCCCGCTTGCCGCGGTTCCAGACCGCCGCGCCGGGATCGCCGGTCGCGTCGGCGCTGGCCGCCGGCTTCTCGAGCCGCACCACGTCGGCGCCGAAGTCGGTCAGGTACATAGCGGCGAGGGGGCCTGCGATGCCCTCGCTGCAGTCCACCACTCGGATGCCGTCGAGCACGGCCGGCCGCTCGTCCATCGTTCCCCCCGGGGTCGGCGCGTCACATTAGGCGGGAGGTGCCTTCCGTCCCTCAAAAGGTTAGAATGGCTAACGATACGGGGCTCGAACAATGCGGCTCCGTCGATGGCGACGACCGCTGGAGAGCACCGAGGCCTATGACGACGACGCTAGAGCGTGACTTCTCGAACCTGGCCAACCTGGACGAGGTGGTGACCGGGGCATCCACGTACGAGCCGGTGCACGTTCGGCCGGAAGGCAACCCGCCCAAGGCCAACGTCGACCCCGACACGTCCAAGGGCTGGATCAAGCGCATGCTGCCGCTGGTGCGCGCCCGCAAGGGTCGCTTCGCCTTCTCGATGCTCTGCTCGGTCATCGCCCTCATCGGCCAGGTCGCCGTGCCCAGGGTCACCATGGCCGCCATCGACCGGGCTCTGGAGGCCCGCACCAGCCCGATCTCCGTCTTCATCTACATGCTGATCGGCATCGGCGTCGTGCGGGCCATCTTCACCTACATCTACCGCAACAACCTCTACCGGGTCGCCTACGACCTCGAGTACGACCTGCGGGTCAACATGTACGAGCACTTCTCGAAGCTGTCGTTCGAGTTCTACGACCGGGTGCAGTCGGGCCAGCTCATCTCCCGGGCCAACTCCGACATCCGGTCGGTGCAGATGTTCCTCACCTTCGCCCCGCTGATCGGGCTGCAGATGATCAGCTTCGCGGTGGCGTTCACGCTGATGATGCGCATCCACGCGCCGCTGTCCATCGTCGCCCTCGCCCCGCTCCCGTTCGTGTTCCTCACCGGCCTGCGCATGCGGCGGCTCATGTTCCCCATCTCCTGGATGGTGCAGGAGCGGATGGCCGGCGTGGCCACCATCGTCGAGGAGAACGTGGCCGGCGCCCGCGTGGTCAAGTCCTTCGCAGCCGAGCAGGACCAGGTCGACGCCACCGCCCGCGCCGCCCGGCGGCTCGAGTGGGCCCAGAACCACCAGATCAAGGTGCGGGCCCGGTACGCCCCGATCATGGAGAACCTGCCTCGCCTGGGCATGGCCGGCGTGCTGCTCTACGGCGGGATCCTCGCCATCAACGGCGACGTCACCATCGGCACCATCGTGGCCTTCAGCATCTATGTCGTGATGCTCCAGGCGCCCTTTCGCATGCTGGGCATGCTCATGATGATGGGCCAGCGGGCCGCAGCCTCGGCCAGCCGCATCTACGAGATCCTGGACACACCGGCCGTCGTGGTCGAGAAGCCGGACGCGGTCGACCTCACCGACCCCATCGGCGAGGTGGCCTTCGAGCACGTGCGCTTCGGCTACGGCGATGGGTCCCCGGTGCTCGACGAGTTCAACCTCCGGCTGGAGCCGGGTGAGACCGTCGCCCTGGTGGGACGCACCGGGTGCGGCAAGTCCACCGTGGCCCGCTTGCTGACCCGTTTCTATGACGTCGACGAGGGGGCCGTGCTGGTCGACGGCAAGGACGTCCGCGACCTCACCATCCCGAGCCTGCGCCACCACGTCGGCGTGGTGCTCGACGAGCCCTTCCTCTTCTCCTCCAGCATCCGGGACAACATCGCCTACGGCCGGCCCGACGCCTCCATGGAAGAGGTTCGAGCCGCAGCCGACGCGGCCAACGCCCACGAGTTCATCGAGAAGCTGGCCGACGGCTACGACGCGGTGCTGGGCGAGCGGGGCTACGACCTGAGCGGCGGCCAGCGCCAGCGCATCGCCATCGCCCGCACGCTGCTCGTCAACCCCAAGATCCTGGTGCTCGACGACGCCACCAGCGCCATCGACGTGCAGGTGGAGGACCAGATCCACCAGGCCCTCACCCACCTCATGGCCGACCGCACCACGCTCGTCATCGCGCACCGCCTGTCGACCATCAGCCTGGCCGATCGGGTCTGCCTGATCGAGGGCGGCCAGGTGGTGGCCACCGGCACCCACGCCGAGCTGATGCGCACCGAGCCGAGGTACGCCGAGGTGCTGGCCCACATCTCCGAGGAGGAGCAGGCCCGCCGCGATGCGGTGGCGGCCGAGGAAGAGGCGAAGGCCAAGGCCCTCACCGGAGGGGATCTCTGATGGGCTTCGGAGGCATGGGCGGCGGCATGGGCGGCATGGGCCCCGGTATGGGCGGCAAGGCCTTCGGCGGCGGTCAGGGCGCGGGCGGCGCCGCCGGACTGCCATTCGCGGGCATCCCCCCCGAGCTGCGCGACGGCGTCGAGAAGCTTGTGAACGACGAGCCCGGCTTCGACGACGAGCACGTGCCGTTCAGCCACGTCAAGTACGACAC
>Ga0136611_10000907_pt1 | contig 20118 bp, 16 predicted proteins | sample AntDrymUQ2232306_2_FD_106645 | JGI IMG/M metagenome (GOLD analysis project Ga0136611, IMG submission 106645) | Polar desert sand microbial communities from Dry Valleys, Antarctica - metaG UQ223 (23.06) | ecosystem: Environmental > Terrestrial > Soil > Desert | place: Antarctica: Dry Valley...
GGCGTCGCTCGACCACACGGTCTGGTTCCACCGGCCGTTCCGGGCCGACGAGTGGTGGCTCTACGACCAGTGGTCGCCGACCGCCACCGGGGGGCGGGGACTCAACCTGGCCCGGGTGTTCGCGCAGGACGGGCGTCTGGTGGCGACGGTGGCCCAGGAGGGCCTGATCCGGCTGCACCCCGACGGCGCCGCGCCGGGCCCGGCGGGCCTGCGCGCCGGCAGCTGAGCCCGGCGAGCGTCACCATACCATTACAACGATGTAGTTCGAGACAGACACGCCGGACGCAGGTTACGGTTGAGCACTCCTGTGGCGAAAGTTCACTCATGGTGATCCTGTGACTAACGCGGTGACTCCAGCCACGCCCCGTCGTCCCGAGGTGTCGTCATATGAGATCCACCCCCCGCAGCCCCTTGACCCGACGTCTCGCGCGCGCGGTGTCCGGCCCGCTCGCCGTGCTCGTCACGGCCGCCCTGGCCGCCTCGCTGGCGGCCCCGGTCGCCGCGCAGACCCAGGAAGCGGCGAAGCGCAAGAAGGTCATCGGCTACTACCAGATGCCGTTCCCCTGCGGACAGGAGTGGAAGGGCACGACCCGGAGCAGCCACAGCCCCAGCATCAAGGCCATCGACTGGAACCGGCCCGACGACGACGGCGACGAGGTCGTCTCCTCCGCGGCCGGCACGGTCACCGTGGCCAACAAGACCGGCCGGACCGGCTACGGCCGCTGGGTAAAGATCACCCACCTCAACGGTGAGTCGACCGTCTACGGGCACCTGAGCAACGTGGCGGTCTCCGTCGGCCAGACCGTCGACCAAGGCGTCGTGATCGGCAACGTCGGGTCGACCGGCAACTCCTCGGGACCGCACCTGCACTTCGAGGAGAAGCTCGGCAGCGTGGTCTCGTCGGCGATCTTCGCCGGCCAGAATTTCGTCTACGGGTCCACCCAGGCCTCACGCAACTGCGTCGACGTGCCCCTCGCGGCCAACATGGTCGGCACCGCTCCGGCGGAGCTGGTCGTCTTCCGCCGCAACAAGCAGGCGACCTTCGCGATCAACCAGCCCGGCGGCGCACCCGTCGTGGTGCCCTTCGGCCAGTCCACCGACGACCCGCTGCTCGGCGACTGGGACGGTGACGGCACCGCCAACGTGGCTGTCCGTCGCCCGTCCGAGAGCACGTTCTACCTGTCCGGGCCCGCGGGAGCGACCACGGTGCTGTTCGGCATCCCCGCCGACCGACCGGTGGCCGGCGACTGGGACGGCGACGTCCGCACCGACATCGGGGTCTGGCGCTCGAGCGCGGCCACGTTCTTCCTGCGCGCCCCCGACGGCGCCGTGAGCACCGTCGCCCTCGGCGACTCGAACGACCTGCCCGTCACCGGTGACTGGAACGGTGACGGCTACACCGACCTCGGGGTGTACGACGTCGCCACCGCCACCTACACGCTGCGGGTGCTGTCGGGAGGGGTTGCCTGGGTGGCCGCGATCCCGTTCGGCAACCCCGGTGACCTACCGGTCGTCGGCGACTGGGACGGCAACGGCACCACCGACCTGGGTGTCTGGAGGCCCTCGACCGGCACCTTCTTGTCGCGCCAGGCTCCGGTCGCCCGGATGGCGGCCCGCAGCGTCACCGCGGTGCAGTTCGGCCGGCCCCGGGGCTGACCCGGTTCCGAGTCGTTCGCTCGTCGCGAACGCACTGGCGCCCGGTGCCGAGCGGGACGAGGATCGCCCGCATGAAGCTCCTCGTGCTCGGTGGCACCCATCACGTCGGTCGCGCGTTCGTGGAGGAGGCGCTGGGCCGTGGTGACGAGGTCACCACCCTGACGCGCGGTGTCAGCGGACCACCGGCTGCCGGGGCGGAGGCGCGCTACGCCGACCGCACGGACTCCGGCGCCCTGGCGTCAGCGCTGGGTGACGACACCTGGGACGCCGTCGTGGACACCTGGTCCCTGGCACCGGCCGTGGTCGGCAGTGCCGCCCGCCTGCTCGCCGGCCGGGCCGGGCACTACACCTACGTCTCGTCCCGCTCGGTCTACACCTGGCCGATCGCGGTGGGGGCCGACGAGTCCGCGCCGGTGGTCGAGGGCGACCCCGCCGCCATCGCCGCCGAGGACTACGCGGAGGCCAAGCGTGGCGGCGAGCTCGCGGCGCTGGAGGGTTTCGACGGGCCGGTGCTGCTCGCCCGCGCCGGGCTGATCCTCGGCCCCTGGGAGGGGGTTGGCCGACTGCCGTTCTGGCTGCATCGGATCGCCGCCGGTGGGCGGGTTCCGGTGCCCGGCCCGCACGACCGCGCGCTGCAGTACGTCGACTGCCGGGACATCGCGCGCTGGGTCCTCGGCCACCTGCCGGAGGGCGTGTTCAACACGGTGAGCCGCACCGGGCACACCACGATCGGCGCCCTGCTCGACGAGTGCCGCCGGGTGACCGGCGAGGCAGCCGACCTGGTCTGGCTCGACCCTACCGTGGTGGAGGCCGCCGAGGTTGCGCCCTGGACGGAGCTGCCGATCTGGGTGCCGCCCACCGGCGAGCTGAGCGGTCTGCACGACGGCGACGTCGAGGCCGCCCACGGCGGAGGCGCGCCTGTGGGCGGCCCACGAGCGGGCCTCGGCGGGTTGAGGCGCGTCAGGCCGGGACGGCGCTGCCGACCACGTGCGGCGCGCCGTCCTTCGGGTTGGCGAGCCCGAAGGTGAGGCCGTCGTCGGTCGTCGTCAAGCCGAAGGAGACCCTGCCGGGCAGCAGCACCGGAGTCTTGAACGCCGCGTCCACGCGCACGGCGCGGGGCAGCCGGTTCTCGACGGCGCCGAGGCAGCGCGCCAGGCTCCACATCCCGTGCGCGATCTGCCGCGGGAAGCCGAAGGCCTTGGCCGTCAGCGCGTAGAGGTGGATCGGGTTGTGGTCGCCTGACACCGCGGCGTACCGCCGACCCAGGTCGCCTGGCAGTCGCCACTCGGTCGTCCCTCGTGGCGCGGCCGGGAGCGCGAGTCCGCCCTCCTCCCGCGGTCGAGACTCGTCGCCCTTCCCCCTGCGCAGGAAGGTCGAGGTCTCCTCCCAGACCGGCTCGGCGCCGGAGTGGATCGTGGTCAGCAGGTCGAAGGCCGTGCCCTTCGCTTGCGCCCGCAGGTTCGCGGGGCGGGCCGTGACCTGCAGCCGCTCACCGATGGCGATCGGCCGGTGCGCGGTGATGGAGTTCTCCAGGTGCACGGTGCCGATCGCCGGGAACGGGAACGAGGCGTCGGTCATGATCGCGAGGTGCAGCGGGAACGCCAGCAGGTGCGGGTAGCTCACCGGCAGCGTGTCCTGGCGCGGGAAGCCGCACAGCGCGGCGTACGCCGCCACGTGGGCGTGGTCGACCGGCACGTCGTGCCGGGTCAGCGCGAGGTCGGGCAGGTCACCGCCGTGCCTGCCGACGCCGGGGATCAGGTTGACCCCGGGCAGAAGCGGCAGCGCCGCCTTGAGCATCAGCGGGAACGTGCGCGGAGAGCCCTCGACCACGCGGGGAACTGAACCGCTCATCTCAGGCCCCCAGCATCATCTGGCCGCAGACGCGCACCACGTTGCCGTTGACCGCGGTCGAGCCGGGGCTGGCGAACCAGGCGACCGTCTCGGCCACATCGACGGGTAGGCCGCCCTGGCTCATCGCGTTGAGCCGCCGGCCGACCTCGCGGGTGGCGAACGGCACCGCCGCGGTCATCTTGGTCTCGATGAAGCCGGGGGCCACGGCGTTGACGGTGATGCCGTCCGTGAGCTCCCCGGCGAGGGAGTCGACGAGTCCGATGACGCCCGCCTTCGAGGTGGCGTAGTTGGTCTGGCCGAGGTTGCCGGCGATGCCGGCGATCGATGCGACGCCGATGATCGCGCCGTTGTCGCGCACCAGGCCCTGGTCCAGCAGCTCGCGGGTGATCCGCTCGGGTGCGGTCAGGTTGACCCCGATCACCGACGTCCACCGCTCGACATCCATGTTGGCGAGCTTCTTGTCCCGCGTGATGCCCGCGTTGTGGACGACCACGTCGATGCCGTCGTGGTGCGTGCGCACGTGCTGCGCGATCCGCTGTGGGGCGTCCCTGCCGGTGATGTCGAGGGAGAGGTGGTCGCCGTCGAGCTCGGCCATCAGGGTCTGGAGCTCGCTGGCGGCCTGCGGCACGTCGACGCCGACCACGGTGGCGCCGTCGCGGTGCAGCACCCGGGCGATCTGCTCGCCGATGCCACGGCTGGCGCCGGTCACCAGGGCGGTGCGGCCGGCCAGCGGTCGCAGCCAGTCGTCGACGTCGGTGGCCGTCTGGTCCGTGGTGCCGACCCGGACGACCTGGCCGGACACGTAGGCGGACTTGGGGGAGAGCAGGAAGGCCAGTGTGCTGGTGATGGCCGCCTCGGCGCCGGGCGCGACGTACACCAGTTGGACGGTCGACCCGCGGCCGACCTCCTTCCCGAGCGAGCGGGTGAAGCCCTCCAGCGCCCGCTGGGCGACGCGCTCGGAACCCGCAGTGAGCTCCGGGGGAGTGCCGAGCACGACGAGTCGGGCGCACGGTGCAAGGCTGCGCAGCAGCGGGGTGAAGAAGTCACGCAACGCCACCAGCGACTCGGTGGTCGTGAGGCCGCTGGCGTCCATCACGAGCGCCTTGTACGGCGCCTCGCCGGGAGCGTCACCGGTGGTCACCGTGGTGGAGGCGATGCCCACGACGTCGAGCAGCCTGGAGAGCGACTCGGCGAGCCGACCCTGGCCACCCACGCCCACGACGCCGTCGACCAGGGGAGCGCCCGCGGTGTAGCGCTCGAGGCGGACCGGGTCGGGCAGGCCGAGCTGCCTAACCAGCACTCGGCCCAGGCTCGATCCGGTGAAGTCCTGGTAACGGTCGCTCATGTCACTCCCTGCAAGCGTTCACACGTTGGCTACTGGCGGGTAATGATAGGCCCATGACCTCCACCACCCGACGCGTCGCCGTCCTCGGCGGCAACCGCATCCCGTTCGCCCGCTCCAACACCGTCTACACCGACGCCTCCAACACCGAGATGCTCACGGCCGCCATCGACGGCCTGGTGACCCGCTTCGGGCTCGAGGGCGAACGCCTCGGCGAGGTGGTCGCCGGCGCGGTCCTGAAACACGCGCGCGACTTCAACCTCACCCGGGAGTCGGTGCTGGGGTCCAGGCTCTCGCCCGAGACCCCCGCGACCGACCTCCAGCAGGCGTGCGGCACCGGACTCCAGGCGGTCATCACGGTCGCCAACAAGATCGCGCTCGGCCAGATCGAGGTCGGCGTCGCCGGCGGGACGGACACCACCTCGGACGCTCCGGTGGCGATCAGCGACAAGCTGCGCCGCAAGCTGATGAAGGTCAGTGCCGCCCGCGACCTCAAGGGTCGCCTGGCCGCTCTGTCCGCGATCCGGCCGGGCGACATCGGCCTCGACATCCCACAGAACGGCGAGCCGCGGACCGGGCTGTCCATGGGTGAGCACGCCGCCCTGACCGCCATCGAGTGGCAGGTCGGCCGGGAGGAGCAGGACCAGCTCGCGGCCACCTCGCACCACCGGCTCGCCGCGGCGTACGACCGGGGCTTCTTCGACGACCAGGTCACGCCCTTCCGCGGCCTCGAGCGTGACCAGAACCTGCGCCCGGACTCGTCGGTGGAGAAGCTCGCCACCCTCAAGCCGGTCTTCGGCAAGGGCGCGGCGGCGACGATGACCGCCGGCAACTCCACGCCGCTGACCGACGGCGCCTCGGTGGTGCTGCTGGCGTCGGAGGAGTGGGCGGCCGCCCACGACCACCCGGTGCTGGCCCACCTGACAGCCTCCGAGACGGCCGCGGTCGACTACGTGCACGGCGGCGAGGGCCTGCTGATGGCCCCGGCGTACGCCGTCGCCAGGATGCTGGCGCGCGAGGGACTGTCGCTGCAGGACTTCGACTTCTATGAGATCCACGAGGCGTTCGCCTCGCAGGTGCTCTCGACGCTCACGGCCTGGGAGGACCCGGTGTTCTGCCAGGAGCGGCTCGGTCTCGACGGCCCGCTCGGCTCGATCGACCGGGCCAAGCTCAACGTCAACGGCTCGTCACTGGCGGCGGGGCACCCGTTCGCCGCGACCGGTGGCCGGATCGTCGCCACCGTCGCCAAGCTGCTCGACGAGAAGGGCGGCGGGCGCGGGCTCATCTCCATCTGTGCTGCCGGCGGGCAGGGAGTCGTCGCGATCCTGGAGCGCTGAGCCGCTGGGCTGCGGGTGGTCACCGTGTGCTTCACTTTCGAGGACCTGCTGGTAGTCCGCGGTTGACCGTCTATCCGCTGAGAAGGACGTTGATGCAGAAGCTGGCCCGCTCGGGTGCCATGTTCGTCGCCGCGCTGATGACAGCTTGCTTCTTGACGTTGGTCGCGTGGGCCTTGTCCTCGGCGCCGTCGTCGTCGCCGGACGACAACTTCCACCTCCCGTCGATCTGGTGTGCGTGGGGATACTCGGACAGCTGCCAGGACGGGCCGGGTTCGTCTCGGGTCGTGCCGCAGCCGCTGGTCGGGGGAGCTTGCTATGCGGCGGACGGCATGGCCTCGGCGGGCTGTCAGAACGCCTTTCTCGATCGGCCGGTTCCTGATACCAAGACCGACCACGGCAACTGGAACGGGACCTACCCGCCGGCTTTCTATCTCCTGATGGGCTCGGTGGTCACCGAGGAAGTGGACCGCTCGGTCCTGCTGGTGCGGCTGGTCAACGCGGTGCTGACGGTAGCCCTCGTCGGCCTCGTTGCGGGCGCGGTGCCACGCCGATTGCGACCCCTCGCTGTGGTCCCGCTCTTCGTCACGTCCGTTCCGCTTGGCCTCTCCCTCTTCTCCTCTACCAACCCCAGCTCTTGGGCAGTGATCAGCGCAGCCACGCTGTGGCTGACCCTCTATGCGTCGTTCGAGACACGTGGGCGTCGCCGCTCTCTTCTCCTCGGCACGTCGCTGCTGATGATGCTGGTGGGTTCGGGCTCGCGAGGCGATGCGTGCTTGTTCTCGGTGTTCGCCGTGCTGTTGGTGTTCCTTCTGCGTCACCGGGAACTGCGAGGAAACCGTCTCCCAGTCGCCACCGGGTTGCTGTGCGCGGCTGTCTCGATCTGGATCTTCCTCGGGACTCAACAGTCGGCGGCCGTCGCGATCGGCATCGACGGCTCGGAGTCGCTCGGCCTGCCGTGGCTCGACGTTGCGGTCAAGAATCTCACGGAACTGCCGATCATCCTTCTTGGTGGGTTCGGCTATGAGTTCATGGGGGCCACCGGATGGTTCGACACCCGATTCCCTGCCCTCGTGGGCGTCCTGTCGACGGCCGCCTGGTTGAGCGTCCTTATGCGATCCACCCGACCCTTGTCCCGCGCCCACGTCGTCGCGATGAGCACGTGTGGTCTGGCGCTCGTGGTCTATCCGCTGGTGATGCTCGGCCGCACGGGAGTGTTCGTCGGCACTGCGTTTCAGCCCAGGTACGCACTGCCCCTCGTCGTGATCTTCACAGGCGTCGCTCTGCTGGGTGGCGTGGAAGGAAGGTCGGGACTGCGAAACGGGCAGCGAGCGTTCGTCATCGGAGCGCTCTCGATAGCCCACTGTTGTGCGCTGTTCACCCAGATCCGTCGCTATGTGACCGGGTTGGATGTCTACGGCCTGAACCTGGATGCCGACCGCGAGTGGTGGTGGAACCTGCCGGTGTCCGCGACGGTGGTGTGGCTCGTCGGATCGGCGGCGTTCCTCATCGCCTGCTCACTCGCGCTCGGCCCTTGGTGGGGGCCAGAACCACGTCGTTCCAGCGAGCGGTCTTCTCCGGTTCTCGACGAAGTCGCGCCCGATCAGCCCGGGCAGGCCACGTCATCAGGCCCGGCCGGTCCCCCGTAGGATGCGGATCGACATCGTGCCGGGGGAGCGTCCCTCGGCCTTTCCCTGGGGGTGCGGCGTTGCCTGAGCATGCCGATATCTCGGCGCTGCTACCCGTGCACCGCGGGACCCCGCCTCAGCAGTTCGCCCGGGCTCTGGCAAGCATCTCGGACCAGACGCTACGCCCCCGTGAACTGGTGGTGGTCGAGGACGGTCCGCTGGACCGGGAGCACCATGAGGTCATCCACGGGTTCGCTCTCGAGGGCACTCGGGTCACCGTCGTGCGGCTGCGCAGCAACGGCGGGCCTGGCGTCGCGAACCAGGCGGGGCTGATGTCAGCCAGTTCGACGTGGATCGCCAAGGCGGATGCCGACGACGTCTGCCTGCCCGGCAGGTTCCGGGCCCAGCTGGATGCACTGAGCGCTTCGGGGTCGGACCTGTGCGGGTCAGCCATGCTCGAGTTCGATGGCGCCGAGGACAATGTGGTGGCGATCCGCCGCGCACCCACCACGCATGCGGACATCCTGCGTCGCGTGAGATTGAACAACCCCATCAACCATCCCACCGCGATGTATCGCCGCGAGGCGGCGATGGCAGCAGGCGGCTATCCCGACTGGCGTTTCGCCGAGGACTATGCGCTCGTGGCGCGCATGCTGAGCAACGGTGCGCGCATGATGAACCTGGCCGAGCCTCTGGTCCTCTTCCGGGCCGGTGACAGTCAGGTCTCTCGGCGAAGGTCGTCGGAGGTCAGGGGTGGAGAACTGAGACTTCAACAAGCACTGCGCGACCTGAGGCTCGTGAGTACTCCCCGCATGGTCGCGAACCTGGGCCTGCGGGTCGGATTCACGATCCTTCCCGCCCGACTGGCTGGGACGGTCGCACGGCGCGTCCTGGCGAGCCCCGTGCGCGACAGCGAGACAGGACAACGCTTCCCACACATGAGCGAGCCAGAAGGGCGCACTGGACAATGAACCGGAATCTGATCGTGGACGTCGGTATGAGCACCGGGGAGGACACCGAGTACTACCTGGCCAAGGGCTTCGACGTCGTGGCCATCGAAGCGGATCCCGCCTGTGTAGCCGAGGTGAGCAGCCGGCTGGCGACCTTCATCGGCGAAGGCCGGCTGACGATCAAGCCGGTGGCCGTCGCTGATCATCGAGGCGTCGTCGAGTTCCTGGTGAGCAGCCGCGAAGGGTGGGGCAGCGTCGGCAACGACCTGGCCGCGGCGAGAGCGGCTTTCGGCATCTCGGCGAGGTCCATGGAGGTGGAGTGCGACACTTTCGAGGCCATCATGGAGGGTCATCCGGCTCCCTACTTCGTCAAGATCGACATCGAGGGCGCTGACCTGACGTGCATCAGGGGGCTGGGTCGCCTACCGCAGGTGCCCCGTTTCGTCTCCTTCGAGTGCAACCCGATCGACCCCGACGACACCATGGAGATCCTCGACCTGCTGGTGAGCTACGGATACCGCCGGTTCAAGCTGGTCAACCAGGCGTTGAACCCGGCCATCGTGAATCCGCGGCCTCCACTCGAGGGCGGCTACGTGCACAAGGAGTTCTCGCTGCATTCCTCCGGGCCTTTCGGCGAGGAGACACCTGGTGAGTGGGTTGACGCTGACCAGGTGCGTCAGAGCTTCTCTAGCATGGCGGAGCGACAGGCGGTCAGAGCTCGCTACACAGCGACCGGCAAGGTCTTGGGGATTCCGTTGGCCCGCTTCCACCGACAGCTGGAGTGGGCTTACAACGTGGGGCCCGTACGATGGGGGCGCACCCGGTGGGCTGCCTGGCGCGGTGCGGAAGTCGGCGGCTGGTTCGACATCCATGCCGGTCTCTGATGGTGTCCCTGCCGGATAGATTGCCAAGGGTGGATCAGACCAAGGCGGACGTCACTGGTGGGACTCCGGACTTCTCGGACACCTGGATCGTGATCCCGCTCTACAACGAGTCCGCCGTGATCTGGGATGTGCTCCACGACGTCTCGCACGTGTTCCCCCACGTCGTGTGTGTGGACGACGGGAGCCGCGACGGTTCCGCTGACATCGTTGCCGCAGCCAAGGTCGCGCATCTGGTGCGCCACCCCGTGAACCTCGGACAGGGCGCGGCGATCCAGACAGGTGTCGAGTACGCCCGGGGGATGCCGGGGGCTCGATACTTCGTCACCTTCGACGCGGACGGCCAGCACCAGGTCAGTGACGTCATCGCCATGGTCGAGCGGCTGCGCAACGAACCACTGGACGTGGTGCTGGGCACTCGGTTCGGAGGTGCGGAGGCGGTTGGCATGCCGTGGCACAAGAGGCTGGTCCTCGCCTTCATCGTGCGGCTCAGCGCCCGCGCCCGGCGGCTCGGTCTCAGCGACGCGCACAATGGTCTCCGGGCCTTCGACAAGGTCGTGGCCGACCAGCTCGATCTCGCGGTCGGGGGCATGGGGCACGCCTCGGAGTTCGTAGCCCTCATTGAGAGACAGGGCTGGCGGGTGGACGAGCAGCCCGTCAGCATCCTCTACACCGACTACTCGAAGGCCAAGGGACAGTCCCTGCTCAATGGGATCAACATCGTGGTCGACAACATCGCTCACGGTCGCTCGGAGAGGTAGCTCATGGTCGTCATCCAACTGCTCCTGATTGCCAGTGCTCTCGGGCTCTGCGCCGTGTTCCTGATCCATCGCCAACAGGCGCGGACCAAGGCCTGGGCCAAGTTGATCTTCGCGGCGTTCGTGGTTTTCGGCATCTACGCACTGCTCCGACCCGACGACCTGAGCCGGGTCGCAGGCTTGGTCGGGGTCGGCCGCGGAGCGGATCTGCTGCTGTACTGCCTGGTCGTCCTCTTCGCGTTCACCACCTTGGCTACGTACCTGCGATTCTTGGAGATCGATGCCCGCTACGCCCGCCTCGCCCGCAGTATCGCCTTGGAGCAAGCCCGCCGGGAACGGGAACGAACGACGGCCGAGGGTGGGCATGACTGAACCGTTCGTCCCGGCAGGGGCAGATCCCATCGCTGCCCGCCGACGACTCTGGCGCCGTGGGTTGGCCTTCTGGGCCCTGATGTCCTTGTTCTTCGCACTGTGGGCTTTGGCTACCCCACAGTGGACGCCGCCGGACTCCCAGGCCCATGAGATGCGGGCGTACGGCGCCGGAAGCGGCAACGTCCTTCCCGACGCTCCCGGTGGGGACGGGGCCGAGCTGGCGAACACCGATGGGATCGACCGCGTGCCGGCGGGGATGCTCGAGAGCGCGTCCAGTGCCGGCTGCTATGCGCACCAGCCGGCCGTCTCGGCTGCGTGCATCGTCCCGGTCTCCGGGGACGCCACGATCGTCGACTTCGTCAATCCAGCCGGTCGCTACCTGCCCGTGTACTACGTCCTGGCCGGCTGGCCCTCGAGTCTTGTCGGATTCGAGGCCGCGCTCACGGCGAACCACATCATGGCCCTGCTTCTGGCTGCCCTGTTTCTCGGCATGGCCCTGGCGGCCGCGACGACGATGCGGCGACCGGCTCTGGCAATGACCGGTGTGGCCGTGGCGACGTCGCCCATGGTGATGTACTTCGGGGGGGTCCTGAATCCGAACTCGTTGGAGATCACCGCCGCCATGGGGATGGGCGCCTGCTCGATCGCCGCGTTCAGCAAGGCCCCGTCGCTCGTGCAGACGACGCTCCTGCGCTGGGCGTTGGTCGCGGCCACCGCCATGTGTCTGACTAGGTTCTTGTCACCAATCTGGCTCGCCTGTTGGGGATTGATGCTGATGGTGTGCTTCCGGTGGCCTGCGGTGCGCCTGCTGCTCCGCCGCGAGCATCTTCCCTGGGTGGCTCTCCCGGCGCTGGGAGCTGTCGGCAACGTGCTCTGGACCCTCACCCTCGGAGGGAATGTCGTCGGGGCCGAGCCCAGGTTCGACCTGTCACGGGGGGAGGCCTGGACCGCCTCCTTACAACAGTTCGACGCGACGCTCCCGCAGGTCGTTGCCGCGTTCGGCTGGGGCGACACCTTCTTGAGCTCGGGCGAGTACAACTACTACATCATCGCGGCCATCTTCCTCGTCGGAACGGCGTGGCTCTTCATGACGAGTCGGCAGTCAGCGGCGCTCGCGGTGCTTATCGTGCTCAGCTACTTCGCTCCCATCGCCTTGCAGGCGATGCACTGGAACGCCAACGGTGCAGTCTGGCAAGCGCGGTACTCCCTGCCCCTGCTGACGCTGATCCCCATCACTGCCATGTTCCTGGCTGCCGACGACACGTCGATGACGTCGCAGGTGTGGTCGCGGCTTCGATGGATCTATCCGCCGGTCTTGGCGCTGCTGGCGTACGTGCACGTTCGCGCCTACCTCACCCAGATGCAGCGCAACGTGTCGGGGATGGGCGGCGACACGTTCGACGGCCCCTGGCAGCCGGCGCTCGAGAGTCGCCTGCTGGTCGCGGTCCACGCGGGGCTGGTGATCGTGTCTCTCGTCGTCCTAAGCTATCAGCTCTCGAAACAGAACGACGACAAGCCCGGGGCCGAAGACGGAGAACCCCTGGCACCCGATGTCGGCACCGTGTCAAGTGCCCCGACCGGGCGGGGTCGAGCTCACGCTTCGGGTAGATAGGCGTCCTTGCGCGGCATGCCCCATCGGGACACCGCCTGGTCCTTCTCCCAGGCCTCCACGACGCGCTTCCGGGTCCGCGACTCGAAGTGGTACATCTCGACGTTGGCGATCCACACGATCCGATAACCCATTCGGCGCACCTTGTAGGAGAGGTCGACGTCGTTGAAGTTGAGCGGGAGGGTCTCGGAGAAGCCACCCACCTCCATGAAGACGTCGCGGCGGATGGCCGCGCACGCGGCGGTCACTCCGGACACCTCTCGGTTGACGATCAGGGCACCGAAGGGACCGTAGGAGGATCCCGGCTCGTAGATGAAGGGGTGCTTGTAGTTCTTGCCGGCATAGGCGTGACCGGCATGCTGGATGGCGTTGTTGGTGAAGTAGAGCTTGCCACCGGTCATCCCGATGTCGTCCTCGGCCAACGGTGCGACCAGCTGCTCCAGCCAGTCCTGCGAGATCGCCTCGAGGTCGTCGTTGAGGAGCACCAGGCGGTCGCCGCGGGCGCGCAGGACGCCGAGGTTCATCTTCTGGCTGTAGTTGAAGGGGCCCTCGAACGGCACGAGCGTGAGCCGGTCGCCGGCGATCTCGCGCAGCTCGTCGAGCACCTGCGCGGGGGTGGGTGGGTCGTAGACCACGACGACCTCCAGGGTGGGGTGTGCGGTCTTGGCCAGCAGCGTGCGGACCGCCTCGACGACCATGACGCGGCGCGAGCCCCAGATCAGGTCCGCCTTGCCGATCGTCGGGATCACCAGGCTCACGGAGGTAGCGGGGTCCAGCTTCCGGCTGACCGTGTAGATCCCGGGAACCGGACCGTTCCCGACGTCCGCCGCCACTCCCACCCGGTCGAGGTGGTCCTGGACCGCGTTGCGGCCGGCGATCGACGCGTAGGGCTTGGCGTTGGCGTCACCGGCGGCCGAGCCCGGGATGGTGCGCCAGTGGTAGAGGATCTCGGGGATGTGGACCACGCGACGGGCGACCTCGCCGACCCGCAGGATCAGGTCGTGGTCCTGCGACCCGTCGTAGCCCTCCCGGAAGCCCCCGATCTCGCGGACCACGGAGGTACGCACCACCGAGAAGTGACAGGTGTACATCTGACCCCGCAACCGCTCCGGTGACCAGACGGGCTTGCGGAATGCGTCGTACAGGCGTCCGGTGTCATCGATCTTGTCCTCGTCGGAGTACAGGTAGTCGACGTCCTGGTGCTTGCGGATCATCGCGGCATTGCGCTCGAGTGCGTGGGGGAGGAGCAGGTCGTCGTGGTCGAGAAGGGCGATGAACTCGCCGGTGGCGACGGCGATGCCGTCATTGGAGGCCGCGACGATGTGACCGTTCGTCTCGCGTTCCACCACCTTGATCCGGGGTTCTTCCGCCGCCCGCTTGCGAAGGAGCTCGCGAACACCAGGGTCGGGCGAGCAGTCGTCCACTAGCACCAGCTCCCAGCGCCGGAAGGTCTGGTCGACCACGGACTGGATCGTCGCGTCGAGGACGTCGAGCGGCGGGTTGTAGACCGGAGTGACGATCGAGAACACGGGAGGCTTCACTGCGCGGTCCTCATCGGGATCGGCGCAGCGGACGCGTCAGGGCACGACCGATCCGCCAGGAGCGGGAAGCGAGCAGCTCGTCGATCTTGCGCTGATTCTCGTCTGCGCGTCGTCGTTGCCGGACCAGGCGCTTGCCCAGGTCTTCGGTCTTGTCCTGCTGCTTGGCCAGTCGCCCCTTCTGCGCACCCAGCCGCGCCGCCAACTCATCCGCTCGCGCCTCGAGGCCGATGATGTGGTCGCGGGTGGTCAGCACGTCATGACGTGCTTCGATCAGGTCGTGCTCGAGCTGACCTGCCCTAATCAGTTGGGTGTCCAACAAGGCCTGCAGCTCCAGCGCCCTCTCGGTCACGCCGTCGCCGGGGTCCACGTCGCCGGAGACGAGTCGGAGGATCTCCCGGTGCGAGTCCAGCAGGGCCGAGCGTTTCTCCACGACTTCCGCGTGCAGTGCGGCGTACTGCGCCTCATAGCGGTGCACCACATCGCGCGACACCAGGTCGGCCCGCTGGAACAGGACCGCCCAGGTGGTGAGGAAGTCGAGGTTGACGTCCGTCCGGCGGAAGAAGCCCCGCTCGGCGAAGGCGGCCGCCCACGCGGCGGTGGACTGGACGTTGACATGGGTCGGTTCGGCGAAGTCGGAGGGAGTCGACGAGAAAAGGACCAGGTCGGTGGCTACGCAGATGTTGTCGAGCGCAACGTCCGCGTCGCCCAGGGACAGGTGCTCGAGCACCTCGATGCACGAGATGAGGTCGTACCGCGCGGTGAGCGGCTCCGTGATCGAGGCGACCCGGATCCGGTCGCGCACGTCCTCGTGGGCGGACTCGACGGCGTGGGTCGAGATGTCGAAGCCGGTGGCATCGACGCCGACCGAGGCGAGGGCCTGGACGAAGAGGCCCTTGGCGCAACCCACGTCCAGGACGGTCTCAGCGTGGGTGATGGCCTTGCAACGCACGGCGGCCTGGACGAAGAAGTCCCGCCACGACGGGGTGTCCCACGAGTAGTCGGTGACACCGAGATGGCTCGCGTAGTAGGCGCTCGAGTAGTCCGCGGCGGTCGTGCCTGCGGCGGCGTCGGCGGATGCCTGGGGCAAGGTCATGAAACGCTTCCTGTTGTCGATGCTGACCCGTCGAGATCCAGGGCCCTGGTGATCGTATCCGTGTGGCGATCCCAGCCGTAGCGCTGGTAGACCCGCTCGGCGGCGACCTCGGCGCGTGCTGAGTAGGCCTGGGTGTCGCGGGCCAGGGCGACCGCCTCGTCGAGAGCCTCGTCCCACTGATGAGCGCGAGCGACACGGCCGGTGACGCCGTCCTCGATGGCATCGGAGAAGGCCGGGGACGAGCTCGCCACGGTCCAGGTGCCGACGGCAGCCGCCTCGAAGTACTTCAGGTCCGACTTGCAGGCCGTGAAGTAGTGATGCTGCAGGGGCGCCACGTTGATCTCCACCTCGGCGATGGCGCGCTGAAGGCTCAGGTAGTCCATGAACTCCAACACCTCGATCTGGTCCCCGAACTCGGCAAGCTCGTCGACGACGTCGAGACGACCGACCACCCTCAGCCGGACGCCGTGGTCGGCGCGCAACAGGCGTGCGATCGCCGGCGCGGCGATGGCGAAGTCGTGTGCGTGCGTCGGAGTGCCGCTGAAGTACCCGATGGTCACCGGGCCTTCGCGCGCCCACCCGGTGCCGCGTTTGGCGGCGAGAAGCGCTCGGGAGTAGGCCTCTTGTTGACGGTCGAGGAAGTTGGGCACGATCGCCACCTCACCCCGGGGAAAGTGCGGGGCCATCTTCTGGCGCAGCGGCGTTCCGGTGGTCAGCCCGCCGCGGCACGCGCTCATCGTCGCGTTCAGCTGAGCCATGTAGGCGAACCAGAGCTGCCAGTTGCGGAAGTCCTCTCGGTCCGCGCCGACGGCGTCCATCACCACCTGAACCAGTTCGGGGTCGAACACCAGGTCGTCGCTGTCGAAGATGAGGCGCACGTCGTGGTGCCGCGCTCGGTCCACGAGTCGCTGCAGGGGAGCGCTGAACGGGTAGCGGACCAGGACGAGGGCGTCGAGCCGACCCACGAGATGGTTGATCGAGTCGAGCTCGGTCTCGCTGAACCACGCAGCGCCGATGTCGGAGCTCTCGTCGTGGTTGATCGCGGCGACCATGTTGGCCACGCGGTAGCGGAAGGTGCTCGTGTCCGGCGTGCGATAGATCCACGCGACGCGCTTCGGCCTCCGCATGAGCTGGCCGATGCGGGCGGCGAGGGGCTCGGCCCAGATGGGCGAGATGACGTCGGGTGCGGGTCCCAGGTCAGTGAACATGACCGCCGCTCGACCCGAGCCGCGGAGCCAGCCGGCGCTCCAGGGCGTCGATCGTGTGTCCCATGGCCTCCGGCCAGTCGCGGCCGATGTGGTCCTCCGCACGGTTGGCGCGCCGGAGGTCGTCGTCCTGGCCGAGCTGAGCCACGCGGGACAGTCCTTCGACGAGCGTCGGGACCGATGGGTCGGCGATGAGGATGTTGCGAGAGATCCCTGAGAGGTCTTCCTTGCCGGGGTGTGTGTTGGTCAGGACCGCGGCCCCTGCTGCCGCCAGGTCGAGCGGAGGGTACGACGGGTGCGGCGTGTCCATCAGCACCAGCGCTGCGTCCATGGTCGACACCAGGCTTTGGTACCTGCGCCAGTCGAGACCCTCCAGGATCTGGGGGCGCACGTCCCGGGGGAGGGTGAGATCGGGCGTGGCCCGACCCACGAAGTAGAAGCTCCAGATGTCCGGGTCGAGGATGTTCTCCTCGATGGCCTGCGAGAGGGCCTGCCCACCTCGCCAGAAGAGGTTGCGGGCGTTCTCGGGACGGGAGTAGAAGAAGAACCGACGTTTCGATCCCCCCGGCTCGGGGTCGTCGGGCGTGGACCCCTTGCCGCCGGGAAAAGCAGGCTCGAAGCTCAGCGCCTGCGACGCGAGATCGGGATAGGTCGTCGTCAGGTGGTCCAGCAGGCGACGGGTGTTCACGACGGTCGGGACGTCCGCTTCCGCGAGGGTCTCCGCGCACAGCAGGCGCTCGTCCCCCCAGGCATAGAACATCCGCTCATCCTCTTGGAGCAGGTAGAGGATCTCGTCCTTGCGGAGGGTGCTGTCGAGAGCCGAGCGGGTCGTCCACCAGGAGGTGGTCATGACGACGTCGCGCTCGCCGACCATCAACGGGACGGATCCGTCGGTCGGGAGGTGGATCACCTCGAGGTCGCCGAGGAGACCGACTCCGTTGGCTTCCTGGAGGGGCAGGAGCACGCTCGGGTCTGGAGGGTCGTGCCGGGTTGCCAGCCGGAGGGTGGCGCCGAGCCGGTTGGCGAGAAGGACTCCGAGAATGAGCGCCGTGCCGACCCCTCCGAAGAGGCTGGAGGCGGCGACGCTGTCGGTGAGCACAGTGACCCGAGGGCCCAGGCCTCGCACGCGCACGATGGGAAAGGGTGTCAGATCGGGCCAGCGGGCCGTGTAGAGCGTCTGGAAGCGACCGCGCAGCGGCCGGCCCTCGACGATGTGGCGACCCTCTGTCCTGCCGTACCGCAGATAATGGACGAGGGGGTTGAGCCCGGTGTTGAGCACGTCGGGATACATCCGCAGGTAGGTGCTGCTGGAGAACCCTTCCCCCGGGTCGAAACCCTCCGAGGCGCCGTGATGCAGGTAGTGCTCGAGGGCAGACAGGTCCTCGGGGAGGTCGGGACGGAAGTGGCGGTAGTACTCCTCGTCCCAGAACCCGGATGCTGCGACCATGGCGACGTCGTCGGCGAAAGGGTTCGGCGACCGACCCTCGCTCGCTCCCACCCGGATGTAGTGGACCAGCGCGTTGAAGCCCGAGCGCAGGACATCGGGATAACGATCGAGGTACGCCGCGGTGGAGAAGGCCGCGGAGGGCGCACGCCCCTCGCTGGCTCCGCGGGTGAGGTAGTGGCGGGCGGGGTCGACCTTCGAGGCAGCGACGTCCGGGTAGGTCGCGCGGTAGTACTCCTCGTCGAAGAGCTGGGAGCCGCGGAGCAGCTCGAGGTCCTCGCGCTCGGACGGGGACAGGTTCCGATCACTCATGCAGGTCGTGCTCCGCTTCCGTCGAGGAGGGACTTCGCGCGCACCGGACCGACCGAGCCGGGCCCGAGCGCTGACACGCGGAGCACCCTACCGTGAGGGGGGCTGGACCTCGGTCACCCACGAATCGCCAGCGCTAGCGCTGTGGCGACCAGGAATTCGCGCACCTGGTCGGGAGAGATGCTGCCGACCGTGGGGATCCCGGGCGCGGCCTCCTTGACCAAGATGCCGACCCGGGCGAGCTGGAGGGCGCCGAGACCGCTGGCATAGAAAGTGTTCGCGAGCAACTGGGGGTCCTCGACGGTGAAGTCGCCGCGGTCCACGCCGTACTCCAGGGCGTCGGAGAGGATCACCAGGCAGCCCGAGATGGCACGCCCGAGCCGGAAGAGCGCGCTCTCGCTGATCTCCATGAGCAGCTCCGGGCCGGTCTGCCGCATCAGCGTCTGCGCGCAGTCGACGAACGCCGGGTAGGTGGTGCCGTAGTCGACGAACGCGCCGACCAGCGCCGTGAGGCGCTCGCGCGAGTCCTCGTGCGGTTCGACAGCCTCCGACAACCGGGCCCGCAGCTCGTTGAGGTAGGTGACCAGCGTGAGGGCGAAGAGCTCCTCCTTGCCGGTGAAGTGCCGGTAGACGATGGCGCGGTTGATGCCCACCGCCTTGGCGATGTCCTCGATCTGTGCGTCCCGGACGCCGCGCGCGTCGAACAGGGCCCGGGTCGCCGCGAGGATCTCGCTCTCGCGCCGGCGACGTCGGACGGCGGCGGCGGAGCGGCGGCCGTCGACGTGATCACTCATGTCGGCGCAGTCTAGGTGAAACCACCGTTTGCACGGCCGTGACACACCTGTCCGCAAGCACCTAGAGGTAGGTCCGGACCGTCTCGATGGTGTCGGCCTCGTGCGCCGCCTTGTCGTCGCGGTAGCGGACCACCCGCGCGAAGCGCAGGGCCACGCCGCCGGGGTAGCGGGTGGAGCGCTGGAGTCCGTCGAAGGCGATCTCGACGACCTGCTCGGGCCGCACGTGCACGACGTACTCGGACTGGTCGGCCGGCGAGGTGGCGAGATTCGCGAAGCGCTCGGTCTGCCAGGCGAGCATCTGGTCGGTCATGCCCTTGAAGGTCTTGCCGAGCATTACGAAGCCACCGGCCGCGGGATCACGGGCGCCGAGGTGGATGTTGGAGAGCCAGCCCCGGCGGCGGCCGCTGCCCCACTCGACGGCGAGCACCACCAGGTCGAGGGTGTGCACCGGCTTGACCTTGACCCACGCGGAGCCGCGGCGGCCGGCGTCGTAGGCGGCGGCGAGGTCCTTCACGACCACCCCCTCGTGGCCGTCGGCGAGGGCGGCCCGGGTGAACTCCTCGGCGGTGGCCAGGTCGTCGGTGACCAGTCTCGGCACCAGGTGGGCCTCGGGCACCAGGGCGGAGAGAGCGGCAAGACGGTCGGTGCCGGGTGCGTCGAGGAGGTCGCGGTCGTTGAGGTGGAGCAGGTCGAAGAAGTACGGCGTGACGAGCGCCCCGGCGGCCTGGGCGGTCCGCGACGCGGTCTCCTGGAACGGCCGTGGTCGTCCGGCCTCGTCGAGGGCGAGCGCCTCTCCGTCGAGCACCAACCGCTGGGCGGGCAGGGCGCGGACCACCTCGACGACCTCGGGCAGCCGGTCGGTGATGTCGTCGAGGCTGCGGGTCGCTATCCGGACCACGTCGCCGTCGCGATGGACCTGGATCCGGATGCCGTCGAGCTTGACGTCGATGGCGACCGGCCGGCCGGGGCCCGCGCCCGCCTTGGCCAGTGCGGCCGTGAGGTCGGGCGCGCTGGACGCGAGCATCGGCAGCACCGGCCGGCCCACCTCGAGACCGATGGCCGCCAGCGCCGACTCGCCACCGGTGTGGGCCGCGACGACGACGGGCACCGTGCCCCCGGCGAGCATCGCGGCCCGGCGGAGAACGGGAAGCGGGACGTCGGCCGCCCTGGCCACTGCTTCCTGGACCAGAGCGTCGAGCGCGCCCTGACGGACCGCGCCGGTGATGGCGCCCCGCAGCCAGTCCTGCTCGGCCGCGGTCGCCCGGGCGAAGAGGGCGATCAGCGCCGCCGCCCGCGCCGACTGCGACCCGGCGCCACCGAGCGCGGCGATCTCGTCGAACGCCTCGTGGAC
>Ga0136611_10000908_pt1 | contig 20117 bp, 16 predicted proteins | sample AntDrymUQ2232306_2_FD_106645 | JGI IMG/M metagenome (GOLD analysis project Ga0136611, IMG submission 106645) | Polar desert sand microbial communities from Dry Valleys, Antarctica - metaG UQ223 (23.06) | ecosystem: Environmental > Terrestrial > Soil > Desert | place: Antarctica: Dry Valley...
ATGTAGACGGATCGTCTCCTTCAGCGTTTACTCCGGTCGCGTCCGAATCCGTGGTGTGGATCGCGGACGACACGAGCCGCGACTTCCTGGGGAACGAGTTCCTGCTGTGGCTCTGGTATACGGGCGACAAGATATCCGACACCGTGACCGTCGGCGACGGTTCCGAAGTCACTTTCATGCTCGCCCGCACGCTGACGCTCGAATGCCCGCGCGGCGAAACGGGGCACGAAACGATCAGCCACGAGGGGCCGACGCGTCTGCCCGAGGCGAAGCGGGCCGTGCAGTCGGGCAAATTGCCGCGGAAAGCGGGGCTGACGCTGGTGCGCCATTCGGAGCAATTCGAACTCACGCTGCACGCCGAAACCCTCGGAGTCGGCAGCGCGAAGATGCCGATGCCCCCGGACGATGTAACTCAGGCTCGTGCGAAGCTCGAAGAGCGGGCCACGCAGATCCGGACCCTCATCGAAACGCTCGACCTGCTTTACGATGCCTTCGGGCAGGAGCGCTTCGGCAAACCGTGGCCGGACACTTTGGCGAAGATGCAGAAGTGGCTCGCCCAGAGCGAACGGAAGCCCGCGGCGTGAACTTCCGGTAACATGGTTGCGTAGACCGAGACCGGACGAACAGGCGACTGCCCCATGACCCCCACCGAGATCGCCGCGAAGCTCGGCGCCGCATTCGGCTCCGCGATCACTGCCAATCTCGATGCCACCGATCCGCACGCCGTCGTCGAGCCGGCGCGGATCGCCGATGTCTGCCGCTTTCTCCGCGACGAATTGCAATTCGACATCCTCAACAACTTGGGCGGCGTCGATTATTTGGAAACCGATCCGAAGAAGGCCGCCAAGGCCGGGTTCGAACCGCATCTGGAAGTGCTCTACCACCTGTCGAGCTTCGCGCATCCCGGTCGGCGCTTCGCGCTCAAGGTGATCCTGCCGCGCTGGAAAGGGGACGCCGTCGGCGAACTCCCGGAAATCCCCACGGTCACCGGCGTCTGGCGCACCGCCGATTGGCACGAGCGCGAATGCTACGACCTGGTCGGCATCCGCTTCGTCGGCCACCCCGACCCGCGCCGCATCCTCCTCTCGGACGACTGGGTCGGCCACCCGCTCCGCAAGGACTACGAGTTCCCGCTGGAATACCACGACATCCGCTGCCGGTAGACGACTCCATGAACCGCATCCGCCAGTACCTCACCGACGGCGAGCATCCGCTCGATAGCCCGGCGATGATGGGTCGCCAGCATCTCCTGCGCATGCTTTGCTTGGGCCTCATCGGAGGCGTGCTCCTCATCACGGTCGGCGTCGTCTGCACGGTCTACTTCGCGCTGGGCGGCAAGCCCCTCAGCGGTAACGCGGGCCGGCTCCTCGGCGTGCCGATCGTCACCGTCGTCGGGGCGGCGCTCACGCTCTCCGCCGTCGCGCTGGCCCGCGTCGTCGCCCCGCTCGTCTGGAGCGGCGGCATCCGGAAGGTGGCGACGGAGCCGCCCGAGACACCGGAGGATGGGGTGCCGCCCGAGACGGAATCGGAGCGGCTCTGGCGCGTCTACGCCAGCGGCAAGTTCGCCGAGTTCGCGCTCGCGGAAGCGGCCGCGGTCGCCACGGCGGTGCTCTACCACCTCACGGCCGACCCCGCGATGATCGCCTTCGTCGGCGGGGTCGTCTTCTTCTTGATCCTCCGCCTTCCGACAGCTTCTCGTAACCGCGCTTGGTACGACGACGCCCTTCGGACGCTCGACGACGTCCGCCTCGCTCCGCCGGCGTAGTCACTTCGTGGGCAGGGCCTTCGTCACGATCCCCGTCCACACTTCGTATCCCTTCGCGGTCATGTGCAGTTCGTCCTTCTGGAAGAGCTCCGGCATCGGCTTCCCCTCCTGGCCGAGCATCGGGGCGACCACGTCGAGGTAGGTGAGCCGGTCATCCTTCGCGCACCGCTCGCGGATGGCCGCATTGGCCTTCGACTGCGCTCCGTACAGTTTCCACCGGCTCGGGCTCGGTTTGATCGCGAGGAACAGGATGCGGCACTTCGGCAGTTTCGCATGGATCGCGCTCGAGAAGGCGATGAAGTCCTCCGTCACTTGCTCCGACGTGCGCTTGTTGGCAATGTCGTTGTCGCCGGCGTAGAAGACGATGGCGCTCGGGGCATACGGCAGGATGATGCGCGCGGCGAAGTGCGTCGAATCGCGGATCTCGGAGCCGCCGAATCCGACGTTCGTGGCCGCGAGATCGGGGAACGATTTCTTCACGTCCCACAGGCGGATGCTGGAACTGCCGACGAAGAGGACGCCGTCCGGCTTCGGCGGCGCGTCCTTCAGGCACTTCTCGATCCCGGCGATCTCCTTCTCCCATTTGGCGTACGGGTCGATGGCCGGTTCCTGAGCACAAGCGGATCCGGCGAAGACGAGCCATGCGAGTGTGAGCGTACGGATCATGGCGAAACTCCGAAGCGGGTGAGGCGGAAGAGATCGATAGCGTGCTCGGTGCGGCCGACCGTGGCGAGGTCGGCGAGGATGTCGCCGACGGTCGGGGCGAACTTGAATCCGTGACCGCTGAAGCCGGCCGCGAGCACGACCTGCGGGTAGAGCGGATGGCGGTCGATGATGAAGTGACGGTCGGGTGTCAGCGTGTACAGGCAGACTCCGCTCAAGACACATCGACCGGCATCGGGCAGGCAGCGGTTCAAGAAGGGCCGCACCCCGGCTTCGTCGGCGGCGCTCGGACTCCGGTCGATTTCATCGGGTGAGGCCAGCTCCGGCGCTCCGTAGTGACGGGCGCACTTGAACGTCCGCCCGTCGAAGCTCGGCAACCCGTAGAAGGCACCCTGCGGCGTTTCGGCGAAAAAGATCGGCAACCGTTCCTGCCCGAATAGCGCGGGATCGCCTTCGAACCAGTGCATCACCTGGCGCATCACCGTCAGTGGTAAGCCGATGCCGCCGAGCATCCGCCCGGCCCACGCGCCGGCCGTCACGAGGAGTTTCGCGGCTGTGTGCGTCCCGGCCGTCGTCGTCACTTCGACGCCGGTGCCGAACGGCCGCCACGAGACGACGCGCTCGTCGGCGCGCAATTCGACGCGACCGGTTCGCAGCGCGGCTTCCTGGTGCGCCCGCACGCACGCTTCGACGGCGAGCGACCCGGCTTCCGATTCGAGGATGCCGACGGAACTCGCGGGGATGCGGAAGGCGGGGAAGCGTTTTACGATCTCGTTTGCCGAGAGCTCTTCGACGATCAGGCCGTGCTCGTGGGCCGCGGCGCGGACTCCGAGGATCACTTCTCCGTCGGGGCTGCCGATGTTGAGGCAGGGGCCGGGCGTCAGCAGCGCGCGGCCCGCGAGCGTTTCGACTTCGCGCCAGAGCTGGAACGCGCGGCGGACGAGCGGGACGTAGGCCGGATGCTCGTAGTAGGCGGTGCGGATGATCCGCGTCTGCCCGTGCGAACTGCCGAGGTCGTGGCCGAGGGGGAACTGCTCGAAGCCGAGGACGGAAAGGCCGCGCCGCGCGAGGTGGAAAGCCGCGGCCGACCCCATTCCGCCGAGGCCGAGGACGATGGCGTCGGCGGTCATTTCATCACCCCCTTCAACCGGGCGATCCGCGCGAGCTCCTCGGCCGCTTTCGCCGGTTCGCCGCCGGCCCCGTAGGCCTTGGCCAGCGCGGTGCGGAATTCGAGGTCGCCGGGATCGGTGTCGAGCCGGCGCTGCAGGTCGCCGATGGCCCGCTTCACCTCTTTGGTTTGCAGGTTCGCATGGGCACGCGCGAGGAGCGCTTCGCGGTGCTGCGGCTGCCCCGCGAGGAGGGCGTCGCAGTCGGCGATGACTCTGGGCCAACTTCCGGCGACGGCATTTTCGCGCGCTCGCATCAGCAATGCTTCGGAACATGCGGGGTGCAGCCGCAGGGCCGAATCGAGCGCCTGCTTCGCTTCCGCCGGCTTCCCGGCAAGCGATAACCGCGCGGCTTCCACGAGCCAAACCCATGCGGCGAACTTTTCCCGAGAGTCGAGTTCGGAAGCGAGTTTCCGCGCGTTCGAAAGCAGGGAACGGGCAGGAACCTCGGATACGAATGCACGGACGTCGCCGAGACTGGCGGAATACGCCTGCTGGAGCGGAGCCTCCTTCGCGGCCGAGATGCCGAGCAACTCGCCGCGCTCGTTGCAGATCGGCCCGCCGGCGGCCGCGGCCTGCGCGGGCAGTTGGAACAGGTTCACGAGCGGTTTATCGGGATCGCGCCCGAGAGCCACGCGCCCGCGCTGGCGGAGCGTGCCCGATGCGGCGACGAAGGCGAATTCCAAACCCATCGGGTGCGATACCGCGAATGCGCGATCCGTTACGCGCGGCTCGGCGTCGGCGAGCGAAACCGCGTTCACACCGTCGGGGATCGCGTCGAGTTGCACGAGTGCGAGATCGCGGCGCGGATCGCGGTGGAGTACGGTTCCGATGGCCCAGCGCTTCGCCAGGAGCAGTTCTGTGCCGTCGCGGTAGCCGTCGCGTTCCGCAGCGATCTCGCCTCTCGAAGTGAGGAGCGGGAAGGTCATGCCGACGCGGTCGAGCGGGCCTACGCCGGCCGCCGAGGTCAATACCCAGCGGCGCTCGCGGTCGATGAGGACGCCGGCCGTGCGGGCGTCGGTCGCGGTGGGACGAATCCAGACGGTGCAGCGGGCGACGGTTTCGACGGCGCTGCGCGATTCCTTCGCCGTCGGCTCATCGAGTTTCAGGAACGCACGGATCGCGGTCGCATCGGGCCCGACCGCGGCGAGCGGCACTCGCCGACGCAGGGCGGAAATCATCCCGACGACTTCTCCCCGGCCGTTCACGACCGGCCCGCCGCTGTCTCCTTCTTCGATGGGCGACTGGAGCACGAGCGCCGTCAGATTCGCGGCGAGCCTCTGCGATTGCCAGAAGTAGCCGTCGGCGAGTTTGCCGCGCTGCCGCAGGGTTCCGACCGTCGCGTTCCAGAGGGCGTCGAGGTCGCCGCGGTGGCCGATGCTCAGGGCGGTCGTGCCGAGGGCGGGGGAGCGCCCGGCGATGGGCAAGGCCCGAGTTCCCGCAGGCAAAGTTGGGACTTCGATCAGCGCGAGGTCGAGCGCTTCGGAGGTGCGCAGCACCTTGCCGGTGACGAGCGTGCCGTCGTTGCGCCGCTCCGCGCGTTTCCCCATGTAGTCGGCGGAATCGGCGAGAAGCGATGCGTCGCGGAATGCAGGGAAGAAGACTTCGAGCGTCGTCCGTTCGCCGACCACATGCCGGCAGGTGAGGATCTGCTTCTTCGCGGCATCGACGACCCAGCCCGTGCCGACGCCATCGGGGTCGGCACGGACGTAGACGACGGACGGGACCGTCGCAGGGTAAAGGAGCGCCGCGAAGAGGAGCGCGGCCGCGGCGGAGAGGATGGTGCCCATGCGGGCCATCATACGGCCGGGCGGGATGCACCGCGCTACTTCGGCACATCCCAGACGCGGACGAACCCGTCGCGGCCGCCGCTGAACACCTCTTTGCTGTCGGGCCCGAAGCGGACGACGTGAGCCGTGGGCTTGTGTCCTTGGAACTTCAGCGTTTGCTCGCCGGAATTCGGATCCCAAACGCGGATGCTGCCGTCCTGCCCGGCCGACCCGAGCGCGAGTTTGCCGTCGCGCATTCCGAAGGAGAGCGACCAGACATCGTAGGTGTGGCCCTTGAGCTCGCGCAGTTCCGTGCCGTTGCTCTCATCCCAAATTTTGATCGCGCCGTCCCATCCGGCCGAGGCGATGAGACTGTCGTCCGGCGAGAGGGCGACGGCGTAGATCGGCCCCTTGTGACCGGGCAGCGTCAGGCGCGGTTTCGTGTCGTCGTTCGTGAGGTTCCAGAGCTTGATGGTTTTGTCCGACCCGGCGGAGGCGACCATCAGCCCCTGCTTGTCGAAGGCGATGGCCGTGACCGTGCCGCTGTGGGTGTAGAAGCGGAAGGGCTTTTGATCCTTCACGTCCCAGACGACGACATTGCCGTTGCGGTCGCCGGTCGCGATGGAGCGGCCGTGGCTGGCGACGGCCACGCTGCGGACGCCGCTCGTGCCGGGCAGGGTGGAGAGCGACTGGCTTTTGTCGAGTTCCCAGATCTTCACGTTGCCGTCGTCGCTGACGGAGGCGAACCGCTTGCCGTCCGGGAAGAAATCGATTCCCCAAACGGGGCCGCTGTGCTCTTCGAGCGTGTAGCGGAGCCGGTGTTCGGGGATGTCGTAGACGATGATGCGACCGTCCTCGAGTCCCATCACCAGCGTCTTGCCCTCGGGGCTGATGCCGAGCGACCAGACGGGGCCGGAGTTGCCCGCGAAGGGGGTGTGGCCGGAGGCGATTCCGTCATCGGCGACTCCCGATGGAGGTTCCGGGGCGCGCCCGATCACCTGCGGCGACAGCGGCAGCACCGCGAGCCAGAAGGCCGTCGCGAAGAGGGTTCCGAGCAGGAAGGGGATCGTCATCAGCAGCGCGAACTTCACCTTCCACTGCCGCAGCGCCCGCCGCGAGAGCGACGACGGATGGATCATGACGCACGGTTCGGCCGAGGCCACTTCGCAGGGTTGCGAGGAGTGGTTCGGCACGAACGGCGCGAGCGCGATCCCGAGTTCGGCCGCCGTGGCGAAGCGGTCGTCCGGGTTCTTCGCGAGGAGCTTGTCGATGACGTCCTCGAACCACTTCGGCACGTCGGGGCTGAAGTGATTGAGCGGTTCGTGCGGTTCGTCGGCGACGCGCCGCAGCACGGCGAGCGGCGTCTTGCCGTCGAAGGGGGGCTTCCCGGCGAGGCACTCGTAGAGCACGACGCCGAGGCTGAAGAGGTCGGCGCGGTGGTCGGCCTCGTCCCCCTTCGCCTGCTCGGGGGCCATATAGAGGGGCGTGCCCGAAACGAATCCGGTCTTCGTGAGGCGCAGGTCTTCGGCCGAGCGGGCCAAGCCGAAGTCGGTGAGCTTGAGGCGATCGGTCGGCGATTCGAGCAGCATGTTGCCGGGCTTGATGTCGCGGTGGATCAGGCCGCTGGCGTGCGCGGCCGCGAGGCCGGCGGCGGCTTGGGCCGCGAGGCGGATCGCATCGTTGACGGGGAGTTTGCCGACGCGGCGCAGCCGCTGATCGAGTGACTCGCCCGAAACGAGCTGCATCACGAAGAAGGGGAGGCCCGACTTCGGATCTTCGTCCACCTGGTGGACGGCGACGATGTTCTCGTGCGTGACGGCGGCGGCGGCGCGGGCCTCGCGGCAGAAGCGCTGCCGGGCCGTCGTATTGCTCGCGAGCTGCGGGTCGAGCAGCTTGATCGCGATGTCGCGCTGGAGGCTCGGGTCGAAGGCGTGGAGCACGACGCCCATGCCGCCGCGGCCGACGACGCGGATCACTTCGAACGTGCTGAGGCGGCCGATGTGGGCCGGATTCTCGGTCTTGTCCAAGAAGGCGAGTTCGAGTTCGCCGGCGGGGTCGGGACGCACGCTGCCGGCGTGCGTCCGGGTGGCCGGCCCGGCGACATCGTCGAGAGCTTTCCAGAGCGCGGAGTGCTTCGCGGGGTTGACGGCGTCGATGCCGCGCACGGCTTGCGCGAGGATCGGGATTTCCCCCGTGGCGAGTAGGTCGAGCCGCTTCTGGCAGCCCTCGCACTCGCCGATGTGTTCGGTGATCGCACCGTAAGCGTCCGGCGGCGTCTCGGCGTCGAGCAGATCGGCGAGGTCGAGTTCCGACGGGCAACCGGCCTTCGAGCAGGTCGGCGTCTTCAAAATTGTCGTCGCCATAACGGTGCCTACCAGTGCTCGGCTTCGGCCATGAGTTTCTGAACTTCGTCGCGGAGCCGGGCGAGTACGCGGCTCTTCGCCACGTAGACCGCGCCCGGGGTCATCTTCAGCGTCTGCCCGACTTCGAGCGCTTGGCGGCCCTCGACGGCGGTGCCCCAGAAAGCCTGCCACGTCGCGGGTTGAAACTCGTGCTTGACGCGATCCATCGCCTTGCTCGAAAGCCTGCGCTGGTATTCCAACTCCCAATCGGCTTCCGACTGGTTCGACGGATCGGCGAACGCTTCGAGGCGCTCTTGCGAACTGACGTCTCCCGCCGCCCGCGGCCGCCGCTTTTGCGAAGTCAGGAAGTTGTAGATCTTGTTCCGCGTGACCGTGTAGAGCCAACCGCGGAAGGTGCCCTTCTTGGGGTCGTACTCCATGCGATCCGCGTTGCGGGCCACACTCCGTAGCACTTCCTGAACCATATCCGCGGCGTCGGAATCTTGGAGTCCGCGCTTGCGGGCGAAGCCGTAGACCACGGGGCCGTACAGATCGACGAACTCGCCCCACGCCCCGGTATCGCGGGGGTCTTTGAGGCGGATCAGGAGTGTGGCGCGCGTGAGCGGAGCCTCCGCCATTCGTCACCGGAACGAGCCGAAGGTTGAACCGCCAGAACCGCTATTCTAGGAGGTTCGCAGCCGTCAGCACCAACATCATACGATCCGCTCGACGATCTCGGCGCGGGGGTAACGCACCTTCTTCAACGAGGCGTTTTTGTCCTCGGGGTGCCGGTAGCCGGCGGTGGCGACGACCCGTGCCGCATAGCCCTTTTCGGGGAGACCGAGCACTTCGTCGTATTTTTCGGGGAGGAAGCCCTCCATCGGGCAGGCGTCCACACCGAGCAGAGCGCAGGCCGTGAGGAACCCGCCCAAGGCGATGAAGACCTGCCGCGACATCCAGATATCGAGTTCGGCGGCCGGTGTGCGTATCAGGCTGCCGACCATCATCTGCTTGTATCCGTCGAGGGAGCCGGCGGGCAGACCGCGCAAGTCCGTGGAGTGGTTCGCCAAGCGCTCGGCATCGGCGGCGCTCACGTCCTTTTTCACGGCGAACACGACGAGGTGCGACGCTTCGACGATCTGCTTCTGCCCCCAGGAATGGGGCAGCAGGGCGGCTCGCACATCGGGATTTTCGACGACGAAGAACTTCCAGGGCTGGAGTCCGTAAGACGACGGCGACAGCACGAGCGATTCTTCGAGGGCAGTCCATGTCGCCGCGGGGATCTTCGCAGCGGGATCGAATTTCTTGACGGCGTAGCGCCACTTCAACCGGGTGAGCAAATCCTCGGGCGAGACGATCGACATGGATGCTCTCGGAAGCGTGTGGAATGCGGAGGCTTCATCCGGAGTCGGCGCGGTCGGGGGTATCTACCCGGCGCGCGCACGAACCTTTCAGCGTCGCGGGGTTCGGTCTACCAATTATCGGGTCGCCGTCCTTATAATGAAGCTGTCGCAGGCGGATTCCCGCCACCGAACAGCCAATCTCGAATCGGGAGTCCGCGTGCAGGCGACGGCGTGCTTGACCGACGAGCAGATCGCGGATTTCCACCGGGGGGCGCTCGCGCTCGACAAGCACTTCCGGGCGGCCCAGCACCTCATCGCCTGCGAAGCGTGCCGCCTCCATTCCGCCGTGCGCGGCTTCCCGATCCCGCCGAAGCCCGTCCCGCACTACGAACCGGGCACCGTGACACTCGGCGGCGATGAGGAGACGCTGGCCGATCAGGATCCGCCCAAGGTGCCCGCGCAGATCGGGCCGTACCGCATCCTCCGGCTCATCGGCCGCGGCGGCATGGGGGCCGTCTACGAAGCGCGGCACACCGCGCTCGACCGGACGGTCGCGCTGAAGCTCCTCCCGTCGCCGTTGACCGTCGACCGCGCGTACCGCGAGCGCTTCGACCGCGAAGCCCGAGCCATCGCCCGGCTCGATCACCCCAACGTCGTCCGCGCCACCGACGCCGGCGAAGTCGACGGCTACCCCTACCTCGCGCTCGAACTGCTCGACGGCGTCGATGCGGCCCGGATCATCCGCGCCGTCGGGACGCTGACCGTCGCCGATGTCGTCGAGATCGCCCGGCAGACCGCGTCGGGCTTGGCCCACCTGCACGAACACGCCATCGTCCACCGCGACGTGAAGCCGTCGAACCTGATGCTCACCGCCGAGGGGCAGATCAAAATCCTCGACCTCGGGCTGGCCCTCACGACGGAAGCGGCCGGCCGGCCGGGCGGCCGCCTCACGGGGATCACCTTCCTCGGCACGCACGATTACATGGCCCCGGAGCAGTGGCTCGACCCGACCGCCGTCGATGCGAAGGTCGACGTCTACGGCCTCGGCTGCGTCATGGCCCACATGCTGACGGGACACTCCCCCTTCGGCTCGCCGGCGATGTCGCCGCAGGCGAAGATGAAGGCCCATCTCGAACAGCCCGGCCCGGCTCTGACCGGGGTGCCCCGCGAGTTCGCGGGGCTGCTCGCGCGGATGCTGGCGAAAGATCCGGCCGGGCGACCGACCGCGGCGGAGGTGGCCGCCGAACTCGCGTCGCTCGGCGGCCACCCGCACCTCGCGCGGTTGCTGGAGCGATCGCGCCTCGCCCCCGTGAGCGGCTTCGCCGACGGCGCGCCCACGAACGAAGCGCTCTTCCTCCCCTCGGTGCCGCGTCCGATGCCGAAGCCCGACGCCCCCCGCCCCGCGGCTCCGAGGGGATCGCCGCGCTGGTGGTTCGCCCTCGGCAGCCTGACGGCGCTGCTCGCGATCGTCGTGGGCTGGATCCTTTCGCTCCTGTTCGGGTTCGCCTCGTGACGGCCGCGCGCGCGGCCCTCGACGACGGCCGGCTCGCCGACGCGCTGGCCCTCCAGCGCGGCGCGGTGCGCGAGAACCCCGGCGATTCCCCGGCCCGACTGTTCCTGTTCGAATTGCTCGCGCTCTCCGGCGAATTGCGGGACGCCCTCGCCGAGTTGAAACTCGTCGAGAGCGATTCCCCCGAGTGGCCCGCCGCGCGGCGGATGTTCCGCGATATCCTGCATGCGGAAGCGCGGCGCTTCCCCCGTCTGCGCCGGCCGGAGTTCCCCGTTCCGCCGCCGCGCCACTTGCGCTGCCGCTGGAATGCCGCGCTCTGCAGCGCGCGGGGCGAAGCCGATCGCGCGCTCCGGTGGCTCGACCGCGCCGATGAGGATCTCCCCGAAGTGACCGGCTTCGTCGACGGCCGCGAATTCGTCGGCCTCCGCGATTCGGACGACCGCTTCGCCGGGCATTTCGAACTCGTCCTCGGCCGCCGCACGGCGTGGATCGCTTTCGAAGCCGTGCGCTCGCTGCGCCTGGAAAAGGCCGAGCACCTGCTCGACCTCGCCTTCCGCGCCGCGACGCTCACGCTGGCCGACGGCACCCGCCTCGGCGCGATCGTGCCGCTGCTCTACCCCGGCAGTTCCCGCGAGGGGGACGAACTCGCGCTCGGGCAACTGGTCGATTGGACGAGCGCCGATACCGGCTTGGTCTGCGGACTCGGGGCGAAGGTGCTCACCTTCGGCGACGAGGAACTCGCCCTCGAAAGCCTCACGATGATCGAAATGCGCACGGCCTGATCGGATCGCTCACTTCTTCCCGAGCGGTGTGATCGTCAGCGAATCGCAGTGGACTTCCATCTTCGCCTTCAGCGAGTTGAAGACGATGATGCCGACGTTCACCGTGGCGGGGAGCTTCAATTCCGATTCGGTCAGCTTGTTCCACGACTTGCCCGCGTCGCGGCTCTCCCACGTCGTCACGACATCGCTCTGGCGGCGCAAGCGCAGGCGCGCGGGCGTCTCGGGGCCGGTGCCTTCGCAGGTCGCCCCGTGCGAGACCCGCTTGCCGTCCGGGTGTTCGTAGTGGACGTCGAACCCGCCCGACCACGTGTTGCCCGCGGGCCAGTGATGCCGATTCGCGAGGGCGAAGCGGCTGTCGTCCTGCCAGATGGCCAAGCCGGCCCCGGCGTGGCCGCCCATCGGCGGATCGGGCAACTTGTACGACACCGACACTTCCATTTCGAAGTCGCCGGTCACTTCCTTCTTCGTGCGCGGCGCACCCGACAGCCGGGTCGCGGGGGACTCCACGCTCCCCGGCACGGCGATGATGAGCTTCTTACCGTCGAGCTTGAACTCGCAGGTGTCGGCGCCGACATCGGGCTTGCCGAAAAGCTTTTCGAGCGGCGGGACGAGCGCCTCTTTGGGCACGGGGGCCGCCGCCGCCGAGGCGAGGAGCAGCGCGACCGGCAGCGATCCGAGGATGAACGTCCGCATCTCACTTCTCCGCTTTCAGGGGCGTGAGCCTGAACCGCTCGAACACCGCTTCGCAGGGCTGATCGACATCGTGCCAGAGGTAGACGCCGACCGTGACGCGGTCGGGCAGTTCGACCTTGGGGCAATCGCTCGTGCTCCAAGCGATGCCGTCGGCGCTGTGGGCCAGCGACGCCTTGCTCCCCTTGCGGGTGTAGCGCACGAAGACTTCTTCGGCCGCCTTCGACCCCGCGATCCGGGTGCCGCTGCCGCCGTATTGGTGCCAGATCGAATGGTCGAAGTATTGCCGGCCCTTGTCCTGATCGGCCCGCAACTGCCGGCCGAACGTGACCGTCATCTCGGGCGAACTGACGAACAGCCCGCTCGTGATGCGAGCATCGGTACTCGACTTCGGAGCCGTGTGGCTCGGCTCCGTCGTGGAGATCATCCTCACCTCGAGCTGGAAGTCGCCTGCGACTTCGCGCTCGATCCGGAGCGGGCGGAACTCGCCGTCCTTCTTCAGCTCGTTCCGGATGCCGCCGGGGGTGCTCATGACGAGCCGATCCTTCACGACGCGCACTTTGCAATCGCCGGCGACATCGACGACTTTGCCCCAGTCGAACTTGAGCTTCTCCTCGTCGGTCGGTTTGGGAACCGGCGCGGCAAACGCATGGGCGGCCGAGGCGAAGCACGCGAACAGCAGGAGGGGGCGCATCGGCGATCCGATGAATGGGGAATGCGGCGGAGGGGATAATTCTACCAGAGCGAAGCCGTTTGCCCTACGGAGCTTGCTCCCGCAATTTCGCCCGGCTATAGTCTCCCCACTCTTCACACCCCGAACCGGAATGCTTCGGATGATCCCCCTCGACGAAGCCACTGTGGACGCCGCCGCGCCGAATGCCGACGCCGGCAAGAACGGTCGCGGCCTCGTGCTCAAGAAGAAGTTCAACAGCTTCAGCATCTCCGCCGACGGCGATCTCCTGTTCGGCGAATGCCAGGGGAGTGGCAAAGTCCCCTACTCCTGCTCGGCCGACTTCGCTCGCCCCGATCAGCCGACGTACCGCTGCAACTGCCCGAGCCGGCAGTTCCCCTGCAAGCACTGCTTGGGCCTCATGTACGCCTACGCCCAGCAGAAGCCCTTCGCCACGGCCGAAGTGCCACCCGACTTGCAGGCGAAGCGCGAGAAGCTTCAGGGCCGCGTCGAGAAGAAAGCGGTGGAAGCGACGAAGCCGAAGCAGGTGAACACGGCGGCGCTGGCGAAGAAGGTGAAGGTCCAGCTCGAAGGGATCGACACGCTGGAGAAGCTGACGCACGATCTCATCCGCATCGGCATCGGCAACATGAACGCGAAACTCGCGAGCCAGATGGAGGAGCAGGCCAAGCGCCTCGGCGATGTCTATCTTCCGGGTGCCCGTGCCGCGCTGTACGGCTACACGCAGCTCTTCGCGAACGAGGACGGCAAGTTCGAGAGCGCCGCCGCGAGCGAGATGGTTTACACCGAAGCGCTCGATCGGCTCGGCCGACTGCACGCGATCATCAAGCAGGGGCGGGCTTACCTCACGAAGCAACTCGAAGATCCGACGCTCGCGGTGCCGACCGACACGGCCATCGCCGCGTGGCTCGGGCACGCTTGGCAACTCGCCGACCTGAAAGCGGCCGGCCTCGTCGAACCGGATGCGGAACTCGTCCAACTCGCGTTCAACTCGCACTACGACTCGGCCCGCCAAGAGTTCATCGACACCGGCATCTGGATGACGCTGAACAATGGAAAAATCCGCGTGACGCAGACGCTCCGACCGCTGAAGGCTGTGAAGCACATCAAGAGCGAGGACAGCTTCTCCGCCGTCGCGCAGGTGAAGGAACTCTGCGTCTATCCCGGCAGCGGCAACCCGCGTATCCGCTGGGACGGGATGACCCAGCGAGCACTGGAACCGAAGGACTTGCAGACCGTCCGCAAACACGGCCGCACCGACTTCGCCGCGACGGCAAAGGAGGTCAAAGGGGCGCTCAAAGCGGCCCTCGCCGATCGGACGCCGATCTTCGCCCTGAACTTCAAGACGCTCGGCAAAGTCGGCGACGAGTATGTGATCGAAGATGCCAAGGGGGAACGGCTCGTGCTGACCGACACCGGCATGGCCGAGGAACCGGCGAGCTGCGGGATGCTGCCGCTGCTGCCGAAGGGGACGTTCGCGGGGCAGACGCTGATCGCCCGTTTCCGCCACGACCTCGACACCCGGCAACTGCGGGTGAAGCCCCTGAGCATCGTGACGGAGAGCGCCGTGATCCGACTGACGCTTTGAAAAACGTTCTCACCGCAGAGAAGGAAGAGATCGCGGAGAAGAAGAATCGCTGAATACTCTTCTTCGGATCGCTGCTCTCCTCTGCGATCTCTTCCTTCTCTGCGGTGAAATTCTTTTGTGAGCTTCCCGATATGAGCATCGCCGTCCTCGCGCAAGTCTACACCGAAGCCCGCCGACTCGCGGTCGCCGGCAGCGTCGTCGCCCGCGGCGACTTCCGCCTGAAGAAGCTCCTGCCCCCGCTGGAGCAGGCCGGCAAGCAGGCTCCCGTCTTCGCGAAAGTCGCGGAGGCGGCGACGGCGGTGATCGACGGCCCCGAGGAATCGTCCGCCGCGGCGCTGCTCGAACTCACGTCGCTCGTCAACGCCGTGATGTACACGCAGGGCGAAACCGGCCTCGTCGGGGAACTCGCGCCGTTCGAGACGACCGACTTGGGCGGCACCGCCTCGCAGACGAGCGCCCGCGTGCTGAAGCAGCTGCTCGAAGCGCTGAGCAGCACCGGCTCCGGCCGCTGGGAACTCGTGAAGGATGCGCACGAGCGCGGCCTCTTCCGCGATCTGCGCCTCGTGAAGCCGGCGCTGCAGGCCATCGACGATCCCTTTTCCGAAATCGCCGACCTGATCGCCGAGAAGGTGCTGCCGCTCTACGGGAAGGCGATCCTCCCCGAGGTCCGCGCGAAGTACGATCCGAAGGGGACGAAGGGCCACCCGCGCCGGCTCGCGCTGATGCACGCGCTCGACCCGGCAGGGACGCGCGAACTCGTGAAGGCCGCGCTCGACGGCGGATCGAAGGAGGTGAGGGTCGCCGCGGTTTCGTGCTTGGGAGCCGACCCGGAGGATTTGCAGTTCCTCATCGAGCAGGCGTCCGCGAAGGCGCAGGATGTGCGCGCGGCGGCGTATCGGGCGCTGGCGGGGGTGGATCGACCGGAAGCGGTCGCGGTGCTCGCGAAGGGGGTCGCGGGCAAGGATTATCAGATGGCTGCGAATGCGGTCGAGGCCAGCAAATCTCCGAAGCTCATCGACGTGTTGGTGAAGGAAATCCGCACCGCCATGGATGGCTTACCGAAGCTCAAGGATAAGAAGGCAGTGACCGCGTCGGTTGAGCGAGTGCTCCATCTGATCCATTCGTTCCCGGACGGGGAATACCCGGCGGAGGATGCCCTTCTGCTCGAATTGTTTGCGCGCCGGCACGAGATCGCCAAAACGAAGGGCGACGGCGAATCGGGGGCCGACATCGGCGAAGCCGTGATCACAGCGATGGGCACGGGATCGAAGGCGATGCAGGAGGAGCTCATCGCGGCGCGGGAGGAACTCGACCCCGAGGAGTTGACTTGGGCATTCATCGCCGGACGCGACATCTTGAGTCCCGCGCAACTCTACGAAACCTTCTCGCCGTACGTGGCAGCGAAGGTCGACGAAAAGAAGAAGGCGAAGGATCCCGCGTGGGCGAAGCGCGAGGTCATCCTCGATTCGATGGACGACACATCTCAATACTACTCGTGGCACGATGACGACGACGATTTGTCGGTTCCGGAGCTGCCTTACGATGCGCGCTGGCTCGACCACGCGATGTCGCTGGGACGGCTGAGCATCGTGCATGCTTTGGCCCCTCCGGGGCATCCGGGAGCCCAGGCGTTCGCGATGAAGGCGTTCGAGGCCGCCCTGAAAAAGGCGAAGTCTCCCGAAGACGTGCATGAGGAATTGATCGGACTGATCCGACTCCAGCATCCGGGTGCGACCGAGGCCTTCTTCGCGGCGCTGGCCAAGCGCGGCAAGAAGGCGACCTACCACCACCACTGGTTCACGAGGCTCGTGCCGCGACTGCCAAAGGACGCCATTCCGCGCCTCGAAGAAATGGTGGCGGCGATGCCCGAGAACGAAGCGAACCACTGGCTCGACGCGATCCAGGAGCTGCGGACGCGGGAGTGAACGAAGGGCTTTGTAGGTCACGCTCCGCGTGACGGGCCCGTCACGCGGAGCGTGACCTACGGGATTGCCATTCACATTCGAATCGGAGCTTCTCCCCATCATGGCCAAGAAAAAATCCGACGACGCCGAACCCGCATCCGGCGGCACCACCGAAATGCTCCGCGCGCCGGCGGAGGTCCTCTTCGCAGAGGAACTCGAGCAGCTCATCAAGACCGACACCCACCCGAAGCCGCCGAACTGGCGGATGTCGCCGCGGGCCGTCGCCACCTACATCTCCGGCGGCAAAGCCGGGACGATGGCGATCACGCCGAAGTACATCGGCTTCAATCGCATCGTCGAAATCGCCATCAGCACGCTCGTCACCGACCGCGCGCTGCTGCTCATCGGCGAGCCGGGCACGGCGAAATCGTGGCTCTCGGAGCACCTCGCGGCGGCCATCAACGGTGACAGCACGAAGGTCGTGCAGGGGACCGCGGGCACCACCGAGGAGCAGATCCGCTACACCTGGAACTACGCGATGCTCATCGCGCGGGGCCCGAGCCGCGAGGCGCTCATCAAGTCGCCGGTGTTCCGCGCGATGGAGTCGGGCACCATCGCCCGCTTCGAGGAGATCACCCGCTGCGCCGCCGAGGTGCAGGATGCGCTCATCTCGCTGCTGAGCGAGAAACGCGTGTCGATTCCGGAGCTGGCCATCGAAGTGCCGGCCGCGAAGGGCTTTTCGATCATCGGCACCGCGAACACGCGCGACCGCGGTGTCAACGACATGTCAGCGGCCCTGAAGCGGCGCTTCAACACGGTCGTGCTGCCGACGCCCACCACGCTCGAAACCGAAGTCGAGATCGTTCGCAAGCGCGTGAAGGAACTCGGGGCCAACCTCGAACTGCGCGCCGCGCCGCCGAGCGAGGACGCCGTGACGCAGATCGTCACGATCTTCCGCGAACTCCGCGCCGGGCAGACGCTCGACGGCAAGAACAAGCTCAAGGTGCCGAGCGGCGTGCTCTCCACGGCCGAGGCCATCTCGGTGCTCGCCAACGGCATGGCGCTCGCGGGGCACTTCGGCAGCGGCGAAGTCGCGGCCCACGATCTCTCCGCCGGGCTGCAAGGCGCGGTCGTGAAGGACGAGGAGAAGGACAAGATCGTCTGGCAGGAGTACCTGTCGAACGTGCTGAAGAAGCGCGGGGCCGAATGGCGGCCGCTTTACGCCGCGTGCTCGGAGTCGAACTCGTGACCGGCCTGCACGTCTTCGGCGTCCGCCACCTCTCCCCCGGCGGGGCGTGGCACCTCCGCGCCCTGCTCGACAGCGTGAAGCCGAAGGTCGTCCTCATCGAAGGGTTGGCCGACGCCGATTCGCTCGTCCACCACATCACGAAGAAGGGGACGAAGCCGCCCATCGCGATTCTGGCCTACACCGATTCGGTGCCGGTGCGGACGCTCGTCTATCCGCTAGCGGCGTACAGCCCCGAGTTGCAAGCGATGCTCTGGGCGAAGGAGAACGGCGCCCGCGTCGAGTTCATCGACCTCCCCTCGGACGTCTTCTTGGGTTTGCAGGATGTGGAGATCGAACGCCTCGCGAAGCGCGCGGAATCGGACGAACCTCCGGCTCCCGATGCGAACGCGTGGCGGCCCGAGCACGGCGGATCGATCTACGAGCGCATCGCCGAGCGCTGCGGTGAAGCCGACTACGACGCGTACTGGGAGCGCCGCTTCGAGCACAATCTGAACCGCGACAGCTACCGGCTCGCGGCCCGCGAACTCGGCCGCGAGCTGCGCGACCAGCCGGACGAACCCGTGTGGCGCGCGGAGAACCTCGTCCGCGAAGCGTTCATGCGCCGACGCATCCGCGAGGTGCTCGACGGTGGAGTGAAGGCGAACCAAGTCGTCGCCGTCGTCGGTGCGTTCCACGCGCCGGTGCTCACCGACGAATATCCGGCGATGACCGACGCGGAGCTCGCATCCCTGCGCCGGCGTTCGAGCAAGCTGACGCTGATGCCCTACTCGTACTTCAAACTGTCCAGCCAAAGCGGGTACGGTGCCGGCAATCGTGCCCCGGCCTACTTCGACCTCTTCTGGGACATGCTCAACGCCGGCGGCCTCGAAGATCTGCCGCTGCGCTACCTCTCCGAAGTCGTGCGGCACATGCGCGGCGCGGGCACGCCCCGCTCGACGGCCGAGGTCATCGAAGCCGTGCGGCTCGCGCGCACGCTGGCCGCGCTGCACGACGGCTGCGCCCCGACGCTCGCCGACCTGCACGATGCGGCCATCACGCTCGTCGGCGGCGGGGAAGTCGCGACGGTCGCGGAGGCATTCTCGCACGTCGATGTCGGCACGGCCATCGGCGCGCTGCCGCAGGGCGTGAGCCGCACGTCGATCCAGGAGGACTTCGATCGGCTGATGCACCAATTGAAATTGGAGAAGTACAAGAAGACGGTGGCCGAGGAATTGACGCTCGACCTCCGCGAGAACCGGCACGTCAAAACGCACGAGGCCGCGTTCCTCGATCTCAACCGCTCTTCGTTCCTGCACCGGCTGCGCGTCCTCGATATCGGCTTCGCCAAACCGCTGGCGCGCGGCAACCGCGAAACGACGTGGGCCGAAGCGTGGAAGCTCCAGTGGAGCCCCGAGCACGAGATCGCGCTGGTCGAAGCAGTCCTCCTCGGCGAGACGGTGGAACTCGCCACGGCCTACAAATTCAAGCAGTTGCTCGATGCCGCGACCGGAATCGCGGTCGCCGCGAGCGTGGTGCGCGATGCGTGCCAGTGCGGATTGTCGGCGTCGATGGACTTGGCCCGCAAGCGCCTGCAAGAACTCTCCGCGGTGAGTTCCGATCTCGCCGCCATCGCCGGGGCCGCGACCGCGCTGAGTCAAGTCGTGCGCTACGGCGACGTGCGCAAGTTCGATCCCCGTCCGCTGCTGCCGCTGATCGACGAGTTGTTCGTCCAGGGGGCGCTCGCGCTCTTCTCCGCCGCGAACTGCGACAACGCCGCGGCGGCGCAGCTCACCGACGCCATCGAGGAGTTGAATCGGATCTCGCTCGAACACCACGAGCGCGTCGAAGGGGAACTCTGGGTGGCGCAGTTGCGGAAGCTCTCGGATGCCGACGACCGCAATCCGCTGCTCTCGGGGTTCGCCTGTGCGGTGCTCCTCGAACGCGGGCTGATTGCGACAGAAGACTTGGCCCGCGAGGTGTCGCGCAGGCTCTCGCCCGGCATCCCCGCCGACCTCGGGGCGGGTTGGTTCGAGGGGCTGTCGAAGCGCAACCGCGCGGCGCTGCTGGCCCGGCAGCCGCTCTGGGTCGAACTCGCGGGGTACGTGCAATCGCTCGACGACGACCAGTTCAAGCGGGCCATCGTCTTTCTTCGCCGCGCCTTCGGCGGTTTCTCCCCGCAGCAGAAGCGGGGGATCTGCGAGAACCTCGCCGAGTTGTGGGGCGTCCACGCGGACGACGCGAAGGAAGCGCTGGAAGCGCTGCTGAACGAAGCGGAGCAGCAGAAGCTGAACGACCTGAACGAGTTTTCGTTCGACGATGTGTGACGGAATTTTGACGCCCTCTCCCGGCTTTGCGGGAGAGCGGAGCGTTGGAGTTCAACCTTTAGGTTGTGGTCGGGCGGAGTCTTCGACGCCCGACCTCTTGCGTCAGTGGGAGTTCGGCTCGTATGGTGTGGCGGATCGAAGAGGTCGGGCGTCGAAGACTCCGCCCGACCCACAACCTAAAGTTTGAACTCCAACGAAGAACCTTTTCATGCCCACCGCCGATCCCTCTCAACTCCTCCGCTGGCGGCTCATCCTCGGGAAGGATTCCCAGGCCCCGCTCGATGCGTTGGGTTCCTGTAACCTTTCCGGCGCGGATTCGGAAATCGACGCCGCGCTCGCGGCCATCTACGAC
>Ga0136611_10000909_pt1 | contig 20113 bp, 13 predicted proteins | sample AntDrymUQ2232306_2_FD_106645 | JGI IMG/M metagenome (GOLD analysis project Ga0136611, IMG submission 106645) | Polar desert sand microbial communities from Dry Valleys, Antarctica - metaG UQ223 (23.06) | ecosystem: Environmental > Terrestrial > Soil > Desert | place: Antarctica: Dry Valley...
CGGGTGCCGATTACGCGAACGCCCACCTCAGCCTCGACGATCTGCGCAATGCATTTGAAGAGACGATTCAAGTCTGCATGGCCGAAGGGGACTACCCTACGGCCCTACGGAGCATCGCCGCGTACGGCCCGTTCGCGCTCCCCGGCCGGGATCGCGAACGCAAAGCCGAGTGCTACAGCACCTGGGCAGGCGCAGTCGCGTCGCAATCCACGCCTGATGCCGCGCAGGTCGCGAAGGAGAAGTGGAAACTCGCGGCCGACGAATACGCCGCGCTCGCCGCGAGTCACCCGATCCCCGCGGGCAAGGTCGATCTCTACCGCCGCGCGGCCGCCGGTCTCCGTTCGGCCGGCAACGAGGCCGGCGCGCTCGAGCTGCTCGACCAGATCGCGCTGGTCAACGGCGCGACCGCCGAGCAGACCGCGCCCGCGCTCTTGGAGAAGGGGGAAATCCTCCTCGCCCAGCAGAAGTTCACCGAAGGCGTGGACGCGCTCAAGAAGGCCATCGCCATCGGTGGCCCCACGGCGACGGTGGCCCAAGTGAAGATGGCCCGCGCCCACCTCGACGCAGGTCGCCGCAAACTCGCGACCGGCCCCGATGCTGCGGCCGAAGCGAAGGGGCTCATCGAAGTCGGCAAGAACCTGCTGACGCAGATCGCGAACAAGACGTACGATACCGCGCCGGAGCGCGAAGCGCAGCAGGAAGCGCTCTACGACCTCGGCAAAGCGCTCATGCCCGCCAACCTTCCCGAGGCCGAAGCGCGCTTCCGCCAACTCGTGCAGTCGAATCCGGCCGGGGCCTTCGCGGAGCGGGCCAAGCTCTACCTCGGCAGTTGCCTCCTTCTGCTCGCGCGCGGGGAACACAAGGGGGGCACTCCGCCGGCCGACGCCGAGCGCAAACTCGTCGAAGCCCTCGGGGTCTTCGAGTCGCTCGCGCAGTCGAAGATGCCCTACATGCAGGCCCAAGCCGACATCCGCGTCGTCAACTCCACGCTCCTGCTGAAGCGCTACGACGACATGCCCAAGCTCTGCAATGCCACGGCCGAGCGCTACAAGAATCGCCCCGAAGAATTGATCGTGATGGGGATGCTCTACGCATCGTACCTCCGGGCCGAACGCGCCGATTTGGCGACGCGCACACTGAACCGGATGGAAGACACCTTCGCCCAGATGCCCGCGACGGCCTTCACCGGCGGCATGGAAGAATTCACGAAGGGATACTGGCAGAAGTGGTTCGAGCAGGTGAAGCGCCGCTGACCGGTCGGCCGCGCGACGGTCGAACGCGTGGAGTACTTCGCACGCCCGATCCGGCCCCTTTCGGCCGGCGGGCCATCAGTCAGTACCTCGGCACCGCCGCATCGACCGTCAGGCTCCAAGCCTCGATGCCTCCGGCCATCGAGGCCACGTTGTGCACGCCCATCTGCATGAGGAACCCGGCTCCGCGCAGGCTCCGGACACCGTGGTGGCAGTAGACCACGACGAGCGCCCCGTCGGGAATCTCCACCTCTTCGTAGCGGGTCGGCAACTCACTCAACGGAATGAGCACGCTGCCGGGCAAGTGGCAGAACGCGTGTTCGTCGGGCTGTCGCACGTCGAGGAGCACGACCGGCGAACCGGCCGCGAGCTCCGCCTGCACATCCTGGGGCATGATCTGGCGGATGGTCACTCTCCGGCGATGTCGGGCAAGTCGAGCTTCTTGAGGTAGTGCCGCTCCTTCGCGCGCATCTCGGCGATGTCGCGGTCGTCCTTGTCCTTGTAGCCGCAGAGGTGCAGGCAGGCGTGGATGACGTAGAGGCAGAGTTCGTGATTCACCGAATGCCCGCGCTCCTCCGCCGCCGCTTTGCCGACGCCCGCCCCGATGGCCACGTCCCCTTCGAGCTTCGGCGCCCCGCGGATGCTGTACGGGAAGGTGAGCACGTCGGTCGGTTCGTCGTGGTTGAGGTGCCGGAGGTTCATCGCGTGGATCGTGGCATCGTCGAAGAAGGCGAACGTGACCTTCGCCGAGGGAACGCCCTCGCCTTCGAGCACGGTCTTGGCCGCGAGCTTGAGGGAGGCGAAGTCGAGTTCGACGAGTTCCTGCTGGTTCTTGACGGAGATCGAGATCATGGGGGCATTGTAGTGTCTGATGAGGGGATGGTGGCACATGGGGGAATGCGCTTTAGCTTTCGGAGCTTTCGGAGCTTTCGGAGCTTTCGCTGCTTTCGGCGAGGGGGGTAGCGAGAATGACCGAAAGCTGAAAGCTGAATCCGATCCGAGCGGCAGTCTCAAACTTCGGCTTGCATCCGCAATTCCCGGAGGGGTACACTACTCATCGAATCGCAAATGGGGGGGCAGGATGCCCCGTTCGCTCAGGCACCACGGAGGGTTCTCCCAGATGGCCGCACGCACGCTTCCGACACCGCCGCCCCGTCCGCTCATCGGCATCAACACCGACTACTACACCCCCAAAACGGGGCCGGCGTTCATCAAGCTGAACTCCGCATACTTCGAAGCGGTTCTCAACGCCGGCGGCCTGCCGATCCTCATCCCCCCGCTCCGCAAAGAGAACTTCGCCGAAGTCGAAGCGATCCTCGACATGGTCTCCGGCGTCATCCTGACGGGCGGCCTCGACCTCGATCCGCGCCGCAACGGCATGCAGATCACCAACGCCGTCCAGCCGATGGCGGCCCGCCGCGAAGAGTGCGACCGCCACGTTCTGAACCAGATCGTCGAGCGGAAGCTGCCGCTGCTCGCCATCGGCGCCGGGATGCAACTGCTCAACATCCACTTTGGCGGGACGCTCTTCCTCCACCTCCCGGCCGACAATCCGAAGGCGCTGCCGCACTTCGATCCGTCGGGCGGCCCGCACCGCCACATGGTCACGGTCGAACCGCGGACGACGCTCGAAGACATCTTCGGCGCGCCGGAACTCCGCGTGAACAGCACGCACCACCAGGGGGTGAACCAGATCGGCAAGCAGTTGCGGGTCGCTGCGAAGTCGTCCGACGGCGTGATCGAAGCCATCGAAACGACCGACGAGGAGTGGTTCTGCATCGGCTTGCAGTGGCACCCCGAATGCGACACCGCATCGGCACTCGACCGGCAGTTGTTCGACTGCTTCGTGCAGTCGGCCGGCCGCTTCGCCGAAGAACCGGAACCGGCGCTGGTGTGAAGTGCCTCCGTCAGAGCCGGAAGCGTGAGCGACGCTACCTTCCGGACTCGGATGCCAGAGGCTTTAGTGAAGTGGCGTCGCTGACGCTTCCGGCTCCGACAATCGAGCAGTCTGCGACACTTTCCGCACCGCGTGGGGTTGAATGGATTGGCCCTCCCCAATCCCATTGCGGAAAGTCCGAACCCATGCTGCGCTCGCTCCCCTTGATCCTCGCCTTCGCCGTGTTCACCTCCGCCGCCGAGTTCAAACCGGAACCCGGCTATACGCTGTTGTTCAACGGCACCGACCTCACCGGTTGGCAAGTCGCCCCGACAAAGGACAAGGATAAAGAGAAGGCCGGGGAAGCGCTCACCGGTAAGAAGGAATCGCCGACGAAGCGCTTCACCGTGAAGGACGAAACCATCGTCATCGACCCCAAGGTGAAAGGGGACATCACCCTCTTCACGGAGAAGACCTTCGCCAAAGACGCTCACATCCAATTCGATTTCAAAGCCGGCAAGGGCTGCAACAACGATCTCTACTTCCGCGGGATCAAGTTCGACATCAAGGACACCGACATCAAGAATCTGAAGGCCGACGACTGGAACTCGTTCGAGATCGTCCTCGTCGGCGAGAACGCCGAGTTCAAGTGCAACGGGGAAGTCCTCAAAAAGGTGAAGGCCAAGCCCGCCGCCACAACTTTCGGCATACGGGCCGAATTCGGGGCGATCGAACTCCGCCACCTGCGGATCAAAGCCGAATAATTCCCTTTCTTCTCCCGTACTTCGCCCCCGTTTGGCGAATTTTGGGAACGCGCGTGCACGGGCTGCGTCCGAAAGGTACAATTGCCGCGAGAGGCTCCGGGTTCCGACCGGCATCCGCGACGCAACCTCCCGCACACTCTGACCTTCCGCACACGGCTGATTCATTCCAGCCACCACCCGAGGACCTGTCCATGGATCGTCGCCACTTCCTGAAGCACACCGCTGGTGCCGCCGCCGTCGTCGCTCCTGGCATGTCGTTCCTCTCGAATCTCTCGGCCCAAGGCGCCGAACTCAAGAAGAAGAACAAGAGCCTCATCATCCTCTGGATGGGCGGCGGCCCGGCCACGATCGACCTCTGGGACATGAAGCCCGAAAGCGCCAACGGCGGCGAACACAAGCCGAAGCCGACGGCCGCCGGCAGCGCCGTCCAGATCACCGAACACCTGCCGCTCGTCGCGAAGCAGTTCAAGAACCTCTCCATCATTCGTTCGCTCAGCACGAGCGAGGGGGATCACAACCGCGGGACGTTCCTGATGAACACGGGCCGCGTGCCCAACCCGCTCAGCGAATTCCCGCACATCGGCTCGGTGCTCAGCTACCAGTACTCGCAAGATCTCGAAGCGATGAAGAGCATGGATCTCCCGCTCTTCATGTCGGTCGGCGGCGGCCGCGTCGGCCCCGGCTTCCTCGGCATGAAGTACGCCAGCTTCGACGTCCAAAACCCCGGTGCTCCGCCCGCCAACGTCGAACCGCCCAAGGACGTGACCACCATGCCCCGCCGGGCGACGCTGTTCGAAACGCTCGAAGGCACCAGCACCACGAAGCCCGGCCTCGGCCTCAAGACCGGCGTCCCCACCGACTCCGTCCAAGCCCACAAGGACGTCTACAAGAAGGCCCTCGACCTCGTGGTTTCGAGCCGCAAGGAAGTCTTCAGCATCGACGCCGTGAAGGACAAAGCCGCCATCGACCGCTACGGCAACAACAACTTCGGCAAGGGCTGCCTCCTCGCCAAGAAGCTCGTCGAAGCGGGCGTCGGCTGCGTCGAAGTGAACCTCGGCGGCTGGGACATGCACGCCGGCATCTTCAACGCCCTCGCGACCCGCACCCTGCCGACGCTCGACAAGGGGATGGGTTCGCTCGTCGAAGACCTGGCCCAATCGGGCAAGCTGAAGGACACCGTCATCGTCTGGATGGGCGACTTCGGCCGCACCCCGAAGATCAACATGGGCGGCGGTCGGGATCACTTCCCCCGCGCCTGGTCGGTCGTCGTCGGCGGCGGCAACATCAAGGGCGGCATCGCCTACGGAGCCACCAACAAGGACGGCACCGAAGTGACCGACAACCAAGCCAAGATCGGCGACCTCTACGGCACGCTGTACGCAGGCCTCGGTCTCGCCCCGGATACGCAGATCCGCGATAACCTCGGCCGTCCGACCGCCATCGCCGGCGACAAGGCCACCGCGATCAAGGATCTCATCGCCTGAGTGTGAGAGCACGGAAGCAACCGAAGCGGCGACCCCGAGGGTCGCCGCTTTTTCGTTGGCCTCGCTTCGGAGAAGAAAGAGTTCGGGATGAAATATCGCTCCCATCACATTCTCTTTCTCTTCCTGAAGTCTGTGCTCGCTGTGTACTCTTTGGTTAACCTCACTTTCGGCTCAGCCCATGACGTTCCTCAACGCCGCCCTGCTCTTCGGACTCGCGGCGGTCGTCATCCCGCCGGTCGTCCACCTCTTCAACCGGCGCAAGTTCGACGAGGTCGATTGGGCCGCGATGCAGTTCCTCGAAGTGGGTCAGGCGACGCGACGCAAACTTTTCCTCGAACAATTTTTGCTGATGCTCCTCCGCATCGGCCTCGTCGTGGCCCTCGTCCTCGCGTTCGCGTCCCCGCAGCTCAGCGGCCGCTACTTGGGCACCAGCACCGCGAGTGGCCCCCACCACGTCGTCATCCTCATCGACGGCTCGGGGAGCATGAGTTTCACGCAGGAAGGCAAGCCGGATAGCGACGCGGCGAAGGCTTGGGCCATCCGCGCCATCGATGCGCTCGCCCCCGGCGACCGCGTCGCCATCTTCCAAGTCTCGCAGCAATCGACGCCCCTCGTCGGCGCCTTCACGGCCGATCGCGCGCTGGCAAAGGGCGCGCTCGAACTGCTAACGCCACCGAGTGGGGCCGCCGACTGGCCGCAGGCCGTCCGAGCCGCCGCGACGCTGCTCGAATCGGCAGGCTCCGACCGGCACATCCTCATCCTGAGGGACAACCAGAAATACAGTTGGGCTGACGAGACTACGCTGACGAAATGGGAACTCCTCGCGCAGCGGGCCTCGTACCGCTCGCCGCAGATTTGGGTCGCCAACGTCGCGCCGAACCGCCCTGCGGAGCCGAAGAACGCGAGCCTCGAACCGCTGAAGATGGGTCGCGCCGTATCTGCCGCGGGACGCGACATCGAATTCCGCACGACTGTCAACACCGCGAATAGCACGCTCTCGGAAGTCGGCAAACTCCGCGTCGAAATCGACGGCAGAGCGGCCGAAGAAATCGCGTTGGCCACGAACGCCGTCGCGTTCAAGCAGAAGTTTTCCGTCGGTTCGCATCTCGTCACCGTCCTGCTGCCGCCCGATGCGCTGCCGACCGACAACCGCCAAGATTTCGCGCTGGACGTGCTGCCGACGATCCCCGTCCTGATCGTGGATGGTGCCTCGGCCGATGCGCCGGCAGGCGACTTCCTCCGCGATGCGCTCGCACCGCCGAAAGACTCAACTCCTGCATTCTCCGTGCGCACGGCGCGCATCGGCGAATGGTCGAGTGCCCTATTGGCCCAGGATGTGAAAGGGTCGGGTACGCCGCCGCGCGTGCTCGTGCTGGCCAACGTCGAGAAAATCACTTCCGACCAGCAGCAGCAAATCGAAAAATTCCTGAACGCGGGCGGTTCCGTACTCGTGACCCTCGGCGACCGCGTCGATCCGGCGCAGTGGAACCGCATCGCCTTCCGCGGCGGCCAGGGATTCCTCCCCGCGCGGCTGATCGAACCGACGGGCGACGAGGCCGATCCTTCGCAGGCCAAGACATTGCTGACGGGAGCGTTCGCACATCCGGCCCTCGACATCTTCCGCGATCCCCTGCCCGGCGGATTGCCCTCGGCCCTCTTCCCGCGCCGCTGGAAGATCGATGCCGCTGCCGGTGTGAACGGCAGCACAGGCGTGCCCATCGCCCTCTTCAGCAATCGCGAATCCTTCCTCGTGGAGCGCGCCTTCGGCCGGGGCCGCGTCATCCTAGCCGCACACGCGCTCGACCGCTCCTGGTGCACGAACCTCCACCGCTTGCCCGACTTCGTCCGGCTCGCCCACGAACTGCTCTACTACTTGGCCGGGAGCCGTGCGGCCGAGCGGAACCTCGCGCCGGGTCAGCCCATTCTGTACACGCCGTCGCCTGGTGAGCCGCCCGGGGTCGTAACATTGCATCCTCCATCCGGGGCGGTGCGTTCGATCCCCTGCACCGCGTGGCCCGCCGTATTCGACGGCACCGCCCTCGCCGGAGCTTACCGCATCGTCTCGCCATCGGGGCACACCTCGTACTACTGCGTCCGCGCCGATCCGGACGAATCGGTGCTGACGCCCTGCACCGAAGAGGATCGCGAACACGTCCGCAAGCTGGTGCCGCAGATGAAGAGCATCGCGGCGCCGGAGGAGATGGCGAGCGCCGCGGAGGAATCGCCCGTCGTGCAGGAATTGTGGTGGATGCTGCTCGTGCTCCTGATCGGTTTCCTGGCGCTCGAAACTTGGTACACTCGTGCTCTCTCCCGTCGCGGTACGACGGGCAGCGCTGCTTGAGATTCGCAATGCAAGGTGCCCGTTGGTCCGTCGCGCCAGCGAGGAAGCGAAAACTTCCTCGCCGGCGCACCGGACCAACGAGAATTGCTCCACTGCTTCTTCGACACGACAGACATCAGGAGTCGACCGATGCGCTTGTGCTTTTCCGCAGTCTGCCTGACCTTCTGCCTGCTCGTCGCCTTCGCCGACGACAAGAAGCCCGATCCCGCCGAAGCGGCCGCCGAACGACTCGAACGCTTGGCGAAACTTCAGGGGCGCTTCGACGAGGAGATGGGCGACCTCAAGAAGCGCTCCGAACGCGCGGCCTCCGACGGCGACCGCAAGGGGATCGAAGTCGAGATGAAAGAGCAGGCGATCATCTCGTCGCAGTCGGCGATGGAGATCGCGACCGACGATCCGAAGGACGCTGCCGGCTTCGCCGCGGCGCTGTTCGTCATCGAGAAGGCCGGGCCGTACGGTGCCGGCAAAGAGATGGAAGCGGCCGTCGGCATCGTCGCCGAGCACCACTCGGGCAACCCGAAGCTGAAAGCCGTCCTGCCGATGATCGGTAAGGCCGGCCCCGCCGGGAAGAAGTTCCTCGTCGCCGCGGCCGAGAAATCGGCCGACCAAGAAGTGAAGGGTCTCAGCCTGTTGTTCCTCGGGACGATGGCCGCCGAAGCGATCGACGACGGCGACGATGCGAAGAGAGTGGATGAAGCCATCGCCGCGGCGACGGGCTACTTGGAGAAAGCCGTCGCCGAAGCGCCGACGGCCAAAGTCGGTACGAGCACCGTTGCGAAGGAAGTCGCGGCTCAGCTCGAGACCATCAGGGCGATCAAGTTCCTCACAGTCGGGCAGCCCGCACCGGAGATCGAAACGCTCGCCCTCGACGGCAAGAAGGTGAAGCTCTCCGAGTGCAAGGGCAAGGTCGTGATGCTCGACATCTGGGCGACCTGGTGCGGGCCGTGCCGCGCGATGATCCCGCACGAGCGCGAGATGGTGCGGTCGCTGGAAAAAAAGCCGTTCGCGCTCATCAGCGTCAGCGTCGATGCCGAGAAGGCGACGCTCACGGAGTTCCTCGATAAAGAGCCGATGCCCTGGACGCACTGGTGGGAAGGCGGCGAAAAAAATCCCGTCGCGAAGAAGTACCGCGTCCGCGCCTTCCCGACGATCTACTTGCTCGATCACACCGGCGTCATCCGCCACAAGTGGATCGGCAGCCCCGGCAACGAGAAGATAGAGAAGGCCGTCGCGGAGTTGGTGAAGGAAGCGGAGATGGCCAAGAAGTGAAATGGGTCGTTCGCCGATGCTTCCGCTTTCCCTTCCCGCAACCGATGCCACCCTCGAACTCGGCTGGCCCTTTCCGGGCTGGCCGGGGTTTCTCCGCTACGGTCTAGTCGTCGTCATCCCCCTCGCAATCGCGCTGTTGCTCGTCCTCCTGTCGCGCTTCGAACTGCGGCTCGTCCCGTTCCGCACGGCGATCATCTTGCTCGCCCTCCGCCTCACGACGCTCGCCGTCTTGTTCGTCACACTCTTCTTCGAACCGCAGGTCGCCAAAGTCCGGCGCGAGGAAGTCCCGGGCCGCGTGGTCGTCGCCGTGGATACGTCGGACAGCATGCGCGTCACCGACCCGCACCGGCCGCTCGCGGAGAAACTCCTCCTCGCCAAGCACCTCGGACTGACCCACGAAATCAGCGCTGACCGCGAGGTGAATGACTGGATCGCCGAGGCCCGAGCCGGAAGTACGCCGAGTTTCACCGACACGGCCGATGGTCGAGCACGAAAGTACCGCTTCGATGCCATCGTGAGGCGCATCGACGATTCGACGCGCTTGGCCAAAGCCGAACGGGTGCTAACACCTTCGGGGCAAGCGCTTCTCGACCGGCTGAAAGCGAAGCACGCCGTCATATTCGTCGGCTTCGATCAGACCGCCGTCGGACTCCCGGCCGACCCCGAGCGGCTCGCGGCCGCACTCGATTCGGCCCGTCTGTATTCCTCACCTCCGAGCGAGCGTCCGCCTGCGCTGACCGACTTGAAGCTACCGCTGGCCCGCGTCGGCGAATCGTCGAGCGATCCCGCCAAGATACTCGGCGTGATCCTCCTCACCGACGGCCGCCATACGTGGGGCGAAGCGCCGCACCAGCGCGCCGGCGAACTCGCGGCCCGGCAGGTGCCGATCTTCCCCGTCGCCATGGCCCCGAATCTCGCACCCCCCGATGTCTCGATCATCACCGCGAAAGCGCAGGCCGCGACGGTGTTCAAGGGGAGCACAGTCCCGATCGAAATTGCGGTGCGCGTCACCGGCTGGCCCGCCGGGCCGATCACCGTGAAGATCGAACTGCCGCCGGACGAAAAGGGGGAACCGCGCGAGCCGATCATCGAGACGATTCAGCACGGCGGCACCGATGAAACGTATCCCGTGGTCCTGAAGGCGAAGATGGACGCCCCCGGCCCGCAGGCGCTCAAAGTGACGGCCGAATCGAAGGCGAAGGAGGATCGCTTCCCCGCGAACAACGAGCGGACCGCCCGCGTGAACGTCGTGAAGGATCGCGCCCGAGTGCTCCTCATCGACGGCGAGGCCCGGTGGGAGTTCCACTACCTGCACACCGCCCTCGGGCGCGATGAGAACATGGACGTGCGCAGCGTCGTCTTCCGCCAGCCGCGCGTCACTAAGGCCACCGACGAGAGCCTGCGCAAGTTCGGCATCCCGGCCCGCACGATGCCGGACGACGCCGACGCGCTGACGGGGTACGACTGCATCGTCGTCGGCGATGTCGAATCCGATCAATTCCCCCCATCCGAACGGGCGCGCTTGGAGAAGTACGTCGCCGAAGCCGGGGGTACGGTCGTGTTCGTCGCCGGGAAGCGCTCGATGCCGATGGCCCTCGTCGGCGGGGACGACGACCCGATCCGCAAGCTGCTGCCGATCCGGAACCCGAAAGTGCTCGACGACAAGCGCAGCTTCCCGCTCGCACTGACAGCCGATGGCCAGCGGAGCTGGTTCCTGCAAATGGGCGACTCCGGCGGCGAGAGCCTCGCCCGCTGGGAGAGATTCCCCCCGCACTACTGGGCGATCACCGGCGAAGCGAAGGACGGCGCGGAGACGCTCGCCACCGCCGTCGGCCAACCGGTCTTCCTCCGGCAGAACTACGGCTTCGGCCGCGTGCTCTTCCTCGGCATCGATTCCACCTGGCGCTGGCGCTACAAAGCGGGCGACACCTACCACCACCGCTTCTGGGGCCAAGTGGCGCAGTGGGCCGCATCCGATCGGCTGCTCCCGACATCGAACGCCGCCGGAACGATCCGCTTCGGCACCCGCGAGCCGACTTTCCGCCCCGGTCAGGAAGTCGAAGTGATCGTCCGCGCATCGGACACCGTGAAGAAGCTCGGGACCGATTCGCTCAAAGGGGCGCGCATCGTGAAGCTGCCCGAGAAGCCGGGCGAAGCCGAGCGCATGATCCGCCTCGTTCCATTCACTCAACCGGATGGCCGCCCGCGCGACCTGACGGCGAGCATCAAGGATCTCCCGCTCGGCAAGTACGCCGTCGAACTCGACATCCCCGAGTGGGCCGATCTACTGCAAGGACCCGTGGGCACCGACGGCCGCGCCGGCAAGCTGCGGTCTCCCTTCGAAGTGCTGCCCGCCGATGGGGAAGAACTGCTCGATCTCTCCGCGGACTATCCGCTGCTCGAAGAGCTGGCGACCGCGACCGGCGGCAAAGTCTACACGCCCGAAACGCTCGACGAGTTGGTCGGGCGCTTGCAGACTCAAACCGCCACGGTCGAACACCGCACGGTGCGCCCCTTCCGCCAATCCTGGTGGACGCTCGGCGTGATCCTGCTGCTGCTTTCGGCGGAATGGGGACTGCGGAAGTGGAATGGGCTGGCGTGAGTTTCGATTTCGCTTTCAGCTTTCGGCCGTTTTCGCTACCCCCTCCACCGAAAGCTCCGAAAGCTCCGAAAGCTGAAATGCAGTTTCAGTGCTACGACGTAGCGCAGTTCGGTGTCACGCGGAGCGTGACCTACTGGAGCGTCGGTCGCTATTTGTCATGCGAGTTGGAAAACCGTAGGGGCACCCCTCGTGGGGCGCAAGGATGCCGGAACCCCCTCCGATTCGGAAGGAGCACCTCGGCATCCGGTACCTTGGGGCACCCACGAGGGGTGCCCCTACGGTTCAATGTGCCGCCTGACAAATAACGACGGTCGGTCTACTACCTGGTGAGCAAGCTCACCAGCACGATCACCGCGAATATCCCCAGCAGGATCAGTCCCACCAATCTCGCGATCTTCCAGTTGCTCCAGGGGCGATAGCCCGTCACCTTGCCGCTGCGGCCGTTGACCAGAATCTGGTACGTCTTCGCTTCGTACCGGTAGACGGCCACCCAGACCGGGAGCAGCAGCGGCTTGAAGGTCACAGCCGAGAAGCGCGTCTCCTGAGTGTGGACGCGCTGGTGATCGCCGCCGATGTCCCGGCGGACGAGCCGGTCGATGATCCCCTTCATGATCGCCTTCGAGCGCTTGTACCCCTGCTTCAGCCCGACGGCGTAGCGTTCCGTCTTGAAGCTGCTGAGGTACTCGGCGCGGAACGGTTCGAGCTTCGGCAGATCCCAGTCGCCGAGATCCTCGATGAGGTCATCGGGCAGGCTCGTCGAACCGCAGACCAGAACGTCGTCGAAGAAGTGTTTCACTTCGCCGGAGCAGGGGTACCAATCGGTGTGCGTCACGGTGCGCGTGCGCGTCACGCTGTTGCCCTGGGCGTCACGGTCGGAATAAGTCTGAGTGTGGTGCGTATCGACGCCGCGCTCGCCGGTGTACTCCGTGCGGGTCATGGCGTCGAACGTCCAGAACGGAACGTAGACGCCTGCGAGTTGGCCGAGGGCCGCGACCTTCTTGAGCTCGCTCGGAGCGAACCAGAGGTTGCCGAGCCAAGTGTCGAACTCGTCGCGGGCTTTGCGGAGATCGAGCTTGAATGGCAGCAGCGATTCCGGCGGGATCATCGCCTTGACGGCTTCGGGCTTGTTTTCGAGGTGCGTCGCGCAGAACGGGCAGGTGTCGGTTTCGATTTTGTCTTCGAGCAGCACCATCGCCCCGCAGCCCGTGCAGCGGACTTCGGAACTGCGGCCGGGGATCGCTTTCCCGAGACCCTCTTCGCGGTCGAGGTAATCGGTGAAATCGCGCTCGGCGACCTCTTCCGAGTCCCCCTTCTCGATCTTCTGCTCGTAGCCGCAGAAGGGGCACTTCAACCCCCGCGCGGCCGGGTCGAAGTCGAGGCGCGCCCCGCAGGAGGGACAAGGGAACTTTCGCCCTGCCGGCGGGGCGGGGCGGGCCACCGGGAGTTCGACGGGCTTGAGGACGGGGATGGTTTTGGGCATGAGCTTTCGGGTTACGGCATCAAGTCGCCGACGGCGATCGGCGAATCGGGAGCCGCGAGCGGGGCGATTCGGTCGGCCGGATCGAGCACCCGTACCGAAGCGTAGCGAAAGCCGCGCGGCGCGGCTTCATCCGCGACGGGCTCGCGGAACGCGTGGAGTTGCGAAGCGTTCACATCGATGACCCAGTATTCCGCGATCCCTGCCGCCGCGTAGAGATGGGACTTGACTCGGAGGTCGAAGGCCAATGTCGAATCGGAGACTTCGACGACGAGCGGGACTTGCGCCGCTGTCGGATGGACTCGCCCGTAGTCGCGGATCGAACCGGCGACGACGGCGAGATCGGGCTCGGGATCGGTATCGAGATTGAGGGGTAGTGCGCTCTGGTTGCGCACATGAAAAGTCGAAGGGAAAACCCTGCGGATGCAGTCCTGTGCGAGGCCGAGCGATGTCGTGTGGGGGGGATTGGCCATCGGTACTTCCAAAATCTCCCCGTCGATCAGGAATAGCTTTCTGTCTTGAAAACAGGCCAGACCCCCCAATTCGAGAAAGTCTTTGAGCGTCCACCGATACGGGCGCGGGGCGATTGACTTCCGCACAGGCGGCGGTGTGGATGACGCGGCATCCAGTTGCGACGGCGGGGCATCGAGCACGGCATTCATCGCGATCCTCCTTCGGGTCGATCCATTCTACTGGGGTAGCGGCGGGGGGACGGACGCGAAGAGCGGGGCCACGTCGATCACGGCTTCGGCCGCCATCCAATTCGGCATCCCCGCCTTCCAGAGGAGCGTCGCCTTCGTGACCTCTCCCGTGCCGATCTTCGCGCTCAGCGCGGCGAGATCGAACGGCCCGGCCTGCTGCCCGCCGAGCGCCGCGAAGTATGTCACGGCGAGCGGCAGCGGCGGCGGCATCGCGGTGGACGTCACCGGGTTCGCATTCGCTCCGCCGACCATCGCCCCCGCCATCTGGTTGCCGAGGGCGACGCCGGCCCCGAAGCCGATGCCCGCCCCGGCCGCGCCGCCGGGATTCTGGGCCGCGTCGCGGATCGCCTCCGCGGATTGGAACTTGGTGTACTGATCGAGGTTGCCGAGCACGCTCATCGACGAGCGCTTGTCGAGCGCCGCTTCCACCTCCGGCGGCAGCGAGATGTTCTCGACGAGGAATTGAGTCAGGCCCAAGCCCATACCGGCGAGGTCGGGGGCGATCTTTTCGAGCGCCATCTTGCTGAGGCGGTCGTAGTTGCCGACGATGTCGAGCAGCGGGATCTGGAGGCGCGGCACGGCATCGACGAACCGCGAGACGATGGTGTTGCGGAGTTGATTGGCGATCTCGAACGCTTCGAAGCTCGGATCGGTGCTGACGAGTTCCTTGATGAACGTGCCGGGGTCGATGACGCGGAAGGCGTAGGTGCCGAAGGCGCGGACGCGGACGGGGCCGAACTCGGGGTCGCGCATCATCACGGGGTTCTGCGTGCCCCACTTGCGGTCGGTCCACTGCCGCGTCGAGACGAAGTAGACCTCGCATTTGAACGGCGACTCGAAGCCATACTTCCAGCCGAGGATTTTGGAGAGGATCGGCATGTTCTTCGTGTCGAGGGTGTGCATCCCCGGCCCGAGCACGTCGGCGAGTTGGCCCTCCTTCACGAACGCGGCGGCTTGGCCCTCGCGGACGATGAGCTGACCGCCGTTTTTGATTTCGTTGTCCGAGCGCGGGAAGCGGTACGCGAGAATCTCGTTCTGGTTCGGCTCGGTCCACTCGATGATGTCGATGAACTCGCGCGTCAGTTTGCCCCAGAGACTCATGGGTGGTTTCCTCGCGATCCGGGAAGGGAATGGCCGTGGGGTATTCTCAACGGGGGGTGGCCCGAGCGTCCACCCAAATTCCTTCTCGCAGGTACTTTTGAACGATGGCGAGGTGGGCAAAGGCGGCGTCGCGATCGCGATCACCGTCCTTTTCCATCGTGTAGCGGAAGGCGGATTCCAACCGGAGTTGAAGTTGATCGGGATCGAGGAGTTCGAAATCGCACATCATCCGGATGTCTTCGCGATCCTTGGCCGCGAACCGCTTCAATTTGGTCGCGGCCAAGTCATCCGGTTCGAGGTGGAAGAGCCGGAGTACGCTCCAGCGTTCCTCGACTTCTACGGCGCGCTTGGCGAATCCGCCCGGGACGGGAGGCAAACCTTCGGGCACTTGCTCCTGATAGAGGCCGTGCTCTGCGGCTTTGGCCGTCGACTTTCCGAAAAGCCGGATCGCGTACTCCAGCAAGGGATCATCATGCCCCGGCAATATCACATCCACATCTTCCGTCGCAGATGCGAAGCCGTATTTCCAAACCAGTGCCGACCTCCCGATGTGATAGAGTGCGAGGCGTCCGCCGCCGGCGACCGACACGAGTGCCGCATCGAGATCGGACAGAAATCCCAGGATTTGCTCCTTCATTCCTCGCTCCTGCGGATTTCTCCGTCCACCAGCGACCGGATCCGCGCTTCGAAGGCGGCCATATTCCCGCTGTAGGTGATATTCCAGCGCCGCCACACCGGAGACAGCGATCCTTCACTCGGATGCCCCACCCCGTCCGGCACCTTCGGTTTTTTCACCGATGTCGTCAGTCGTTCGAGAGCCTGCTCGACATCCGGCGCGATCGAGAGTGTCCCTTTCCGCGCGATCGTGAGCGTCACATCGCACAACCATGCCATTCGCACCTTGACCCGCTGATCGTAAAGATCGGCAAACGCAAGTGAGAGCCTCGCATTGAGCCGATGCCGCGAGAACACATACGGCATCGCTTCGAGGATGCGGACTTCGGGACGCTCGCCCCGCAAGGCGAGGGAGATCACCTGTTCCGGCCTCCGGAAAGCTCCCGGGACGGCCGCATCCGATACGACCAAATCGCGGATGCCCAACTGGAAGAGTTCGTGTGCAATGCCGTTCAAATTGGCGCCAGGTCGTTTCTTGCCGTTCAGAAACTGCTGAACTGGAACATGGAGAGCGTCGGCAAGTCTCACCGCTTCATCCAGTCGGGGGACTGTTTGTCCGGCTTCCATTTTGACGATTTGTGTCCGGCTGATCCCGGTGCGACGTGCGAGTGCCGCCTGTGTCATTTTTTCAAAAAGTCTTGCCGCCTCTAAGTTTGCGCCGATTTTACTTGCTTCGATCACGCCCAGGGCTCCTCGTCTTCATGTTCCAGTGGGAACAAAATGTTCCGGATAGAACACATCCCATTGGACAGCTAATAAGTGTCGAGGACAAGCCCAAAGGTGTGAATCGGAGAATGCCCGTCAATGGCCGCGGCCCGTGGGACGATCCCACGGGCCGCGGCGGTCGCTGCTTCTTCCGATCCTAGCGGCCGGCAGAGAGGCCGCCTTCCTGCGTTTGGATCTGCTCCTCTTCGGCCGTGATGATGATCCGCGGCGTGACCATGATCATGATGTGCCGCGTGTCCCGGCCGATCCCTGTGTTCTTGAACAGGCGGTTCAAGTAGGGGATCTGGCTGACCACGGGCGGCCCGACTTCGTTGCGGCCTTCTTCGAGCGTCTTCAGCCCGCCCAAGAGCACCGTGCCGCCGTCCGGCACCGCCACCGTCGTCTGCACGGTGATGCTGGTGAACGCCGGCTGCTGGAAGAACTGCGTGAACGGAATCGGCTGGCCCTGCGAACCCCCTTCGAATACCGGCGTGATGAACGCCGTGACCGGGAAGAGCGGCACCGTGGCACTGGCGAGGGCCGAGAGCTGCGGGGCCAAGTTCATCCGGACGAACCGGCGGTCGGCGGAGACGACGGCCTGCACCGTGATGCTCACGCCCTGCTGGCCGCCGAGGCCGGCCCCCTGCCCGATCGGCAGCGGCGTGTTCTGCGGGATGTACACGAACTGCCCGCCGACGTTGATGATCTGCAGGCCGAGCGTGAAGTACGCGAGGTCGCTCACCGACACCGTCGAAGTCTGGCCGTTGAACAGCGTGACTTTCGGAGCTTGCATGACGTTCACGCGGCGGTCGCCGGCGGACGCTTCGAGGAAGAGGAACACTTGGATGTCGTTGAGGAACGCCAGCCCGAGGTTCAACCCGCCGTTGTTGTTGCCGGGGTACCCGCCGAACGGAGGCACCGAGAAGCCGTAGGTGTTCGGACGGATCGGCACGTTCAGGTCGGAGGTGAAGCCCCCGGCCGCGGGGTTGTAGCCGACCGTGCCCTTGCCGACGTTGTTGTTGATGAACGGCTCCGGGCGGAAGGCCCCGGTCGTCAACCCCTGCTCGAACTGCGTGCTGTTGTGCGTCTTGATGTTCATCTGGAAGTCGACGCCGATCCGCTCGTAGAAGGATTCCGTGAGCGAGATGACGCGGATTTCGACCGCGACCGAAAGATCCTGGAGGCGGCGGAGCGATTCCAGAAGGTCTTGGACTTCCTTGATGACGTCGGCCGTCTGGTTGACGACGAGGGCCCCGCCGATGTCGTAGTAGGCGATCTTGCCGGAGCCGCCGAGGTCTTCCCACGAGTACGGCCGGACCATGCCCGTGATGAGCCGCTTGAGCTGTTCGGAGTGGTTGGCCTTCGTCGGGGCGAGGAACGCGCCCGGCGCCAGCGGACTCTGCTGCGGGCTGCCCGGTTGGTTTTCGAGCACGCCGACCGGCTTGTTGAAGCCGTTCGGGTTCTGCCAGGGGGTGTTACCGCTGGCGAGTTGGCCTTCGCCGAGGCCGCCCCTCGGATTGCTGAGGCTGCTCGTGTTCTTCGTGTCGGTCATCCAGGGCATCGTCGGGTTCTGCTGCCGTTCGAGCGCTTTGCTGAGCGAGGCGTGCTCGGGCAGCGCGAAGTCGGGGATCGGCGTGACGAGATCCATCACCGAGAAGACCTTCGTGTGCATCCGGCCCTGGGCCTTCTTCACCGACGTGATCGAGACCACGTCGTTGCTCACCACGAACTGGAGGCCGGACTTCTCGAGGATCACCTGCATGACGTTCCGGAGCGAGATCGGCTGCTTGATCGACTCGGTGACGAGCACTTTGTCGATGTCGATACCGAGGTCGCTCAGCGCCCGCTCGTCGGTGACGATGTTCATGACGGCCGTGTCGGCGAACTTCTTGATCGCCTCCCGCAGCGTGACGTTCTCGAACGTCAGCGTCAGCGGCTTTTCGAGCTTCAGTTCGATCTCGCGCTCGATCGGCGTGCGCGTCTTGATGAAGAGTTCGTCCCCCGGCCCGCGGTTCAGGCTGTTGCGGGACGCCTTGAGTTTGACGGCGATCGGATTGTCCGTATCGACGAACGGCCCCTGCTGCTCGGCGGCGTTCAGCCCGCCGAGGACGAGTTCCTCATTGGCGGACTTGCGCATCTTCGCGTCGTTGACGCGGCGGTTGTTCTTCGCGAGTTCGTAGATCAGCGCGATGGTCGGGTTTTCCGGATCGAGCTGCTTCGTCTGCAGTGCCAGGCTCTCCGCTTCGCTGTACTTCTGGGACTTCAGCAGGCTGTTGACCTGCTGGACGCGCTTCGCGATCTCCTCCTGCTTCTGCTGCTCGGCGGCCGACTTCGTGACGATCCGCTCGCGCTGGTCGCGCTTCTCTTTGGCTTCCTTCGTGTAGAAGTCCATCTGCGTCTTCATGATCCGGAACGTGTCGAGGCGGCGCTCGACCGGCCCGGCGAGCAGGGCCTGCCGCTGGCTCGACAGCTTCGAGGCTTTCACCTTGTTCGCGAAGTCGGAGAGCGTCGCGATGGCGACGTCCGTCTCCCCCTTCTTGAACGATTCGAGCGCCTGCGATTCGGCCTGGAGACCTTCGGAGCGGAGCTGCTGGAACTCGACATCCGAGAGGGCCTTCATCTGATCGGCGAGGTTCGCCGTGCCGCTCGGATTCGTCGGCGTACTCGGGACGAGGGCCGAAGGCGGAGCGGTCGGGCCGGTGCCCGGCTTCGGTTCCTTCGCCTTCGCGACGGCCGCACCGGACATCCGGAGCATCGCTTCGTGGCTCTTGGCCTGTTCGACCGTGAGCAGCGTCGGGTCGATCAGTTGGAGCAGCCGCTCGGCCGAATCGTACTGCTTCGCGTTGAACTCTTCGGTCGCGGCTTTGAAGGACGCCGAAGCTTCCTTCTTCTTGGCCGTGTGCATCTCGGCGTCGATTTCGCGCATCAGCTCTTGGGCTTCGGGCTTCACGCCGAAGTTGCCGTTGTGCGCTTGGAACGCGAGCTTCTGGGCCATCTGGACGTTGCCGCTCTTCAACTCGGCGGCCGCTTCGTCGAGCAACTTCCGACCGGCGTTCACGGCCGGCTTCACTTCGACGGGCTGTTTCGGTTCGACGGGCTTCTTGATCTCGGCAGGCTTCTTCGGCTCCTCGATCGGAAGCTTCGGCAGTTCCGGCAGGTCGCTCGGCGGAGCTTCCCCGTCCATCGGCTTGGACACGACGGGGAGTTTCGGCTGTTCCACCTTCGGGGTCTCGACCTTCGGGGTCTCGACCTTCGGCGTCTCGACCTTCGGCGTCTCGACCTTCGGCGTCTCGACCTTCGGCGTCTCGACCTTCGGATTGCCGATCATCGGCAGTGTGGGAAGTTCGAACTTCTCGGGGCCTTTCGGCAGATCGGGCAGCGTCGGATCGATGCCGAGCGGCGGAGCTTCCGGCAGTTGGGCCGATGCGACGACGATCTTGCCCGGCTTGAGCAGGGCGAGTTCGGCTTCGATTCCGTGGGTTGTCATCGCGAGGCCGACCGCGAGCTTGTGGGCCGCAGTGAAGCTGGCTTCGGCCTTGGCGCTCTCCTTGCGACCGGAGAATTCTCGGCCGACGCGGACGAGGGAATCGATCTTCTCTTTGCCCTTCGACGCCGCGTCTTGGAGGCAGCGGTCGGGGTTCTCTTCGTTGTAGGCGAACGGCACGCCGAGCTTGTTGGCTTCGGCGAACTTCGCTTTGGCTTCGAGGATGAGATCCTGGGCCAGCAGCGCTCGGCCTTCGATCATCAGCTTCGTCGCGACCGCGCGGTCGTTGGGCGTCGAGGCGGGCTTGGCCGCTTCCGCGGTCGGCGTCGCTTCGAGTGCCTTGGGCAGCACGATGGAATCGACGTTCGGCTTCGGCGGGGCGCC
>Ga0136611_10000910_pt1 | contig 20109 bp, 19 predicted proteins | sample AntDrymUQ2232306_2_FD_106645 | JGI IMG/M metagenome (GOLD analysis project Ga0136611, IMG submission 106645) | Polar desert sand microbial communities from Dry Valleys, Antarctica - metaG UQ223 (23.06) | ecosystem: Environmental > Terrestrial > Soil > Desert | place: Antarctica: Dry Valley...
TGATTGCCGAATACAATTTCGACCGCGCGACGGTTGAATTAGTCGGCGGCGGCGGCGGCGCGGCGGCATTGGTTTTATACACCGGCGAATTGATGAATCTGCCCGCGCGTCTCGCCCGGAAAGCCGAAGTTATTTCGACCATCGGCGTGGCTCTGGCGATGGTGCGCGATATGGTCGAGCGCAATATCACGAATCCAACGCCCGAACAGATTTTGCAGGTGCGCCGCGAAGCCGCCGAAGCCGTGATAAAAATCGGAGCCGTGCCGGAATCGGTCGAAGTAAACGTCGAAGTTGACACGCGCCGCAATCTGGTGCGGGCAATCGCTTTCGGCACGACGGAAATGAAACAGAACGACGACTTGGGAATAATCAGCGGCATCGAAGGCTGCCGAAACGCGGCGGCGCGTTCGATGAAAACCGATGAGTCGGCGGTTGATCTCGCTGGCGAAACCGGCGGTTTGTATGTTTTCACTTCCGAGATTAAGACGAGCAGTTTTTTCGGTTTGTTCAAAACGGCGTGGCAAACGGTGCGCGTAGTTGATAGAACGGGCGTTGTTCGTCTTCAAAGAAGCCACGCTGAAGTTCATTCTTCGACGGTTGAAGCGATTGCGCGTGACCTTGAGTTGATAATCACCCGACTGACCGATTTCGGCGATGCCGGTCGCGCGCTTCCCGACATTCATCTGCTCATCGGCGGACGCATCGTCAATCTTTCGGGTTTAGCAGATATGGAGCAAGCCGTTGCGCTGGCACAGACGGAACTCGAAAGTCTGCCGACGGGCGAGCCGCTGGTCATTGTCGCCGCGCCGCGTTCAAATTAAATTTGAGATGAAAGAATTGCAGACAGACATTTTGATTGTTGGCGGCGGAGTCGGCGGCTGCGCGGCGGCGATGGCGGCGGCGGACGACGGTTTTAAAGTAATTCTGACCGAAGAGAGCGATTGGATCGGCGGGCAACTGACCGCGCAGGCGACTCCGCCGGATGAACACGGTTGGATTGAAGAATTCGGCTGCACGCGCAGTTACAGGAATTTTAGAAATGCAGTTAGAGATTATTACCGGGCGAATTACCCGTTGACCGAAGCGGCGAAAAACAATCGGGTTTTGAATCCGGGCGACGGCTGGGTTTCGCCGTTGTGCGCCGAGCCAATTGTTTATTTAAAGGTTTTGCAGGCGCAATTAAACGAATACGTGACGCGCGGAAATTTGACGATAATGCTTGAGCATTTTCCGGTTTCGGCGCGGGCGAACGGCGATAAAGTTGAAAATGTCACGCTCGAAAATTTACGAAGCGGCGAGCTAGTTACGATTTCCGCAAGATATTTTCTCGACGCGACCGAACTTGGCGAATTTCTTCCGCTGACCAAAACCGAATTCGTCACCGGCGCGGAAAGCGTCGGCGAAACGGGCGAACCGAGCGCAAAGGAAAAAGCCGAGCCGAATAATTCACAGGCGTTTTCCGTGTGTTTTGCGATGAGTTTTCACGCGGGCGAAAATCACAGGATTGAAAAACCAAACGATTATGATTTTTGGCGCGACCTCACACCGGATTTAACGCCCCGATGGAGCGGAAAATTATTGAGTTTGAGCGGCATTAATCCGCGCACGATGGGTAAAATCGAATACAATTTTGCGCCGCACGACGAGCCGAACCGAGCGTTCGCCGGACTTTGGACTTACCGCCGCATTTTGCATCGAGAAAATTTCGCGGCGGGCGCGTTCGATTCCGACATCACGCTCGTCAATTATCCGCAGATTGATTATTTTTTAAAAGATTTATCGAACGCCGCGAGTTACGCGGAAAAACAGCGGCTGGTGAACGACGCGAAACAATTGAGCTTGTCGTTTTTTTATTATTTGCAGACGGAGAAAGGTTTCGCCGGATTGAAATTGCGCGGCGACGTAACAGGAACGAAAGACGGTTTAGCGAAAATGCCGTATGTGCGCGAATCGCGGCGCATTAAAGCCGAATTTACGATTTGTGAACAGCACGTCTCAAAAGCGTGTCGTCCAGGGCAAAATTACGCGGAGAAGTTCGATGATTCGGTTGGCATAGGTTTTTACCGAATTGATTTGCATCCGACGGTCGGCGGCGATAATTATTTGGATGTCGAAGCGTTACCGTTTCAAATTCCGCTCGGCGCGCTCATTCCACAGCAGACGGAAAATCTGCTCGCCGCGTGTAAAAATATCGGCACGACGCATATCACGAACGGCTGCTATCGCCTGCATCCGGTCGAGTGGAATATCGGCGAAGCGGCGGGCGCACTGGCGGCGTTTTGTTTGCGTAATAATTTAACGCCGCGTGCCGTTAGAGACGAGCCGAAACATTTAACAGATTTTCAAAATTTGCTGGCGCGGCGCGGAATCGAACTCGAATGGGACGACGATTTAAATCTGGCGGAAGGCGACCCGCACCGACACGCGGTTTGATTTGGGATTTGAAAACGAAAATTAAAGGTTGAAGGTTATGAGTCAGAAATTTGCCAAACGAGTTATTGAGAATTTCGATACGAGCGATGTTTTCGTCATCGCCGAAAAAGCAGGCGTGAAAATAGTTTACGAAAGTTGGTTTCCGGTCACGATTGGCGAATATGACCGAAAAAACAAACTGATTTGCGTTAATTTGAACGCCTGGGAAAAACGCGAGAAAATAATCGCCCATGAACTCGGACATTTTTTCGCGTCGGAATTAAAATTAAACAAAGCCGAAGAAGAAAATTTCTGTCACGAGTTCGCGCGGAATTTGTCGAAGATGCAGTTAGAGATTTCCCTTGAAGTCGAAAGGGAAGACAAAAGAAAACAAAAGTTATAAGTCGTGAATCAATCCGAAATCCGAAATCCGAAATCCGAAATCTTCCTTGGCGTTGACGGCGGACAAAGCCACACTGAAGCCGTCGTCGCCGACGAAAACGGTTTTGTTTTGGGACGCGGTTCCAGCGGCGCGTCGAATCACGCGGAAGTTCCCGGCGGGCGCGAGCGGCTGCAAAACGCGATTACAAAAAGCGTCGGCGAAGCGTTAGCCAAAGCGAATCTGCCGCCGCTCGGAGAAATTGTTTTTACATCCGCCCATTTCGGAATGACGGGCGGCGCGGATTACAAAGAAGAGATTATCAGTGAAATCATCAAAGCCGACCATTTAATCGTCGGACACGACGCTCCGACCGCGCTTTTCGGGGCAACGGCGGGCGAACCCGGAATCGTCGTGATTGCCGGCACGGGTTCGGTCGTGTATGGCGAAAATGAATCTGGTAAAATAGCCAAAATCGGCGGTTTGGGATATTTGTTCAGCGATGAAGGCAGCGGTTTTTGGCTGGCGGCGCAGGTGATTCGGCTGGCAATTAAGGAACAGGACGGTTTGATCGCCCGTTCAGGATTGGAACAATTAGTTTTGGATTATTTCGGGCGCACAGCCATACGCGAGGTGACCAGCGATTTTTACAACGCGAAAATGAGCCGTGAAAATCTGGCGGGTTTTGCGCGGACAGCACACGAAGCGGCGGCGGGCGGCAACGTCGTCATTCAGGAACAAATCAATTTCGGGGCGGGCGTTTTGGTCGAGAGCGTCCGCAGTGCCGCCGAACGCCTGAATTTCCGCACCGCTTTTTCCGTCGTCGCCGTCGGCGGAATGTTTCGCGGGCATTTGATGAAAAAATACTTTTCCGAAGCTTTGCATAAAGAAGTTTCCGGCGCGATGTTTACCGAGCCGCGATTTAACCCGGCAACCGGCGCATTGCTCCTCGCCTTTCGCCAAGCCGGAATCGAAACGAACGAAGATTTATTACAAAAGCTGGAAAATTCAAATATCAAATGAGCAGCCTAAAATCGAAAATCGAAAATTTAAAGTCCCAAATCGAAGGCGGATTAATAGTTTCCTGTCAGGCTCCGTCGCATTCGCCGCTTGCCGTGCCTGAAATCATCGCGGCTCTGGCTCGAACAGCCGAACGTAACGGCGCAATCGGCGTGCGGATTGATTCGCCGGAGCATATTCGGGCGGTAAGACAAACGGTTGTAGTTCCGATCTTAGGCATTTACAAAATCGTCTCCGCGTCGAGCGAAGTTTATATTACGCCGACTTTCAGCGCGGCGGAAGAAATCGCGGCGGCGGGCGCGGACGTGATTGCGATTGACGCGACGTGGCGGCGGAGACCGAACGGCGAAAGTTTGGCAGAAATTGTTTCGCGGATTAAAAATGAACTGCGTTTGCCGGTGATGGCTGATGTCTCGACGCTTGAAGAAGGTTTGAATGCCGTGGAAATTTTAGAAGTTGATTTGGTCGGCACTACTCTCTCCGGCTACACGGAGGCGACAAGAAATCTGACAAAACCGGATTTTGAACTGGTTGAGAAGCTCGCCGAAAAAATCGCCGTGCCGGTTATCTGCGAAGGTCGTCTGCGTTCCGCCGATGACGTTCGTCGGGCTTTCGATTGCGGTGCTTTTGCCGTCGTCGTCGGCGGCGCGATCACCGGTATTGACGCGTTAGTCGAGCAGTTTGTTTCCGCCACACCGACGCGTTCAGCAGTTTTTTCAAAATAGATATGGTCTAAAAAAGCTGCCGATCAGACTAACATTAGTATCGAAATTCGCGGCGCGGCGGACGGCAAAAAGCTATCGTAAATTCTATTTTCAGTGAAAAAAATTGAAGTCGCGCGATTCGATTTCTACTGAAAATGCAATGATACTACCTTTATTTGCAAAAAAAACTGGGGAGAAAACCTTTTGATATTTTTAAGCGGCTTTGAAAGCACTCATATTTTCGGCAGCGGCAAAGACGTGCTTGATTTAACGAAACATACCGAGTTCGTTGAAGAAGATTTGAATCTGGTTGATTCGTGCGGGCTGAAAATGATGCGGTATTCCGCCCCGTGGCACAGCATCGAGCGCGCGCCGGGCGTTTATGATTGGACGTGGCTCGACAGGGCGTTGAATTGCTTTCAAGAATTGGGTATCGAACCGATTCTTGACCCGCTGCACCACACGAGCTTTCCCGCCTGGCTCGACGGCGGTTTCGCCAATCCAAAATTCGCTGATTTGTATTTGCGATTTGTCGAACATATCGCCGCGCGTTACCCGTGGATTCAGTATTATACGATTATCAACGAGCCGTTCGTCACCGCGCTTTTTTGCGGTCACGAGGGCATCTGGTATCCGTATCTGAAAAGCAAAAAGAGTTTCGTTCAGATGATTTTCAATATGGGCGAAGCAATCTGCCGCATCGGTCGAATGCTTTCCGAAACGCTTCCTGAAGTTCATCTGATTCACGTTGACACTTGCGAGAAACACCGGGCTGTAAATGCACAGTCAATCGAGGAATCTCTGTTTCGGAATGAGCTGCGGTTTCTCGTCCACGACCTTATCCTGGGACAAATAAACGAATCTCACCCGCTTTATTTTTACCTGATCGAACACGGCGCGAGCTTTGACAAACTTGAATGGTTCACGAAAAATCCTTCGCGGATTGACGTTATCGGTCTGGATTATTACGCGCACAGCGAGCTTGAATGGAATCTCAAAAAACGCGTCTACCCGAACCGCAATCCCGAAGGCTTTGCCGCCGTCGCAATAGACTACGTCAATCGTTACCGGCTGCCCGTGATGCTTTCGGAAACAAACATTCGCGGCACAATTTCAGACCGAATTTCGTGGCTCAAATTTATGGTCGAGCAATGTGAAATTCTCAAAGCCAGACTCGATGCGCGGCAAATTGCGTTTCACAGTTTTTGCTGGTATCCGTTTATTGATTCGACCGACTGGTGTTCGCTGGTCCGGCGCGCCGACGGCAAGATTGACCCGCAAGGAATTTATTATCTGAGCCACAAATGCCGGCAGCGCAACGCGTCGGAATTAAGTGAAATCTACGCTTCGTTGGCAAGCGGAGAGATTTCATCGAGAGATATTCCGGCTTATAATTTTCAACCTCGGCTCGCTAGACAACTCAAAGGATTTTTGCCGCTGATGAGTCATTGGCAATGGCGCGACTCTTTTCCGCGAAACAAAAATAAAAAATCGGCTTTCCATCTTCCGGCGATAGAATTGGAGCAAAATCTTTCTGAAAATACGCTTCATTATTAGGCAGAAGATTTTATTGATAAAAGAGCGAATAGTTAATAGTTGATAGCGAATAACGCTGACATCAGAGATACCGAATTCAAGGATCGAGACAAACTCAGCCGGTTGTTTTCTATTCTTTATTCACATCTTCGATGAATAGTCGGCGCGACGACCGAAAAAAATGTTCGTGATATTTACACCAATCTGAAAAACGGGAAATTGAAAATCGCACTCGACGATTGAAAATCACGGGAAACCTCAGCCTTTTAATTTCGCCAGGTTGATTCGGCTCTGCACGCCCGCGTGATGAAAATGACAGATGGCAATTGCCAGCGCGTCAGCCGCGTCGTGCGGCTGCGGGACGGTTTTCATTTTCAAAAGCAGGCGTACCATTTCCTGAACTTGATGTTTTTCGGCGTTGCCGTGACCGACAACCGTTTGCTTAATCAATCGCGGGCTGAATTCGGAAATTTCTAAACCGGCTTTTTCGCCCATCAGCAAAACCACACCGCGCACTTGTCCGAGCTTTAACGCGACTTTGACGTTATTAGCGTAAAACGCTTCCTCAACCGAAACAACATCGGGCTGAAATTTACCGATGACGGCTTCGATGCCTTCGCTGATTTTCAAAAGACGTTTGGAAAACGCGTCGCGCGGACTCGATTTAATCGTGCCGAAATCAATTAAATTGTATTTCAAACCGCTTCCTTCGACCACGCCCCAACCGAGCGTTTCGCTTCCCGGATCAATTCCCAAAACACGCATTGAATAATTATTATAACTCGCCTTAATCTCGTAGTTTACGCCCTCAAGATTACTCATATCACCGGTAAAAAGCAAGCAGGTTTTTTATCGTCGCCGCTAACCGCTTTTGCTTTTTCAATCGCGCTGATTACACAGATTCGTTTGATTATCGTAGAATGAAAATCTTGATGACAGATTCAAATCCGAAAACATCAATTCGCGCTTTGCTCTCCGAAATAGTTGATTATGCGGGGCTTTTTCCGCCGTCTCAGCTTTCAATGCCGAACGCCGTCGCTAATTACGCGGCTTACCTGGGCAGCGATTACCGGTGGATGTTGGGTCGTTTCATCGTTCCGGTTGACCGGCTCGACGAATTTGCGGAAGCCGCGAAAAATTTTCTCGCCGAGGGTAAAGAAGTTTGGCACTTGAGCGTTTTGGGAAGCGAAGATATTTATCAAACGGTTCACCGAATCGAAGATTTCAATCACCTTTACGCGCCGAACGCCGTTTGCGACGCGCTCGAAGTCAAAGCAAAGACGAGTCACCAGATTAGGGAAGTCGCCGCCGCCGTCACGCCCGGATTAGAGACTTATTTTGAAATTTCGATTGACGAAAATTTAGCCGATTTGGTTTCGACTTTATCCGTTACGGGACATCGGGCGAAAATTCGCACGGGCGGAACCAGCGAAGAAGCGTTTCCGCCGGTTGAGCAGATTATAAAATTTATGCGCGTTTGTCTGGCGGCGAACGTGCAGTTCAAAGCGACCGCCGGACTGCATCATCCGCTGCGTTCGGTCAAACCTTTGACTTACGCGCCGAACGCGCCGGAAGGCACGATGAACGGTTTTCTCAACGTCTTTCTCGCCGCCGCTTTTTTGCGGCAAGGTTATCAGCCGAAATTAATTAACGAGTTGCTCAAAGATAAACGAGCGGATAACTTTTCGTTTGAGGACGACGGCATTCTCTGGCGGCAGGAACATTTTGTAAGCAGCCCGCAAATAGAAAACTTGCGCGTCCGCGCCGCGATTTCGTTTGGGTCGTGTTCGTTCGTCGAGCCGGTTGACGATTTGAAGGAGATTGGATTGTTATAATTTGTCCGTAGTCAGTTATCCACTGCTTTTGCCACTGACCACGAACAATTGATTACGGACAATTAACCATTATGAATGAAATTAATAACACGCACGACCAAGACCTAAAAAGCTGGATTGAATCAGCCAATCAACCCGACACGGATTTTCCGATTCAAAACTTGCCGTTCTGCGTTTTCACGCGCGCCTGCACTTACGAAAACGTGCGCGTTGGCGTTGCCATCGGCGATTTCGTTTTAGACGTTTATTCGTGTTACGAATGTTGTCTGTTCGATGACGAATCTTTCACCGTCGCCGTCGGGACGAATAATTATTGTCTCGACCATTCGATAATGAAGAAAAACAAGGATTTGCAAAGCGCGTTTCGCAAACGTTTGATCGAGATTTTGTCCGACGCGGCTGACGAAGACACGCGCAAAAACGTTGAGCGAAATTTGATTCCGATGGACGAGGCGCAGTTTTTTATGCCCGCGCATATCGGCGATTATACGGATTTTTACTGCTCGATTTTTCACGCGACGAATGTCGGCTCGATGTTTCGCCCCGATAATCCGCTGCTGCCGAATTACAAATACGTCCCAATCGGCTATCACGGACGCGCCTCAAGCGTCGTAATTTCGGGAACGGAAATCACGCGCCCGAAAGGACAAAACCGCGCGGACGAGGAAAAGCCGCCGCAATATATTCCCGCGAAAAATCTCGACTACGAAATGGAAGTCGGTTTCTTCGTCGGCAAATGCACCGAACTCGGCGAGACGATTTCAATCGAAGACGCAGAAGAACATATTTTCGGGCTTTGTCTGGTCAACGATTGGTCGGCGCGTGACATTCAGGCGTGGGAATATCAGCCGCTCGGACCTTTCCTCGCTAAAAATTTCGCCACGAGCATTTCGCCGTTCGTCGTCACGATGGAAGCACTCGCGCCGTTTCGCACACCGGCTTTTGTCCGTGATGAAAACGATCCGCAGCCGCTTGATTATTTATCATCGGATGCGAACGAGAAAACGGGCGGCTTCGACATCATTCTCGAAGTTTATATTCAAACGCAGAAAATGCGCGACGAAAACGCCGAGCCGTTTTTATTATCGCGCTCAAACATGAAAGATTTATATTGGACAATCGGGCAAATGCTGACGCATCACGCCTCGAACGGCTGCAATCTGCAAACCGGCGATTTAATAGCGACGGGAACGGTTTCCGGTAAAGAAAAAGATGAGCGCGGCTGTCTTTTGGAATTAACCTGGCGCGGCAAAGAGCCGATGAAATTGCCAAACGGCGAAGAACGCAGATTTCTGGAAGACGGCGACGAGGTGGTTATGAAAGGCTTCTGTGAGCGCGAAGGTTTCCGGCGCATCGGCTTCGGCGAATGTCGCGGCGTGATTCTTCCGGCAGAATAATTTTTAGCCACGAACAAACACGAGAAGACCCGAGAGAAATTAGTAAAAATACGGGTCTTCTCGTGTTTGTTCGTGGCTAATTGTTTTTTGTGGCAAAATAGAATCAATGAATTTCATGCTCGACAAATTTCAGGAAGAGTGCGGCGTGTTCGGAATTTACGGACACACCGAAGCTTCGACTTTAACGCAGCTCGGACTTTTCGCGCTGCAACATCGCGGACAGGAAGCGTGCGGCATCGTCTCAAGCGACGGCAAAAATTTGCATCAGTTTCGCTCACAAGGATTAGTTGCCGACGTTTTGAATGAAGACGTTTTGACGGATTTGAAAGGCGCGAGCGCGATTGGACATACAAGATATTCGACGGCGGGCGCAAATACGATTCACGAAGTTCAGCCGTTTAACGTCACCTGTCAGCACGGACAAATCGCAATTTGTCATAACGGAAATTTGCCTTACGCCAAACAAAAACGCCGTGAGTTGGAGAAACAGGGCGCGATTTTTTCTTCGACTTCCGATACGGAAACGATTCTGCATTCGATTGCCAGATGCGACGCGGCAGATGCCGTCGAAGCCATCGAAAAAGTTCTGCGCGAAACCGAAGGCGCGTTCTCTTTGCTTTTTTTAACGCCGAATAGTTTAATCGCCGTGCGCGACCCGCGCGGGTTTCGTCCGTTGAATTTAGGGAAACTAAACGGCGCGTGGTGCGTCGCTTCGGAGACTTGCGCGTTTGATTTGATTGATGCCGAATACGTCCGCGAGATTAAAGCGGGCGAAATGCTCGTTATCAATGAAAGCGGTTTGCATTCGAGCTTTCCGTTGGAAGAAAAACCGAAATCGGTGTGCGCGTTTGAACACGTTTATTTTTCGCGTCCCGATTCAATAATTTTCGGGCGTTCGGTCAACGAATCGCGTCACCGGATGGGCAAGCGATTGGCAATCGAACATCCGGTCGAAGCCGATCTGGTCGTGCCGGTGCCGGATTCGGGCGTGGCGGCGGCAATCGGTTACGCGGCGCAGTCGGACATCAATTTTCGACAGGCGATTATCCGCAATCATTATATCGGGCGAACGTTTATCGAGCCTTCGCAAAGCATTCGTTCGTTCGGCGTGCGCTTAAAATTAAATCCGATTCGTGATTTGATCAAAGACCGAAAAGTCGTTTTGATTGACGATTCGATTGTGCGCGGCACGACCTCGAAGAAAATCGTGCAGATGGTCAGAGAAGCGGGCGCGAAAGAAGTGCATATGCGAATTTCCTGTCCGCCGACCGTCAGTCCTTGTTATTACGGCGTTGATACGCCGCGCAAAGCCGAACTCATCGCCGCGCAAATGTCGGTCGAAGAAGTTCGCCGTTATATCGAAGCCGACTCACTCGGTTATCTTTCATTGGAAGGAATGCTCGAATCAATCGGACTCGAAAAAAATTCGTCGTGCGTCGCCTGCTGGAACGGGAAATACCCGACGGCGGTTGCCAACGCTTCGCCGACGATTGATAATAGTTAAAGAGTAGAGAGCGGAGAGTGAAGAGTAAATTGAAAAATTAAGGTATAATCCATCTGCTCGCTACTAATTTACGGAGGTAGTTATGAAAAAAATTCTAGCACTGTCGGCTTTTCTGACGATTGCGCTGCTCGTTTCGACGGCGTGCCAATCGGCTTCGACAAGTTCGACCGATAATGGAAACAAAGCGAATAAACCGTCAAATTCCGCCGCGCCGAAAGCCGACGCTCAAGGACACGCGGACGACGCGCCGCGCATTACTCTGGCGGACGCTAAAAAAGATTTTGACGCGGGCAATGTGATTTTCATTGATACCCGCGCCAAAGCCGCGTATGACACCGAACATATCAAAGGCTCAATCAATATGACGACCGATGCGGTCGAAGCGCGCTATAGAGAGATTCCGGCGGACAAGAAAATCATCGCCTATTGCTCCTGACCGGCTGAACACACAAGTGCCGGTCTGGTCACTAAATTGAAAGAAAAAGGAATTGGAAACGCGTATGCTTTGGTTGGCGGAACAAGCGCCTGGAAAACGGCTGGTTATCCGATGGGAAAAACCGAAGAGAAACCGAAATAATTCGGCGGACGTAAATTAAAGGCGGTTGATTGTAATAATCAGCCGCCTTTAATTTTTAAGCACAGAGAAGAATGCCTTTACGAGTTTTCAAACAGTGCGGCGCAGATACGCTCCGCCGCATTGCCGTCCCATAACGGCGGGATTCTTTTGTCATTTGAAATGGAATCTTGAATAAATTTTCCGCGCAGCAAGCTGACGCGGTTTTAAATCGGAAGTTCCATAGCAAGCTAAGGGGAATTAAACCTGTAAGGAACGATTAAAAATTTCAAACGCTGTTTGTTTAATTCGTTCGGGATTTGTGCTGACTAAAAGATTTGTTCCGTGCGAAATCGTAATCGGGCGTTCGGTGTTTTCTCTAAGAGTCAGACACGGAATCGAAAGCGCGGTCGTTTCCTCCTGAAGTCCGCCCGAATCAGTCAAGACCAATTTTGCTCCGCTGTAAAGACGCATAAAATCAAGATAGCCGAGCGGTTCGATGAGTTTAATTTGCGAGACGGCGATTTTCTCCGCATAACCGAATTTTTCGATATTCGCCCGCGTGCGCGGATGAGCGGGAAAAACAATCGGAATTTTTTTGCTGATTGAACAAAGCGCGTCGAGCAAGCCGCCAAAAACCGTTTCATCATCAACGTTCGACGGACGATGAAGCGTCAAAACCGCATAATCTTTACTCGTTAAATTCAAATCTTCCCGAACGCGAGAACTTTCTGCGAGCTTCAGGCTGTAAAAAAGCGAATCAATCATTACGTTGCCGACGAATTTTATCTTATGCGCGTCAACGCCTTCGGCTTTAAGATTTTCGTCCGCGTCTTGCGAAGTCGTCAGCAGCAAATCGGAGATCGCATCGGTCAAGATTCGATTGATTTCTTCGGGCATCGTTCGGTCGCGCGAGCGAAGTCCGGCTTCGACGTGCGCGATTTTCACGCCGAGTTTGGCGCAAACCAGAGCGCAGGCAATCGTCGAATTAACATCGCCGACGACTAAAACCCAATCCGGTTTCTCTGCTTAAACGATTGGCTCAAACGCCGTCATAATCCGCGCCGTTTGAACCGCGTGCGAAGCCGAGCCGACTTCCAGGTGAAAATCCGGCTGCGGAATTCCCAAATCTTTGAAGAATGAATCGGACATCGCCGCATCGTAATGTTGTCCGGTATGAACGATGAGCGGCTGAAAATCCGTTCCGCGCCGCCGCATCTCGCGGACAATCGGCGCGATTTACATAAAATTCGGGCGCGCGCCGACGATGTTCAAAACTTTTGTCATATTTGTAAGTTTCAGGTTTGAGAACTAATCCCCACGATGCGAACTTAAAGCCTGAAACTTAGAGGCGCACGATTTTCGCTTTGCTGCCCTCGCGCATTTCTTCTTTAAGCGCGTTGCGCGTGTCCACGATGACTTTTGAAAGCTCGCAAACGCGTTTGTAATCAACATCAGAATGTTCGGTGCAGATGATCACACAATCGGCGGAAGTAATCAAATCATCGGTCAAATCCTGATTGTAAAGCGGCTCGCCGTCACCGATGGTGTAAGCGTGGTCGAAAGTCACTTCCGGCACAAAACCGTCGTGATAGACGACCGTCGCACCGCGCGAGCGCAGAAGGTCAATCACCGACAAGGCGGGCGATTCGCGCATATCGTCAATGTCTTTTTTATACGCCACGCCGAGAATTAAAATTTTCGCGCCTTTGACGCTCTTTTCGTTCTCGTTCAGCGCGTCGCGCACCAAACTTACGACGTATTTCGGCATCCCCGAATTTATTTGTTCGGCGAGCGTGATAAATTGCGAATCGAAACCGTGCTGCCGCGCCTTCCACGAAAGATAATGCGGGTCAAGCGGGATGCAGTGTCCGCCGATTCCGGGTCCCGGATAAAATGGCATAAAGCCGAACGGCTTGGTCGCGGCGGCGCGGACGACTTCCCAGGTATCTATGCCGAGCGCGTTGCAGACTTTCGCCATTTCGTTCGCCATTCCGATATTGATGGCGCGGAAAGTGTTCTCCCATAATTTACACGCTTCGGCGACGCGCGCGCTTGAGACGGCGTGAACGTTGTCAACGATTTGCGCGTAAAGTTCCGCAGCGACTTCCGTCGAATCCTTGCCGACACCGCCGACGACTTTAGTGATGTTGTGTGTTTGAAACTGCGGATTGCCCGGATCAACTCTTTCAGGGGAAAACGCGAGTAGAAAATCTTCGTCCAATTTCAAGCCCGCTTCTTCGAGCATCGGTTGGAGAATTTCGTCGGTCGTTCCCGGATAAGTGGTTGATTCGAGAATAACCAGCTGCCCGCGCCGGGCGTATTTCTTAATTTGATCGCCCGCCGCCAGAATGAACGACATATCCGGGTCTTTCGTTTTTCGCAGCGGTGTCGGGACGCAGATAATAATCACGTCGCACTTGCTCAAATCGGAAAAATCCGTCGTCGCTTTGAACCTCCCGCTGTCGAGAGATTTTCGGACGTTTTCCGATGGCACGTCAACGATGTGCGAATTTCCTTCGTTCAATTCGTCAACCTTTTTCTCGTCAACTTCAAAACCAATGGTCGGGTAATCCTTCAAAGCAAATTCGACAATCAGCGGCAAGCCGACGTAACCAAGCCCGATCACGCCGATGTGAGCGCGTTTTTCAGCAATCAGATTTTTTAACTCGTCTTTAATCATTATTTTGTTTTAGATTTTTATTGTTTTATATGTGACTTTTTAATTGGAGGCAAAAGCTGGCAGCCTGCAAGTTTCAAGATTATGTTAAGCCTTCGGCGGCTGTCAAGAATATGTTTCTCTCATCTCAATTTATGTTACAATCGTTTAGGTCTAACCCGTGCCCGACGGGATTCTTAAAACTACTGCTTAGACAAAATCCCCAATCAATTCGAATCTCCAATCAATTTATGAACTACGAAGTCAATTCGACTAATCCGGTCGTTAAAGCCATCATTTCGGGAACCGCTCCTCGCCCCGCTCAAATCGCCGCCGCCCGCGGGATTCTGCCTTTGCCGCAAGCCGATTTGTTGGAAATTCTCGTCTCGCTCGCCGGAAATACCGATGCTGAATTATCGGAAAACGCCTGCAAGACGCTCGTTTCGCAAGATACGGGCGAGCTTGCGGCAATCGTCCAATCAGTTGAAATCGCGCCGCGGGTTCTGGCTTATTTCGCCGACCGCGACGATCAGCCGAAACCGATTCACGAAGCGATTCTATCCAATCCGAAAACGCCGACCGCTTCGATTATCAGTTTCGCCCGCCGCACTTCAAACGGCGAACTGCTCGAAATAATCTCGCTCAATCAGCAGCTTCTGATCGGCGCGCCGCAGATTATTGACGCGATAATCGGCAATCCATATCGGACGGCGGAAGCCGAGCGGCGGGCGACGGAAACGAAGAGCGAGTTTTTTCAAAAAGAACGCGGCGCGCAGCAAATCGCCAACGAGCTTCGCGCTCAAGGAAAAGACGCCGCCGCCGAATTTATCGAGAAAGCAGAGTTTGCCGAAGGTTTAGAGCAGACCGCTTCAAAATCAAATTTAAGTTATGAAGACGCGATTCTGCTTGCCGAACACATCGAAGTTCCCGACGCGGAAATTGACGACAGTTGGCTTTCTTTTGATTACATCGAAGAATTTTACGAAGAGACCAAAGAGCAGCGCGAATCAATCGTCAGTAAAATTCTGGGCGAATTGAGCGCGGAAGACGATGAAATTTCCGGCGAGCGCATTTCGATGATTAACCGAATTATGCGAATGGGAATGAAAGACCGCGTGAAACTGGCGACCAAGGGCGACCGCGAAGCGCGCAACATTCTCATCCGCGACCCGAATCGCATCGTCTCGCAAGCCGTCGTTCAAAACCCACGCATCACCGAACAGGAAGTCGAAAAAATCGCTGCGATGCGCTCCGTGCCGGAAGACGTTCTGCGCCAAATCGCCATCAACCGCAACTGGGCGCGGAATTATTCAATTATGCACAACTTAGCTAGAAATCCGCGCACGCCGATTTCCAACGTCATATCAATTTTGACCCGTTTGCAGCTCCGCGATTTGCAGGCGATGGTCAAAAACCGCAACGTCTCCGACGCAATCAGAAAACAATCGCTGCGCTTGGTGACGGCGCGACAGGGAAGATAAGAACTTTTTAGCCGCGAATTACACAAATAAACACGAGTTATTTTTGATTTTATTCGTGCTATTCGTGTAATTCGTGGCTAAAAGTTTTTAAAGAAACTCGCTGACTCGTCCCGTTTTGACGAACGACCCCGCTATATCGGTCAGCGTGTGACTCGCCGCGCCCAGCCATAAACCGATGAAAACATAAAAAAATACGTATTCACCTAAATCGGCGCGGACATATTCGCCGATTGAAGACCAGACTTTTGTAAATTCTATGAGATTGGGTAATTCTCCGCCTGAATGCCAGGCGAGCAAAAATACCGGAACGAACGACAGCAGCGTGAGCGCGCCCATAAAATAAACGATTCTCAAAAATGTTCCGAAAATGAGTCCGTGCGACCAACGCGAGCGGTGTTTGAAAAAGGCTTGATACGGATACCAGAGATAACGAAAAACGCTCCAGCGCGTGTATTGTTTCGAGTGCGTATCTAAATCGGGACCGAACATCAAACCGCCGAACGTAAAAGCAACGGTCAAGACGACAGCGAGTGGAAAACTTTCCATCAGCTTCCAGCTCGCCGCGAAAATCGGCGCGATAAAAAGAAAAGTAATCGCGTCGTGTGTTTTTCCAGAAGGCATCGGTTTAATTTCAGACTTGAGATGTTTGAATTCGGCAAGAAATGTTTCGTCAATTTATTCTAACGAAAACATACAAAATTTCAAACAAAAAAGTTTTTGCAAAATGCTTGTAACAACGGCGGCGTTTGGCAAATTGCCACTCGAAAGTGCGATAAACAGGCGAGTTTGTTACAATTTAAGTTTGGCATTCGGCTTGCCGAAATAGCTTTTGAGATTAGTCTTTAATCTGAAAATTTTCGATGAACGATTTCCGGCAAAAATTAATAACGACGCTTGAGATGATTAAGTTCGAGCATACATTATTCGCGCTGCCCTTTGCTTTTCTGAGCGCGGTTCTGGCGGCGAACGGTTTGCCGACCGTCTGGCAAATTGTCTGGATAACCGCCGCGATGTTCGGCGCGAGAAGCGCGGCGATGTCGTTTAATCGAATCATTGACCGCCGCTTCGACGCGGAAAATCCGCGCACGGCAAACCGCGAATTGCCGAGCGGAAAACTTTCGGTCAACTTCGCGTGGGCGTTTTTCGCATTTTCAGTTTTATTATTTGAACTCGCTTCGTATCAGCTTAATTGGCTGACATTCGTTTTATCGCCCGTTGCGCTTTTGAGTATTCTTGGTTACTCATACGCTAAAAGATTTACCGCTTGGGCGCATTTGATTCTCGGTTGGGCGTTGGCGATTTCGCCGACCGCCGCGTGGATTGCCGTGCGCGGCGCGATTGATTCGGAAGTTCCGCTTCTGCTTTCACTGCTCGTGATGATGTGGACTGCCGGATTCGACGTGATGTATGCGTGTCAGGATTTCGAGTTTGACAAAAGAGCGGGCTTGCGCTCGATTCCGGCAAAGTTCGGTATTAAAAATTCTTTGAACATCGCCCGAATTTTTCACTTTCAGGCTTTTATCGTTCTGATTCTGCTTTATCTTGTCACTGATTTGGGCTGGCTGGCTTTGATTGGAGTTTTTGCCGTCGGCGCATTAATGGTTTATCAACATACTTTAGTTAAATCGAATGACTTATCACGAATGAACGCGGCGTTTTTTACGACTAATGCCTTTGTCAGTATTATCTTATTCGTGACATTCGGCGCGGCGGTTTTCGCATCTAAATTTTGAAACAAAATGAAAATTCCGACCTTACAAGGCATCATCAAACGAAGAATTTTAGTCAACTATCACGCCGAACCGGAAGCGATACAGAAAATTCTGCCGCCTGGTTTCCGCCCAAAATTATATAAGGGAAAGGCAGTTGCGGGAATTTGTCTGATACGGCTCGAACATATTCGCCCGAAATACGCGCCGGAATTTGTCGGCATCAGCAGCGAAAACGCTGCTCATCGCGTCGCCGTTCTTTGGGAAGATGAAACGGGCGAAACAAAAGAAGGCGTTTATATTCCGCGCCGCGATACGAATTCGTTTATCAATCACGTCGCCGGCGGCACACTTTTCCCGGGCGAGCATAACGCGGCTGACTTTTCCGTGACCGAAAGCGAAAACGCGATTGATTTTGCGATGCGCTCGAAAGACGGAGCGGTTGAAATAAAACTGACCGGAGAAATTTCTGAAATCTTACCTGAGACTTCTATTTTCTCATCAATCGCCGAAGCGTCCGAGTTTTTTGAAAAAGGTTCTTTGGGCTATTCCGTAACAAAGGATGGAAAGGAATTGGACGGCATTACTTTGCAAATTAAAAATTGGAAGGTTGAAGCGTTAAATTTGGATTCGGTCGAATCTAACTATTACGAAAACGAAAACGTTTTCCCGAAAGACTCAATCGTCTTCGACCACGCTTTAGTGATGCGTAACATCGCGCACGAATGGCACAGCGCGCCTGGTTTTGAACTAAAATAGTTTTATGGCTTCCCGAAAAAGAAACATCGCCTGTTTGGAATCAATGTGGGACAACCGCACGGAAAATCGTCTAAACGTCGTGCCGATGCTCGAAGTCATCGCTCGCGGCTGGAACGCGAAATTCAGCCATCTGACCTGCAACACGCGCGAGGAATTAAAATACAATCTCAATCTTTTGTGCAAACGCAATTACGGCATTTTATATTTCGCCTTTCACGGCACGCCCGGCTACGTAAAACTGCACGGCGACAAGGTGAGTTTGGCGGAGCTTTCGGAAATGATGAACTGCCGTTTCTCGAACTGGATAATCCATTTCGGAACGTGCGGCACGATTCGCAAACCGAAGGCGGTCGTCGAGTTCGTCGAAAAAACCAACGTCGCGTTGGTGACCGGCTTTACGAAAAAAGTTGATTGGATCGAATCGTCGGCGTTCGAGTTGCTAATGTTTCAATCGTTTCACCTTTACAAAAGCCCGCGCGTCGTCTGCCGCAGTTTGCTGACGAAATATCCCGATTTGGCGAGGGCGACGGGCTTTAAGGTGTTTCCCGAATTTATCTGATAAATTTTAGACGAGGAGAAAAGTTTATGAGCGTTATTACAATTGAGAAAAACTTGGTCGGCGAAGATTTTATGGGACTTCCGTTTCTCGACAAGTTTCAGCTTAATTTCGGCAGAGTTTTAAAGAGAATGAACGACGACGATTTTTTTGAGTTTTGTCGAAACAATCCCGAATTGAGAATTGAAATGAATCGAAGAGGAGAAATTTTAGTTATGCCACCGACTTTCAGCGAAACGGGCGGAAAGAATTTTAGTCTGGCGATTGAGTTCGGTATCTGGGCAAAAAAAGATGGAACGGGCAAAGGTTTCGATTCTTCAACCGGCTTTGTTTTGCCGAACGGCGCGATTCGCTCGCCGGATTTGTCCTGGATAAAGCTGGAAAAATGGAACGCTCTCACGAAAGAATGCCGCGCCAAGTTCGCGCACGTCTGCCCTGATTTCGTTGTCGAGCTTCGTTCGGAATCCGATTCGCTCAAAAAACTGCAAGCGAAAATGCACGAATATATCGAAAACGGCGCGTCTTTGGGTTGGCTGATTGATGCGACGAAAAAGCGTGTTTATGTTTATCGCCCGAGCGCAGAATTTGAAGTTTTAGAAAACCCGACGGAAATTTCGGGCGAACCTCTTCTGCAAGGTTTTACGCTGAACTTAAAAGAAATTTGGGAGTAGTTTATGAATCGAGCAAGAATTTTCATCGCGTTTACTTTTCTTTTGGCTTTTGCCGTTTGCGTTTCGGCGCAAATTGATTCATCCAAAGTTTTTTGGAAAAATGTCGAAGCAAAATATAAGAAATTTAACGAAATAAAACCGATTTTGGTTAACCAATCGGACAAATCCATTTTTCTCTACAAGATTTATCCATATTGGAACGCTCATTTGCAAAGATTCAATGAGGAATCTCAAAGATGGGAAATCGGAGGCAAAGGAATTGGTTGCGCGACGGTCGAAAAACCGCTTGAACCGATTGAAATTAAGCCGAATGAAGAAAGGCAAATTGAGTTGGCTTGGGAATCATCAACAGATAATTTTGAAAAGCCGAAATTTTTTGAATTACAAGATAATGACACTTTGCGTCCTTTGATCGGCAAATACAAACTTTATTTGCCTTACTCTTTAGAACCTTGGACGCTTGCTAACAGACCAAAACAAACTTTTTCGGTTTCTGCTGAATTTGAAATAGTTAAGAAGAAATAGATTTATGCAATTTTCATTTGATACAAAATTAAATTTTATCGCCGCAAAGGTTGAAGTAAATGAGCGTTTGACCTTTGACGAAGGCGTTGCGCTTTATCGAACCGACGATTTGAACGCGCTCGGCAAACTCGCCGATTCGGTGCGGCGGAAAAAGCACGGGCGGACGACTTATTTCAACGTCAACCGGCATTTTAATCACACGAATATCTGCGTCGCCGATTGTAAATTCTGCGGTTTTTACAAACGCGCCCGGCAGGAAGGCGCATACACGCATTCGATTGACGAAGGAATTCAGATTGCCCGCGATGCCGTTTCAGAAGGCGCGACCGAACTGCACATCGTCGGCGGTTTGAATACGAAATTGCCGTTTGAGTATTACACCGATTTGTTTTCGTCTTTGAAACGCGAA
>Ga0136611_10000911_pt1 | contig 20100 bp, 18 predicted proteins | sample AntDrymUQ2232306_2_FD_106645 | JGI IMG/M metagenome (GOLD analysis project Ga0136611, IMG submission 106645) | Polar desert sand microbial communities from Dry Valleys, Antarctica - metaG UQ223 (23.06) | ecosystem: Environmental > Terrestrial > Soil > Desert | place: Antarctica: Dry Valley...
GGGGTGCCTACCCAGCCAGCTCGGCGTGGACCAGCGCCAGCACGTCGGCGTAGGGCGCGCGTTCGAGGCGGCCCCAGGCAGCATCGCGGCGGTAGGCGCGCGAGCGCGGCGTCGTGACCTGGCAGAGCGCCCGCGCGATCCCGATCGCGTCCGCCCCACGCGCGGCGAGCCCTCGGATCAGCGCCGGATCGAAGCCGGCGCGCCAGTCGGTCGGCGCGGCCTGCCCCGGCTCGATCGGCGCGGCGCCCCGGCAGAGGTCGCACACCCCGCACGGCGACAAGTCCGCGTCGCCCAGGTAGCGGAGCGCGTGCGCCTGCCGGCAGTCGCGTTCGAGCACGAACCCGCGCACGGCCGCGGAACGGCGGTGCTCGGACTCGATCCCCGCGCGGACGGATTCGAGCAGGTACGGCGTGTCGGTCGCGCGGTCCGGGCGGCGCAGCACGCGGTAGCGGTGGAGCACCCCCGACGTGCGCACCTGGGCGAGCCCCTCCTCCTCGACCCGGCGCACCACCGCGAGCAGCGCCTCGTGCGGCAGCTTGGCCCGCCGCGCCGTCTCGCGCACGCTGAACGTCGTCCAGGTGCGCCCGACCTTGCCGCCGGCGATCAGGCACTCCCACAGCTCGCCGTCCTCGCCGCCGAGCGCGCCCGCGACGGTCGCCGGATCGTGGTCGCGCGGCACCTGATACGAATCGAAGGCCGGCGTCAGCGCCCGCACCACCCCGCGCAGCTCCAGCCGCGCCAGCAGCGTGCGCACGGCGACTGGGTCCATGTCGTGCTGGTCCCCGACCTCGTACGGGCTGAAGGCGATCACGTCGTCCGACTCGCGGCTGGTGAACGCCATGTTGAGCGCGCCGCGCACCTGCTCGTCGTCGGGCGCCTTGGCATCCACGAAGTTGGTCAGCGCGGCGCGGTCGTCGTCGTCGTAGAGCAGCGTCGCGACGGCCGGGGCGCCGTCGCGGCCGGCCCGCCCGACCTCCTGGATGTACCCTTCGAGGCTGCGCGGCGCGTGGGCGTGGATCACCCGCCGCACGTTCGGCTTATCGACACCCATCCCGAACGCGATCGTCGCCACGACGCACGCAACCGCGTCGGCCAGGAAGCCGTCCTGCACGTCGGCGCGTTGCTCGGGCTCCAGGCCGGCGTGGTACGCACGCGCTCGAATGCCGCGCTCCGAAAGCCAGGACGCGATCCGCTCGGTGTCGGCCTGCCGGAACGCATACACGATGGTCGGCGCGTCCGGCTCGGCCTCGACGAGCTCCAGCAGGCGGGCGGCGCGGTCCTCGGGCACCTCGACGCGCAGAGCCAGATTTGGGCGGCGCGCGCCGGTGTTGACGGTGCCGTCGTCGGGGATGCCGAGCGTCGCCCGGATGTCGGCCTGGACCGCCAGCGGCGCGGTCGCGGTCAGCGCCAGCACCGGCGGCGAGCCGATCTCGACGCGGAGCAGCGGCAGACGGAGATAGTCCGGGCGGAAGTCGTGGCCCCAGGCGCTGATGCAGTGCGCCTCATCGACTGCCAGCACGGCGATCTCGGCCCGCCCGAGCGCCGCCTGGAACCGCTCGTTCGCCAGCCGCTCGGGCGCCACGTACAGCAGATCGAGCTCGTTGCGGCCGATGGCGCGCAGCACGTCGTTCGCCTCGGTCCGGTCGAGCGTCGAGTCCAGGCGGGCGGTCCGCAGCACGGCGCGGGTCTTCTCGACTTGATCGCGCATGAGCGAGATGAGCGGCGAGACGACCACCACCAGCCCCGGCAGCAGCGCGGCGGCGGCCTGGTAGGTGAGGCTCTTGCCGGCGCCGGTCGGCATGATTCCGAGCGCCGACTGCCCGGCCACGATCCGCTCGACGAGCGCGACCTGGGGCGGACGCGGAGTCAGCCCGAACCGCTCGCGGATGGCGCTCGCTATGTCGAGGTTTGCGGTAGTCACGCGACGATTGTACCGGGCCGGCTACACTGTCCGGGTCGCTCGCGCTGGCCCATCGCTGGCATGGGGCGGCATCGTGACGATGACTGGCGGGCGGAGGCTGTCGATGCGCGGCGTGCTGTTCCACGGTCCCAGGCAGCTCGAAGTTGCCGATCTGCCATCGCCCCCGCTCAAGCCGAAGGAAGTGCGGCTGCGCGTCGAGCGGGCCGGCATCTGCGGCTCCGACGTCGCGGCCTGGCGCGGCGACTGGCCGACGCCGCACGTCCCGAGCGTCAAGGGCCACGAGGTGTGCGGGACGATCACCGAGATCGGCGCCGAGGTCGATCAGCTCCTGCCCGGCCGGCTCGTCGCGGTGCGCCCGATCGGCGGTTGCGGCATCTGCAAGCAGTGCAAGGCCGGCATGTACAACCGCTGCCGCAACTTCACCATGTACGGCGGGGACTTCCCCGGCGGCTGGGCCGACGAGATGGTCGTCCGCCAGGAGCACGCCCGCCCGCTGCCGGCGAACGTCACGCCCGATCAGGGCGTGCTGGCCGAGCCGATCGCGGTCGTGACGCACGCGTTCGGCCTGGCCGGCTCGGTGCGCGGCGCGGCGGTCGCGGTGATCGGAGCGGGCACGCTCGGGCTGCTCACCATCCAGATCGCCCGCGTCCTGGGCGCGACGAACGTGTACGCGACCGGTCGCCAGGACCAGAAACTCGCCCTGGCCAAGCGGTTCGGCGCCGAGGTCGGCGACGCCCGCACCGAGGATGTCGTCGAGGCCGGCCTGGAGCGGGGCGGCCCATACGATCTGGTGATCGACTACGTCGGCAGCTCGGAGACGCTCGACCAGGCGATCAAGCTCGCTGCGCCGGGCGGGCAGATCGACATCGTCGCCGGGCCGCACGCCAAGCGCCTCGACTTCGATTACGTCGCGTTCCGGACGCTCGAAGTGTCCTTGATCGCGTCGCGCATCTACGGCGAGGACTTTGACGACGCGATCTCGCTGCTCGGGCGCGGCGAGCTGGATCTGGCGCCGTTCATTACCCACCGCTTCGACTTCGAGCACACGCCCGAGGCGCTGGAGTTCGTGAACGCCAGCCGCGCCGACACGATCAAGGTCGTGTTGCAGCGCGAGGTCGGCTGATGCAGCGCCACGGGGGCATGCTTGCCGCGGGAGGCGCGCCAATACAAACCCGCGAGCAAGACCACGGAAGCGCGACGCCACGGACCAACAGGGAGTGCCACGGGAGCGCGACATCCAGTCTTGTCATCCTGAGCCTGCGAAGGATCTACGGACTGACCAGCACTGCAAGTCGCGATGCTAGCGAGTCCGTAGATCCTTCGCAGGCTCAGGATGACAGGGTAGATGACGGTTCGTCCTGCAACGACGCCGTGGTGCTGTTGCAGGACAGGTCAGGTGACGGTTCGCCCTGTGGTTACTCGGTGGCGCGGTCCTAACGATGCATGCCGCCACCAACATGAGCCTCGCGGACGCGCTCGACGCGGTGCTGCGGGGACGGCGCTCGATTCGCTCGTACGAGGACCGTCCGGTGCCGCCGGATGTCGTCGAACGGGTGCTGGATGCGGCGCGGCATGCGCCGTCGCCGCACCGCTCGGTGCCCTGGCGCTTCGCCGTGCTGGTCGGCGCCGACGCGAAGACGCGGCTGGCCGCGGCGATGGGCGACCGCTGGCGCGCCGACCTAACCCGCGATGGCGTGCCGAGCGAGGGGGTGGAGGCGGAGGTCGAGAAGTCGCGGCGGCGGCTCACCCTCGCGCCCGTCGTGCTGGTCGGCTGCCTGTACCTCGATCCGCTCGACGAGTACCCCGACCCGGCGCGCCAGCAGGCCGAGACGTACATGGCGGCGCACAGCCTCGGCGCGGCGCTCCAGAATGTCATGCTCGCCGCCCACGCGAACGGGCTGGCAAGCTGCTGGATGTGCGCGCCGGTCTTCTGTCCGGAGGTCGTCCGCGACGCGGTCGGCCTGGACAATGCACTCATCCCACACGCGCTGATTACGCTCGGCTACGCTTCAAAGCCGCCGCCCGCCCGCGAACGCCCCTCCCTGGACGACATCGTCGCCCTGCGCGCCTGATTGAGCGGTCAGCCGCACGGGGCCAACACGGCGAGGCGCTCAGCGAGGCGCAGGTCTCGCACGAGCATGGCCGCCCGACCTTGAGCGCCCGATGCGATCAGACGGGCGAGGTCGGCGGGGATGTCCAGGTCGAAGGCGAGGCCGGGCCGGCGCACAACCTGGCTGACCAGCCCACGCTGCTCAGCCTGCGTCAGGTGGGCGCGGAAGCTGTCGTCGCCGAAACTGGGCGCGAGCGCGGCGGGCGGCTCGATCAGGAGAGCGTTGGTGCCGGTTTCAGTGGCGTCCGGCGCGATTGCCACCCGCCGCGCGATTCCACCACTCCCGTTTTGCCGATCCGTCGCGGTGGCCCCTCGCCACGAGAGCAACGCCGAAACGTCGTCGGCCGAGAGCAGCGGCAAATCGGCCGGGACGATCGCCAACCGACCGACACCCTCCGCTTCCGCGACGGCCTGGGCGCGTCGCAGCGCCGCGTTCAGGCCGACCGGCCCGAACGACTCGCCGCTCGCGCCGGCCTGTTCATCGGCATGGGCCGGAACGCCCCGCTCCGGCAGCCACACCACGCGCGGATCGGCCGTCGCCGCGCGGTACTCGTCCGCCAGATCGGCGTCCGCCCCGAGCGGCGCGACGATCGACACCCGCTCGATTTCCGAGACAGCGAGCAGCGCGTCGAGCACGTCCGCGAGCAGCGCCGACACGAGTCGCAGGCGCTCGTTGTCGTCCAACAGGCCACTAAGGCGGCGCTTGCCGGAACGACCGCGCCATGGCACCACCGCCCACGTCCGCGCGAGCGCCGCGAGGTCGGTCACGAGGCAGATGGCGGCGGCGCGCCCGTGACAGACGCCGGTGGCAGGCCGGCGGCAGCCAGCACCACGCGGGCCAGGTTCGCCTTGGCGGCGAGGTCGCGCATGATCGTGTCCGCCACGACCGCCCGCACGCCCGCCGCCTCGACGCGCGGCGCGAGCGCGCGGTCTTGCTCGTCGAGCACCAGCACGTCGAGGAAGTCGGCGTACGCCGCCGCCACGCCCACCGCCGAGACCTCCATCCCCAGCCCGCGCATCATGCGGTCGGCCGGCCCCTTGATGGTCGCCCCGCCGACGATCGGGCTGACCGCGACCACCGGCGCGGCGGTCCGCGCCAGCGCGTCGCGGATGCCCGGCACCGCGAGGATCGTCCCGATGCTGACGAGCGGGTTGCTCGGGGCCAGCAGCACGGTCGCCGCCCCGGCGATGGCATCGAGCACGCCGGGCGCGGGCCGGCTCGCCTCGGCGCCGTCGTACGCGATCCCGAGCACGTCGTCGGCCGAGCGGCGTCGCACGAAATACTCCTGGAAGTCGAGCCAGCCGTCCGGCGTCCGCACGCGCGTCCGCACGATCTGGTCGCTCATTGGCAGCAGCCGGGTTCCGAGGCCGAGACGCTGCCGCAAGTCTTCGGTGACCTCGCTGTGCGTCGCGCCGGCCCGCAACATCTCGGTACGATGGACGTGGACGGCGAGGTCGCGGTCGCCGAGCTTGAACCACGTGTCGTGGCCGAGCGTCCTGAGCATGTCCAGCGCGTGCTCGGTGTCGTCGCGCACGCCCCAGCCCTGGCTCGGCTCGACCAACTCCGCCAGCGTGTACAGCACCGTGTCGATATCCGGCGAGACGTACAGGCCGAAGAACTCGGCGTCGTCGCCGGTGTTGACGATCGCCGTCACCCGCTCCGGCGGGACGACCTGCACCAACCCTTCGAGGAACCGGGCCGCGCCGACGCCGCCGGCCAGCACCACAATCGGCCGGTCGATCATCACACGGTCCACGTCGCGCGACCGCGGCGCCAACCTGACGATGACGGCAGCCCCGGCAACGCACTTGTCATCCTGAGCGCAGCGAAGGATCCCCCGACGCAGACCGGCTGGTCCAGGAGATCCTTCGCTGCGCTCAGGATGACAGGGGAAGATCGCGTGCGGACCATCATCTGCATTTCTTGAGTTAGACCCGGTGCCCGCCCTGGGTCGTCCAGCCGCGCGGGTCGTACTCGACCGGCGCGCCCGCGAAGCGCAGCGGGTCGAATGGCTCGGCCGGGATCGGCGGCTCGTCGTCGGCGACGAGGGCCGCGAGCAGCCGGGCGCTCGCCGGCGCCGGCGCGATGCCGCTCGGGCCGTGGCCGGTGGCGAAGAAGAGGCCCGGCACCGCGGCGCGCCCGATGATCGGCAGGCCGTCCTGCGAGTTCGGCCGGAAGCCGGTCCAGGTCTCGACGACCGGCGCGTCCACCAGCGCGGGTACGAGCGAGATCGCCTCGTTGAGCAGCCACTGGAGGCCGCCGGCCGTGAACGCCGAGTCGTAGCCGACGTACTTCCGGGTCGCCCCGATCACGAGGCGGCCGTCCGCGCGCGGCACGAGGTACGGGTCGAACGGCTTGGTGATGACCCGCCGCATGCCGATGGCGCTCTGGTCGAGGGCCATGATCTCGCCGCGCTGCGGGGCAACCGGGATGTTCGTGGCGATGCCGGCGATCGTCCGTGCCCAGCTCCCGGCCGCGTCCACGACGACCGGCGCCTCGATGTCGCCGTCGAGGGTCCGGACGCCGGCCACGCGGTCGCCACGCACGATCAACTCGGTGGCCGCCGCGCCGTAGATCATGGTCACGCCGGCGCGGCGGTTCGCCACGTCGAGCGCGCGGCAGAGGCGGCGGTTGTCGATCTGGCCGCCCGGCCGGAGCTGCGCGCCGAGGATGGCCGGGCCGGCGGCCGGCTCGACGTCCTGCACCTCGCGCCCGCTGACGAAGCGCGAGTCGAGGCCGGCCTTCGCCTCGGCCTCGGCAATGCCCCGAATCCGCTCGACCTCGGCCTCGTCGAGCGCGGGGACGAGGTGGCCGTGGTAGCTCATCTCGGGATCGATGCCGGACTCCTCGCGGAGGGCCGCGACGAGCGCGGGGTAGAGCTGCTCGCTCAGGCGCTTGAGCGTGCCGGCCGGCGAGTCGTCGAGCGGGGACGACGCGCTCAGGATGCCGGCCGAGGCCCACGACGCCTGCCGGCCCGGCCGGTCGCGCTCGACGAGCGTGACGTCGATGCCGCGCCCGTGCAGCTCGCGCGCGCAGAGCAATCCGATCACACCGCCGCCAATCACGATCGCGTCGGGCATGCCGACCTCCGAGTACACGTTCGAGTGTCCATCGCCGACCGTCGCGGTCGATGTCCGCTAGGGGTATCGTAGCGCGCTGGATGGTATGGGCCGCCAATTCTCGATGGAGGGCCCTCGCCCCACAAGCGTGCGCGGGCACGAAGGCTGTACATTTGGCCGACGATCACGAGCTACGGGAGCCCCATGTCACGCCTTGCAACCCAGCTCGTCGCCCTCGCAGTGCTGCTCGTGCTGCCCACCGCGTCCCGAGGGAGCGCAGCCGGCATGGCAGGCGCCCCGCCGGGTGTCGAAGCCACGCCCGCGCCGCTCTGGTTGTCCGGACCGGACGGGCAGCCGCGCTTCCTGCTCGGCGCCAGCTATCAGGGGCCGGCCGACCGGGCCTGGCGCGGCGACTACTGGGCGTGGTGGGCCGACGACCGCTTCGACGCCGCCCTCGTCGGGGCCGACTTCGACCGAGCGGTGACCGGCGGGATGAACGCGATCCGCATCTTCGTCCAGCGTGAGCTGCTCCAGGACGTCCGCGAGGACGTCTGGTGGAAGCTCGACGCCGTGGTGGAGCAGGCGACGCGGCGCTCGCTCGGCCTGATCGTCGTGTTCGGCGACTACAACGAGCCCCGCATCGAGCGCGTCGCCCGCACCTCGGCCACTATCGCGGCGCGCTATCGGGGTAACCCGACGATCCTCGGCTACGAGATCCGCAACGAGCCCGACTTCTGGGTGATCCAGTCGGCGCGCTACCCGACCGCCGCGCGCCCGGCCCTCCAGGGCACACTCCTCGTCAAGACGTACGGCGAGCGGGCCGCCCGGCACTACACGGACGCCTTCCGCCAGCAGGACGAGGGCAAGCGCGGCCCGCTCGCTATCCCGGAGTGGTTCAGCGACGAGGACACGTACTACTTGCACAACAACTGGCTGCACTCGTACGCGCTGTCGCAGGAGGCGTCGGCCTGGGCGACGGCGAACGGCCGCGCCGACGTGGAGTTCTATGCCGCACCCGAGGCGGCGCGCTGGTCTACCTTTCTCCAGGTGCTCGACGCCGGCTACGCCGCGTGGCTCGAGCCGCAGGTCCGCCTGATTCGCGAAGCGGACCCGGCCGCGCGGATCACGGTCGGGCACCACGATGCCCTGATGGCGAGCCTGCCGGCCAACCGCCAGCTCGATTTCGTCACCTGGCACGCCTACCCGACGGCCGGGCGCGCCGGCCACGACTTCTACGCGCGCACGCTCGGGGCGCTACGCGCGCTCCACCCGGACCGTCCGGTGCTGCTCGGGGAATTCGGCTACCGCGCGAGCGAGCGCGACGAGCGGGCGGTCGCCCACGACGAGGCGGCCGTGTTGCTGCGGCTGTACGCCGATGGGTTCGCCGGCGGCCTGAAGTGGCTGCTGACCGACACCCGCGACGGCACCGACTCCATGGGCGCGTTCCGGATGGACGGCTCGGCTCGGCCCATCGTGGACGCGACGCGCGAGATCGGGCGGCTGGCGGGCGCGGCACCGTCGTCATCGATGTCGTTCGCGATCCGCGAGGACGCGCGCGGCGGGCTCTGCTACGCCTTCCGATCGGACACGGTCACGCTCGCCGGCGGCGCCTGCCCGCCGTAGCGCGAGGAGCCAGGAGCCAGGAGCATCGTAGGGGCGAGCCGCTGGCTCGCCCGCGCCGCCATACCGCCCGCGCCTGCCGATCCGGCCCGCGCGTCGGTACACCGCGAGAGGGAAGCCGCATGGACGAAGACGCGCGCTACGAGCAGGGGCGGCGGCTGATCCTCGATATTTGGGGTGAGGCCGAGGGTGCCGTCGTCCTGGAGCGCTGGCGGGCGCTCTCGCCGGACCTCGAGCGGCAGATCGTGTCGTTCATGTTCGGCGACCTCTGGTCGCGCCCCGCCCCCGCGCCCGACCGCAAGACCCGCAGCCTCGTCCACGTCGCGACCTTGACGGCGCTCCACCGGCCGACGCAGTTGCGCGTCCACATCGTCGGCGCGCTCAACAACGGCGCCAGCGAGCGCGAGATCGTCGAGACCGTCCTGCAAGTGGGCTTGCTCGCCGGCTTCCCGACCTCGTGGGACGCGCTCGGCGTCTGCAACGAGGTCTTCGCCGAGCGCCGCGCGCCGCGCGTGCGAGACCAAGAGGCACCTATACGACCCAATGCCGCGCCCGAGTCATGACAAGCGACGATAGCCGCCCAACCGCCTCAACGCGACGAGCACGGGCGTAGCTGAACCTCTTCAGTGAGCGCCCGCATGCCCGCTGCCCGTAGAATGGGAAGTGAGGTGTCATCATGAGCGGTACCGGCAAGTTCTCAACCTATCATGTTCCCGACGACGGCGCGCTGTACGTCGTGGGCGAGACCGTCCGACTCGACCGATCGACGGCCAACGTCAAGATCATCCAAGATGCGACCGGCGACTACGAGGTCTACAGCTGCCGGCAGGCCACCGAGTTCACGCGCACCGCGCCGCTGCTCCGCGTCGGACTTCGGCGAGTTAACTTCTAGGGTGTTGCGCGGCGCGACTCGGCGCGGCGGCGACGGGCCGCGAGGTAGTCGGTGAACTGCTCGCGCGAGAGGCAGTTCAGCACGTCGTCCGGGCCGCACCAGGCGCGGCGGGCGGTGGCCACGCCATAGCGCAAGATGTCGAGCTGGCGCGTCGCGTGCGAGTCCGAGTTGATGACGAGCTTGACGCCCGCCTCCCGCGCCTTGCGCGCCGACACGCCATCGAGGTCCATCCGCTCGGGCTGCGCGTTGATCTCCAGCGCCACGCCGTGCTCGGCGGCGGCCCCGATGACCGCGTCCATGTCCACCTCGTACGCCGGCCGCGACCCGATCAGCCGGCCGTGCGGGTGGTTGAACGTCGCCACCCACGGATTCTCGAGCGCGCGGAGGATGCGCGCAGTCATCACGTCGCGGGGCTGGTTCATGGCGCTGTGGATCGACGCCGAGACGTATTCCAGGTATTCGAGGGTGTCGTCGGCATAGTCGAGCGCGCCGTCGCGCTTGATGTCCATCTCGGTGCCGTGGAACACCCGGAACGGCGCGACCGACGACGCCAGCGCGTCGAGCACCCCGCGCTGCTCCCTGACGCGCGCCTCGGTCAGCCCGTTGGCGACGCCGAGCGACTTGCTGTGGTCGGTGAGCGCGATATATTCGTGGCCCCGCTCGATGGAGGCGCGCACCATCTCCTCGATCGGGCTGCCGCCATCCGACCAGTTGCTGTGGACGTGGAGGTCGCCGCGCAGGTCGGACAGCTCGATCAGGCGCGGCAGCTTGTCGGCGGCGGCCAGCTCGATCTCGCCCCCATCCTCGCGCAGCTCGGGCGGGATCGGCTGGAGCCCGAGCAGCGCGTAGACGTCGTCCTCGCTCGCGCCGTCGACCTTCGGCCCCTTCGATCCGGTGTCCAGACCGCGCGCGTCGAGGCGCCAGCCGCGCTCGGTCGCCCGCGCCTGGACCCTTTGCACGTGCGCGGCCGACCCGGTGTGGTAGAGCAGGCCGGCGCCCCACCCGTCCGGCGACACCGCGTGGACCGTGACCTGGGTATCGTTGCGGACGAGCACCCGCACGACACCCGCGTCGTGGACCACCTCGCGGACGTGCCCGAGGACGTGGACGTAGCGCTCGACCGCATCCGGGTCGCGCGTCGCCACCAGCAGATCGACATTGCCGATCGTGTCGGCCATCCGCCGGATGCTGCCCACGACGGCCACGCGCTCGACCGCCGCGCACGCATCGAGTGCTTCGGCGAGGTCGTCGGCGAGGCCGGCCGCCGCGCCGATCTGGAAGCGCCGGCTGCGCTGCTTGAGCCGCTCCAGCTCGGCCAGCACCCGTTGCTCGGTCTTCTCGCCAAGGCCCGGGACGTCGCGCAGCTTGTTCGCCCGCGCGGCGGCCTCCAGCGCGTCGAGGCTATCGACGCCGAGCGTGTCGTGGACCAGCTTGGCGGTGCGCGGCCCGAGCCCCGGCACCTGTGTGAGCTCCGCGAGTCCGGCCGGGAACTCGGCGCGCAGCCGCTCGATGTACTCGAGCCGCCCGGTCGTCAGGAACTCGCCGATCTTCTGTTCGAGCGCCGGGCCGATGCCGTTGATCGAGCGCAGGCGCCCCTCGGCATGGACCGTCTCGACCGGCTCGCGCAGCCCCTCGATGCGGCGAGCGGCCGTGCGGTACGCATTGACGCGGAACGGCTGCTCGCCCTTGATTTCGAGGAGCTCGACGATCTCCTCCATGAGGCGGGCGACGTCGGAGTTGCGGCTGCGCGGCGGGAGGCTCACCCGTGCATCATGGGCGACGGCCATCCGTCCGGTCAACAAGCACGTCACAAAGCGACGGAAACGACCGACCGGGATCGCCGTCGATGGATGTGTCATCCTGAGTCAGGCGGAGCCTGGCGAAAGATCTCGTCTCCGGACTGACCAGCATGGCGCTGTCCGTCGATCATTCCGTCACAGGCTCGCTGTACCGCTCGCGTCCTTCTCGGGTACGCTTCGGGCGTGGCACCCCCAGACTCCGACTCGATTGATCTGACGGATGGCGCGATCCCGTCCGACGCCAACCGGCGCTTATTGCGCCGCGATCTCCTGCTGGCCGTCGCGGTCTTCGTCGTCGCGCTCGGCGTGCTCGGCTGGGAGGCGCGCGTCGCCCCGTTCGAGGCCGACGAGGCGGACTACACCGCCACCAGCCGCTACTTCGGCTACCTGTTCCTCCAGCGCGACCCCTGGCGGTCGGAGTGGGACGGCAACCACTGGACGCGGACGCAGCCGCCGCTGACCCGCTACGTCGTCGGCGGCTGGCTGACGTTGCGCGGCTTTAATCTAGAGGCTCTCAACCAGCCATACGTCTCGACGGCCAGCTCCTTCGAGGTGAACCGCCGCAAGGGGCGCGTCCCGACCGACGACGTGCTCGCCGCCGCCCGCGAGCCGATGGTCGTGCTGGGCGCCGGCGCGGTGGCCGGGCTGTTCGCGCTCGGGGCGCTGCTCGGCGGCACACTGGCGGGCGGATCGGGCATGGGTGGCGCGGTGGCCGGGCTGGCCGCCGCCGCGCTCGCCCTTTCGAGCGGCTTCGTGCGTTACACGCTCGTGCATGCCTGGGCCGAGGCGCCGCTGGCCTGCTTCCTCCTGCTCGCCGCGCTGCTGGTGGCCGTCGGGGCCGGCCGGCTCGCGCGCGGCAGGCCCTGGCTCGTCTGGGCGCTGGCCGGCGGCGCGGCGATGGGGCTGGCATCCGCGACGAAGCTGACCGGGCTGGTCGGACCGGCCGCGACGCTTGGCATCGCCGTCGTCGGGGCGTGGCTCGCGTGGCGGACCCCTCCCCAACCCCTCCCCGAGACGGGGAGGGGCATGCTCCCCTCCCCGTCTCGGGGAGGGGTTGGGGGAGGGGTCTCCTGGCTCGCGTGGGCAGCGACCAGCAGCATCGTCGCCACCGTCGTCTTCGTCGGCCTCAACCCGTTCCTCTGGCGCGGCCCGATTGCGGGCCTGTCCGAGATGTTGGCCCAGCGTCGCGACGAGATGGCCGAGCAGCAGGAGCAGTGGCCGGAGTTCGCCGTACTCTCCTGGGCCGAGCGGCCCGGGCTCGCCGTCGTCGGCGCGACGCGCTTCGGGCCGTGGGACGGGCAGCCGTGGGTGGCCGTGCCGGTCGGGCTGGCCCTGCTGGTCGCCGGCGGCATCGGGCTGATCCAAGCGGCCCGCCGGCGATCCGAGCGCGCCGGTTCGGTGCCGAGCATCGTCGTCGCGACGTGGCAGGCGGCGTATCTGGCCGCGATCGTCGGCGGGCTCGGCCTGAGCTACCCGCGCTACTTCATGCCCGCCTGCCTCTTCGCGCTGCCGCTCGCGGGCGTCGGAGTCGCGTGGATCGCCGAGTTGGCGCGCGCACGACTTGCAGGACGCGCGCACACCGCCGCGAGAACTGCCAGGTCGCTCAGTGCGCCAGCAACCCTCGGGCCGCGATGAACTCGTAGAGCTCCGTGGCGGCGATGGCATGGCCGGCCGCCGTCCAGTGCGCGTTCTGGCGATAGTACAGGCGCTGCTTCGAGCGGATCGACTGCTGCTTGATCTCGTCGAGCAGGTCGAGGGTCACGAGGTCGTGGCGCGCCGCGAGCTGGGCGAATGTTCCGTGCGGATCCTCGAAGCCCGGCTCGAAGCCCGCCACGATGCCGTCTTCGAGATCGTCGGCGTCCGGCTCCTTCACGCGCCCGCCCTGCGCCACGACGTCGGCCGCCGGCACCACCATCACCATGAAGCGCGCGCCCCGGCTCTCGGCCACGTCGCGCATGCGGTCGAGCAGCCCCTCGGTGATCTCCCAGGCTTCCTGCGCCTCTTCGAGCGTCTTCGGCGACTTCCGATCCGAGGCGTCCGAGTCGCCCCCCTCGGCCGACGCGAACCACGGCAGCTTGGCGAGCACGCCCGTCTCGATGAACGTGTAGAGCTGCGAGCGCCGCAGGAGCCTACGCGGCCCGTCGAAGGCGTCGGCGCCGCGCAGGGCGAGGTCGGCGTCCTCCGCGACGCGCTTGATGTCGAGGCGCCGATAATTGTCCGAGACGTCGTTGCCGAGGTAGAGGGCCAGCACGACCAGATCCGGCTCGAACCGCACCCCCTCTTTCGCGAGGAACACCAGCTCGTTCGCGGTCGCCCAGCCGTTCGAGCCGGCGTTGAGGACGCGGTACGTGCCGCCATCCTGGGCCGAACCGAGGCGCGTTTCGAGGCGCTGAGTGAACGTCTCGTCCTGGTTCACCTGCTCCGCGAACGTGAACGAGTCCCCGAGCACCAGGACACGGCGCTCGCCGGGCGGCTTGGCGTACTCGATCTCCGGCCCGCGCAGCCCCTTCGAGTTGACGTCGATCCACGACGTGAACTCCTGGGTCTTCTTCCAGCCCGCGCCGGGCTTGTTGCGGCGCCCGAACTGTGGGTGCGCCTCCAGGAAGCTGGTCGTCTGGTAGTCTCCAGGCAGCAGCGCGCCGGCCATGCGCAGGGCACCCTCCGCGAACAGCAGCGGCACGATGATCCCGAACATGATCAGCAGCATCCGCGCCCCGACGCCGAGTCGACGCGGTGCGGAGCTTGGCGGGCGGGCGGAGGCCCGATCTGAGGGCGCGGTCTGCGTCGAAGTAGCCATCTGGGTGCCCCGTCGCGGCGGCTTGCGAGTGCGCGCGAGTATAAGTCTGCGCGGCGATCTCCACCAAGGCTGCGCCGTGCATCCTTCCGTGGCCGAATGGCCGCGCGCGGCCGGTGCCTCGGATCGGGTACCATTTCAGGACGTGTCCATTCGGAGAGGGAGCCCGCATGTTCGTCAAGGCCCGCGAGGGTGAGCCGTTCGAGGAATTGTACCGCCGCTTCAAGCGGGGGATGGAAGCATCCGGAATCCTCCGGGAGTACCGCCGCAAGCAGCGCTTCAAGCCGGCCCACGAGGAGCGGCGGGACAAGATCCGCGCCGCCGCGCGCAAGCTCCGCCGCAGCCGGGCTAAGCGGCCGGATTAGCATGCCGCACGAGCGCGCCTAAAATTAGGACGCGCCCGGCATCGCGCCAGAGCCGATGTCGCATCACTCTTCGGATGACGAACGCCCGCCCCACGCGTGGGGCGGGCGTTTCCATGTGCCCTGTGCGCGGGCGCGCCAGACCGTGCCCGGGTCGAGCCGGCGGCCACCGACGTGCGGATGTCGTGCCACGCACGCCGCGACTGTGTCCTGGCTGACAGTCACCGGCGCCCGCCTGCCGTACGCTGTGATCCACCACCCACGAGCAAGGGATCACGATGAACGCACTGCCGAAGGGCTCCACCACGATGGCGACGATCAAGCGCACACTGACCGCGGCGACGCTGGGCATGGGCGCCCTGCTGATCGGGCTGGCCGCGCCGGCCGAAGTCGCGCAGGCCGCCCTGCCGACCACCAACGTGGGCGGCACCACCGTCACCATCACCACGCTGGGCAGCCACAACTGGTCGCGCCTGAGCCCCACAAACGCCGACACCACCAAGCTGCAGGACGGCAGTCGCGGCGAAGTCTGGACACTCGACGTGGACCCCGGCGAGTGCTTCGAGGTCACCATGAAGTCGGACGCCTTCTCGCCCTACCTGTCGCTGCGGCGTGGCGCGCCGTTCGGGACGGAGCTCGCAAACGACGACGCCAAGGGCGCGGACTGGGCGGCCATCCACGGCACCGCCGGTAGTGCGGGGCCGTACTACATCATCGCGACCTCGTCGGGCCGCGGCGAGAAGGCCGGCGCCTACACGCTCGACATCGAGAGTTGCTGATCCCACCCTCGGAGGAGCGGGGGGGCCGGCCACGCCGAGCGCCCCGATCGCACCCCACGCGAGGCGGTCGGTTCGGGGGGACCGGCCGCCTCGCCGCACGTCCACGGGGACGGCGGTGCAGACGGGCGCGAGCGCCTTCCACGCCGGCATGACCTCGACGGCATGACCTCGGCCTCGTGGATCGAGAAGCCGGAGTGCATGCCGAAGCTTGGGCACGTGACAGGCGGGCGTACCATAGAGGGAGCGGCCCGAGTCGATGGTGCGGAGGGCCGAGACCACTGGAGGGCGGTGGGCCATGTACACGGTCGTGCGGCGTTACACCGGGGGTTCTCAGCTCGCGGATGCGCTGACGGAGCGGCGCGAGGATGTACGAGAGATCCTCACCGGCGTGCCCGGCTTCCGGGCCTACTACGCGCTCAGGTCGGGCGATGGCACCGTGGCAACCATCACGGTCTGCGACGACCAGGCGGGCACGACCGAGTCCACCCGCCGCGCAGCGGAGTGGGTCAGCCGGAACCTGGCCGGCGTCACGATGAGCCCTCCGCAAGTGACCGAGGGCGAGGCGTTCCTCAACTTCTGACCGAGACCCGAATAGGCCCCGCCTCCCCCAAGGGGTCGCACCGGCAGTCTCGCGGAGGATCGCCGCTGCAGTGAGCTGCACCGATCGTGGCACAGCCACTCGGAGTTACCCGACGCGGATATGTGGTGGCATCCGGCTCGGTTGGGTCGTGTCGCCCATCAAGCCCGCTTGAAGCACTAGCTCCCGTCCTGCAAGCGTCGGAGGTCGGTCCGACTCGATCTCGCTCGGCAGGGTCGTCACGGTGCTTAGGGAGAGCTCGTGGATCAGCGCGAGCGAATTCGCTTCCGCATAGCCACGCACGGCTTCGAGCGCCTCGAATTCCGTATCGAAGCTCTCGAGCATATTTCCGGATGCCGTGTGCCAAAGTTCATAGATCATGAAGGTTGCCCCGCGAGTAACTTGCCGCAGGGAGCGCATTCATCATCGACGAAGTGAGCATGGCAGGCACTGTTACTGTGGCACGTCGGTTGGCCGGGTCAGGGTAGAATAAACTGCGGGAACCATTCGAGTGGAGGCTCACGACGCACCTGACCTTGGTCGTTCGGAAGGTCGGCTTGGCGGTCTCGTCACCGTGCTGGACGACCTGTTCCGGCTGGAAGGGTCGCACCTCCGGACATTGAACACGATCGAGCCGAAGGGAAACACGTAGGTAGCCGCAAGCGATCAGACCGGACACGATTTGCCCGCAGGCCGGTTACGACGGCATGCGAACCGCTAGTACTCCGCCATGCTGATTCTGGCGGGTCATCACTTCGAGTGAAGACCATCAACATCACGTTGGCGGTGTACTAGCATGAAGGATAGGCGCGATGTCCCTAAGTCAAGCAGAGCAGGATCGTGTAATCAGCACTATCCGAGAACGGATCGGGGGGATGCCACAATGCCCCCTCTGCCACAACCAGGAATGGACGGCCACCGCTGGCATTGCCGTCATTCAGGGCTCGGAGAGGGCCGACACGACGGTGGTTGTCGATCAGGGGCTGCCCGCCATCCCTCTCGTTTGCAAGCGGTGCGGCAACACGCTCTTCCTAAATATCTTTGTGCTCGGCGTTCAAGATTTGTTTGTGGGCAAGGGAGCCTGAGTGGCGGACGAAGCGCCGGCGACGGGCATTGTATTCGCCCAACCTGGAGATCCGAATACGAGCCTAACGATCGCCTACGTGCCCCGAGAGATGCGGGTGCATCAGATCACCGAGGATGAGCTACGGATGCTCCGCACGGGCGCAAACTCACCGAGCCTGGCGCTGCTCGGGATCGCGTTAGGTCTGGTTGCCACCTCCGTGACCACGCTCGCCACGGTGGATTTGCCGAATCGGACATTCGCGGTCTTCGTTGCTGTACTGCTTGCCAGCACGCTGTTGACCTTGTTCTTCGGATTTCATGCCAGCCGAGACTTCCTTGCCGTTCGGGCTCTGATTGACCGCATCGAGCGCAAAGGGCGGCGGTGACGGGCGCGCGCGTACTGCCTCGATCTTTGTCGCCAAGAATAGTGTGAGTGCGCAGCAAACCAAGTTGCTAGCCGCGCATGAAGAAGGCCCCGCTCCCGATCTGGTTAGCGGGGCCGATGGTGCCGAAGCGGGGATTCGAACCCCGACGGGAATACTCCCACTACGCCCTGAACGTAGCGCGTCTGCCAGTTCCGCCACATCGGCAAGCAACGTGGAGTATATCACGGCGTGCTGACGCGCGAGCAACGCGCCCGGTTCAGCCATGGACGCTCGTCCGGCCCGCCCGGCGACGGCCTACTCCGTGCATGCCCGCCCACCCGACGCACAATAGGCGGCGCCTGCAAGATCGGGCGACGGTATACTCCGAGGGGCACACCCGCTCGGGGTACCCACCCCTCGGAGGCGGCCGACATCGTGGACCTGGACTGGCTCGATCACCTCAACCCCGCGCAGCGCCAGGCCGTCACGGCCAGCACCGGCCCCCTCCTGATCGTCGCCGGCCCCGGCTCCGGCAAGACCCGCGTCATCGTCCACCGCATCGCCTACCTGCTCGGTGCCGAGAACGTCGATCCGTACAACCTGCTCGCCGTCACCTTCACTAACAAGGCCGCCCGCGAGATGAAGGAGCGCCTCGAAGCGCTCGTCGGCGGGCGGCGCGCTCAGCTCCTGACCGTCGGCACCTTCCACGCCACCTGCGCCCGCTGGCTCCGCATGGACGGCGAGCGCCTCGGCATCGACCGCCGCTTCGCCATCCTCGACGACGCCGACCAGATCAGCACCATGAAGGGGATCCTCGCCGACCTCGAAGTCGACGAGAAGCGCTTCTCCCCCCGCGGCGTGCTCAGCCGCATCTCCGCCGCCAAGAGCGAGCTGATCTCCCCCGAGCGGTACGCGTCGCGCGCCCGCGACGGCGAGAGCACCCAAGACCTGATGGCGAACGTCGTCCAGCGGGCGTACCCCCGCTACCAGCAACGCCTCACCGAGCTCCATGCGCTCGACTTCGATGACCTGCTCGGCAAGGCCGTCGAGCTCCTGCGCGAGTGCCCGGATGTCCTCGAACGCTATCAAGAGCGCTACCGCTACATCATGGTCGACGAGTTCCAGGACACCAACGTCTCGCAGTACCAGCTCATCAAGCTGCTGGCCCAGAAGTACCGCAACGTCTGCGTCGTCGGCGACGAGGACCAGTCGATCTACGGCTGGCGCAAGGCCGACGTCCGCAACCTGGCCCACTTCGAGCGCGACTTCCCCGAGCTCGGCGTCATCATGCTGGAGCAGAACTACCGCTCCACCCAGACGATCCTCGACGTCGCCAGCGCCGTCATCACGCCCAACCTCGGCCGCAAGCCGAAGCGCCTCTGGACCGACAACCCGCGCGGCACCCCGCCGATCCTCCACGAGGCGTACGACGAGCGCGACGAGGCCCTGTTCGTCGTGCGCCAGGTCGAGGCCCTCCGCCGGGCCGGCGCCAAGCACGGCGACGTCGCCGTCACCTACCGCACGAACGCGCAGTCCCGCGTCCTCGAAGAGGTGCTGGTCCGCTACAACGTGCCGTACCGCATCGTCGGCGGCACGCGCTTCTACGAGCGACGCGAGATCAAGGATCTGATCGCCTATCTCAGGCTGGTCGCCAACCCGGCCGACAACCTGAGCTTCCAGCGGATCGTCAACGTGCCGGCGCGCGGCATCGGCAAGAGCACCGTCTCCGATCTACTCGGCGTCGCCGCCCGCCTGGCCGTGCCCCTCTCCGAGGCCGCCCGCCTCGCCGCCGACGAGGAGACGGAGATCGGGACGGACGGCCGTCAGCGGCCGGTCGTACCGCTCGCCACCCGCCCGCGCAAGCACCTGGCCGACTTCGTCTCGACCATCGCCGAGGCGCGACGGCGCCGCGAGTCCGAGCCGCCGTCGGCCGTCCTCGACTTCCTCATCGAGAAGATCGGCTACCGAGACCACCTCCGCGACGGCACCGAGGAGGGCGACGACCGCTGGCAGAACGTCGAGCAGCTCCGGACGAAGCTCCACGACTACGATGGCCTCCAGCCGAGCGACGCGCTCGAAGCGTTCCTCGAAGAGGCGGTGCTGGTCCAGGACGTCGATAGCATGGAGTCGGGGGGAGCGGACGCCATCACCCTGATCACCCTGCACGCGGCCAAGGGCCTCGAGTTCCCGTTCGTGTTCATCGTCGGCCTCGAAGAGAAGCTCTGCCCGCACGTCCGCTCGATGGAGTCGGTCGAGCAGCTCGCCGAGGAGCGCCGCCTGCTCTACGTCGGCGTCACCCGCGCGATGCGCCAGCTCTTCCTGTCGCACGCCTTCCGGCGCTCGATGTACGGCATGGACGAGCCGAGCGAGCCGTCGCGGTTCCTCGCCGACATTCCGCCCAATCTTCTCGATACCAGCTTCAGCCGGGCCGGCGCGGCCGGCTCGGGGCGCCCGCTGGACCGCGCCATGCGCTCCGGCTGGGACAGCGCGCGAACCGCGGGTGGCCGACCCGCCGCCGGTCGCCCGGCGGCCGACCGACCATCCGCCGGCCGAGCTACCGACTCGGGGCGCGACTCCTGGCCCCCGCCACCGCCGCGGGACGCCTGGCCGCCCGCGCCGTCGCGACCCGCGCGCCCATCCGAGCCGCGCGGCGCACCCGTGCGGCCCAGGTCGCAGCTCGGCTTCACCTTCGACGTCGACCGCCCGCCGGACATGCCGAGCTTCGCGCCCGCTGACTCCGGAACCCCTCCCCGAGA
>Ga0136611_10000912_pt1 | contig 20098 bp, 18 predicted proteins | sample AntDrymUQ2232306_2_FD_106645 | JGI IMG/M metagenome (GOLD analysis project Ga0136611, IMG submission 106645) | Polar desert sand microbial communities from Dry Valleys, Antarctica - metaG UQ223 (23.06) | ecosystem: Environmental > Terrestrial > Soil > Desert | place: Antarctica: Dry Valley...
GTCAAGTCCCGCTGCCGACGCATCCTGCAGCAGCAGGCTGACGACCTCGCTCCGGTCATTGATGCCATCCTCCACCAGCCTCACCATGTAGATCCCACCTTGGCTTTGGTTTAGGTGCGTGGCACGCGAGCCGCCGGCACATCAGTGCCGGCGGCTCGCGACATGACCGGCGCGCCAACATGCGCTGCTGCTGCTAGTGCGTCGAGTTACGGCTGGGGCATGTACATCAGCTCCCAGACGTGACCGTCAAGGTCCTGGAAGCTACCGCCGTACATGGGGCCTTGCTCCATGGCCGGCTTCCATGCCTTCCCGCCCGCCGCGATGGCCTTCGCGACCAGGCGATCGATCTGCTCCTTGCTATCGGCGGACAAGCAGGTGAGCACCTCGGTGGCCTTGGTCGGATCGCTGATCTCGCCGTTGATGAAGTCCTTGAAGCGGCTCTCCGTAACCAGCATGACGTAGATGTTCTCCTCGACGATCATGCAGGCGGCACTCTCGTCCGAGAACTGGGGATTGAAACTAAACCCGAGCTCGCCGAAGAACCCCTTCGAGGCGTCCAGATTCTTGACCGGTAGGTTGACGAAGATCATGCGCATGGCGACATCTTCTCCCTGACGAGGTACGAGGCCCACCCCGGTCCGCTCGGCCGAGGGCGAGGACTCGCCTTACTACTATGTCGATCGAAGGGCCGTAAATTCGACACGATTCGGGAGGCGGTTTGGAGCGAATCGAGGGCCGGCCGCGACCGGTTCAGGATCGACCTTCAGGACTACGTCTGCTTGCGGAGGCGCGGATCGAGGAGGTCGCGGAGGCCGTCGCCGAGGAAGTTGACGCCGAGCACCGTGATGCTGATCGCGAGGCCCGGGAATGTCGCGATCCACGGCGCCACCGTCAGGAAGCTGCGGCCCTCGGCCAGCATCCGGCCCCACGTCGGCGTCGGCGGGGGCACCCCGAGCCCGAGGAAGCTCAGCGCCGACTCCATCAAAATCACCCGCGCCAGCTCGAGCGTGAATATCACCATGACCGGCGCGAGCAGGTTGGGCAAAATGTGGCGGAACATGATGCGGCCGTTGGTCGCGCCCACGGCTCGCGCCGCCTGCACGAACTCGCGCTCCCGCAGCGACAGCGTGATCCCGCGTACCACCCGCGCGTAGATCATCCAGGTCGTCAGGGCCATCACGAACACGAGGTTGCGGAGGCTCGGTCCGAGGATCGCCGCGACCGCCAGGGCGAGCAGGATCAGCGGGAAGGCCAGGTTCAGGTCGACGAAGCGCATCACCACCATATCGACCTTGCCGCGATAGAACCCGGCCAGCACGCCGGCCGTGACGCCCACGGCGGCGCCGAGCAGCGCTGCCAGCACGCCGATGCTCAGCGAGATGCGGGCGCCGTACAGGATGCGCGAGTACACGTCGCGCCCGAACTGGTCGGTTCCGAGCGGGGCGTCGAGGCTGCCGCGCGCCTGCCAGAACGGCGGGAGCGTCGCGCGGGTCAGGCTCTGCTCGATCGGATCATGCGGAGCCAGCAAGGGCGCGAGCAAGGCCGCCAGGATGACGGCGGCGATGATGACGAAGCCGACCGTCGCCAGCGTGCTTCGCCGGAGCAGGCGCAGGGCGCGCGTGCCGCCGTGAGACGCGGCGGCACGGGCCGGGATTGGATCGGCGATGGCCGGGGTGGCGGCGCTCACATCAGGCTCGCACGCGGATGCGCGGGTCGAGGTAGGCGTAGAGCAGATCGACGATCAGGTTGATGAGCACCACCGCCGTCGCCAGGATCATGACCGCCGCCTGGACGACGGGGTAGTCCCGGTTCGTGATTGCCTGCACCGTGAACAGGCCGACGCCCGGCCAGGTGAACACCGTCTCGATCACGACGGCGCCGCCGAGGATGTAGCCGAACTGCAGGCCGATGACCGTCACGAGGGGGATCATGGCGTTGCGGAGGGCGTGCCGCGCCAGGACGACGAATTCTCCGAGGCCCTTGGCGCGGGCGGTCCGCACGTAGTCCTCCGAGAGCACGTCGAGCATCGTCGAGCGCACCAGCCGCGTCAACAGCGCCATCAGGTTGATGGCGATGGCGACGGCCGGGAGCACCACGTGCTCGATGCCGCCGCGCCCGGACGTCGGCAGCCAGCCGAGCGACACCGCGAACAGCAGGATCATCATGATCGCCAGCCAGAAGTTCGGGACCGCCTGGCCGGCGAGCGCCACGCCCATCGCCACCAGGTCGATCGGCCCGCCCCGATGGGTGGCGCTCACCACGCCGAGCGGGACCGCCAGCCCGATCGCGAGCAGCATCGCCGTGACCGTGAGCTGCAACGTGGCCGGCAGGCGCTCGGCGATCAGCGGCAGCGCCGGCTGGCCGTGCCGCAGCGACACCCCAAGATCGCCCTGGACCGCCCGGCTCAAGAAGCGCCCATACTGGACGTAAATCGGGTCATCGAACCCCCACTCGCGGCGGAACTGGGCCATCTGCTCCGGCGTGGCGCCGGTCGGCAGCATCAGCTCGGCCGGGTCGCCGCTCAGGAACGTCAGGAAGAACGTCACGACCGAGACGCCGAACACGACAATGATCGACGTCAGCGCCCGCTGGACGATGAACGCGGTCATCTTGGACGCATCACCTGCGACTACTCCACCGATTGTTCAAGTGTTGTCATCCTGAGCGCAGCGAAGGATCTCCCAGACAAGTGTGTGAGATCCTTCGCTGCGCTCAGGATGACATTTCTGGACTGCTCAACTTGGGCGATCGCTACTCGCCCGCCTACGCCTGCTTCATGGCATAGAACCACTGCGTCTCGTCCGGGCGCGGCTCGTATTGGACCTTCTTGTTCATCGCGAACACCGCCTCGTTCTGGAACAGGAAGATGAAGCCCGCGTCGTCCTTCAGCTTTGTTTGGATCTCGCTGTAGATCTTCTTGCGCTCCTCGACGTCGAACGTGCCCTCGGCCTTGGTTGCAAGGTCGTAGATCTCCTGATTGCGGTAGAACAGCCCGAGATTCTGCTGCTGCATCCACTTGATGACCCAGGCCGGCTCGAAGTACGCGTCGCCGATGCTGTAGATGTGCAGCGGCGACACCTGATTCGCCACCCGCCGCGGCCCGAAGGCGCCGAACTCGAACATGTTGAGCTTCGCGTCGATGCCCGCCTTGCGCAGGAACTCGGCGATGGCCTCGGCCGCCTTGGAATGGTCAGCGATGCTGCCGGTGAAGGCGTCGAACTCGGTCGAGAAGCCGTTGGGGTAGCCGGCTTCGGCCAGCAGCGACTTCGCCTTCGCCACGTCGTACGGGTAGGGCTGGACGCTCGCGTCGTAGCCGGTGCCCGCCGTGGAGACGACTGTCGCGAGGCGCTTGGCGTACCCGAGGTACAGGCTCTTGACGATCGCCTCGGAGTCTACGGCGTGGTTCAGCGCCTGGCGCACTCGCACGTCGTCGAATGGCTTCTGGCGCGGGTCGATCGCGACGAAGAAGACGCGCGGGGTCGCGACGGTCTTGACGAGCAGGTTCGAGTTGCCCTTCAACTCCTCGATCCGCTCGTAGGGGACGCCCGCAACGAAGTCGATCTCGCTCGTCTGGAGTGCCGCGATCCGCGCGGCATCTTCGAGGATCGGCCGCACCGTGAGCTTGCCGACCGGCGCCGGACCGCGCCAGTAGTCGGGGTTGGCCTCGAGCACCAGGCGCTCGTTCTTCGCCCACTCGGTCAGGCGGTACGGGCCGGTGCCGTTCGGCTTGGTGGCCAGCGATGCGGGGTCGGTCGCGGCGGTGTGCTTCGGCGAAAGCATCCCGCCGTACAGCTCGCCGAGCCGGTTCGGCAGCATGATGTCGGCCTGCTTGGTCCGGATGTTGACCGTGTAGGGATCGACGATGTCCACGCCGGCGATGGTGGCCATCTCGGAGCTGATCGTGGACTTGGTCTCGGGGTTCGTCGCGCGCTCGACGGTAAACTTGACCGACTCCGCGTTGAACTCGTCACCGTTGTGGAATTTGACACCCTGGCGGAGCTTGAACTGCCAGCCCCCCCCGCCGTCCAGCGGCTTCCACTCGGTGGCGAGGGCGGGGATAACGTTGGCCTTCTCGTCGCGGGCGGTCAGGCCGTCGAAGACGTTGGCGACGAAGATCTGCGAGTTGCGCCCGACCGTCAGGTGCGGGTCGAACGAGTTCGGCTCGGCCGAGAGCCCGATTTTGATCTCGCCGGCCGACTTGGTCGCGACGGCTGGGGCAGCGGCAACCGGCTTGGCAGCCTCGGTCGGCTTGGCGGCGGCAGCCGGAGCGGCCGGTGCCGCTGCCGTGGTCGGCGCGGCGGCGGCGGGCGCGGCCGGCTTGCTCTCGGCCGGCTTCGACTCGGCCTTCGGGGCCGCCGTCGGCGCGGCGGGCGGGGCCGCCGCCGGGGCCGGGGCACAGGCGGCGACGAGGGTCGCCGCGCCGCCCAGTGTCACGACGCGTAGCATCGCCCGGCGCGAAATTTGTCGGCCCATCGATCGCTCGAGACTATCCATTGGTTGTGGTCTCCTCGGCTGCGGGGCGGCACGCGCCGACCGCGAACGAAACGGGGCCGGCACATGCCGCCCCCGCACTACGACGTGCTGGACGCTCGTGCGGTGAAGTCGGCCGGGATACCCTTGATCTCGACGATGACGTTCCGAAATGGCTTCTCGCCGGCGTTCTTAAGGCCGTGCTTTCGGGTGCCGTCGTACCAGCGCATGAGCTGGCCCGGCTGCACGCCGATGCGGTCGGTCGTCCCGTCCCCGTTCGGCCGCTCGACCACGTCCCCCTCGACCACGACGGTCGTGTAGTCGAGCTCGTGCGTATGGAAGTCGGCGACCTCGCCGGGCGCGAGGTCGATGCGCCAGACGCGGATGCGCTCGTCCTCGTAGATCAGGTCGGTGCCGATCGGGTTCGCGGTGACATCCTCGGGCGAGAGCATGTCTCGTCCCTCCTGGTGGCGAATTCTCATGGTTGCGACACGCGACGCGCGTGCTCACGCGGGCATGTCGTCGGGTTGTGGACAGGATAGCCACCGCCCGTTCGACCGTCAATGGTGGCCACTCGGCGCCGACGCGCGACTCGGCAGCTCTCCTCAAAATTTGTCCCAAATTCTCGTGCATCGCGCACAGCCTCCGGCCTTACATCCCAACCACCACGGGTGAATTGGAGCAGACGGGCGGGAGGTTGGCTACAATCGGGCGGCCCACGCCGCGTCTCGGGCGGCGCGGTACGGCTGGTCCCGCAATCCTGAACTGCGGCACCCGCGAATCCGATGCGCCGCATCGAGCGTGGGCAGTCAGTACGAGGAGTGTCGATGTGAGCGAGCGAGGCGCCGAGCGCGGGCCGTACGTCGGGACGGCCATGCCCGCGCGGGAGTCGCGGAAACTCGTGCTCGGGCGTGGTGGCTACGTCGGCGATCTGCGGGTGCCGCACATGCTCCACGCCGCTTTCGTGCGCAGCCCCTACGCCCACGCCCGGATCGTGCGCATCGACATCGCGGCGGCCCTTGCGGCACCCGGTGTCGAGGCCGTGCTGACCGGCCGCGACCTCGCCGAGATGACGCTGCCGCTCAGGATGGCGCCGCCGATCGAGGGGCTCGTGCCGATGGAGATGGCCACACTTCCCATTGACAAGGTCTGCTTTGTCGGCGACCCGGTGGCGTGCGTGATCGGCGCGGACCTCTACACCGTCGAGGATGCTTGCGCGCTGGTGCAGGTCGAGTACGAGCCGCTTGCCGCCGTGATCGATCCGTACACCTCCGACAGGCCGGGCCGGCCGCTGGTGGACGAGGCGGTTCCGCTCAATCGGCCGTATCATGGCGTGTTCGCGCACGGCGACGTCGAGTCGGCATTGGCGCGCGCGGACCGGATCGTCGAGGCGCGCTTCTCGCAGGGCCGCCAGACGCACGCGCCGATGGAGCCGCGCGGCTGCCTCGCGAGCTGGGAGCCGGGCGACGAGACGCTGACGTTCTGGCACAGCACCCAGATCCCCCACCCGATGCGGACCGCCCTCGCCGCGCGCCTGCGCATCCCCGAGAGCAGCGTGCGGGTCATCACGCCCGATGTGGGCGGCGGCTTCGGCCAGAAGATCCCGCTGTTCCGCGAGGAGCTAACCGTCGCGGCGGCGTCGCGGCTGCTCGGGCGGCCGGTGCGCTGGCACGAGACGCGCCGCGAGAACCTAACTTCGGCGCTGCACGCCCGCGAGGACATGGTGGACGTGCGCGCGGCGGTCGCGCACGACGGCACCATCCTCGGGCTCGACGTGAATATCCTGACCGACTTCGGCGCCTACTCGTACTTCCCGGCCAACTACATGGCGCGGGTGGTCGGCATGATGGTGCCCGGCGCGTACCGCTTCCGCGACTACCGCTACACGATCACGACGGTGCTGACGAACAAGTGTCCGGCCGGCCCGTATCGCGCCCCGATGCTCATCTGTAGCTGGGTCACCGAGGGCACGGTCGAGGCCGTCGCCCGCGCACTTGACCTCGATCCGGTCGCGGTGCGCCGCCGCAACATGATCGCCGACTCGGACCTCCCGTACAGGTCGGCCACCGAGCTGGAGTACCGATCGGTGTACCCGCGCGAGACATTGGAGCGGGCGCTCGCCAGAATGGACTACGAATACGCGCGCCGCGCGCAGGCCGCCGCGCGCGCGACCGGCCGCATCGTCGGCCTCGGGATCTGCACCTACGTCGAGCCGAACACCTACGGGTCGGAGTTCTACCGGACCGCCGGAATCGCCGGCTCCGGCCACGACGCCGCGATCGTGCGGATCGAGCCGAGCGGCGCCGTGTCCGCCCAGATCGGGATCGTCAGCCAGGGCCAGGCGCACGCGACGACCGTGGCGCAGGCATTGGCCGACGAGCTCCAGGTGCCCATCGAGCGCGTCCGCGTCATGGCCGGCGACACCGCCGCCGCACCGTACGGCATGGGCACGCGCGGGAGTCGCGGCGGGGTGGTGAGCGCGGGCGCGGCGCTCGGGGCGGCGCGCGTCCTGAAGGAGAAGCTGGTCCGCATCGCGGCGCACCTGCTCGAAGCGCCCACCGACGACGTGGAGATGCAAGACGGCCACTTCCACGTCCTCGGTGCGCCGGAGACCGGCTACACGCTGGCGCAGCTCGCCCAGAAGGCGTACCTCGCGCCGATCGAGCTGCCGCCGGGCATGGAGCCGGGCCTCGAAGCGACCCACTCGTACGATCCGCCGCCGCTGACCTTTTCGAGCGGCACCCATGTCTGCCAGGTCGAGATCGACCCCGAGACCGGACGCGTGACCATCGGCCGCTATGTGATCGTCGAGGACTGCGGCCTCCTGCTCAACCCGAGCGTGGTCGAAGGGCAGCTCCTCGGGGCGGCGGTGCAGGGGATCGGCGGCGCCCTGTACGAGCACATCGTCTATGACGAGGACGGCCAGAACCTGTGCGCGACGTTCCAGGACTACGCGCTGCCGACCGCCGCACACCTCCCCCACTTCGAGATCGAGCACGTCGTCCGCCAGGATCCGGGCACGCCGCTCGGCATGAAAGGGATGGCTGAGGGCGGGGTGATGGGCGCGTCGGGGGCCGTCGCGAACGCCATCGCCGACGCGCTCGCGCCCTTCGGCATCGTCGCCGATCGGCAGCCGTTCACCGCGCACCGGATCGCCGAAGCACTGCTGGAGGTTCGGGGCGAGCGTCCAGTCCCCGCCCGACGTGGCCGATCGTGACCGGCACCCGCAAGCCCCAGCGGCAGCGACCGGTCCTCAGCATACTCGCCGCCGGGACAAGCTCGCCGCGATATCGTCGCCAATCGGCCCCTGAGCGATGATCCAGCGAGAGCGCGGTTCTCGCCCCGAGCGAAATGCAAAGGAGCAGGCTCCATGGCACACACCGTTCTGTACCTGAGCTCCGCGCCCCAGGCGCACCGCGAGGTCACGTTGAGTGTCGAGCCGCCGGAATTCGAGCATGTCTTCGTGGAGCAGGGCGACACGCCGGAGCAGCTCCGGACCAAGCTCGCCGAGGCCGAGTTCATCATCGGTGGCCGCATCACGGCCGAGCAGATCGCCGCCGCGCCTAAACTCCGGATGATCCAAATGCCCGGCGTCGGCTACGAGAACATCGACGTGGGAGCGGCAGATGCGCGCGGCATCCCGGTTGCGATCACGCCGGAGGGGACGATCGTCGGCGTCTCGGAGCACGTCGTGCTGCTCATGCTGGCGATCTACAAGCACCTGACCGAGGCCCACAATGCGCTGAAGGAGGGCCGCTGGATCCACGACGACCTCCGCCACGTGGCCCTTATGCTCGAGCGGAAGCGGGTCGGCATCCTCGGCATGGGCCGGATCGGGTGCGAGGTGGCGAAGCGGCTGCGCGGCTTCGACGTCGAGCTGGTCTACCACGACATCCACCGCCAGACCGCCGAGAACGAGCAAGTCATGGGCATCCGCTACCTCTCGCTCGACGAGCTGCTCTCCACGGCGGACCTGATCACGCTGCACGTCTTCCTCGCTGAGGGCTCCAAGCACCTGATCGGAGGGCGCGAGCTGGGGCTAATGAAGCGGACCGCCGTGCTCATCAACACCTCGCGCGGCGGCGTCGTGGACGAGCAGGCGCTGTTCGTGGCGCTGAAGGAGCGTCGCATCCTGGCGGCCGGACTGGACGTCTTCGAGGTCGAGCCGACCCCGGCCGACAACCCTATCTTGACACTGGACAACGTGCTGGTCACACCGCACATGGCCACGGCGAACCGCGACGCGATGATCCAGAAGTCCGAGGCTTGCTACGCCAACTTCCGGCGCGTGCTCGATGGCCGGCCACCGATCAACGTGGTCAAACCGTACACGGTCGTCGAGGCCGCCGCCGTGCCGGCCAGCTAGGAAGAGTACCCCGCGCAGCCGGACTCAACGATAGCGAGTTCGGGTCGGGCCGGCCGTGCTACAGTCCCCGCCGCTCGGCAATCATCGCACGCGATAGGAGCACTCACAGGATGAGCGAGCAGCAGGCCGACGCGCCCCGACCGGGGGTCATCTCGACGATCCGCTACGGCAAGGCCGGCGTCTCGACGTACCGTACCTACGCCCGACCGCTCGCGGGCATCGCGCCGGTCCCGGAGTCTCAGTTCGTCGGCCGCGAGAACGTCCTACTCGCGGCCGAGATCGAAGTCCAGGTGCTCGACGATAACTTCCGCCCGGCCTATACCGAGGGCGACAACTCGAACGTCGTCGCGACCGACACGATGAAGAACTTCATCCACCGCGTCAGCCTCGACTACGACGGCGCCACGCTCGAAGGATGGCTGCTGTACCTCGGTCGCCGCTTCTTCGAGACATGGGACCAGCTCGGGGCGTTGCGCCTGAGCGGGCGCGAGCTGCCGTTCGTCGCGGCTCAGGTGCCGTCCGGCGACGGCTTCGGCGGCTCCGGCGACAGCTTCGCGGACAGCCGCGTCCTCTTCGCTGAGGGGCGCGCCGACCATGCCGTCGCGATGCTCGACGTGGTGCGCGATGGCTCGGGCGCGCAGCCGGTGGCGCTCACCTCCGGCCGTGACGGCTTCCACCTCATCAAGGTCACCGGCAGCGCGTTCAAGAGCTTCGTGCGCGACGCCTACACGACCCTGCCCGAGGTCACCGATCGCCCGCTCTTCATCTACCTCGACCTCGCCTGGACGTACGCCGATCTGCACGACGCGCTCGCTGACGACCACGCCCGCTACGTGCCGGCCGAGCAGGTCCGCGACGTGGTGCAGACGGTCTTCCACGAGTTCGTGAGCATGTCGATCCAGCACTTGCTGCACGAGATGGGGCAGCGGCTGCTCGCGCGCTTCCCCCAGATCGCGGAGCTGACGTTCGAGGGTCAGAACCGCCTCTGGGACACCGCCGTCATCTCCGAGACGGACCCAAAGGTCAAGGTTTACACCGACCCCCGCCCACCGTTCGGCAGCATCCACCTGACGCTGACGCGCGGGGAGTAGCGCCCACTACCCCCCGCGCGGCGCTAGCTGTACACGACCACGCTGCGGCGGACCTCCCCGCGCTCGAGCTCCTCATAGGCCCGGTTCAAGTCCTCCAGCTCGATCTGCTGGGAGATCAGCTCGCGGATCTTGTACTTCCCGTCCATGAACATGTCCACGATCATCGGGAGGTCGATGCGCTGGCGGGAGCTGCCGAACGACGTGCCGGTGACGATGCGCTCCTGGAGCAGCATCGGCGTCTCGATGCTGATGCGGGTGCCTGTCGGTGCGACGCCGATCATGACCGCCGTGCCGCCGCGATGGACTGCTTCCACCGCCTGCTCCATCGTCTTCTGCATGCCGACCGCCTCGATGGCGTAGTCGGCGCCTCCGCGCCCGCAGATCTCGTGGATCCGCGCGACCGGGTCTTCCTTGCTCGCGTTCACCAGGTGCGTGGAGCCGAACTCCTTCGACCACTCCAGCTTCTGGTCGAAGACATCGACCGCGATGATCTTGGACGCGCCCATGATCTGGGCCATCTGGATCGCGTTGAGCCCGATGCCGCCGCAGCCGAAGACGGCGACGCTCGAACCCGGCGTCACCTTGGCGCGATTCATCACCGAGCCCGCACCGGTCATCACGCCGCAGCTGACGAGGCAGATCACGTCGAGTGGCGCGTCCTTGCGGATCGGGATCAGGCTCACCTCGGGCACCACCGCGCGGTCCGCGTACGTCGAGACTTGTAGATACTGGTAGACCTCCTGGTTGCCCTTTTTGAAGCGGCTGGTGCCGTCGTGCATCAGGTGGCGCGGCTGGTCGCGCAGGTCGCACAAATTCGGCCGGCCGATGATGCAGTACGGGCATTTCCCGCACGACGGGATGTAAGACGTGAGGACGTGGTCCCCGACCTTCACCGTCGTCACGTCCGGCGCGACGGCCTCGACGATGCCCGCGCCCTCGTGGCCGAAGACGACCGGGGTAGGGTGGGGCACCTTGCCCTGGATGTGGTGCAGGTCGCTGTGGCAGACCCCGCTCGCCACGTAGCGCACCAGAACCTCGCCCTTCCGGGGCTCCAGCACTTCGAGGTGCTCGATCTCGAGGCCCTGACCGGCCTCGTAATGGACCGCCGCCTTTGCCAGCATCGACGCGACTCCTTCGTTGGTGTCGGCGGGCATTATGGCCGGATCGCGGCCGGAATGCTCGAAGCCGCTCCCCGTCTCAGGAACCGGAGCGTAGCCGGAGCTGGAAGGGGTCAGCCGTCCGAGGCGCGCCGGCGCCGCGACAGCCAGGCCGTCAGCACGATGTAGTAGGCCGGGTACACCAGCGTCGCCCAGAGCAGCCAGCGCGGAAAGTCAGGCAGCATCACGATGCACGCGATCATGGCGGCGCCCGTGATTGCCCCAAGCGCGAGCGTCAGTGTCCGAAGCTGCGGCGTCTTGGTCGGGTATGGGTAGCGAATCGGGACGAACACCATGACCGAGAAGAACAGGATCACCGCCGTGTTGAACGGAACCGGCGTGTCGAACATGAACAGGTAGAAGCCGAGCAGGCTCCAATACGAGGGGAAGCCGAGGAAGTAGTCGTCGTCGGTCTTGGCGGCCGTTTGGGCGAACCCGTAGCAGCTTGCGAGCAGCGGCGCCGGCGCGGTCCAGGCGGGGAGCAGCCCGGCCTGGACGAGCAGGATGGTCGGCACGACGACCCAGGTGCCGTAATCGACGATGTCGTCGAGGCGCCGCCCGTCGAAGGTCGGCAGCACGTCCCAGACGCGGACGGCGCGCGCCATGATCCCGTCCGTCGAGTCGAGAATGATAGTCGCGAAGAGCAAGAGCCAGGCGAGGCGGTAGTCGCCGGCGAAGATCGCGAACGTCGCCCAGACGCCGAGCGGGGCGCTGAGCGCGGTGTAAAGATGGACGCCCCAGGCCAGGATCGTCCGCAGCTGCACGATGCCCACCCACCGACGCGGTAGTGCGGGCAGTCTAGCACGCCGCGCGGAGTGGGTCAGGTCGAGGGCGACGCCGTCCAGCGCGCGAGTTTCGCCGCCAGCTCGACCTCGCGGATCGGCTTCGCTAGGTAGTCGTTCATCCCGGCCGCGAGGCAGCGTTCGCGGTCGCCGGCCATGGCGGAGGCCGTGAGCGCGATGATCGGGACGGTTGACTCGGACCCGGGCAGCAACCTGATGCCGCGCGCGGCATCATAGCCATCCAGTTCCGGCATTTGGCAGTCCATCAGGACCGCCGCGTACGCGCGCCGCGCCACCGCCTCGATCGCGTCACGGCCGTTCGCGACCGAATCGACCCTGTAGCCGAGCCGGGCGAGCAAACGTTCGGCCACGGCCTGGTTGACGCGGTTGTCCTCGGCGAGCAGCACCAGCGGCCCGTCGTCGCCGGGCGCTCTGTCCGCGGCAAACGGCAGTGGCGGCGTGGCAAGCCGCTCAGGCGGATAGTTGGTGCCCGCGAGCACCGTGAGCAGGCACTCGCGGAGCACAGTCTGGCGGATCGGTCGCACGAGACGGCCCGATGCGGCCGATCCGACGTCCGACGCGGGCGGGCAATCGAGCGAGCCGACCACGATGAGCCGGGCGCCGGCGGTGGTCGGATCGGACGTGAGGGCGTGGGTGAGCGCGCTTCCGTCGCTCCGGCCGAGCCGCTCGTCGGCGATGACGACCTCAACGGGGCTCGCGTGGGCGGCACGCCGCAGCCGGGCGAGGCCGCTCGCCACGTCCGGCGCGACGTCCGTCTGCATGCCCCACGTGACGAGCTGGGCGCGGAGCATGTCGCGGCTGGACGGCTCGAGCCCGAGCACGAGGCAGCGGGCGCCGTGCAACGCCGACGCCGCCTTCGATCCCGTCGAGGAGCGTGTCGAGGCACCGAGCGGCACGGTGAACCAGAAGGTGCTGCCCGCGCCGAGCGTGCTCTCGACGCCGATCTCGCCGTCCATCAACGTCACGAGCTGGCGCGCGATCGCCAGACCGAGCCCGGTGCCGCCGTAGCGTCGGGTCGTGGAGGAGTCGGCCTGCGAGAATGGCGTGAACAGCCGCCCGACTACCTCGGGCGCGATGCCGATGCCCGGATCGGTGACTTCGAAGCGGACGGCGTCTTCGCCCGCCGGAGTCACGATCGCATCGGCGCGGATCACGACGGTGCCCGCGTCGCTGAACTTGACCGCGTTCGCGACCAGGTTGAGCAGCACCTGGCGGAGGCGGCCGGCGTCCCCGAGGACGGTGCTGCCGGGATCGAGGGCGACGAGAGTGGCAAGCTCGATTTGCTTGGCGGCGGCCTGGGCACTCACGAGCGCCACCGCCTCGTCGATGACACGATCCACGGAGCACGGGCCAAGATCCAGACCCAGTTTGCCGGCGTCGAGCTGCGAGTAGTCGAGGATGTCGTCGATGATCTCCACCAGCGCGTCGCCGCTGGTGCGGATGGTCTCGGCCATCTCCCGCTGGTCGGGCTGGAGCGGAGTGCCCAGCAGGAGGCCGGTCATCCCGATCACAGCGTTCATCGGCGTGCGAATCTCGTGGCTCACGGTGGCGAGGAACTCCGACTTCGCCCGCGCCGCCACCTCCGCCTCCACTGCCAGGTGACGGGCGCGTTCGGCCGCGTCCTCGGACTCCGCCCGGGCAATCTTCTCGGCGGTCAGCAAGCGGGCGCGCTCGAGCTCCGCCAACTTGCGGGCGGTAATGTCGGTACACACGACCGCGATGTCCGTCGGCGGTCCGCCGTCGTCCGAACTGGCCAGGGTGCGCGCGCTCAGCCAGCGCGCGTGGCCATCGACCGGCAGGATGCGGAACTCGCGGTCGAGGCCCACGCCTGCGCGACAGCGTCCGAGCGCGACGGCGAGGCCCGGCGCGTCCTCGACCGCGACCCGCGCCAGCAAATCGTCGAGCGTGTGGAGCGGCTCGTCTGCTCGGAGGCCCATCAGATCGCGGAGGCTCGCGTCAGTCTCGAGGATGCGCGCGGCCCGGGCATCGAGTCGGAACGTGCCCGTGCGTGACACGGAGAGTGCCTCGCGCAGGCGCTGCTCGACGGCGACCCGCACGGCAACATCGGCTTCGAGCGCACCAGCCCGCTGCTGGAGCTGCACGATCAACCGCGCCTGCCGGTCCGGGTCGGTGAGCGACGTGGCCCGCTCCGTCGGCACGACCACCGAATGCTCCGCGCATACGCGGTCCAAGGTGGGCGCAGGCTCGGCGTGACCCGGCGCCTCGTGCGGCGTCGCCGATGCGGCAGGCTGCTCGGACGCCGCGCTGTCATTGGCACGACGTGACTTGACCCGCGAACCGAGCACAGCATCCCACACCCGCCCGAGCCGGACAAGCAGCCCGCCGCCGGATTGAGCCCGTACGCCCGCCCCAACCCCGAGCGCCGTCGCGGCCTGCCGCAAGTGGTCGGAGCCGGAGTTTGTGGACGAGGCGTGTGGAGTGTTGCGAGAGAGCACGTGGGCGTCGGTCCTTCGGAAGGAGGTCGCGCGGCGGATCGCCGCGGCCACGGAGGCACGCGAATGCGTGGCGCGTACGGTCGTCGGCCGGCGCCTGGTCGTCGGTCGGGCATGAGTAGGAACGCCGCCGGCCTGAATTTAGGGACGACTGCGCGACAGCAACCCGAAATGTCGTCACAATGGCGCGCCGGCGGCGAACCAGGCACCCGGCTCAGGAATGCGGTCGGACCAGCGGCCGCGCAGACTCGCCTGCCGCCCGAGCGGGGCTCAAGATGGGGAGTGACACGTGGACCCGGCGCGACGGGTCGGCGTCCTGCCAGAGCAGCGGAAGCTGGTGGCCGGCGCTCCGGGCCACCAGCTCGTCGAGGCCGTCGTCGGACGAGCGGACGGTATCGGACGTGCCATCCCGCATCGAGTCGGTGGCGAAGCCGTAGCGAGCGCGGATGCGATCCACGCGCGCCGAGAGCTTCTGCTGGTACTCCTTCGGGGCGTCCGTGCCGGGGTAGGCTCGCTCGTAGCGGGGCAGCAGGTCCGGGAAGGTCTCACCGACGAAGTCAAGGTAGTGCTCCTTGACGACCGGCCGCAGCCGCAGCGCACCGCTCCCGAAGAACGCCGCCTTGTGGTCGGCCGCCGCCGCCGCGATCGCCTCGATGCTCGCGACCGAGTCGGTCACGCCCGGCAACACCGGAGCGAGCAGCACGCCGGCCCGGACGCCCGCCTCGACCAGCTCGCGCAAGACGTGCAACCGCTTGAACGGATTGGCCGTACCCGGCTCCAACGTCCGCCAGAGCGTCAGATCGACGGTGGTGATGGTGAAGAACACGCGGACGCGGGCCAGGCGAGATAGCTCGACCAGCAAGTCAATATCGCGGTAGACGAGCGGCGACTTGGTGACCATGCCGAGCGGCACGCGGAAGTCGCGGAGCGCTTCGAGGGCGCGGCGGGTGATCCGAAAGCGCCCCTCGGCCGGCTGGTACGCGTCGGTGGCGGTCCCCAGCGCGACCTGCTCGCCGCGCCCAGTGCGCCGCGCCAGCTCGCGCCGCAGCACGTCCGGGAAGTTGGTCTTAACCAGAATGCGGGTTTCGAAGTCGCGGCCGGCGTCGCCGTGGTCGGCCCGGACATAGTAGGCGCGGGCGTAGCAGTAGACGCACGCGTGGACGCAGCCAACATACGGGTTGAGCGACCATTTGAAGGGCATGCCGTGGACGCGGTTGAGGGCGGACTTGCAGCGGGTTTCGACGTACTGGATGGAGGCCATGTAGCAGTCTAGAACATCTGTTCTACCCGGTCAACCGCTCGTCGGGGCACCGGTACTGTCGATGCGTACTAGGGACGGTGGCCGATGCTCGACGTTGCGCAGCCGGCTCTGAAGCGCCCTGGCCATCATGTACAACAAAACCCTAGTACAGGTATATGTTCGCATGTGGGTTAGAATACAGTTCCAAACACAAGCTCGCAGCTGCCCACCAACGTGGAACGGGCGCTGCACGAAGGTGAGGCACGTGAAGATCCCCGTCATCTGCCCGATCAGCCAACTCGCACGCGATGCCCGAGCGCTTGTCGAGCGTGCCCGCCAGTCGCAGGAGCCGATCGTCATTACGCAGCGCGGGCGCGACGCGGCCGTGCTGGTCCCCATCGAGCTGTACCGCCAGCTTGAGCGCCGCCCGAGCCATCGCCTGATCAGCCCGTGCCTGGTTCACTCGAAGGACGCTGAACGGTTCGCGATGACCGTCACCGCCGTCGATGTAGCTGGGGAGCGCACCAGTGCCGACGTATGAGGGAGGCAGGTTCGCGCCGCCGGCGCCGGTTGCCCGTGTCGTCGTCCACGGCCCGACGGGCAAAGCGCGGGCGGACGTGCCGTTGCTGATCGACACCGGCGCCGACGTCAGTATCGTCCCGCGCGACGTGGTCGGGGCGGTCGAAGGCGACGTCCGAGCCGACCACGTGGCGATCCGCTTCTTCGACGGGAGCGAGGCGGTCTGCGACATCGCGGAGGTAAGCGTCGAGCTGTTGCGCTATCGCTTTGGGGGAGCGTTCGTGCTCGGCGATGAGGAGTACGGGGTGCTCGGCCGGAACATCCTGAACGCGCTCGTACTGACCCTCGACGGGCCTCACCGAACGTGGTCCGCCTGACGACAGCGCTACGGCGGCGCGGCGCGCACCGAGCGCCCGATCGGGAACGTCGGCGTCCCCGAAGCCGTCGCGGTCACGGGCGCGATGTGGCGGCGCGGCGTCCACATCGACGACGCCGCGCCCTTCCTCGATGCGCTCACCATCGCGCTCAGTCTGGTCGCCCAGTGGCTGATGCTGCGCCGCTTCGTCGAGCACTGGCTCGTCTGGATCGCGGTGGATCTGGTCTACGTGCCGCTCTACGTCTGGCGTGAACTGCCGCTCACGGGCGCGCTGTACGCGGTGTTCCTGCTGATGTGCCTGCGCGGGTTGGTGCAGTGGCGCGCGATCCATCGCCGCCAAGCCGGTCCGGAGCCGCGCACGCTCCACGGTCGGGACGACGCCACCACGGAGCCACCCACGAGCCATCGGCCAAAGGACGTGACCGCGGCATCGCGCATTCTCCGTCCGCACTCTGCCACCGACAAGGAGGCCGCGCGATGACACGTTGGGGGTACGGCCTGGTCATCGGCAAATTCAGCCCGCCGCACAAGGGGCACGGCGTCCTGATCCGCGCGGCACTCGCGCAGTCCGAGCGGGTCATGCTGATCGTCTGCGCCGATGCGAGCGACCCGATCCCGGCCGAGCTCCGCGCGACCTGGCTGCGCGAGCTGCTCCCGTCCATCGACGTGCGTATCTACGACACGACCGGCACCGATCCGGACGACTCCCGCTACTGGGCCGCCCAAACTATCGCGTGGCTCGGGCACGCCTCGGACGTGGTCTTCACGTCAGAGGGGTACGGCGACGCCTACGCGCGGTACCTCGGCGCCGCGCACGTCTGTGTCGATCGCGCCCGCACCGAGGTACCGATCTCCGCGTCGCGCATCCTGGCGAACCCGCTCGCGTATCTCGATTACCTCGAACCGTGCGTGCGGGCATACTTCGTTCTCCGCGTGGCGTTGGTCGGGGCCGAATCGACCGGCAAGACGACGCTCGCGCGCCGTCTCGCCGAGCACTATCAGACCGTCTGGGTGCCCGAGTACGGCCGCACCTACACGGACAGCATTCACGCGGCAAACAGCCCGGTGGACAAGCCGCACGACGCCGGTGGGCGGACGGCCGACGCGCACGCCCGAGGCGCGGTCGCCTGGTCAACCGCCGACTTCCTCCACATCGCCGACGCGCAGCAGCGAATCGAGGAAATGCTCGCCCGCCATGCGAACCGCGTGCTCATCTGCGACACGGATGCCTTCACCACGAGCCTCTGGCACGAGCGCTACGTTGGCGTGCCTTCGGCCGCCGTGCGCGCCCGCGCGGAGGGACGCCGCTACGCGCTCACCCTGCTTGCCGCGGACGACATTCCCTGGCACGACGACGGCACCCGCGACCGCGCCGACGAGCGCCCCTGGTTCCAGCGCCGCTTCGTAGAGGAGTTGCACGCGAGCGGTCGACCGTTCACCGAGGTGTCGGGCAGCCTCAATAGACGCCTCTCGGTCGCCACGCGGGCCATCGACGACCTACTCGCCAAGCGACGCGCGCTTCCGTCTCCCCCTCTCCCGCGTCAGTGAGAGGGGGCTGGGGGTGAGGGCCGCCCCCTATGCCCCCGCTCGGACCGCCCGGATGCGGCGCGGGTCGATTGCATCCTGGACGGCGTCCGCGAAGTAGTTGAGGCCGACCACGGTGAACGTGATCGCGAGGCCGGGGAACAGGGCGTACGTCCACGAGCGCGCGAGGTACGCCTGGGCGCTCGCGAGCATGTTGCCCCACGTCGGGGCCGGCAGCGGCGCGCCGAGACCGAGGAACGACAGCGATGCCTCGACCAGGATCGCCTCCGGGGCAGCAATCGCCATCTGCACGATCAGCGGCGCGATGCAGTTCGGCAAAATGTGGCGCAGCATGATGCGCGCGTCCGAGCAGCCGAGCGCGCGGGCCGCATCGACATAATCCGACGAGCGCGCCGAGACGGTGATGGCGCGCACCAGCCGCGACGCGACCGGCATGTTGATGATCGCGATGGCCAGGATGCCGCTGAATTGGCCCGGCCCAAGAATCGTGACGATGCCGATCGCCAGGAAGATCGCCGGGAACGCCAGCAGGGTGTCCCAGACGCGGCCTACGATCGTATCGAGCCAACCGCCCAGGTACCCCGACCCCAGCCCGGTGACGCTGCCGACCAGCGCCGCGATGGTGACGGCCAGCACGCCGGCCTGGATCGCCGGTCCGGTGCCGTGGACGACGCGGCTGAAGATGTCGCGGCCAACCTCATCGGCGCCGAACCAGTAGGTTTGGGACGGCCCCTTGAGCTGGTCGGTCACGTGAACCTCGTTCGGGTCGAACGGCGCGACGACCGGGCCGACGAGTGCCACGAGGAGCAGCACGCCCATGAAGCCGAGCCCGACCGTCCCCTTGCGCGAGCGCAGCAGGCGCCGCACCGTCGTGACGAGCGGACCCTGCGCACGTGGCTCGGCACGTTGCGGGAGCGTCGTGGCTGTCGGAAGTGAAGCCGGCACCGTCGTGCCCGACGACGCCGCGGTGGCGGCAGGTGCTGGTTCGGCCGCCGTCACCGGGCGCGCTCCAACTTCACCCGCGGGTCGAGCCAGCCGTACGACAGATCGACGATGATGTTGGTGATCAGGAAGACCAGCACCACGAGCAGCAGGGTGGCTTGGACCACCGGGTAGTCGCGGTTCAGTATCGAGGTGATCACCAGCCGGCCGATGCCGGGGTACGCGAACACCGCCTCGGTCACGACCGCGCCGCCGAGCAGCCGCCCGAACTGGATGCCCAGGATGGTCACGACCGGGATCATCGCGTTGCGCAGCGCGTGGCGGTTGAGCACGATCCGCTCGGCCAGCCCCTTAGCGCGCGCCGTCCTGACGTAGTCGGCCGACAGCACGTCGATCATCGCCGAGCGCACGTAGCGCGAGAACACCGACAGGTTCGAGATGGCGATGGTCGCGACCGGCATGATCAGATACTGCAAGTTCTGGTAGAAGGGCCGATTCGGGTCGCCGACGCCGGACGCCGGCAGCCACTTGAGCTGCACGCTGAACAGCACGATCATCAGCAGCCCGAGCCAGAACGCCGGCATCGCCAGCCCGAGCGCGTTGAACGCGGTCACGGCCGCGTCGATGCGCCCATTCTGGTTGACGGCCGCGAGCACGCCGAGCGGGATGCCGATCGACGCGGCCACTGCCAGTGACAGCAGGGCTAGCCGCAACGTGTGCGGAAACGCGTCGGCCACCAGCATGCCGACCGGCCGATTGTTCGACTGCGACCGCCCGAAATTGAGGCTGGCGATGTCCCCGAGCCAGATCAGGTAGCGCACCGGAATCGGACGGTCCAACCCCAGTCGGGTGCGCTCGACCGCGACCTCCTCGGGCGTGGCCTGGGTGCCGAGCATCATCCGCGCCGGGTCGCCCGGTGCGAGCGTGATGATGGCGAAGATCATGACCGACGCCAGCAGCAGCGTCGGGAGCAGCAGCAGCAGCCGCCGCGCGAGGAAGCGTTGCATCGGTTTTCTTCTTAGAGCGCGCGGCAATAGGTAGACGGAACAAAGGGAGTAGCCAGCAGGCACGGACGCCGGCGACAGTAGAGGTGCTAGCCATTTCCCGTCGAGGAGGAGTCCGTGCCTATTCTACCA
>Ga0136611_10000913_pt1 | contig 20082 bp, 24 predicted proteins | sample AntDrymUQ2232306_2_FD_106645 | JGI IMG/M metagenome (GOLD analysis project Ga0136611, IMG submission 106645) | Polar desert sand microbial communities from Dry Valleys, Antarctica - metaG UQ223 (23.06) | ecosystem: Environmental > Terrestrial > Soil > Desert | place: Antarctica: Dry Valley...
ATTCACCCCTGGATACCCCACCAACCCGCCAAACGTCGCCATCAGCGCCGCCGGCCCTTCATCCGGCCGCACAAGCAGTACCACTCCCAACTCCTCCATCTCCGGCGCCTGATCCTGGTTCTGCCCAAGTAACACCGTCGCCGCCGCCGGCGACGTGACCCCAATCGCCGTGCACCCCTCGGTCACGCCTCGGACGCCGACCGTACCGGCAATTCCACCTCGCACCCCAGCCACCTCCGCTCGTACGTTCACTAGCAGCGCCGCCGCAAACGATACGCCCGCCCCATCCGCGATTCCCCGTATCTCCTCCACGAGGTGCGGCGCAAAGGCCTCGAACGCGGGCAAAAACGGGAGCGCCCGTTAGTACAGGTCCTCCGGCGTCAGGGCCATTCCGTCGCCCGATCCTGAACCCGCGCCTTCACCCTCTGGAAGCGCCCGTAGCTCAGCCTCCCCCACAAGCACTGCCATCAGCGCAGCCGCGTACCCCCGCACCTGGTCGCGACACGCCTCCCCAAACTGCCTTCCCCGCTCGCGTGGCCCCCCACGTATCTCCACGAACGGAAAGCGCCGCATCATTGCCCTTGTAGTCACGCCGTCAGTTGTACCCCGCCACACCCCTCACCCGATACCCTCCCGCGGATGTCCGAACTCAAGATCATCTGGCATGACGTTCAGGGGTGGGGTATAGAAGGCAAAGGCTGGACTGACACCGAGCACTACTTCGACCGTCTCCCCACCCGCGCCAATGGCGTCGTGCGCGATGTTGTCTGGAATCTCAGCCGCCACTCCGCCGGTCTCACCGCGCGCTTCGAGACCGACGCCACCCACATCACTGCCCGTTGGTCCTTCCGCACCAAGCCCAACCTCATGCTCCACATGCCCGCCGTCGCTTCCTGCGGCCTTGACTTGTATGCCAGCACCCCTGATGGCCAGCCGCGCTGGCTCGGCATTGGCCGCCCCGAAGGTATCTTCGCTACGTCAGGGACCGCGTCAGGTGCTGCGTCAAACACCGCCTCAGACGGTGAAGGAAGCCTACTCACGGCACAGGCCACGCTCGCCGAGGGCCTCGACCCCGGCCGCCGCACCCACACCATCTACCTCCCCCTCTTCGCCCAAATCGAGAGCCTCCACATCGGCGTCCCCGACGGCGCGTCATTCACAGGCGTTCCGCCTCGACCCGAGCCCCCAATCGCCTTCTATGGCACTTCCATCGTCCATGGTGCCTCCGCCTCCCGCTCGGGCATGACCCACGTCGCCCAGCTCGGCCGCCAGCTCAATGTCCCTGTTCTCAATCTCGGCTTCTCCGGGAACGGCCAGATGGAGCCGGAGGTCGCCACCATCCTCGCCGAGCTCAACCCCCGCCTCTACGTCGTTGACTGCCTCCCAAACATGCAAGCCTCTATGGTCGCCGAGCGCGCCGAGCCCCTCGTCCGCATCCTCCGGGGAGCCCATCCGGGCACCCCCATCGTCCTCGTCGAAGACCGAACCTACGCAAACGCCCCATTCAAATCCACCCACCGCGATCGCCAGGCCGCCAGCCGCCGGGCTTTGCGCATGGCCTACGACAACCTGCGCCGCTCGGGCATCCGCGCCCTCCACTACGTTGAAGGCGCCCAACTCCTAGGTGATGACGGTGAAGCCACCGTTGACAGCTCCCACCCCACCGACCTCGGCTTCACCCGTCAGGCCAAGATCCTCGAGCCCGTACTCCGCGCCCTTCTCTAGCCAGCCAACCGTTCCCTGGCGCTGCTCTCCACCGGAGCGTTTCCACCTCATCTGGCGAGAGAAGATTGCGCACCCATCTAAGGCTGAAACTGGCAGCGGTCGATTGTCTCGATGAGATGGACGGCGAGCTCACGCCGGATGCGCGCGTGTTCCGCGTCCGTGTCATAGCGGCGATAGGCATCTTCGTCGTCAAAGTCCGCGACAACGGCGTAGGCTGCGTTGCCCTCGCGCAGCCCCAGATCGCGATGGAAGGCCAGACTGCGCATTCCGTGAATGGAGAGTGCGGTGGTTGCCGCGATCCACTCTTCCACTTGCGCTTCGCTCACACCGGGTCTGAGCTTCACCAGCGCGACGTACCGAATCATCCGTGATTCCTCAACATTCCTTCCAGTCTAAGTGACTGCGGTCAGCTGAGGAGGACGGTCTTGCCGGTGCCGGAAGACTCCTCGCACGCCTCCATCACGGCCACGATGTGCCGTGCGTGGGCGAGCGGCACGGGCGGCTCGGCGCCGCGGTCGATGCTGTCGGTGAAGGCGTCCCACTCCAGACGCACCGCCTGATCGTCACCGATGGGCACTTCCTCGTACTTACCATCACGCGAGACGAAGACGCGCCGGCGACGATCGATTTTGAGCATGCCGTCGGTGCAGAGGAGCTCGGTAGCGTGCAGATCCACGCCGGAGTTGGCGTCATCCCGATAGGAGACGGTGCTCAGGCTGCATGGGATGCCGTTCTCCGTTTCCAGGAAAGCCATCACTGCGTCATCACACTGCACGTCTTCGTGATAGACGGTTCGAACGGAGGCGCGTGCGTTCTTCACGGGGCTGTCCAAGAGGTAGACCAGCCGGTCAATCATGTGCGAGCCGGCCATCTGAAGGAAACCGCCGCCGCGCGCGCGGTCGCGCATCCAGGGCTGGCGGGTCTCGCGCCGGAAGGGCTGGTACCAGATATCGGTGGCCATGACCGGCTTTCCAACCTGGCCGCTGTCCAGGATTTCTTTGGCCTTGCGCGTCGCGGCAATGAAGCGCTCGGTGTGGGCAATGAACAGCTTGCGTCCCGCTTCGCTGGCGGCCGCGATCATACGGTCGCACGCGCCGGTGTCCATGGCCATGGGCTTTTCCACCATGACGTGCTTGCCGGCACGCAACGCCTTGATGGCGGCATCCTCGTGCAGCACGTGCGGCAGGAGGACGTCTACGATCTGTACGTCGTCGCGCTGAAGCATCACGTCGAGGTCGGTCTCGCCTTCGCACCCGTGGTCGTCGGTGTACCGTGCGACGCGCTCTTCATCAATGTCGCACGCCACGACCAGCTTGGCGCCTTTAGCGCCCTTGAGCGCGGTTCCATGACCGCGTGAGACGCGCCCCAATCCTACGATTCCTACGCCGTACGTCAAACGCTGATTCTCCTCATCTTGTCTTATTCTGTGATGCGTGCCGGCGCCACCGACAGCGGTGGCGCCGGCTGCTCCGTCAAATCCGGGGTTGATCCATTACTCGCTGGATCTCCACCGTCATCTCCTTGATGTTGGCGGGCGTGGGCTCCGAGGTCTGGTCCATCCAACCGTCAATGTACTTGGTCAGGATCGGCTGCATTGCGCCGTCGCCCAGCAAGCGTAGATTTGCTGGATAGACATAGGTGTCCGGCTGCTCAAAGTTGTCGCAGTTGGCCTTCATGGCGCTCTTAGGGAAGCGCGCGTCATTCAGCAGTTCGTCGGCGCAGTAGACGTCCTTGCGGTACCCGGGAGTGAGTGAGCCAACCGGCTGGAGGGCGATGTTGACGCCACTCTGCTTGCTGGTCATCCACTTGAGCAGCTCCCAGGAGCCTTCCGGACTCTTGGTGTTGGCCCACATCTGCTGCGCGTCCACTGACAGGAAGCCACCGCGACGGCCACCGACGCCCTTGGGGACAATGTCAAAGGTCCACTCGAAGGCTCCCTTGGCGTTGTTCGCGACGGTGGCGCGCTGACCGGCGAGATGGCCAAAGAGGAAGGCGGTCTTGCCCTGGCCGAACTCAGGCGCTGCCCATGCTCTGGGCGCGAACAAGCCGGACTTGGTGTTGTCATAGAACCACTTGATCGCCTGCTGACAGGGGGCCGAATCGAGCGTGCATTTCTTGCCCGCGCCGGCGGGAGAGTCGAAGAACTCGCCACCGAAGCGGCGTACTTCGGCGGCGACGCGCTCGAACCCACTTAGCCCCCCGTACGCAATAGGGAAAAAGTCCGCGTTGCCGGGCTGCTGGAGCTTCTTGGCGTGGCCGATGAACTCGTCGGTGGTCCAGTTGGGCGTTGGCTCAGGGACGCCTGCCTTTTTGAGCATGTCCCGGTTCCAGAAGAGAAAGAGCCAGGACACCTGGCCGCGGAGGGGAAGTCCGTATAGCTTGCCGTCCACAATCTTCATCACGTCCTGAGCGCGCTGCGTCCAGTCTGTGATCTTGAAGTTCTTGTCTTTGCTGGCGAAAGCATCCAGCTGCTTGGCGACACCCTTGATGGCGTACGACTGGTGCCGCAGGTTGGACGTGTGCGCGTAGTACAGATCGGCGGCAGTGCCCGCCGCGAACGCGGTGTCCTGGGCGACGTAGTTGTCGCCGCTGTTCTGAACGTGGGTAGCCTGATATTTCCCGGCGAACTTCTCGTTGAAGGATTTGACGTTCTTGTTATAGCCCTCGCCGTCGGAGGTACCCTGGCCGTGGACGGTCAACTGGACGAGCGGGCCGGACGGCGCGGCGCTCTCTCCGCCCGTGGAAGCGGCCGGCCCTCCACATGCCGCCATTGCCGGTGTAAGAAAACTCGCTGCAAGCAGCGCCCCCGCCGCCCGAACTGTGCTCCGTCTGGTTGCGAAACCTGTGTCCATTATGATCCTCCTCGATTGGGCCTCTCAACCCTTATGCGCGCATATCCCCCACTGACTACAAAGTGCCGCTCTCGCTGCCTCTGTTGCCTCCGCGCCTACGATACACGCGAACGCCAAAGTGCGCCAGCGCAGACGGCGTCTGTGTGACTGGTTCAAGTTTGGCGGCAGTGCTGTGCGCTACTGGCTGAAAGGGAGCGGAGCATCCTTGAGCGCTTGAGTGTCCTTCAGCCGAGTCGTTTACGGCCCGGCCCGCGTCACGTAAGAAGGAGACTGGCGCTGCCAAGCGGATCATTCTGGATCAGCACCTCATCGCCCAGCTCTATCCAGTGCGTCTGCACCAGGCTGCCAAGCAGCACAAACTCTCCCGCGCGGAGATGCTTTCCGCGCCGCACCAGCGTGTTGGCCAACCATGCCAGCGCGTCCAGCGGCTCGCCCATGACATCGGTCCCCAGGCCCGCACCTACCTCTTTCCCGTTGATGAGCATCCTGGCGGACACGTCGCGCAGGCGTCTTGGATCGAAGCCTTCGTGTAACTCGCCCAACACGCAGCCAGCGCCGAAGAAGTCGTCGGCGATCAATGACGGAGCACCCAGCGCAGCGTAGTCTACGTAGCGATCCTCTACGACCTCGATCGCAGCGACGCACGCATCCACCGCGCGCGCCACTTCCTCGCGAGTGAACGGATCGCGACCGCGTAGCCCTTGTCTGGATGAGTCAGGTGAGTTTGGTGTGCGTTCGGACGCCAGATCGCGGGCGAGCCGCACCGCTATCTCGCACTCGACGCCCACCCGAACAAACTGCGCGCGAGGCAGCCTAGCCTGCCCATGATGCACGGTGGGCCGGAAGATACCTCCGGCACATGGATTATCAATCTGTAGATAGGCTTGCATGACCCGCGTTGTGCAGCCGATCTTGTACCCCACCAGGTCACCCCAACCCGAGCGCGTCAGCCCCGCGTGTAAGGCATCCTGCACGCGGTATGCATCGTCTTCTGAGTTGGGGGTGCATTCGGGCGGGAACCCCCTGAACCGGGTACGGTCAAGCCTTATTACGCGGAGGAGACCGGCGGCGTGCTCCACCTGATCCTGAGTCATGACCGGCCTACTCATCCGCGCCTCCTTGTAGCACAGATCCCGGAGCGATGGGTGGGACCCGTCCCGCCTTATGCGCGCCTGGCGTTGTGAGTTGGCGGTGGAAGCGCAAACTCGTGGCGTGCGCCGGGCAACCGGTGCATTTTCCGCGCTGCTCGACGTGTGGCTGTGGGCAATTGCCGCCGGCAGCGCAATTGTGATTGTGCTCGCGTGCGCGGTGGGCGCAGGGATGCTCCCTCGCTCTGCCATCCCGGCAACGCTGCCAGCGGCGGTACCACCGATCCTAGCGTCGATACCCACGGCAACCGATGCAACGCAGGCGGCGCAGTGGCTGGCAACTGAGGGCCAGCGGGCATGGGAAGTCTTGCGCGTGTCTCTGATCGGACGGCGTGGATGCCGGACGGTGCTTGGCTTCGGCAAGCTGGAGACGGTGGTTGGCCGCGCCGTTGCCGGCGACTGCCTGGAGAATGAGCGCACCGATCCGGTATGGGGTGTGGCCATCCAGGAAACGACACGCGGCTTGTTTGTCTACCGACGCGCAGACGGCACTCTGGCATTCACCGACGGCTACCACACCTGGCTGATCGGTCCGGCGGGGCTTCAGCGACGCTTGAACAACCAGCGGCTTTGCTGGGAGCCAGATGCTCCTCCGCGCACGTGCCTGCGGAACTGAGCGTCTTCTGACGGGATCTAAGGGCGTTCGCAATCGACGAAGAGGATGCAGCGCGCCTCGGTCCTTGGAGCCGTCAAGGAGGAGGTCGGGGATGGTGTGGTGCCGCGTTGCACTACTGACAGTCCCGAGTGGATAGGGCGCGTCCAAGCGGGAATGGGTGGGTGGTTGTGAAGGTGCGGATGCGATAGGTGTGTAGTCGTTTGCAGTCTTTTGTAGTCATTTGCCTGGATAGGCTGCGTTTGGCGCACCTCGATGCTAAGAGAGCGCTCTCCCGCGCGTAGCGCGGTGTAACTCAATGATTTGTCACATATATAGAAGGTGCGTGAGGGAAATCAGATGAGTCGCCCTCATGGTGCTAGGAACGGCAGAACCGCGGAAGTGTGCGTTGCGATCTGGCTGCAACGGGTGAGACGCAAAAGCTGCGCTGTGGCTAGAGACGATCGAACCACATAAGGACGCCCATAACAACGAAGGCGCCAGCGGCGACGCGACGCAGGAGATCGGCAGGAATGACGCGGGTGATGAGCTCGCCGCCGGCAGCGCCGATGGCAGTGACGAGGACAAGGGCGATGGCCGCGCCGATAAAGACTGAGAGGGGATCCCGGTGCTTTGCGGCGAGGGTGATGACGGCAAGCTGCGTCTTATCGCCGAGCTCAGCGACGAAGAGGGTGGCCAGCGTTGTAAGGATGATGCTCCATGCCATGACGAAGTATCGCTATTCTGGAAGCGAGGAAACCGCCCCCTAACGCCCTGCAGCCGCCCAGAGGGCAACCCAGCTACGCGGGTGTTCGGTTGTCTCTGCGAAACGGGGCTATTTAGATGTGAAGGTGCGGCGCGCAGGTAGTTTGTTCTGCAAAACGGGGGGTGTGACAGAGGGCAGTGAAGAGCTAGGGGGTTTGTTCTGCAAAACGGGAGTGAGCGACTGGGTCAGGGGCGCTCACGGGGGATGGGGACTCAAGTGACATGGGGAACCTCCTGGAGTGCAGTATAGAACATCTCTTCTATCTGTCAACTGGTCCGATGGGGCGGTGAGGTGTTCGCCCTGTGGCGTTTGAACCTGGGTCAAGTCAGCGCTGCTGCCTATTGCCCCCTACGCTGTCCTGCCACATACTCGCTACACATGGTTACACGGATGCCGGATGCATCCGTATGGAGGGAGGACCACACACCGGTACTTGTGGTCTTCACCGGTCTTCCAGGTACCGGAAAGTCGACGCTCGCCGCACGGGCAGCGGGCTTGCTGCGCTGTCCGGTCTTCGCCAAGGATGTGTTGGAGGCCGCGTTGTGGCGGGCGGAGATTGGTCCGGCGCAGGGCGTGAAGACGGGTTGGGCGGGCTACGAGCTGCTAGCCGCGCTGGCCGAGTCCCAGCTTATGCTTGGACAACCGGCGGTGCTGGACAGCGTGGCGACGTTCGAGCGTATACGCACGCGCTGGCGCGATCTGGCGGCTGCACACGGTGCAATGTTCGTTTCGGTGAACACGATCTGTTCGGACCAAACACTGCATCGCGCCCGCATTGAGAGCAGGAAGCGAGGCATCCCTGGCTGGCCTGAGCTGACGTGGGAACACATCGATGAGGTGCGGTCTCGGTACGAGCCTCCGGTAGCCGATTTGACGCTGGATGCGACGGATACGCTGGCTGCCAACGTTACTGCGATGGAGAGGCTGCTCATGGGAGGTCGGATGACAGTGCCCCGGTAGCTTAGATCGGTCATCCACTTGGTGGTTTGGACGATGGGATCAGCAATGGGCTCGCTGGCGACCGGCGAGAGACGGGGCTGGATGTTGACTGGGAGAATGGGGTGATGTTCAGTAAGTCAGCGCAGTTCTACGATGCGGTCTATGGGTTCAAGGACTACGAGGCGGAGGCGGAGAAGCTGCGAGAGTTGATTGAGGCGCGCGTAGGAAGGGGGTCGGGTGGTGTGCTCACGGGTAGATCGACACTGCTGGACGTGGCGTGCGGCACGGGGAAGCATCTGGAACTGCTGGGCCAGTACTTTGTTGCGGAGGGGCTAGACCTGGACGAGGAGCTGCTACAGGTGGCGCGTGAGCGGGTGCCGGGGACGGTGCTGCATCAGGGGGATATGACGAACTTTGACCTTGGGCGGCGGTTCGGTGCGGTGGTGTGCCTGTTCAGCAGCATCGGGTACGTGCGGACTGAGGAGAGGCTTAGGCAGGCGGTGGCGTGCATGGCGCGGCATGTGGCGCAGGGTGGCGTGCTGGTGGTTGAGCCATGGTTTGCGCCGGAAACGTGGCAGCTGGGACGGCCACACGCGCTGCTGGTGAACGAACCGGCGCTCAAACTCTGCCGCATGAACGTAAGCGCGGTGGACCCACGGGAGCCAGCGGTGTCCGTGTTGGATTTCCAGTACCTGGTGGCGACGCCGGAGGGAGTGGAGCACTTCACCGAGCGTCACGCGTTGGGGCTGTTCACGCGAGAGCAGTACCAGGCGGCGTTCGAGGCGGCCGGGATGACGGTGGAACACGACGCTGAGGGACTGATGGGGCGCGGACTCTATGTCGCCACCGCGAACACGTAGCGAGCATGAACGCGTCCGGGCGGACCGGCCGCTCGTAGACGAAGTCGAAGGGAGCGGCGGGCTGGAAGTCTAAGCGCGGGTAGTAAGTGGGTTGTCCGAGCACGAAGACGATAGGCGTGCCGGCACGCGCGTCGTGCGGCCCGGCGAAGTTCAACTCATTGTGCCCATGTACAGTGACCAGGAGCATCAATGACAGGGACGGCGATGTCGAAGGCGGCCTTAAAGGCCGGCGTTTTGGAGATTTTGCGCCAAATAGAAGCCAGCGGTGAAGCGGTGATCGTCACCGACCGCGGGCGGCCCGTAGTGCGGGTAGAGGCGTATTACGGGGGAGAGGATGCATTGATCTCGTCGCTGCGCGGCAGCGTGCTTGAGTATCGTGATCCACTCGCGCCGGTGGACCAGGAGGCGTGGGAGGCGCTGCGGTGAGCACGCTCGCTCCCACACCCGGAGCGGGACGCGGTGGCGGTACGATCGGTCGCGCTGGCGGGTCTCCATCCTGATCCGGCTGAGCGTTTGATAGCGGCCAGCGCCGAGCAGCTCGGCGCAACGCTGGTCACCAAGGACGAACGCCTGAGCGCGTGGGGTGGGGTGGCTACTCTGTGGGGAGAGGAGAGATCGCGTGACGGTGCTGCTGGTCGCGGCCGTAGATAGCGTTACGTTTGCCGTGTATGTGACGCCTCGCGCGGGTCGATCAGAGATTGCGGGCGAGCGTGGGGATGCGCTGTGGGTGCGGCTGGCGGCGCCGCCGGTGGACGGGAAAGCGAACGGTGCGCTGGTGGCGCTGCTCGCGGCCCGGCTAGGAGTTCCCAAGGCGGACGTGGTGATTGTGGCGGGCGCGACCGGCCGGAGAAAGGGGGTCCGGGTGCGCGGCCTGGAGGCGCAGGCAGTGAGGAAACGCCTGGCGCTGACCTGATCCGCGCGGCGGGAGCTTGCCCTGGCAGGGCGACGCCGCTGACCAGACCCTGTCAAGCGGCTACGTGGGGCGTACTTCGACGAAGCCGGCCGCCGCAAAGTCGTCATCGAATGCGAAGGCTTCGGTGAGTCGAAAGCGCCGCATTGTGACGAAGCTAGTCGCGTCCACGAAGGAGTAGGGACGCTCGTCATGGCGGCGCAGCCAGTCCCATGCTTCGGCTTCGGCGTGCTCATCCACATGGTGAATGGTGAGCCGGCCGGATTGAGCGGCGGCGTCAACAAAGATCTGTGCGGCGGCATGTCTTGCACGGCGGCCGAGAAACGTCCAAGTCTCGCCGAGCACATGGTTTTTGGTGAGCAGCGCCTGCGTGCTATCTCGCCAAAGGACGCGTGCCACATCGTGATGTTGGTCACGACGAAACTGGAGCGCCACCCAAAACGACGTGCCTACGAATCTCACCGCTGGCGGCCGTTCACCGCTGCGACAGGGCCGTACAGCACATCATCTACCGTCCCAGGTTCAGTATCGTACGAGCCGACGAGGAGATCAAGCGGATCATTACCGTCCGGTACGGGAGCAATCCGCTCGGCAACGTACTGTCGAATAAGCGCAGCCTTGGACGTGCCCTCGCGTGCCGCCCGGAGCGCAAGCGCCTCGTCAAGATCTTCCTCAATATAGATCTGGAGTCGCTTTATGCGTACAACATACAGCACATAGGTGATGTATACGTCACGTCGCTAGGCGTCGCGCCAAAGTTTCCCGCGGCGTTTGACTGGTTCAAGGCGTGACTCGTCAAATTTTGGAAGGGTGTAGCCTTCCGGCAACGGAGGCTCAGCGCTTTGGCCATGGGCGCGTTGCACGGCGGCGTCGGTGTAGTAGGCGGTATAGGTGACGCGAAGCAAGCGCGCGAAGAGTCGGGGATAGGCGGCCTCCACGGCGATCAGCACGGCGTCGCGCGCGTCGGGGGAGACGCTGAGGAAGCCGGTGGCGGTGCTGTGTCCTTCCCGAGGGTTGTTGCGAGTTGGCCCTGGGACTGCGGGCGAGACGCCCGCAGTCCCAGAGGAACCGCTGACGCGGATTTCATCCTCTGGATGGACGTTCTCAGCGGTGGTTTCTGGGAGGTGTATCTGCCCGGAGGCGACGTCAACGGCCTGGAGGGCAGCGAGTACGTCGGGGCGCCAATTGGGCTGAGCGGCGAGTAGACCGTCCACGCGGAGGGCGGCGCCGGACTCGCCGGCGCCTGGTAGGCCGCCTTTCGGCGGGATGAGACGGTCCTGGATGGCCGTCAGAGATTCGATTTGGTTTGGTGTAAGGATCTGAAGGGCGGGGGCGACGGCCTCCAGCGGTTTGAGAGATGTGGTCTTGCTTAGGCCACTTAGACCGCTGAGGCTGACTTCGTCGCCCGCATCGACTGCATCGTCCGCATCGCCCGCATCCGGCACACCGCTCACGCCGAAACCTCCTGGAAATGCTGGTCGAGCCATTCGGCGGTGCGAAGGGCAAGCGCCTGGATGGTGGTGGTGGGGTTGACGGCGGCGCCGGTAACGAAGACGCTGCCGTCCACGATGAACAGGTTGGGCACGTCGTGGGCGCGACCCCAACGGTCTACGACAGAGGTAGCCGGGTCATCGCCCATGCGGGCGGTACCCATCAGGTGCCAGCCGGAATCACGGACGAGGGGGTCACGCAGCACGGTGTGTGCGCCGGCGGCTTCAAGGAGCTGGGTGGCGCGGTCAACGCCGAACTCCAGCGCGCGGCGGCTGTTTTCACTCAGCGTATAGGTGATCTTGGGAGCGGGGATGCCGTGGCTGTCCACAAGGGTGGGAGAGAGGGTGACGGTGTTGTGACGCTCGGGAAGGTCATCCACCAGGATGCCGATGTTGAGGCCGTGCGCGTAGCGCTCGCGCAGCTGGCGGTGATGGTCAGCTCCCCAGGCGACGGGATGGCCGGTGAAGCCGCCCAGAGCGGCGGTGAGCGGGCCGGAATCACGGTTGAGCTGCAACTGGACGCCGCGCACGAAGCCGCGACTGAGGTCGGTCTCATAGAACTCGTGACAATAGAGGAAGGAGCCGAGCGGGCCTTTGTGGCCGTCCAGTTGTTCCGGGAAGATGCCGGTGACGCAGCCGAAGGGGTGGAACATGAGATTCTGACCGACGAGGCCGCTTGAGTTGGCCAAGCCGTGTGGGAAGCGGCCCGAAACGGAGTTGAGCAGCAGGCGCGGCGTCCCTATGCCATTGCAGGCCAGGATGACGGTACGGGCGGGTTGTTCCTGGACGTGTCCAGCGGCGTCGTAGTAGATGGCGCCGCTGGCGCGACCACGGGTATCCACGGTGACTTCCCGGACGCGGGTGTGGGTGCGCAGGTCCACGCCGGCGGCGAGGGCGGCGGGCCAATAGGTCACCTGGGCGCTGGAGAGGGCGCCGATGGGGCAGCCAAGATCGCACGGGCCGCAGGCGGTGCAGACCTGCCGGCCGGGCTGATGAGGGGCGGTGAGCAGGGCGCTATCGGACGGCCACCAGTGCCAGCCAAGGTGCTCCAGGCCGCGCACATAGGCTTCGCCGGCGCTGCCCAGGCCGAAGGGGGGGCCGTGACGCGGCGTGCGGGATGGGTAGGAGGGGTCGCCCGCCACGCCGGAGACGCCGATGAAGGCGTCGTTCTGGTCATAGTAGGGCTCAAGGTCCCAGTAGGTGAGTGGCCAGTCATCGGCGACGCCGTCCAGGGTACAGACGCGGAAGTCTGATGGGCGGAAGCGGGGGAAGTGGCCGGTCCAATGGATGGTGCTGCCGCCGACGGCATTGAACATCAGCGGGGTGATGGGGGAGTCGGTGTTGTCCAGAGGGTAGTCTTCCGGCCGGCGGCGGACGTTGGGGTCCTTGGCGAAGTCGGTTTGGCGGTGGAGTTCCCAGTCTGGTTTCCAATGGGGGTAGGATGTGGGATCGATCCAGCCGCCCTGCTCAAGGCAGACGATGGACAAGCCGCGCTGGGAGAGGGACCAGGCGGCGGCGCCGCCGGACGCGCCAGCGCCGATGATCAAGATGTCTGCGACTTCGTTTGCCACTTGGTTCCTTTCTCTTACGCGGCGCGCGGGGCCGGCACACGGAGTCAGGCGTGGGAGGACGACTGGGTCCGACGGACGGCGGTAGCATACCGGGTCATCCGGCGGGCACGACAACAGAGCCCATGTGAGCCTCGGACGGAGCCTGAAGGGTCAAGACGCTCCGGCGGCTAGACGGGGATGAGCTCCAGCGTCTTCGCTCCTCCCCGAACGGCGGCGGTTGCAATGCGCCGGTCGAATGTGGCCAGCCGGCCGCCGGCGTGGACGGCGAGGCTGAGCAGGAACAGGTCGGTGATCTGACTGTGGGTGATTGCGGCGTCGAGTTTGAGCACGTCGCGAATGCTGATGTCATCGGACCAAAAGAAATGGCCGTCTGCGGCACAGAACTGGCGCAGGATCGCCACCACAGCCGGCACATCCCCAGGCCGGTTCGGATACGTGGGATGGCTGGCAATCCGGACAAAGCCGTTCTCGGTGATGGGGCAGGTCGCCCATGCAGTACGCCCCTTCGCGGCGAACCAACGATGGGCCGGATCGTGATGGACATGCATCGGGTCGGTCAAGGCGAGCAACACATTCACGTCTAGCAGGTAGGCGCTCATAGCGCTTCGTCTCGCAGCCGGTTGACGAGCTCTGGTGTCACGACGCCCGCCTTGGACGTGATCGGAAAGAGCGGCACGCCGCCGCGCGTCGTCGCCGCGTCCCGTGCCGATAGTGCTTGCCGTGCCAGATCGGAGAGTACGCGCCCCATCGAGACCCCTCGTTGGCGGGCGATCTCTTTGGTCGCAAGCACGATGTCCTGTTCGAGATCAATGGTCGTGCGCATGGCTGCCTCCCTACCTTCGGAGCGCTAACATTGTGCCCAAGGGGATGCTATCGCATCAATTAGGTGATGTTCTATCGCACACATCCATTTGGCGGCTGGTGCTGCCCAGGGCCAGGCGGTAGCATCCCTGCCAGGACCAGACATGAGCGCAAGCCTTGATGCAGCAACGCGCGCGCACTTCACCGCTCGGGCGGCGACGTATAGCGGGGGTGGCGATGAGTCGCTGCGGGCCATGCTTGATCTGGCGGCGCCGCAGCGGGGCGAACGAGTCCTGGACGTGGCTACCGGCACGGGCCTGGTGCTTTTCAGACTCGCAGAGGCGGTGGGAGTGGGTGGCCTCGCCGCGGGAATAGACTTCACGCCGGCGATGCTGGAACAGGCCGCGTCGCGCCGGGCAGAGACGCTGCGAAAGGGTGCCTCAGATGCGGTCCGGCCGTCGCCGGTAGCGCTGGTTGCAGCGGACGCCGTGCGCCTGCCTTTCTTTGAGGCGTGCTTTGACGTGATTACGTGCCGATTCAGCGTTCACCATATGTCAGACGCAGAAGCTGGGCTGGCCGCGATGGCGGCGGCGCTGCGGCCGGGAGGACGGCTGGTGATCGCCGATTTCGTCCGTCCCGATGCTACCGATTCTCCAGGTGATCCCGATTCAGGCGCACAGCATGATGAGCTTGAGCGCTTACGGGGTCATGTGTACGGCCGGATCTATGAACGCGCCAGTTTGGAGCGGTTGATGGCCGGCGCCGGGTGTCCCGTTCAGGAGGCGCGCCCGACGGAGCGGGCGGCAGACCCGCGTGACTGGCTTAGCCTCCCGCACCTCGCTGCGGAGGACCGGGAGACGCTTGCCGGACTGGTGGATGAGATCACGACGCGGGGCGCCGGTGCCGGCTTCGAGGTGCGGCGCGATGGCGATGACGTGCGATTCGTCCGCGCTGATGTCGTCTTACTGGGCATCAAGGGCGGCTAAGCCGATGGCGGCCGCTCTGCTGCGCTGGGCGGCACTGTGGGGCGTGTGTTTGGTAGGGGGATGCGTTCCGTCCGGTGGGAGCCAAGCAGGTGGTGTGGTGAGCACACCGGCGACGGCTACCGCCGCCGTTCCCAGCGTTCCGGCGGCCTCGCCCGTTCCGGCGGCGGAGCATCCGGCGCTGCTGCTGGATCTGACGGAATGGAAGGTGCAGCTGCCGGTCAACGCGGCCGGGGACATGACGGGGCGTCACCTGGAGATCCCGCAGCCCCGGCTGCGGACGTACGCCAGCGCGCCATACTTCACGGTGCGTGGTGATGGGGTGCAGTTCCGGGCGCCGGTGAATGGCGTCACAACGTCGGGTTCCCGCTTTCCCAGGTCCGAGCTGCGGGAGATGGCGAACGGCGGGATGAGCATGGCGAGCTGGTCAACCGAATCCGGGACGCACACGATGGTGGTGGAACAGGCAATCACCGCGGCGCCGGCGGTGAAGAAGCACGTGGTGGCGGGGCAGATTCACGACGGCAGCGACGACGTGTTGACCATCCGGCTGGAGCACCCGCGGCTGTTTGTGGATCACAACGGCGTGGACGGGCCAACGCTGACGAGCAGCTATGTGCTAGGCACGCGCTTCACGGTGAAGATTGAGGCGGGCGACGGGCAGATCAAGGTGTACTACAACGGGAGCGAGACTCCCGCGGACACCCTGCCCAAGAGAGGGTCGAGCAACTACTTCAAGGCGGGCGCGTACACGCAGTCCAACTGCACACGCGAGGCGCGCTGTAACACAGACAACTACGGTGAGGTAGTGATCTACCGGTTGGAGGTCACGCACCGGTAGGCAAGCGGCCCGGCGTCAGCAGGAGCTCTACAGACAGGGCAGGTCAGCTTGGCGCTACTCGGTTGTCTGGAAACCGTCTACGATGGGGTCGCGACTCCGTCGCGACGGGGGTATAGTAGCGCGCCCTTATGAAGATCACGCGCATCGAGACGCTGCCAGCGCCGATGGGCTACCGCGACTTTCTAATCTGTCGGGTACATACCGATGAGGGAATTTGCGGGATCGGCGAGCCGTATCCGGTGGGGCCGAATGATGCCGTGGCAGCGGTGATCGCAGACTTTGCGACGTGGCTAGAGGGGAAGGACCCGCGAGACATCACGGGGATCTGGCAGCATCTGTACGCGCATTCGCGCTTTCCCGGCGGATCGGTGGTCAACGCCGCGATTTCCGGTATTGAGCACGCGCTGTGGGACATCTCTGGCAAGGCGGCTGGGGTGCCGGTGTACCGGCTGCTGGGCGGAAAGTGTCGCGACCGTATCCGCGTGTATCAGAGCTGCGGCGGGGCGACGCCGGAGGCGTGTGCGGGGAGCGCACGCGGGCTGGTGGAGCGCTACGGGTACACGGCGCTCAAGATGTCGCCGCACCCGCCCGACGCTGAGTTGCTGCCGTGGCCGGCGGTGGTGCGAGGCGCAGCGGCGCGCCTGGAGGCAGTCCGGCTGGCGGTGGGTCCAGATGTGGAGATTGGGCTGGACCCGCACGCGCGCATCTTTGAGCCGGTGCGGGCAAGGCAGATGGCGGAAGCGCTCAAGCCGTACGACCCGATGTACCTTGAGGAGCCGCTGCGGCCGGAGAACATAGACGCGCTGGCTGCATTTCGGCGGGAGTGCCCGATTCCGGTGGCGACGGGAGAGATGCTGTACACGGCGTTCGGGTTCCGGGAGCTGCTGGAGAAGGGGGCGGCGGACATCATTCAGCCGGATGTCTGTATCTGCGGCGGTCTCCTAGAGATGAAGAAGATTGCGGCGCTGGCAGAGGCACATTACGTGAGCGTGGCGCCGCACAATCCCACCGGGCCAATTGCCACCGCGGTAAACGTGCACTTTGCGGCGACGACGCATAACTTCCTGATCTTGGAGTACCACCCGGACGACGCGGGTCCGCGCGCGGATCTGCTTCACCAGCCCATCAAGCTAAAGGACGGCTATTTGGAGCTGCCGGAGACGCCCGGTTTAGGGGTAGAACTGGTGGAAGATGCAATTCCAGACCGCCCGATCCGGAACTGGCGGCGCCGCGCGCCGCTGCGCCCCGATGGCGCCGCGGACTTCATCTGACGAAAGAGGTTTCGATGGCCACTCAACCCTCTCACGGCGCCGGACCGGGACCGAGCACCGGTGGGCCTGAAGTCGCGGTGGGAGGCGGGGCAGCCGGGGAGTTGGACGGAGTGACACTACGCCCAGCGCGCGCCGCAGACTCCGCGCGCTGCCAGGAGATCGCGCTGGTGGCGTGGGAGAGGATTCACGCCGAGCGCCGGCACCTGCTGGGGGAGACGCTGTATGGGCACCTCACGGGTGACTGGCGCGGCGCGAAGGCGGCGGCGGTCGCGCGCCACTTGGAGCAGCACCCGGACTGGACGCTTATGGCGTGCGTCACCAGCATGACGAGGGCGACGACGGCTGGGCTGCGCGAGGCTGCGCACGAACCGGACGCTGCGCAGGCGGACAGCGTCGAGCAGGTTGTGGGCTTCGTGACGTTCCGGCTGGACCGCGAGGAATCGGTGGGCACCATCGGTAACAATGCGGTGGATCCGGCGTCGCAGGGCCGCGGCATCGCCGGGCTGCTCTACCGCCACGTCCTGGAGCGGTTCCGAGCGGAGGGCATGCGGGTGGCGAGCGTCACCACAGGGTTAGATGCTGGCCACGCGCCGGCGCTGGCAGCCTACCGCAAGGTGGGCTTCAGCGCCGAAGTGCCGAGCGTGACTCTGTACCAGAAGCTGTGATGGGCAGGTGAGGGACGCAGCACCGGTCAGACTGAACCGCGGCCGGAGCGGGCCACCGAACTACGATTCCCGAGAACCCACTGAGACAGGTGACCAACACGAGTCACGAGCTGGGACGCGGCGGGGCCTCCAGGAGGTGTCGCAGGGTCTGGATCTCGTGGGCGGCGATGGCGGGGCTGTCTAGGGTTGGGCGAGGGAGGGCGTGGGTCTCGACGGAGTACCAGGCGTTGTAGCCGGCGGCGTGCAGGTCATGGATGGCGCCGGGGAGGTCCACCTTGCCTTCTCCGAGCAGGAGATCGAAGTCGCCGCCGAAGCGGAGGGTTGGCTCCTGGCGGAGGCGTGGAGGCGTTGGGAGATCCAGGTCGCCATCTTTGAGTTGAACGTGGAAGATGTGAGGGATGAGGGCGCGCATTTCGGGAGTGGCGGAGAGGCGGTACGGACGGCGGGCCAAGTAGAGGTTGGCGGGATCGTAGATGATGCCCAGCGCGGGGTGATCGACGAGGTGTAATAGGCGAGCGATCAGGCCAGCGTCCGCGCCGATGGTGAGGTGCATCTCAATCGCGACGCGACAGCCGGAGGAGGAGGCAAGCGCAGCGGCGCGGTGGAGGTAGCCGGCGACGCGGGTGAGCACGGCGTCTGCTACAGGCTCGCGGAGGAGGAGGCCCATAGTATCGGGCCAGACGCGAAGCAAAGGACAGCTGAAGACTTGAGCGAAGGTCACGTAGCGGGCGAAGTCATCCAGTTGTTTTTCGCAGGCGGCGTCGGGAAGGTCAGCGAAGCCGCCGGCGTAGGTGGAGAGGCAGGCGGTGGCGAGGCCGTGATCGAGCGTGCGGGCGGCGAGAGACTGAACCTGGGTGAGGGGGGTGTCCGGAGGGAGGTGCTGCGGGAGGCAGAACCATTCGACGCCGTCGTAGCCGCAGCCAGCGGCGACGTCGATCACTTCTTCGGGTGAGCGGTCTTGCAGAACTTTGGAGACGAGACTGAGATTCATCAGGGACGCATAGGGGTCAGGTGAAGAACGCGCAGGCGCCTGCGAGTGTCATGGTGAGGTACGCGCGTAGGGTTAGTCCAGTGTCGTGGTGTGCTTGCTCAATGGTGGCTGCCTGGAGTAGGATGAGGATAGGGCGATGTCTCGCGCCTGACCCTCATTCCGGTGCTCACGCCACCGGCCGAGTGGGGGTAAAGGGGACCTTGAGTCCTCGGGACGCCGGTGGGATGATAGACCAGCCGACGGCTGACTCTTCTGAATACCGGTGTTGGCGCCCTTTCCGGTGGGGCGACGGGAGCGTGAGTCCTGCGCCGCGCCGTCTGAAAGGAGCTGCACATGACTGTAAAGAAGTCGCTGAAGGGCCGCGTCCGCGCGCGCATGGCCAAGACCGGCGAGCGGTATACCGCTGCACGCCGGCAACTGATTGATAAGGCCGGAGCCGAGGTGGCCGGGAGTGTTGAGGTCGCCAGTCGAGCGCCTGGGCTGGCAACAAGCGAAGAGCGGGAAGGGGCGGCAGACGAGGCGGTCCAGCCCGCTATGGAGACGGCGGCCCCTGGCTCTGGGGGCGTTGTCCATAATCCGGGAATGTCGGACGCGGCGATACGCCGCGGTACGGGTCGCGGGTGGGATGAGTGGCTGGCGGTGCTAGATGCGTGGGGTGGAACGTCGAGGACGCATCCAGAGATTGCGATGTATCTCTGCGAGGTGCAAGGGGTGGATGGTTGGTGGGCGCAAGGTGTGACGGTGGGATACGAGCGCGCGCGAGGCATGCGAGCCGTTGGGCAACTGCCGGATGGCTACGGGACGAGCGCGAGCAAGACGGTGGCGGTGCCGGTGGAGCGTCTGTACGAGGCGTTTGTGGATCCGGCGCTGCGGGCGCACTGGCTTCCAGACGCACCCTTCACCATCAGCTCAACAACGCCGGACAAGGCGGTGAACGGCGCCTGGGCTGACAAGGGAAGCGGAGGTACTGGCGTACCCAGAGTAGGCAAACCGGGCGGGGCAACTGGGGGCGAGGGCGCTGGCGTAGGGGCGAGCCGCGTTGCTGTGCTCTTCACTGCGAAGGGGTCGCAGAAGAGCCAGGTCGCACTGCAGCACCGCCGGCTGGTAGATGCGGAGGCCGCGGCCGCGATGAAGGTCTATTGGCGTGAGCGTCTCGCCGCGCTAGACAGGTGGCTCACGCAGGACGGAGACGGGTAAGAGCAATGTGAGGCGCTGGTGAAGATATGATGCAGGTATGAAGCGCACCACGGTGTCACTGCCGGACGACTTAGCGTTGGTCGTTGCCGAGACGGCCTATCTGATTGCGTCAAGGCTTGGGCCGCGAGCCGAAGCGGCGTTTGCAAGGGGGTTTGGTCAATACCGCCATTGAGCTTCCCACAAGCGCTGATTGGTTGCGGATCGGAGAGATTATTGAGCGGTACGAGGACTTTCACGTGGGGCCGCGGACGCGTCGGTCGTGGCGCTGGCGGAGCGTCTCGGGACCGACGTAGTGATGACGCTCGACCGGAGACACTTTGCCGTCATACGGCCGCGCCACTGCGCGTATCTACGCTTGCTGCCGGAGTAGGCTCCCGCGGGAGTAGCGTTGCCAAAGGGGGCCGGCGTGCCGGCTGTTTCCGCTGTTCACGCGCCGGCAGTTTTAGGCGGGACCGGGGGCGACTCTGGTGCGGGGGTGGG
>Ga0136611_10000914_pt1 | contig 20079 bp, 23 predicted proteins | sample AntDrymUQ2232306_2_FD_106645 | JGI IMG/M metagenome (GOLD analysis project Ga0136611, IMG submission 106645) | Polar desert sand microbial communities from Dry Valleys, Antarctica - metaG UQ223 (23.06) | ecosystem: Environmental > Terrestrial > Soil > Desert | place: Antarctica: Dry Valley...
CTACGCGCTCGTCATCGGCCTGCTCATCCTGTTCACCTAGGACGCCGCGTACGTGCAAGCCCTCATCGAGGCGTTCGACGTCAACCTTGTTGGCCTGATCTTCCAGGTCATCAACTTCCTGCTTCTGCTCTACCTGCTCAACCGATTCCTGTTCAAGCCGCTCCTGGCGCGGATGGACGAGCGGGGCGAGAAGATCAGGAAGGGGTTGGAGGACGCGGAGACCGCCGCTCGCGACCGGGAGCTGGCTCGCGCCGAACGAGAAGCGGCCGTTTCGGAGGCGCGGAAGGAGGCAGCCGACATGCTGGCGCGCGCGAACAAGATCGCGGAGGACACCCGCAAGGAGATCCTGGACGACGCACGCTCGGAGGCCGAAAAGGTCTCGGCGCGTGCACGCGAGGAGACCGTGGCGGAGCGCGATCGCGCCATCACCGAGATCCGCTCGCAGGTTGCCGATCTTGCGCTGATGGCAGCCGGGAAGCTCGTGCAGCGCGAGATGGACGGGCCCACCCAGCGCCGCCTCGTCGAGGAGTTCCTCGCCGAGGTCACGCCGTCAAAGTCGGCGAGCAGCTGACCGATGGCACGTCGCGAGACCGCCGCACGGCGCTATGCCGAGGCCGCATTCGAGATCGGCAAGGCCGACGGCACGCTCGACACCTGGGAGCGTGACCTCGCCTCGCTGCGCGCCGCGCTGGACGATGAGGGGCTGCGGCACCTCGTGGAGCACCCGGCAGTCCCGTTCGCCGATAAGGAGAAGGTTCTGCGGCGAGTCGCCTCGGGGGTCGCGGAAGAGCCTCTCAGGCTGGCGCTGCTGATGGTCCGACGCGGCCGTCCCGGCGCCATCGACGCGATGGTCGAGCGCTTCGGCGAGCTTGTGCGCCGTGAGCGCGGGATCTCATTGGCCGAAGTGCGCACCGCGCAGCCGCTCGACGAGGGACAGCGCACGGCGATCACGGAACGCCTTCGGCAGCTGACCGGTGATCGCATCGAGATGAGAGAAGTGGTGGACGAGGCGCTGATCGGCGGAGTTTCCGTGCGGATCGGTGATCAGCTCTATGACGCAAGCGTGCGGAGCCGCCTGGAGCGGCTTCGCGCACGGCTGACCGCCGTCTAAGCAGGAAGGACATTCATGGCGATTCGATCGGACGAGATCACCTCGATCATTCGCAGCGAGATCAAGGGATTCGACGAGGGGGCCGACGTCTCAGGCGTGGGCACCATTGTGGAGGTGGGCGACGGCATCGCGCAGGTCTACGGGCTGTCCGGCGCGCTGGCGCAGGAGCTGCTCGAGTTCCCCAACGGGATCATGGGCATGGCTTTCAACCTCGAGGAGGAGACGGTCGGCGCGCTGATCCTGGGCGACTACACCTCGCTCGCCGAGGGCGACCAGGTGAAGACCACCGGACGCATCGTGGAGGTGCCGGTCGGCGACGCGCTCATCGGTCGCGTCGTCAACCCGCTCGGCGTGCCGCTCGACGGCAAGGGCGCCCTCAAGACCGACAAGACGCGCCCCATCGAGCGCATCGCTCCCGGCGTCATCGTGCGGCAGCCGGTCGACACGCCCGTGCAGACCGGCATCAAGGCCATCGATTCGATGATCCCCATCGGCCGCGGGCAGCGGGAGCTCATCATCGGCGACCGGCAGACCGGCAAGACGGCGATCGCCATCGACACGATCATCAACCAGAAGGGGCAGGACCTCATCTGCATCTACGTCGCCATCGGCCAGAAGCAGTCGACGGTGGCGCAGGTGGTGGCCCAGCTCACCGAGTCGGGCGCCATGGAGCACACGATCGTGGTCTTCGCGGGTGCCAGCGACCCCGCCCCGCTGCAGTACCTCGCTCCGTACGCCGGCGTGACGATGGGCGAGGAGTTCATGGACTCCGGCCGCGACGCACTCTGCGTGTACGACGACCTCTCCAAGCACTCGTGGGCCTACCGGCAGGTCTCGCTGCTCATGCGGCGTCCTCCCGGCCGCGAGGCGTTCCCCGGCGACATCTTCTACTCCCACTCGCGTCTGCTGGAGCGGGCGGCGCGGCTCAACAAGGACAACGGCGGCGGGTCACTGACCGCGCTGCCGATCATCGAGACGCAGGCGGGTGACGTATCGGCCTACATCCCGACCAACGTCATCAGCATCACCGACGGGCAGATCTTCCTGCAGTCGGACCTGTTCAACCAGGGCCAGCGGCCGGCGGTCAACGCGGGCATCAGCGTCTCCCGCGTTGGTGGCGCGGCGCAGATCAAGGCAATGCGCCAGGTCGCCGGCAAGTTGCGCATCGACCTCGCCCAGTACCGCGAGCTCGCCGCCTTCGCGCAGTTCAGCTCCGACCTCGACAAGGCGACACGGGACCAGCTGACCCGCGGCGAGAAGACGACCGAGATCCTCAAGCAGCCGCAGTACGAGCCCCTGGCCGTCGAGAAGCAGGTCGTGATCATCTGGGCCGCGACCAACGGCATGCTGGACGACGTCCCGACGAACAAGATCGCCGAGTTCGAGTCCGGCCTCTACCGCCACCTCGAGTCCGGCTTCGCTGAGCTCCTTCCGACGATCGCGAAGGACAAGGTCCTGTCCGACGATACCGTCGCGACGCTGGAGAAGGCGATCGGCGAGTACAAACGCCAGGGCGGATTCGGCGCGACCGATGATGCGGCTCCTGCCGCTGAAGCTTCCAGGGCCGATGACGGCGCCGGCCAGGAGACGGACGCCTCCGAGGCCGATAACGGTGCCGGCCCGAAGGCGGACGCCGGCCCCGAGGCGAACGCCGGCGCGAAAGCCGCCGCTCCGAAGTCGCGCTCGAGCGGGAAGGCCGCCGCAGGCGCAAAGGCCGCGGCCTCGTCTAAGCCCCGTGCCGGCGCAAAGGCCGCCAAGGCCGGCTCATCGGATGCTGAGACCGGGGGCAAGGCCCGCTAGATGCCCAGCCTCAAGGACATTCGCGGGCGGATCGGGTCGGTCCGCAACATCGCCCAGATCACGCGGGCCATGGAGATGGTCGCTGCCTCGCGCATGAAGCGCGCGCAGGACGCGATCCTGGCCGCGCGTCCCTACTCCGACGAGCTGGAGGGCGCGTTGGAACGCGTCGCCGCGGCCGCGGGGCTGGACGAGGATGTCCACCCGCTCTTGGCCCGGCGTCCGGTTCGACGGGCCGCGATCATCGTGATCACCACCGACCGCGGCCTGGCGGGGTCGCTGAACGCGAACGCCACGCGATCGGTCCTGCGCTGGGTCGCTGACCGTGCTTCCGCTCGCGGCGACGATGCTGCACCCGAGGTGGAGGCGATCACCGTAGGCCGCAAGGGACGGGACGCGCTGCGACGGACCGGGATTCCGGTCGCCGCGCACTTTGCGCAGCTGGGTGACAGGCCGTCGTTCTCGGATGTGACGCCGATCGCGCGCATCGTGACCGAGGACTTCCTGAGGGGGAAGTACGACGAGATCGACATCGCCTACAGCACCTTCGTCTCGACGCTGTCACAGCGGCCGGCAACCGACACCATCCTGCCGGTGGTACGTCCCGACGTCCAGGCCGAGACCGAGCGGACGAACGACGAGTACCTCTTCGAGCCATCGCCCGAGGCGGTCCTCGCCCGGCTCCTACCGCACTACGTCGCGATTCGAATCTATCGAGCAGTGCTCGAGAACAACGCCTCGGAGCAGTCGGCCCGCATGATCGCAATGCGCAACTCGACCGAGAACGCGAACGAGCTCATCGACGACCTGACCCTCGTCTACAACAAGACGCGTCAGGCGACTATCACTCGCGAAATGATCGAGATCGCCTCCGGCGCGGAAGCGCTCGGCGGCTAGCAAGGAGAAAGACAGACACATGGCGACCGGCAAGGTGATCCAGATCACGGGCCCCGTGCTCGACGTGGAGTTTCCACCGGGGGAGCTGCCCGCGATCTATAACGCGCTCGAGATCAAGCGCCCGCGTAAGTCGGACTCGACCGGCGCCGACGACACCCTCGTCGTCGAGGTGCAGCAGCACCTTGGCAACAACTGGGTGCGGGCGGTCGCGATGTCCACGACCGACGGGCTGGCGCGCGGCCTCGACGCCGTGGACACCGGCGCGCCGATCACGGTGCCGGTGGGTGCTGCCACGCTCGGCCGCGTCTTCGACGTCCTGGGCCATCCGATCGACGGCAAGGGTGAGGTGAAGGCAGAGAAGAGCCTGCCGATCCATCGCGACCCGCCGGCCTTCGACCAGATGGAGACCGAGGCACAGGTCTTCGAGACGGGCATCAAGGTCATCGACCTCATCGCCCCCTTCCGGCGCGGCGGCAAGGTCGGCGTCTTCGGCGGCGCCGGCACCGGCAAGACCGTGATCATCCAGGAGTTGATCCGCAACATCGCCGCTGAGCACGGTGGCTACTCGGTGTTCGCCGGCGTCGGCGAGCGCTCCCGTGAGGGGAACGACCTCCTGGGCGAGATGACCGAGTCAGGCGTCATCGACAAGACCGTCATGGTCTTCGGCCAGATGAACGAGCCGCCCGGCGCCCGCCAGCGCGTCGGCCTCACCGCGCTCGCAATGGCCGAGTACTTCCGCGACGAGGAGGGGCGCGACATCCTCCTCTTCATCGACAACATCTTCCGCTTCACGCAGGCGGGCTCCGAGGTGTCGGCGCTCCTTGGCCGCATGCCGTCCGCGGTGGGCTACCAGCCAACCCTGGCGACGGAGATGGGCGACCTCCAGGAGCGCATTACCTCGACCAAGAAGGGCTCCATCACCTCCCTGCAGGCCATCTTCGTGCCCGCGGACGACTACACCGATCCCGCTCCGGCCACCACCTTCGCGCACCTGGACTCCACCATCCGCCTCGAGCGCTCGATCGTGGAGCTCGGCATCTACCCCGCGGTGGACCCGCTCACGTCGACCTCCACCGTGCTGGATCGGCGCATCGTGGGCGACGAGCACTTCGAGGTCTCGCGCGAGGTTCAGCGCACCCTCCAGCGCTACAAGGACCTCCAGGACATCATCGCCATCCTCGGCATGGACGAGCTGTCGGAGGAGGACAAGGTGTCCGTGTCGCGCGCCCGGCGCCTCCAGCGCTTCATGAGCCAGCCGTTCTTCGTCGCGGAGCAGTTCACCGGCCGCTCCGGCGCCTACGTCGAGCTCAAGGAGACCGTGCGCGGCTTCCGCGAGATCCTCGAGGGCAAGTACGACCAGCTTCCGGAGCAGGCCTTCTTCATGGCCGGCAAGATCGAGGACGTGGTCGCGAACGCGGAGAAGCTCGGCTGATGCCGCTGCAGCTGGAGATCGTCTCTCCGGAGCGACGGGCGTTCACCGATGAGGTGGATATGGTCATCGTGCCGGGCATCGACGGTCAGCTCGGCATCCTGCCGCACCACACACGCCTCCTCAGCGCCCTGGGCACGGGAGAGCTCCGCATCAAGAAGGGCGGCACTGAGCAGTCCCTGCTCATCTCCGGCGGGTTCGTGGAGGTGCGCCCCGACCGCGTGATCGTGATGGCGGACCTCGCTGAGCACTCAGACGAGATCGATGAGGCACGCGCGGTGGAGGCGCGCAAGCGCGCCGAGCGGCAGCTGGAGGAGACGAGCGACCCGGTTGACCTGGCGCGAGTGCGCGCTGCGCTGCAGACCGCCCTGATGCGGGAGCGCATCGCCGTCAGGCGCCGCTCGCGCGGCTGAGCAGTGCTTCCCTGCGAGCAATGCGGCGTCCGCATGGCACAGCTGCCGGTGAGGATCGAGGTCGTCCGTGAGACCGGCCCGATCGGCCTGCCGACGAGCCCGGCGCATGGCGAGACGATCAACTTCACGCGGCCGTATCGGTTCTGCTCCGCCGACCATCTGTACACATGGGCGCGCGAGGCTCAGATGATGCTCTGCAACCGCGGGCCGACGCCATTTGAGGCGGGCATGCAGCCGTACCTCCCCACGCGTCACATGGGGGGCAGGGTTGGCCTGTGCGACGGGCACCACCTTGGGTCGCACGAGTGGAAGGAAGCCTGGCCCGGCTAGACTCCCGAAGTTCATGCAGAAGTTCGTCATCACCGGCGGCGTTCCGCTGTCAGGTGAGGTAAGGATCGCGGGGGCCAAGAATGCCGTCCTCAAGGAGATGGCGGCCGCGGTCCTCACCGAGGAGCTCGTCACGCTCCGCAACGTGCCAAAGATCAGCGACGTTACGATCCTGCGGGATCTGATGGGCGACATCGGCTTCGCGGTTCGCCGCGCGAATGGCTCCAAGCTCGAGATCCAGGCGAAGGAGGCGGTCTGGCCGTTCGTGCCGCTCGAGGCCGGCGCCAAGATGCGTGCGAGCTTCATCCTGCTGGGGCCGATGCTGGCGCGGTTCGGCCGAGTAATCCTGCCGAACCCCGGCGGCGACCGCATCGGCCGGCGCCCGGTGGACCTCCACGTTGCCGCGATGGAGCGGCTGGGGGCGCGCGTCGTATACCGCAACGGCTACTACTTCGCCTCAGCGCCAAAGGGCGGGCTGCGCGGCGCCCGGTTCGAATTCCCGACTGTGACGGTCATGGGAACTGAGAACGCGGTACTGGCGGCGACCCTCGCGCGCGGCACGACGGTGCTCGACAACGTGGCGCTCGAGCCGGAGGTCGATGACCTCATCGGCATGCTGTGCGCCATGGGTGCGCGCATCAAGCGCACCGCCCCGCGGCGCATCGAGATCGAAGGCGTTGACGGCCTGGGCGGCGTCGATCACCAGGTGCTCGGCGACCGCCTGGAGGCCGAGACGTTCGCGATCGCTGCGGCGGTCACGGGCGGAGAGGTGGAGATGCACGGCGCCCGACCTGAGCACCTTGGCGCGTTCCTGGAGGTCTGCGATCGGATGGGAGTGCCGTACGAGCCCCTGCCGAACGGTGCGGGGCTGCGGGTGGGACCCATGGGCGACGCCCGGCTTCGACCGGCCGACGTGAAGACAGCTCCGTACCCGGGCTTTGCCACCGATCACCAGGCGCCACTCTCCGTGCTGATGACGCAGGCGGACGGGGTCTCCAGCATCCAGGACACGATCTTTGAGGATCGCCTGGATCACCTCCGCGAGCTGGTTCGGATGGGCGCCGCGATCGAGGTCCTCGACGAGCGTCGGGCTCGCATCAGCGGTCCTACCGCGCTCCACGGAGCCGAGGTCGGAATCGCCGATTTGCGGGCGGGCGCGACCCTCATCCTGGCGGCCCTGTCGGCCTCGGGGACGAGCGTCATATCGGGCGTCGAGCATGTCGACCGCGGCTACGAGCAGATCGAGGCCAAGCTTGTCGCGCTCGGCGCTCAGATCAACCGCATCGAGGCCTAGCCCGGGCGCGGTTGCTGGCAACGTGGGCACCAAAACGTGAGGCGCGCGAGCTTTCCCTGGCGCCCGACATGGACCAACCTCCCGCAACGACGGCATGGGCGGCCGCCGCGTCCGTAGACCCACAGCGCGCTGTGGGGCATGCGGCTGCCCGTCGTCACGCGCGCGCCGCCGCGCAGATTCGCCTGCATGAGCCGACGAGCGGTCGCCAGGGCGGCGCTCAGATCACTGTCGGTGTACGCCGCGACAGGAGACCACGGGTCCAGGCCTTCGAGGAAGGCCACCTCGCTCTTGTAGACATTGCCGATGCCGGCAGCAGCGCGCTGCTCGAGCAGGGCGTTCCCGAGCTCCTCATCGCCGAGGGCACGCAGCCGACGAAGCGCCTCCGCGGCATCGAACTCGGGTGCCAGCAGGTCGGGCCCCAGGCTGGTGAGGGCGGTGGATCGTCGCAGCTCGGAATCGGTCAGCAGCTCCACCACGGGCGTGTTGAACGCCACGGCCACCGCGGAAGCGTTCTCGAGGACGACGCTCGCGCTGCGGGCGGGGCGGCGCCAGCGCTCTCCGGGCCGGTATCGGTGCCAGGACCCGCTCAGGCGCAGGTGCGTGCGCAGGGTGTCGCCAGTGTCGAAGCCGATGAGCAGGTGCTTGCCACGCGACACGACGCTGGTCACCGTGCTGCCGACCAGGCGAGAGAGGTCCGGGACGCGGCGCAGGCCCGGCTGCGGCTGCGACCGTGCGGCCGTGATCGGGCGGTCGATCAGCACCGCGCGCAGCACGTCCGCGGTGCGAGCGATCGTGTCACCTTCGGGCATCGGGGACATTGTCCATCGCCGGGTGCCAGGCGGGGTTTTGGGTCGGGCGGCCGGTATACTGGGTCAGCCCCCACGAGCTTCGAAAAGGACCGCTTCGCTGCGCACATGAAGATCGGCATCGACCTTGGCACGGCCAACATTCTCGTCTACGTCAAGGGTCGTGGCGTCGTCCTCAGCGAGCCGAGCGTGGTGGCCATCAGCGAGGACGAGAACCGGGTCGTCGCCGTCGGGGAGGAGGCTCGCGAGATGATCGGACGGACGCCCGCCAATGTCCGAGCCGTGAGGCCCATGAAGGACGGTGTGATCGCCGATTACGTGATCACCGAGGCCATGCTGCGCCACGTCATCAACCGCGTGGCACGCATCCGGCTCTTTCGGCCCGACGTGATGATCAGCGTCCCCTCGGGCGTCACCAGCGTCGAGAAGCGCGCGGTCCGCGACGCCGCGCTCAAGGCGGGGGCCCGCGAGGCGTACCTCATTGAGGAGCCCCTGGCGGCGGCCATCGGGGCGAATGTGCCGATCGCAGGCGCCTCGGGCAGCATGATCGTGGACATCGGCGGAGGCACGACCGAGATCGCGGTCATCTCGCTCGGCTCGATCGTGCTCAGCGACTCGCTGCGGGTGGGGGGCAACAAGCTGGACGAAGCAATCGCGTCTCACATGCGACGCGCGTACAACCTCATGATCGGGGACCGCACGGCCGAGGCGGTGAAGATTCAGGTAGGGGCCGCCATGCCATTGGACGAGCCACTCCGCATGGAGGTGAAGGGCCGCGACACCATCGCCGGGCTGCCGCGCACGGTGCAGGTCACCTCGACGGAGATCACCCAGGCGATGGACCAGCCGCTCCAGGCGATCATCACCGCGATCCGCGGGGTCCTGGAGCGCACACCGCCCGAGCTTGCGAGCGACATCATCGATAAGGGAATGGTGATGACCGGCGGCGGTGCCCTGTTGCGCAGCATGGACAACCTGCTGACGCAGGTGACCGGCGTCCCGTGCCTGGTGGCGGACAACCCGCTGCATTCGGTGGCGATCGGCACGGGGCTGGCCCTGGAGAACTTCGCGACTTTCCGCCGGAGCCTGGTGACCGCGTGACCATCTCCACATCCGCCGGGGCGCTGCGCTCAACGCTGCGCGACCGTCGCGAGGCCACCGGCCCCGCCGTCACGAAGCGCGCGTTCGCCGACTTTCACTGCCACACGCGATTCAGCCGCGACTCCATTCTTCGGGAGGAGACGTTCATCCGCAAGGCCATCTCGCGGGGCCTCACGCACGTCTGCGTCACGAACCACAACAACGTCGAGGGCGCGAGTGCGGTGCGAGACAAGGTGGCCGAGCTGGGGCTCACCGATCAGCTGACCGTGATCCTGGGCGAGGAGGTCTCCACCGCGGACGGCGAGGTCGTGGGCCTCTTCCTCACCAGGACCATCCCGCGCGGGCTCTCCGCGAATGAGACCGCCGACGAGATCCATCGCCAGGGCGGCTTGGTCAGCATCCCTCATCCGTTCGACCCGTTCCGCCAGTCGCACATCAAGCCGGGTCCGCTGCGCAACCTGGCCGAGATGGGGAAGATTGACGCGGTCGAGGTCTTCAACAGCCGCATCACCATCCAGCGTCACAACGAGGAGGCGGCCGAGTTTGCGGCGCGCTACAGGATCCCCGGCGTGGCGTGCTCCGACTCTCACTCGGCGTTCGAGGTCGCGATGTGCTTCAACGCGTTGCCGCCCTTCACGTCGGCCGAGGAGCTGAAGGCCGCGCTGCCGCAGAACGAGTGGCACGGCAGCCGCTCGACGACCCTCATCCACCTCACCACGCGTTTCGCGGTCTGGAAGAACATGTTCGACTCCTGGCGCGGGAAGCGCACCGCGGCCGGTCCGATCCTGGGTCCGCAGAAGCCCGAAGAGGTGAAGCGTGAGCCGATCCAGCGACCCACCGCGGACCAGCTGCCGCCCAAGGACATCGAGGACGTCGATCCCAAGAAGAGCGCCCAGGGGCAGTGACCGAGGAGACGGCCGACCCGAGCGCGCCGCCGGTGGAGGCCATCATCGAGGAGGAGGTGTCGCTGCGGCGGCGCCTCCTCAACGTCAGGACCATCGGCTCCCTGCTCTTCGGCGCGATCCTCCTCTTCCTGCTCTTCCGCCTCGTCCTCGGCGACGACTTCGACTGGGGCCTCGTCGCGCGTTACATCGGTGAGGCCGATCCGGTCTTTCTGGCGCTCGCCTTCGTCGCCTACTACGCCACCTTCCCGCTCCGCAGCTACCGCTGGCGCTTCGTCCTGTCGCGGAGCGCAGTCCGTGTCCGGTTCCGCGATGCGACGGAGATCCTGTTCCTCTCGTGGTTCGTGAACTGCCTCGTCCCGGCCAAGCTGGGCGACCTCTACCGCGCGTACCTGCTGCGGAGCAGCTTCGGCGCCTCCATCTCGCGCACCCTCGGCTCGATCTTCATCGAGCGCGTGGCGGATGTGATCGTCATCGCGGGACTCGCCCTGGCTGCCGGCTTCTGGTCCTTCCGCGGCCGATCCCGGCCGGAGATAGACGCCCTGTTCCTCATCGGCTTCGCGATCTCCATAGGCCTCGTGGTGCTCGTCGTCGTCCTTCGGCTCCTGGGCGCTCACCTGAGCCGCTGGCTGCCCGGGCGTCTCGCCATACTCTGGGATCGCTTCCACGAGGGCAGCACGGGGGCGCTCAGCGTGCGCAGCGTGCCGGTGATCCTGTCGATCACCCTGCTCATCTGGCTGCTCGAGGGGGCGCGGCTGTACTTCGTCATTCGCTCGCTGGGCCTCCCCGACGTCGGCCTGGGGATCAGCGCATCGGTGTTCGTGGCGCTTGCCGCGGCGCTGCTGACCGCGATTCCACTGACGCCCGCCGGCTTCGGCTTCGTGGAGGCCGGCATCATCGCTGCGCTCGCGCTCTACGGTGTGGTGGAGGAGCCCGCGACCGCCGTGGCGCTCACGGATCGAGCCCTGACCGTGCTGACGGTCATCGTGCTCGGCGGCATCCTGTACGCCTTCAGCGGGAAGGTCCGCCGAGCTCACGCCATCCGAGCGCCTGCGTAGCCCTCGGTACCATCCTCCTATTGAGCGTGAGCTGCCCCGCTGGGATGCTGCGGTTGCTCGTACGCACCAGTGGTGCATCCGCTCCATCGGCGTACGGCTCAGGTAGGTCGTACATGACGCTGCACACGCCGAGATCCTTCAACGCCTGGCTTCGCAGCCAGCTGAGGGAGAAGAAGATGAGCCAGCGCCAGCTGGCGCTTCAGTCCGGGGTGGATCACTCGACCATCTCGCGCCTCATCAAGGGCGATCGCATGCCCTCGCTCGGGACCGCCACCAAGCTCGCCCGCGGACTTCGCGAGATCCTGGAAGAGGGCGACGGTGCCGCGTACTTCGCATCCCAGTCGCGCACACTGCAGCTGCCGACGGCGCGCGTCGAGTACGCGCTCCGAGGAGACGACGTGCTCACCGAGGCCGACGTCCGCGAGCTGATGCAGGCATACATCATTCGTCGCAGCAGCCGGGTCAACGGCAACGGCAACGGCAGTGGCAACGGCGTCGCCAGCCTCGGCTAGGTGACCCGCGTGGACCGGCGAGTGAGCGTGAACGCCGTTGGAGGCAAGGTCGGCAGCAGCCTTCCGCGCACGCCGAGGTGCATGCCCACCCTGGGTGCGTCGGGTGGCCAGCTGAGGCGGCGGCGCGGCTCGGGGCGCCGCGCAGCCGCTGCACTTCGCCGCGCAGGGCCACGTGCTACGGTGGCCTTCATGGAGAGCCCGCGACGCGACCTGGGAATGACGGACCTCGTGACGATCGGGCTTGTCGTCTTTTTCGTCGCGCTGCTCCTCGTGGTGGCAGCGCTGCTCTTCCTGCCCGTCGTCTTCTGACCGAGGCGCTCAGGGCCTTCCCCCGCGCCTGCTCAGCACCGGGTCGATGAGGCCGTAGTTGCCGTCGCGGCGGCGGTAGACGATGCCCACGCGTTCGGACTCGGCGTTGAGGAAGACGAAGAACGCGTGACCCAGCTCGTCCATCTGCGTGATGGCGTCCTCCTCGAACATCGGGGTGAGGTCGAAACGCTTGTTCTTGACGATCAGCGGCGTCTGGGTCTCGGACGCACCGTCGAGTGCGCCGATCCCCGCCCGGGCCAGGACCGCATCGGCCTCGTCGGCGATCCGCTCCCGGACGCGCCGTGGCCGCTCCTTCCTGCGAACGATCTGGCGCTCGAGCTTGTCAAGGACCGCATCCACCGCCGCCAGCGCGGTCGCGCCGGGCGCCGTCGAGCGCAGAACGCTGCCGTTCGAGATCAGGGTCAGCTCGGCGACGTGCGCCTCCTGCGAGGCGTGCGAGGCGTGGCCGATCAGCTCGAGGCTCGCTTCCGCGTCCTGGGCGGTCACACGGTCGAGCCTGTGCAGCTTGTGCTCGAGCTCCGCGCGCAGCACATCGGTCAGGTCCATGTGCCGGGCAGTGAGGGTGGTCTTCACGTCCGTCCTCCAGGGCGCCGCCATGTTGGAGGAGTAACGGTAGCACTGAGCCTGCCCTTCGCGGTCACACCTCGCGACCGACCGCCAGCCCATACACGGCCTCGGAGCCACCCGCGCGCAGGACTGACGCGCAGGCTTCCATGGTCGCCGACGTGGTGAGGATGTCGTCGACCAGGATCACCGTCGGCGGTGGCACGGGTCCCGCCAGACCAAAGGCCGCAATGAGGTTGCGGAGCCGGGCGGCCCGGTCGAGCCCATGCTGCCGGCTCGTCTCCCGGCCGCGGACGAGGATCGGTGCGACCGCCAGGCCCGTGGCACGGCCGAGCTGCTCCGCCAGCAGGCCGGCCTGGTTGTAGCCCCGCTCGCGCTGCCGGCGGAGGTGAAGAGGAATCGGAACGAGGGTCGCGGGTCCGGAGATCTGGATCACGGCGCGCAGGGTCGGAACGGCCGCCAGGGCAAGTCCCTCGGCCACCCGTGCGGCGCCGGCGTACTTGAGGCGTTGGAGCGCCTTGCGCAGCGCTCCTTCGTACGCGAAGGCGGCCAGCGCGAGAGTCAGGCTCTCACCGATGACGACGCCCGCATCCGGCGACACGAACCGGTCATCCGATCGAGTGGGCGCCCGGAACAGGCTCACGCACGGGCCGCAGAGCACCGAGCCGAAGCGGCCGCACGCCGCGCAGGCGGGAGGCATGAGGAGGTCCAGGACGCCCATGGGCGCGATCGTGGACGACGCGCCGTTATCGGCCGGTTACGGCCTCGTGTTGGGGACGGGCGCGATCTCCAGCCGGTCACCGGCGATGGTGCCACTTCCCGCAATCCGGCCGACCGGCAGCTCCAGGCAGTCACGCGCGCCGCGCGCCCACCAGACGACGCGCCACGGGCGGAGTGCCGGAACGGCCTTGGTCACGCGCCCCTCGCCATCCACGAAGACGGCATCAATCGCGTAGCGCATGAAGAACATGTGAATCGATGGGCTCTTCTCGATGAGCAGCCCGTCCCCGAGGTCCGCCTCTGACGTGCGCAGCAGGCCCACCATCCGCTCCGGAGCGGAGCGGGCCACGCGCATGCTCGTCGCGATCTGCGTCCCGCGCGTCAGGTTGAAGACGCTGACGCGCCGGGCGCTGTCTTTCATTCGGCTCAGGGTACGACCAGGTGCACCGGGTTGCCGATCGCCGGCCGCACCGGCGGTACCACCTCAGATTCCGACGCCGCCCATGACGGTGACGACGGCCGGGCCGAGGATGACGATGAAGATGGTCGGGAAGATGCAGCCGACCATTGGGAAGAGCATCTTGACCGGAGCCTTCGCCGCGGCTTCCTCCGCCCGCTGACGCCGCTCGATGCGGAGCTGCTGGGACTGGATCTGGAGCACCTTGGCAATCGGCACGCCGAGCTGTTCGGCCTGGACGATGGCGCCGATGAAGTTGGAGACCGGACGCGCCTCGGCCCTGGTGGCCACGTCGCGCAGTGCCTCACGCCGCACGCGGCCCACGCGGACCTCGGCCAGCGCCTGCCGGAACTCGTCGACCAGCGGGCCCTCCATCTTCTCAACCACCTTTGCGAGGGCGGCGTCGAAGCCGAGCCCGGCCTCGACGGAGATCGTGAGCAGATCGAGGGCGTCGGGGAGCTGCAGGACGATCGCGTTCGAGCGCTTCTTGATGCGCTTGGAGAGCCAGTACTCGGTGATGATGTAGCCGAAGCCCAGCAGGGCGACCCCGAAGAGGACGCCGAGCATCAAGCCGCCCAGCAGCAGGCCCAGCGCGAAGCCACCCAGGGCTCCGCCGATGGCGGCAAGCAGCTTGACGCCCATCCAGTCCGCACCCTGGAGCCCGCCGGGATGGCCGGCTCGCTCAAGCCGCGCCTGGGCGCGGTCGATCATGCCCTTGTTCTCCCCCTTGCTCCGCGCCCTCGAGAGGCGCTGGATCATGGGCTTGACGGTACGGTCGTAGAAGGGCTTCTGAAGGTCGATCTCCTCCAGCGTCTTTGGCTGAACGACCAGCTGCGAGAGTCTCTGCTGGACGGCGTCCGGCGCCGCCTTGGTCATGAAGCCGATGAAGAGCAGGAGGATCGCCGCCGCGGCGATTCCGGCGATGAGGAATTCGGTTGGAATCATTTCTCAGACCTTGATGTTGACGATGCGGCGGATCAGCATGTAACCGAAGCCCATGCTCACGGCGCCGATAGCGAGCAGGAACAGTCCGAGCGGCAGGCCTAGGAACTCCGGGGGCTTCTCGAACATGGCGCCCATGTAGCTCGGGCTCAGCAGATAGATGATGCCGCCAAGGCCGAAGGGCAGTGCCAGGAGCACGTAGCCGCTGTAACGGCCCATGGCGGTCAGCGTGTTGATCTCGCCCTTGATCCTGATCCGTTCACGAATCGTGAAGGCAATGGCGTCGAGGACATTCGCCAGGTTTCCACCGACCTGCGTCTGAATTGCGATGGCGGTGACGACGAGCTCGAGATCCTCAGACGCAACGCGGCGAACGAGGTTGTTGAGCGCAGATTCGAGGGTCTGCCCCAGGTTCATCTCGCGCACCACGCGGTCGAACTCCTGGGCCATGGGCCCACCGGCCTCGCGCTTCACGAGGTCGATGCCCTGGAGGAACGAGGAACCGGCGCGCAGCGAGTTCGCGAGTAGGGTGATGGTGTCCGGCAGCTGGGCGACGAATTCGGCCAGGCGCTTGCGGGCCCGGCGCTTCAGGTAGAACTTCGGGGCGTAGGCGCCGATGACGAAGAAGACGGCCAGCATGGGCAGCGACTGGAGCGGACGTATGACGATGCCGAGCACGAAGGCCACAGCCACGAAGACGATCGGCGATGCGAGCCAAAGCGAGACGTACTCCGCCGGCTTCATGGTGAGGTCCGCCCGCGCGAGGTCAGTCGAGAGGCGCGCGGCGAAGTCCTGGCGCTCGATGGCGCGGTTCAACATCCCCGAGACGGCGGACTCCCGGTCGGCTGGGCTCGTCGTCACCGTAGATGTCCCGGAGGCGTAGCGCTCCAGGCGCGAGCTGACGGTGTCGCCGGAGCCTGCGCGGGCAATGCCCACGGCGACCAGCAGGATCGAGCTCGCGGCGAGGCCCGCGATGAGGAACGGCAGCATGCCCATGCCTAGTACGGGGTGCCGAAGGTGTTTGGCGGAAGGTGGATGCCGGCGACCTCGAACTTCTCGACGAACTTCGGCCGGATGCCGGTCGGTTTCAGGCGACCCTGGATCTTGCCGTCGATGAGGCCGGTCTGTTCGAAGACGAAGATGTCCTGCATGACGACGACGTCGCCCTCCATGCCCTGGACCTCGGTGATGTTCGTGATGCGACGGGTCCCGTCCTTGAGACGGCTCTGCTGCACGACCACGTCGACGGCGGAAGCGATCTGCTCGCGGATGGCCCTCAGCGGAAGCTCCATTCCGGACATCATCACCATGGTTTCGAGGCGGGACAGCATGTCTCGCGGGGAGTTGGCGTGGCCGGTCGACATCGAGCCGTCATGGCCGGTGTTCATTGCCTGCAGCATGTCGAGCGCTTCCGCAGATCGGCACTCACCGACGATGATGCGGTCTGGGCGCATGCGGAGCGCGTTCCGCACGAGCTCCCGGATGGTGATGGCGCCCTTGCCCTCGATGTTCGACGGCCGGGACTCGAGCGTGACGACGTGCTCCTGCCGCAGCTGAAGCTCGGCGGCGTCCTCGATGGTCACGATGCGCTCGTCGTCCGGGATGAACGAGCTCAGGATGTTGAGGGTCGTGGTCTTGCCGGAGCCGGTGCCACCTGACACGAAGATGTTGAGGCGGGCCTTCACGCAGGCGTCCAGGAACTCGAACATTTCGGGAGTGGCGGTACCGAAGCGGACCAGGTCGTTCACGGTGAACGGGGTGGCGGAGAACTTCCGGATGGTGATGACCGGCCCGACGAGGCTGAGCGGCGGGATGATGGCGTTCACTCGGGAACCGTCGGGGAGGCGCGCGTCGACCATCGGGCTCGACTCGTCGATGCGGCGGCCGATGGGGGCGATGATGCGCTGGATGACCTTCATGACGTGCTCGTCGTTCTGGAACGTGACGTTCGTGAGCTCCAGCCGGCCCTCGCGCTCGATGTAGACCTGCTGTGGACCGTTGACCATCACTTCGGTGAGGGTCTCGTCGCGGAGCAGTGGCTCCAGCGGGCCGAGGCCCAGGATCTCGTCGGTGATCTGCTCCAGCATGCGGACGCGCTCGGCGCGGGTAAGGGCCAGGCCCTCCTCGTCGGCGACCTTCGCGAAGAGCTCCTCGATCTGCTGGCGGACCTCGACCTGGTTGCTCAGGTCGAGCTTCGGATCCAGCTCGTTGATGAGCCTGTTCTGGACGCGGTACTTGGCCTCGCGGAACGACTCGCGCGCGGGCAGCGAGCCGAGGAAGGACCGATGGCCGCCTGCGGTCGGCGCTGGCGGTGGCGGGATGACGTCGGCTGAAGCGGGAGCCGTGGGGACGTTCTGGGCGCCCGACAGCATGGGCGCGTTCGGGGTGCTTATCTCCGGTGCGGCTGGCGCCGGGGCACCACTCTCGGCACCCTCCGCCGGTCGCGCGCGCTCGATCCTCTTCAGGAGTGACATATCCGTACCCTTCTCGTGTACTAGCGGCGGGCGAACAGCCCGCGCTTCGCGGGCTTATCGGTGGGGGTGACCTGGAAGCTGGACTCGCCGGCAAGCGTGCGGGCGAGCTTGACGATGTCGCGCGACAGTGCGGCCTCGGGATGCGAGGCCACGAAGGGCACGCCACGGTTCACGGCGAGCACCGCCAGGCGCCCATCCGAGACGATGGTGCCGTCAATGGGGCGGCGGATGGACGCCTCCACGTCGCCGATGCGGATTCCCTGGGCGGTGTCCGACCGGTTGATGACGAGCCGGATCTTGGAGCGGTGGTATTCGAGCTGATCGGCGACCTCCAGGAAGAGGCGCACGTTCTTGATGGTCGTGATCTCCAGGGCGGCGATGACAAGGAGGTCATCCGCCAGGTCCATGATTCCCAGTGAGTGCTCGGTCAGACCGGAAGGCAGATCCACCACCACGTAATCGTGGCTCTGCTTGAGCTCCTCCACGATCTTTCGCAGGTTGGCCGCGCTCACGAGGTCGGCGCCTTCGGGGGCCGGAGGGCCGAGCAGCACGCGGATGCCGGTGGAGTGGTCTACGACGACCGTCTCGATGATGTAGGCGTCGGGATCGCCGGCCTCCACCGCGTCGATGATGGATCGGTTCTTGGGGTTCAGGTTGAGCAGCACCCCGACATCGCCGAACTGCAGGTTCGCGTCGACCAGGCAGACTCGGGCGCCGGTCTCCCGGTGCAGTGCCACCGCCAGGTTGGTGGCGATCGTCGTGCGACCCGCGCCGCCCTTCGGCGAGAAGATCGCCACGACGCGATGCTCGGGCGGGTCGCTCTGGATCACCGGCTGCTGTGCTGGCTCGGTGACCTGCTGCTGTGTCCGGCGCACGAGCTCGCGCTCATGTACGCGCTTGATGCTCGTGCTGAACTCGTCGCTGCTGAAGGGCTTCACGAGGAATTCGCGAGCTCCCGCCAGCATGGCGCGACGGAGGTGCTCCGCTTCGCCGTGGACGCTCATCATGATGATCGGCGTCATCGGCAGCCGCTGCGAGATGATCTCGCTGGCCGCGATGCCATCCATCTCCGGCATGTTGATGTCCATGACGATCACGTCAGGCCGCAGCTCCATGGCGAGTCGGATCGCCTCTTCGCCGGAGGTGCCGGTGCCGGCCACGTCGATCTCCTGCTCGAAGCCGAGGAGCCTCGAAAGGTGCTCCCGGGTCTCGGGAATGTCGTCGACGATGAGGACCTTGATCATGGCGCTGGCGCCGGCTCCTCCGCGGGAGCCCCTCCTTCGCCGAGCGCGCGCCGGAGTTCAACAATGTCGTTCATGTCAGGGATCTGCAGGCCGTAGTCGGTCAGCAGCTGCTCGAGGGTGATGCCCGTCGTCTCTTCGACGGTGTCGTCGCCCTGGGCTCGTAGCGTGACCGAGAGGGCGGAGGCGACCTGGTCGCCGATCTCGGCGCCGGTGCGCTGCGCAAACCGCAGCACTTCCGCGTCCTGGTCGGTTCCGGCAATGATGATCACGATGTTCTCGATGGGCGGCGCTACCACAGGCGCGCCACCGTCTGGTGCCGGCGTCGCCGCGGCTTCGGGCTGCAGGCGCGAGTCGCTCACGTAGAGGACACGCTTGTTCTGAAGCATGACCTTCACACTCCGGACGATCTGCGTCTCGTCCGGGATGAGGTTCACTGACGCGATCACGTCGATCGAATCACCGGCTTGGATGAGGAAGTCCACTCCCTGTACGCGATCGACGACGATCGCGATGGCGCGCTCGCCGGCCTTGAGCTGGCCGGAGATGTTCTGAGCGCCGAGGCCCAGCCCAAGGGAGGCCTGCGTGACCTGGCTGCCTGCTGGGATGGCGAACAGCGCCGGCTGTCCCTGTACCTGCGACTCGTCGCGCAGGGGGGTGCCGAGCACGGCATCGAGCTCCACCTGGCGGGTTTCGACGAGCTCCTCGGTCACGGGATCGCCGATCGCGATGTTCTCGGTTGCGACGAGGACGGTAGTCTTCGGCGGCCCGACCTGCTCGGTGGCGGTCTGGTTCTGATTGAGCACCACGACGGTGATCACGAACGCGACGACGGCCAAGAGCAACCCGACCAGGATGACAAGCCGATTCGATCGCTTCACAGCAGGTATACCCCTGTATCTAATGACGATGGTGATGAGTGCGTGCGGTGCACTGTTGTGCCCACGAGCAACAAGATAGGTTCGAGACCGGTCGGCCACGACCGGACTTGTGGGCTAGGCCATTGGGAGTACTTGCGCCGAGCCGTTTTAAGGGCTCCTGGAATGGAGAAGCCCCCCGACTTGCGCCGGGGGGCTTTTCCGCTGCGAGAGAGGGTCGGTTAGACCGTCTCCAGGGAGTTACTTAAGGGAGTTGCCGACCTTGGTGAAGATGCCGCTGACGAGCGGGCCGAGGACGACCAGGGCCGCGATCACGACGATGGCGATGAGAGCGAGAAGCAGGCCGTACTCGACGAGCGTCTGTCCCTCTTCGTCATCGCGTCGCAGGTAACCAAGAAGATTGCTGATGACCATCTGAATCATGTGTGTAGTCCCTCCTTTCCACCAAGATTTGTGCGGGGAGCTACAACGTACGGACGGATCGGGGGCTCGGATAGTGACGAACAAGTACTAACCCGTGCCGCCTTGGGTACCGGTTGCGTCCGGCAATCGCAAGGGAGTCCGGACAACGAAAGAGAGCCGGTCAGATGACGCGGCTCTCTTTCGCACTGGGGGGAGGAGACTCGAGGGCCGGATTACCGCCGACCCCCTTACCAGATGAACCGTCGCCGCAGATACCTGCGGTGACGTGTCCGAAAACTATCGTGGGTCCGGCGGGCCACGCCATGGCACTCTCGTACCGAACGCGGCCTCCGAGGGGGTGACCTCCGTCAGACTCCCTGGAGGGAGTTGCCGACCTTGGTGAAGAGGCCGCTGACGATCGGGC
>Ga0136611_10000915_pt1 | contig 20072 bp, 17 predicted proteins | sample AntDrymUQ2232306_2_FD_106645 | JGI IMG/M metagenome (GOLD analysis project Ga0136611, IMG submission 106645) | Polar desert sand microbial communities from Dry Valleys, Antarctica - metaG UQ223 (23.06) | ecosystem: Environmental > Terrestrial > Soil > Desert | place: Antarctica: Dry Valley...
CATTCCCGAATACTGGATCGTGGACGTCGACGCGGCGCTCATCGAGCGCTGGCGCTCAGGCGATGAGCGCCCGGAGATCGTCACTGGCGATCTGGCGTGGCAGCCCGACCCGGCGCATTCCGCACTCGTGTTGAATCTGCCCGAGCTGTTTGCGGCAATCCCCGAGGAGGAGGAGTAGTAGGCGCCCCTGTCATCCCGCAGGAGCGCCGCGACAGCGGCGCGTCCCTCCGACGCGCGGGGGCGGCGCGTTTACGGACTGGCGTCAGCGTGCGACATCGCTGACCGATGACGAGCGGTGGCACTCGCGCAGGCGGAGATCGCGGTGCCATTGCACGAGCTCGGACTCGGGGAGTCGCCGAGCGATGTGGAGTTGTCTGCGACCCTCGATCATGTCACCGACGAGCTGGACGACGGAGACGGTCAGGTGGACACCGTTGTACGCCAATGAAATCGCTGCCAGGACGAGCAGGAATCGTCCGAAGGTGGACGGCTCGAGCGCGGGACGGAGTGGGCCAAGCGCGAGCATGGCCCAGACAACCCGGTGAATGAACCGTCCGATCCTGCCATCGTCTTGCGGCGGAGTCGTGGCATCTCGGTTGTGTGGTTCAACCGTGGGCACGTCGCCACGTCTGCGGGCGTTGCGTTCAGCGTTCAGCGTTTCCTGGAGCCAGGCGAGTTCGCGTTCCATGCGGCGGGTTTTCAGCATCCGCTGATTGAGGAGCAGCGACACGCGTTCGAGGTCCTCATTTGACGCGAAGCGAGGCGCGGAGGAGGTGATCACCCGGTACCAGTACTGGTTCGCCTCGATTCCAGCGCGAAGACGTTCGGCGTGGAGGCGCCAGTCGTCGCTGGAGGCGGAAGCTCGATATCAATTGAAGTCGACCATCCTCGGGTGGCTCCGCAGCGCAGGTTGAATCTCTCCGGATCGCACTTACCGGTTACGTCTGACGGTGCCACTGTCTCCCCATTCCTGCTGAGTCACTCGATGGTGGGGAGATAATGGAAGTGGTTCACACTGTCGCTTCGCTGGGTCGCCGTTCTCACTCAATCGTTTTCTCAGCCTTCGCAATGGCCGCTGAGGGCTCGTCCCCGCTAAACATCACGCGCATGATGGCGTCGTGATATGTGTCGCACGTTGTCATGCCGGCGGCAATCATGTTGCCGATCATCGCCTGTGTCAGGGTGCTGCCTTCCACATTCACTGCCACCTGGAAGCGGATTTCTCCATCGGTGAAATCCATCTCGAAGCTGCCGAGTTGAAGCCCGTAGTTGGCCCGGGTCAGTGCCTCGGCGATCGCGACGCGTCGCTCCTGCGGTGTCCGTGCTGCGAAGACGAGAAAGAACGCCATTTGCCTGACCGTTTCATCGATGGCGAAGCAGGCGCTGTACATGGCTACGCCGGTGATATTCAGCGCGAGAACGTTCTCATTCACCTGCGTATACCGCCATTCGAACCCATCGAGCGTTGCCCTGGTAACACTCAACAACTCCGTGACTGTCGCGCTCACAGGCCGTACCTCATTTGGTTCAGTCGGAGAGAGCTCCTGACCGCGATGTAAGAGCCCTTTATACATCGCCCCGGTATTGAAGTCGAGCCAGGTTTCGATTCCGTCCTCGTCCGCGAGCTGCAGCATCCTGCCGGGCTCGTCCCTGACGTCCGTTCGCACCAGACGGCGGGATTGCTCGGGCGTCCAATCGGCGGGAGCGGAGAGGTCGCCCGGTTCGTCACCCGCGAGCCAGGCGTAGGTGAAGCCTTCCTTGTGTTGCTCCCAGTTCAACCAATCGCAAGGCATCGTAGGTCCAGAACGTTGGTCGACAAACGCCATGTCGTAGAAGCGGTTGTCGTCCACCTCGACGAGTCCCAGCTCGAGCAGCTGTGCGGTGACGACGTCAGCGTCTTCCGAGTTGTAGAAACTGACGCTGGCCAGTTTGTCGTCCGAGCAGACCAGTCGTGACGGGCAGGACGGCTCGCACATCGCCTCGAGGAAGGCATCCGTGCCACCGGCATAACTCACGTCGAGAACCTTGCGTGGGATAATCAGGCTCAACGCTTCGACCAGGACACTCACAAATCCTCGCTTGGTGAGTACGCCTGAATCCTAAAACACCCCTCTGACAGTCTTTGACGGTGCCATGTGAGGTCTGAGTGATCTAACGCGGAACGAATATCACGTCTGTCGCAACAGCCTGATTGCGTACTGCTCGATCAGATCGCGCTTGACGATCGGTTTCAGCCAGCGCTCCGGGATGGCGTCCACCCCGTAGTACGCGCGACCGATCTGGCCGAATACCGCGCCTGTTGTATCGGCATCCCCGCCGAGATTGACCGCCTTCAGGACGCCAGTCTCGAAGGAACCGGTCGTGGCAAATGCCCACAGCGCAGCCTCAAGCGTGTGCGCGACGTAGCCCGAAGCCGGGAGCTGCTCAACTGTTCGGGTTTTGAACGAGCCTTTTGCGATGGCGGCGATCACCGGGTGAAGGGGCTCGGATGCCCAGGAGCCGGTGACTGGGGAGTAGTCGTCTGCGAGCAGTTCGTCCTTTGAAACGCCATTCAGTGCACCGACGAGCAAACCAGCGAAGTAACGACATGCACTCACCGCCTGAGGTGCGCCATTTGTCGTTCTGGAACTCTCCCCGGCCATCTCGATCGCCCTTGCGGGTTCCTGGGCGAACCAGAGCGCAACTGGCGCCAATCGCATCAACGATCCGTTGCCGGCGGTGTCTTCACCCGTGGGGCCAGAGAAGGGATTGCCCGTTTGTTCGAAACTGGAGAGTGCCCTACCAATAGTGATACCGACATCCATGAATTTGCCTGTGCTCGACAGATACCCCTGACGAAGCCAGCGAACGTAGCGCTCCATCTGGTCCCGGGCCTCGAAACCCTTCGTTTCGATCAGGCTTTCCGCGAGGCAAAGCGCCATTGCCGTGTCGTCAGTCCATTCGCCCGGCTTGAGTCGATGAACTCCGCCGCCGGTCATCTCGGTAACCGGTGTGAACGTACCGCGCTTCTGGAACTCGACCGCCCCTCCCAGGGCGTCGCCCACAGCAAGCCCCAGCATGGCTCCCACCGCACGCGATTCGACGCCGAGCTTGTTGGGCGCTCTCGTCTCCCCGTTAGCCATCAGTCGGTCTCCCTCCACTTCCGCACGAAGTCGGACTGCATTGCATTCTCAGGAACGATCGCTCCCTTACCTCGCGGCATCGTCCGCGCGAGCTCCTGCACAATTCGGAGGGCGTCGGCTGCGGAGTAACCTCGGCGAATCAGGTGGCACGCTACCGCCGTTCCGGTCCGGCCCTTTCCTCCCCAGCAATGCAGATACACCCGCTTCCCACGACGATCCGCATTGTCGAGCGCATCCAGGACGTCGCGCATTCGGGCTGCTGTCTCGGGGATCTTCTGGTCAGGCACGGAGTGACTCAAACGCTCAACGACGACATTGCGTTTCTGCGCTTCCTCCAGGAGCATGTGTTCATAGGGAGCCAGTGGAATCCCCCGCGCCGATTCTCCAGGTTCCGTGAGATCGATGAACACAGTCACTCCAGCGTCGAGGATAGCCGCGATCTTTTTTCGCGACGTACGCTCCTCAAGGTCTCGAGGATACTGGCCTGCGAAGCCGATGCCCGTTGGTAACGGGAAGCTGTTTTCGATCGGTCGCGCGGGAAGTTGGTTGTCTTGATTTGGCATTATGTCAACCCGAATGAGGGAGGAGTATCAGGCCAAATCATCGACCTGCAACAAACTGCACGAGATGGTTAGGTATCTCGGCCAACACCGGGGACGGGCGCGCGGTGGAAGCGGCCGTGGCCTCGATGGTTTGTCTGATGCCGCAACCGACACACACGTTCAGACGCACTCAACTATTCAGATCAGTTTGGGTGCACCCTTAAGAGTCCTTTAGAATGCGCATTCTCGGCGAGCGCGCGACCACATCCAAGGATCGATGACTACGTGGTAAACTTAGCTCACGAACCAAATCCCATCTCAATCATTGGGCTGACTGCCTATGTCCTGCTCGATCATCACCCGTGTAAGTCAACCTCGAGATGCTCGCAATACGGATGCTGCGGGATCACACCCATGGACGGGCGCGTCGGAGTAGCAACTCACGATCGTCGTATCGGGGATCATAGTGTCCATCCAACCAAGCTAGACCGCGCTCGCGCTCTTCCTTTTCGACTATCAGCTGATCTCTCGCTCCGGCGAGTCGTCCACGGGAGGAAGACGCATCCTCCGGCTGGTCGCTCACGTGCAGAACTTTCTCATCTCTGCGTAAGGAATTGGCCTCGATCTCGGCAAGCCTCGCAACGCGCAGTACCTCGTGCGCGCGAGTTAGCAATTCACATGCTGGCTGCGCCTCAACTATGGTCGCATGAATCTGTTTCGTGGCCTCCTCGACTAGTTGTTGAAGTCTCTTGAGGGACCATAGCATCATTGCGGATTGGTCGAGGCCACTCGCCTTACACGCCCGGTTCGTAAGGGCGAGGCTATCGAGCGCAGCTCGACGCCGCGCTCGATGGAGGATCACTCTGTCCTCGAAAGAATCGACCTGATCTCTCGCCTTAACGACGTTTTCAAGGCTGTCACGAATACTGGCGCGCGCCTCAGCAAGAAGACGCTCGATCTCGCCTTCCGGATTGGAGATGGGATCTGCACTCGACTCCGGCAAATCCGTCATGAGTTTCCCCCGAATATCTCACACATCTCCACTCCTTGCTGGAGTAGTGTTGAACGATTTACGAAGCAACGACAGCAGACCTTGCATGCCGCAATATCAGTCTCGCTTACATGATCTCGCTGTCAGCGTCGACGCGGCGGACGGATTCGAGATCCGGCAGGGAGACGGGAGTAACCTTCGCCCTCGCGAAGATCATGCATTTTTCTGCGATATGCTGCCCTGGCTCGCTCCTCACTACTGAACCTATAACGCCTGTAAATGGGGTCGTAACACCAGTGAACTTTCTTGGAGATTGTCACTTCAATCGCACCCCAGAACGTATGGAGAAGTCGACCGCGACGAAAGAAATGATATCCGCGAGATCCCATGCCACGCCGATTCTCAGCAAAGTATCCAATATTGATTAGATAGGGCATCGCTGAATTGAGAATTGCAGGAAGGAAAGCAGCCTTTATGATCGGACGGCGGAGTCGAGTGATTCGCTTCCGAACAACGTGTCTGGTGCATCCGACATTTCCGGCAGTGAGACGCGCGCACCATGATTCAGGGGATATGAAGTTGCCTGAGATCGGACTGAAGTCAGGACCTCGGCGCTCCGGATTCGCTGTGCGAGCCAACGATATCTCCAGTAGTCCGACAATGCTTCAGTAGACCCGAGATCTTCTGGAATGATATATTTTGGTTTGGAGTCAATTCCAAGGAGTATTTCCCTGAAATTGGACGCCAGAGCGATTCCGTAAACGATGCGTGGGCTTCCGTGTCTCAGGAGGATGTCAGCTCTTAACCCGACGAGATCCAACGCTTCCCGGACTTTGCGAAGTTTTGGATTGACGCCCTCGCCAAAAATGCTGTTCACCCTTCGTCCATTATGTGAATGCGCCATTACGAGGTCAAACTCTCGCAGGGTATTGCGCGAAAAATGAAAAGATCCAAACCCGCGTGAATGGCCAAGAGACTCAAAGCTTACGCTGCTGCCTGGCGTGCCCCTTACTGCCTCCGCCGGGAGCTTGATCCGGTTGTACTGGCTTGATCCGGCAGCATAAAGACTGGTAGTGCCGAGTAGCACTAGGCGAGGACGCCGACGTACCGCCTTCCCTGCCATCGCAGAGGCGATAATGCTCGATGCCCCTCTATACTTCCGGACGTAGGCCCCGCGTACTTCAGGACTGGCCATCAGTAGGGCAACCAACTTTCCTCCGAGTAGCGCATTGTACGGTGCGACAGCGCCACAGATAGTGATGTCCATCATGTCCAGGCCGACGTGCTTTCCTTTGGTTTGACGCAGAATAGTCCGAATCGCTTGTTGTGCCCGCAAGTCGTTCAAAACAGCTGGTAGTCGCGCCGGCTGCTTCGGATCGAATCCAGCAACTGCAAGAAGTCGCTTCGCGTCAAGGAGAGCGGCAAGCGTAAGCGCGCGTTTAGCACGAAAGAGATGCGATTCGGCTTCTAGTCGCCACGCACTTTCTGATCTGCCCGCTGAAACACCCTTATGAGAAGATCTTTCAGGGAACGCGCTATGTCTCTTGCGTGATCTCTCAGCCAATTCCTTGAGTCTTCTTACAGCACTCTCGCCCGGGACTCGAATGTCGTCTGGAGTCAGGACTCCCGACTCTAGGAAATCAATTGTGTAGACGTCGCCAATGAGTGATTCAAGAGATTTGCCAATCCACCGATTCCATCGGCGCGCGGGTCCTTCACGAAGCCTTCGAAGGAATGTGTCTGGAGTCCAACCGATCCAGGTGTCGCGAGGAGAAAGTTGCACGATGGCATTGCCGAGTGCAGCGATTCCGATAATCGGATGACACTTTGCCGAGCGATCTCGTACGAGAAACCAGATCTTACGTCCCGGAGTGCTATTGTATGACGTATTCCAAGTATGCCGGAAGTAGCGCCAAATATCCGTGAGTTGTAAGCCTGTGAACTCGCACGCCAGGCCGGACACCACGACTTGTACATAGGGGTCGATGGACGCGCGAAGTCTGCTCGCGCGCTCGCGAACGTCGTCGATTCGCGAAGTTGCCAATAGTTCGTCGGCTAACTCTCGCCCCTCGCGCATTAGGGAAACGACTGAGTGCCATTCTCCCTTCCAGAGCCGCCGACGCTCCATACCGCGAACGAACTTTTGAACTGCGGGATGTCGCAACTGCTCGTCACGATCCAGTAGATGGGATGCCCGCACTCGGGCCTTGGATATCATGGGATCGGTAGTATCATCATGCGGCACAGCAACTTCGACAGCGTCCGCCTGCACTCTTATCTGCCATCCCTGCTGTCGAAGATCGCACAAAACAGACACCACCAATCGGACGTGAGCTGCTACTGCCGCTGGCAACGCGTCCGCGCGATGGGTAATTCCTGAACGCACTGTCGCAATCGTCTCTGGTGCGAGTCCAGTCATTCCACCGTCCGATAGGTGCCGAGCGCATTCCCGCAATAGAAGGCGCGCAGCGCGATTGTCCTCGAGCTTCGGCTCGATCTTCACCCAGTTTTGGGAAATTGTCACGAAGCTCTATCGATCAAGAAAAGCTACGAGGGCGTCTGACCAGGCTCGTCGGTGTAAGCGCGTAGTCTCCTGACTCCGGGAGGATTTCATCTCAAGGTCGCCCCTTGCCGCCGAAAGAAGCAGTAGCTCAAGACGGAGACGTTCGCCTTGATCTTTTCTCGCGGTGCAAGGTTGATAAATCGTGCGGTAGAAAGGGTGATCTTCATTGATCGTGACGACAATCGTCTTGTTTCTGAGCACAACTGTGAAGAAGTCGTTCTCGTCGAGGGAGGCCACGCGAATTCGATATCGCAATCCATTCACGTCGCGTGCGGCCTTATGTGACACGGACGATGGCGCCGGCAAGTAAGGCTCTCGCTGCGTTGCCACAATTGTCGCACGTGTCACTGCGATTTCTTTTGTCCCCGCAAATGCTTTCCGAACTCGGGAATTAAGCGTGCGGGCGATGCTCTCCATGTCCGGGGTTAGGACGGATTGCACGGCCATTGTGGGAGTAATTCCCTGCTTGCTGTTGGTAACACCAAATAACTCATCGAGAGCAGGTTCGAACTTGACCTCACAGCGCCACCAGTCATCATAGTTTTCCCGTCGCTTAGAACCAAAGAAGTGCCAACCGTAGTCAATCTCCCTTCCAGCTCGAATAATCGAAACTCCTGCGCCTCCAAACACACCGAGGGCCCGCTTTTCGTCGATTGAGAGCTTCCGCCACCGCTTGACTGGCAGTTCGGTGAACTGAACTCGCACCGTAGATGTGGAGTCGCCCGCCGGGGTCATGATCTCGTATCTGAGCAGGCTTCCGTAACGGATCGCGCCTGAGTCATGAGGGCCCGGACGGTGGTGTAGCGGGTCCAATGGCCGGACACAAGTTCCGTTTATTCGCAGCTTGACTCCTGCCCATAGAGCGTAACGGTAAGTTCGCCCAAGTGCAGCGTACAACTTCTCAGCAATGGTGCTCGCCTTCCGATGCTGCAATCGGTCACATCGGCTCCAGACGACGAGCGTGCCGTGACTCGGCAAGTTTGTCCTTAGCCACTCCGGATGTGGTCGCACCGACGGTTCCGGCACATTGAAAAGACCCTGCCGACTGATTTCATCTATGTCGAGATAGCTGTAGTGACATCGAGCCGGGCTCAGCCAAGTGTAGACCTCGACGCGCCTCGATTGACTTATGGAACTGCTCGGCAATCCCATTCCGAACCGTCCAAGACCCGCGCGGTCACCAAATCTTTCGCTGCCTCCAAACTGAAGCGCCGCGAGGAGCTTTGGCTCGCACATTCCCGTTCCATCGTCAAGAATCGCAAGAGTCACCTCGCGGCCGTGCTCTCCCTGTTGCTCGGTGGCAAAGAGGTCTATGGTGGTAGCGTGTGCCTGGAGTGAGTTATCAATCAACTCACTCACCGCTGCCGCCACGCCACGGTATCCACTTTCCCTGGCGGCGATTATGAAGTTGTTCGCCGCAACGAGCGGTATAGGCGCCGTTTGAATCCTCTGCATCGCAAGACTCAAGTTGATTGAGGGTCGATGAACGATGCACTCAAAGTTCTGAGTTTCTTTTCTTGAGACGTCCCTTGAGGCCTAATTCGCGATCGAGTTGTGAACCTAGCTCGGTCCAACTGCGACCGAGAGCATGAAGGAACTTCAAGATGCCTTCGAAGCTCACGTTTGTTTCTCCCCGTTCCACGGTGCCAACGTAGGTTCGATCAACATCGGCGCGTTCTGCCAATTCCTCCTGAGAAATGGCGAGCATTTCCCTCCACCGACGAAGCACGCCGCCCAACGCTTTTCTGGCCTGAGGATTTCGATTCACGCCGCTTTAATAACTGCGTGACGTCTGTTAATCGACGGTCAATTAATAGAGTTCACTCCGGCAACACAACGGCCGTCGACATCTCCCGTGTGTGATTACGCCCATTCGGTGACCAGTTGTGGGCCAGTTGACCGGCTGTCAGACCCCGCTAGTAACGTGGCAAACCGGTTGGAAGTCTCCAATCCCGGGCGACGTTTAGGCTTGGACCGAGGCACGATACCCTAGCGCATCCCAACAGAATGGGGAAACATTGGTTCTCCCAATTCCTGATCTCGTCGGCGATGTTCTTGTACTCTCCATGAGGTGGGCAGTGCATTCTCCATTTGAGACGTTCGAGCATCTGAAGGAGAGCGTGTGCAGCTATCTCGAAACCGCGTACAAGGTCTCCAATCCAGCGGCGTTCGCTGAACGTGCGGTAGCGCTTCGGCGTCTCGGAGTGGTGGCTCAGGACCCCTTCATAGAGTCCACGCCTGCTTTTCCAGGCACTGAGTTTCTACGAGACGTCATTCCTCAGATTCCTGGCGTTCCTGCAGGCCTCAATGATCTCGCGGCCTTCGGGATGCCGATTGGCGATTTTCCCTTGTATGAGCATCAGGCTGAGGCGCTTCGATCTGCGTTCAGTTCCACACCAAACCTTGTGGTGGCTACCGGAACCGGGTCCGGCAAAACCGAGGCATTCTTGCTCCCGATCTTCTCTGACATTCTGCGCGAAGCGGAACAGTGGCGCCGGCCAACGCTCGCAGGCGAGGCCGGTCACTACAACAGCGCACAGGAGCGGTGGCTGCACGGTCGTCGCCATGAGCAGCGGCCGGCCGGAACGCGCGCGATCATCCTTTATCCGATGAACGCGTTAGTCAACGACCAGTTACAACGGTTGCGTCGTCTTCTTGGCAGCGAGACGTCAGAGCAGTGGCAACGCGCGCACCTCAACAACAACGTCATCCATTTTGGGATGTATACGGGTGATGCGGAACCGACGGGTCATTGGTCCCGAGAAGGAAAGCGGACAAGGTGGAATCAATATCTTACCTCCTTGATCGCGACGTGGAATGCCCTGAGCACGGAGAACCAGAAACGAGGTAATTGGCCTAGGCCTACCGGCCCAGAGATGCTGTGTCGTTGGGACATGCAATCGGCACCGCCCGACGTCCTGGTCACGAACTACTCGATGCTCGAGTACATGTTGGTTCGCCCATTGGAAGCTCAGATCTTCGAATCTACGAAGTTGTGGCTGCGTCAAACGCGCGGAGCGAAGTTGACACTTGTGTTGGATGAAGCTCACACGTATGTCGGCGCGCGGGGAACCGAGATTGGTCATCTGATTCGCAGACTGAAAGAGCGACTTGAGCTTCGGCCAGGCGACGGCAAACTTCGGTGCATCGCAACGAGCGCAAGCTTGCCTTCGGACGGAGAATCGCCGGCCGAGATCCTACGGTTCGCCGCCAACCTTTTTGGAGAAGCGGAGGAGTCATTCAGAGCAATACTTCCACCCCCACCAGAGTCGGTTCCCTCAGAGCTGCCTTCACCCGAGGCTTTGCGCGCTTACAAGGCATTTGCTGAAGAGTTTGACAACAGCAATCCTTTACCGGCCATCGAAAGGCTGGCTTCCGCACTCGGGTTAACGCTGCCGCCAGGCGAGAACCCGGGGATTCGCATGCATAAGATGTTGAGGAACGAGCCCGCCATCCTACGCGCAAGGGGGCTGACTGCGCGCAACGCCACACAACTCGAGCGACTGGCGGCGAGTATTTGGGGCGGAGGCGACGACGATTCGGCTCGTCGCTCGGCCACCGCTGGTGTCTTCGCGGCTGGAGCGTACGCTCGCGAAAAGGATGTCATTGACGCTCCGCCGCTCATATCGAGCCGCGTTCATATGATGTTTCGTGGAGTTCCTGGCATTTGGGCGTGCATGAATCCGACTTGTGCAGAAGTTCCGGAGTTCGCGCGGTCGACAGATCGTCCAGTCGGAAGGCTCTATACCGAGCCGACTTCTTGGTGTCGGTGCGGTGGTAGAGTGCTCGAGGTATTCACATGCCGCGTTTGTGGGTGGCTATGCTTGGGAGGAATACCTGACCAGGCAGGCGGCAGTCTGTGGCCATGGCCGGAAGATCTTGAAGGCGGTCGCCAAGATCCAAACGCGTACAAGATTTTCGGCGTTGAACGACCGCAGCGAGAAACTGTCGCGAGTTCGCGATCCATTCGCGGAACCGAAGTGGTGGCGAATGGGCATCCTGACGCGCGGCCGGTTTACGAGTTGATACCCGCCACGGTCGGAGGAGTGAATATTCCCTATCCCTCCAGCTGCCCTCGCTGCGCCTATCGCCGCGGCAAAGGAATCGAGGGTCGAGAGATTATCGAACCGCTGAGGACCAAAGGATCAAAATCCTTTTCGGTTCTGGTCGAGGACGCATTTCGTTTGCAGCCTCCCGACCCCCGAAGCAGCACGGGCAATCACGGTCGAAAAGCCCTGACGTTCTCAGATAGCCGACAGGATGCCGCAATGCTTGCTGGTGATCTCGAAATCGATCACAATCGCGACCTCTTCCGGCAACTAGCATTTCGATTGCTAGTGTCCTGCTCATCTTGCTCCGGAAGCGAAAGCCTACCAAGGGTTGGACGGCCACTGCTGGGCGTAGCACCACCTCTTGTGACCCAGGGTACCTGTCCTACTTGCGACGGGAGCGGAAGGGCCCCGGGTGGCATCCAGCCACTCCCGGTCGGCATGCTCCGTCAGCGCATGCTGCGATTCTGTGATCAGGCCCGTATCGATCCGAGCTTGGACGGAATTCCCAGTTATTTCGGGCAGCTAACGGCCGTGTTCAACCCGAACGAGGCGAGAGCGCAGCAATATATCAACTCGTACGTACGCAACGAGATCGCCGCTCCCGATTTCGGGCTGGAGCCGATGGGCCTCGCGGCATGGAGAGTGCGTTTCCCAGAGGACATTGGGCAGCTGCCAAATCTGAGCGCCGCTGAAACGAGTGAACTCCTTGAATCCGTCGTGCGGCTACTCGCCACAGAGGACGTGCTACTTCCTCCGAGTCTCGATGTCCGCGACTGGGCCGACGACTCAATCGTTCCCCGTTGGGATCGCAAGCTGTTGGTACCCCAGGGCACCCCGGCGAGTGACTACACTTTCGCATTTAATACTGCCGGTCGGGGGAAGTTGGGACGATTCATAACGGCAGTCGCATCGCAGCTTCAAAGACTCGGGCGATTGGACACGACTGACGCAGAGGAATGGCCGAATAAAATTGGGACAGACCTCTTCGAGGTTCTCACGCACCCCTCATTGCAAATTGTTGTTCCTGCGAGCGCCGGAGTGGGCTTCGGCATCAACATCGATCGCTTTCAGCTCGAGATTTTGCAGGAGCGCGTCCACGTATGTCGCGCTTGCTCCTATGTCAGCAATCAAGCCGTCTTGCAGGTTTGCCTGCGCTGCGGCCATGACACCGTGATTCGTCCGGTAGGAGAAATTCGGAATTACTACCGTCGCCTGATCGAAGCGGCGACACCAGGCAGCGGTTACCCGGATCCTTTTTCTCTGAAAGTCTTTGAGCACAGTGCCCAAATCGAGAAACCCGTGGCACGGCGATTTGAACTTCGTTTCCAGGATGTCTTCGTAGGTAGTGAGAATGCGGATGACAGTCGTATCGATATTTTGAGTGTCACAACGACGATGGAAATGGGAATAGATATCGGCAGTATCCTTACCGCAGGCTTGAGAAACGTTCCGCCCACGGTCGCAAATTATCAACAGCGTGCTGGTAGGGCGGGCCGGAGGGGAACTGGGGTGGCCACCGTTGTCACTTTCGCTCAAAACCGCAGCCACGATCAATATTACTTTCAGGCTCCGCCACGTATAATCACCGACCCTCCCCGTGTCCCGCGTCTGTACCTGGACAATCGAGTCATCGCTCGACGGCACGTTCGTGCGTTGGTACTTCAGTACTTCTTCGTTCAGTGGCCGCCTACCGCATCGGGGAATCCAGCCGGAGGACTTTTGAATGCGTGGGGAGGTGTAAGCAAATTCCGTGACTCCGGTGGCCAGCCCGCGCTCGAACAGTGGGTGCGAATGAATACCGTGCCCATGACTACTCGTGCGAAGCAGGTGAGTGACAGTTCATTTGATGCAGAGCTTGGAGCTTGGATCAGCGCTATCCCCACGGAGGTAAAGACCCTCCTTCAGACGCGTGCACCGACCGACGATGTTCTCGGTAGCCTGTTAGAAAACGGATACCTTCCTCGCCATGCCTTTCCGATTGACGTCGTCTCGTTATGGACCGAACGCGCAGCACCTGGGGCTGAATATCGCGAGCGAGGCGTTCAGAGAGATCTGGGAATTGCACTGTCAGAATTTGCCCCCGGCGCAGAAGTGGTACGCAATAAGCGCGTGTTTGAGATTGCTGGCTTGTACAATCCATTCATACTCGGTCAGCCGTCGTACCTCCCGACGGACCGCTTACTGGAGTGTTTGGACTGCAGGGCTGTCCAGCTAATAGGGCTTACAGCGCAGCCACCTATCGCTTGCGGAGTATGTAGTGGTCATCGCCTTGCGCCGATGCCGTTCCTTCGGCCTCCTGGTTTCTGTTCGGACTGGGCCGGACCAAACGCCGGCGGGCGCAGATATCGGGGCGGGGGGCGCGAACGTGCTGGGTCCTCAACGAGCGCGCGCCTCTCTGTGGGAGAATATGCCGTTAGCTCCGCACAAAGTGCGCGACCGGCCTTCGCCCCAGAACTTCATGTTCTCGTGCGTCAGGGAGAGCTATTCGTTGTTAACAAGGGTCCGGACCCTTTACACCCCGGATTTAGGATCTGTCCGAAGTGCGGACGCGCGCTTTCCCAGAATGAAACGATTCACACGTACCCTGCGGACGTACCTCCAATGAATGGACCCTACCAAGGTCCACGAGCTGGACAACAGTGTGGAAACACGGCACCAACCCTGGACCGTTACATTCTCGGTCACAAGTTCCCCAGCGAGGTCATTCAATTCGGTCTCCAGCTGCCCGACGAACTCGATGCAGACACTCGGACCACGAGCGGGAGAGCTTTATGGCTATCAATGGGAAGTCTTCTCCAGAATGCGGCTTCGCGAATTCTTCAAATCAATCCGGAGGAGTTGCGAGCCGGCATTCGTTCTGTTCCCCAGTCGGGCGGACGCGTATCTGGGGAAGTTTACCTATATGACACTCTGCCGGGAGGCGCCGGCTACGCACGCGACGTCAATCGGCATCTTCAAGCGATCCTTGAGGAGGCAGTAAGAAGCGCGACCACGTGCGTAAACGTCGACTGTCCTGGAGCATGCTACCAGTGTCTGCTCGACTATCAAAACCAGCAGTACCATCGCTCGCTCGACCGTTTGCTCGGACTCGCACTGCTGAGATTTGTTCTGAACGGCGAGCGGCCTTTTATCAACGACGAAACAGCTACGGCCCTAGTTGCGCATGTGCGTCCATACCTTCCGTCCAGTTGGACTCTGTTGCCACAGCGGACGATTGCCGGATACTTCGCACCCTTGGTTTGCCGCAATGACGCAGGTAACCAACTCGCGATTGTCCCAAGGCATACTCTTCGTTCTCAGCCACCGGTTGAATCGCAACAGCAATTCCTGATAACCGGGATGACTTGCTGCTCATTCACCGAGTTCGACCTGAGTCGACGTCCGTTCTGGGTGATGAATGAACTGGCGCAGCTGTGACTTTGATTCCGGCTTGCGCTATACCGAATTGGTCAATCGATCTCGATCTGAACTGGCCACCAAGAGGCCGGCCGACGTTGCCTATCAGCTATACGATGTATGCGACGTTGAAAGCGTGTCGCTTACGGGCATTGTTCAGAGCGTCATCCAAAGTCGTTTATCCAAGGCGAGCCTCCCCCGCCGCGCGTATCGGATCAGCTTTTCACAAGACGATGGAAATTCTGGCCCAGCAAGAATCCGTTGCTTCAGATGATACGAAGGCCTCAGCTGAGCGAACGCTTTCGCTCTTTCGGGCGCTGCTGGTCAGAGAAATAGAAGAAGCTCGAACGAAACCCCGAGAAAGTAGTCTGGCTTGGCCCACTGAGCGCATCGCCCAGGTCGAGGCGACCGTGATTCAGGCCGCGCATAGTTTCTGGGAATCGCGACGACGCCCACAAAATGCGAGTTCCGCTCGTGACGAGGGAATAAACCGAGCACCCGTAGTCGAGTTGTCAATTCGGTCGAAGGACGGATCATTGTGCGGAACGATCGATCATGCTGATCGGCGGCCAGAAGGTTGGCGAATTATTGACTACAAGACCACTGTAGACCCGAACGCTGAACATGTCGCGGAGCATTCGGTACAGATCCGATTGTACGCGTATTTGTGGAAGGACTGGACAGGCGAATGGCCTACTACGGGCACCATTGTCTACCTGGTTGGCGGGAACGCGCACTCTGTAAGCGTGAGTCCGGATGAATGCACAGCCGTAGCCGAAGAGATAAAGAGGTATGCCAATTTCAGCCAAGATCAGCCTCCGGAGTCTCTCGCCAACGTCGGAACCGCTTGTAAAATGTGCGAATTTCGACCTTGGTGCGAGCCGTTTTGGACCCATCGGGCGCACCCGGAGCCACTTGGGGACGAGAGTCCGGCACCTTCGTCTGGAATCGAAGGTTACGTCACGGAACACAGGCAAGTCGGCGATAGTTGTCTGGCAGAGTTATCCACCGGCAGTAGTTCCGTCGAACTACGCTACGCGTCTTCCCGCTTCCCGCATCTCTCTCGACTGACGACAGGTCAAAGATTGCGAATTCTCGATGTCAGAATACGTGGATCTGCCAGCCGGTTCGCCTGCATAGTCACAGATCGCACAGAAATCTATCGCGTCGAAGACCGGCTCAAACTTAGGAGGCCAGATGGATAGAACCGAGGCCGATTTGGGTCCTCAACCTGACTCCAAACCAAGCGCCAACTCGCTCGTTTCGCTATTGGCTCGGTGCGATGCTGCGAACAAGGCGCTTGATACTTACGTGGCGTTGGCCTCGATGGTCACGCGGGAGCGACATATCGACGCCGCAAGACGACTTACGGGCAAACCAAGTCCGACAGCCGCTCTAAAGAGTGCGTGGATTGCACTCTTGGAGGCGGTCGATTCGCTGGATCTCGAGGACGTCATCCACACTCAAGCTCGGCAGGAGCGGCTCCATTATCGCGAGCAACTGGAATCGGCCCTCGCTTCCGCTGAACTCACATTTACCGGTGGCTGGCCTGACTACGTTGTCGGCGATGTATTCAGACTCAAGTTTGACCTTCAAAAGGGAATCGCAAGTGTCGATGGGAAAAAGCTCTCTACTGTTGCAATTGGAGGTGTCGTTGAGGAGATGAAAGCGCGTCACGCCGAATTCCTGGCGCGTCCTTTTGATCGCGCGCGCTTCTTGGGTGAACTCACCGCGGCGTATGATGCGACGGTTGCACTTCAGGGAAGAGGGTTCGGTGAGTACGTGGACGTTCGAGTGCTCGCGTCGGCTCTGCGCAAAAGGAAGGCGGAGCTTTCCGAAACACAATATTCCGATACCGATTTCGCGTTGGACCTTTACCGGCTGAATCTCAGCCGGGTAGCTGGGGATCAGGGCGTCCTTGAATTCAGCCCCGCGCAAAATGCGGCTGGAGGGCTGTACATACCTGCCCGCGGGTTTGGCAACTACGTCGCCGCGCTCCGCTTTGAGCGAGAGGCCAGCCCGTGACTGCGCCGGTGCACGGGCTGACGGCCGTCGGAGCACGTTCCATAATTGATAGCCTCTCCAGCGGAGTGGTCCCTCGAGATGGCGCTCAGCTGTTCACCGCAGGTAGAGAACGCTGGCTGACAAGCCTCTCCGAGGATCTGGACGATCTTGCAAGTGACGAGTGCGGCGAAGGGCGGCTCCGTGTTTTCATCGGTCGGAACGGAGATGGCAAGACCCATCTAATGCAACTGCTCCGTCGTCGCGCGCTCGACGCAGGATTCGCTGTCAGTTACGTGGTGATCTCTGCGGAAACGCCGCTTTATCGAGCAGATCGCGTGTACGCAGCAATTGGAAGTTCGGTCACCGCGAATTCCAAGGGAAGGCAGCCCGGACTGCGGTCGATTCTTGATCCGGAATCGCCGGACCCAAGCATCGCTGCCGATTTTGCCGACCGTGCTGCGACTATTCGTCGTATCTCCGGAATTGATCCTCGCTTCGCATCGGTGGTGTATCGCTATTGTACGCGACAAACGGTGAACGTCGACCAAGAGCAAGATCTGTTATTGCTCGGCTCTTGGCTTGAAGGAGTCCCTGGCAGACTCGCCGGAATGGGTGTCACCGGACAGGTTGATGCTTCGAACGGTGCATCGATTTTGCGTTCCGCCGTCCTTGTCTTGCGCCACTTTGGATTGCGGGGGTTGGTCATTTTGGTTGACGAGGTTGAGAGCGTCCTGAATCTACGAAGGCCCCAACGAAGAGATTCCTATCAAAGCCTTCGCTTGCTGATCGACCGCGAGAATCTGCCGAACCATGCACTGTTAGTGGCGTCGATGACCCCGCCAATGTTTACGGATGCGGATCTGGGAATCCAAACCTATCCGGCTCTTTGGAGTCGTCTCCAGCCCGAGGGTAGGGCGGATTTTGTGAACTACAACAGTACTTTGGTGGACTTAACACGCACCCCTCTGTCTGAAGATGACTTCTTCGCAATCGGCCAGCGAATAAGGGAGATCCACCAGTACGCTCGCGCCTGGGATGCTGCAGACCGCGTAAGCAACGACTTCCTTCGTGCCGCAGCGGCGACTGCGTCGCAGGGGAGACTTACCATGGTATTCTCGCCAACCCGAGTATTCGTAAAGCTCATAGCTGAGACATTGGAAACGGCGCACCAGCATCCTGCGTTTACCGCTTCTGCAGAAAAGCTGGCAGAACGATTCGGCCAAGTTGACGAGTCGCTTCAACACATTGAGGGGGCAGAAAGCTGACGAAGTTGGCCCTCCCCGAATCTGTCACGCCGGCATTGGCCAGAGGCTCGCTGCGAGCCATCGCCGATGGCGTTCCGCCCCACAACCAAATCACCCGGTGGCTCACAGTTGGTCAGGGTGCAATCTTGGCCCGACTCGAGACAGATATCGAAAAAGTCGCCGCTGGAGGGTTTGAAAGTCTTCTCTTACTTGGGAATCCCGGTGCCGGCAAGTCTCACCTTCTTACGAGTCTTCTCTACGAGACTACGGAAGCCGGCTTCGTTACAGCGTTTTTTTCCCATGATGCGCAAAGCCGAATTTCATTCAACCGGCCCGATCAGATATATCGCCGCATAATCGAGACGATGAGGCTACCCGACGCTGACCTTGTCGGAGTTGGCGCACTGGAATCACTCTTGAATCGTTGGGTCGATACAGTCATTCCAACTCTTACCGGTTCCAACCGGTCGATTGGCATTGCGTTTAAACTGGGTGAAGCGAATGTCCTCCCGGCCGCCCAGACGATTCATCCTCGTACCAGGGCCGCAATCGTCGGCTATTTGATGGCTGTCGAGCAATCGCGCGACGCCGAACGCGCGGTTTTCCTTGACGTCCTGGGTGGCCCGGGCACCTCGAGTACCGACCTTGTTCGGGCGGCAACACGAGTGGGACTCGACCTCAGATGGATCGGGTATACGCCGACACCTTACGATACCAAGTACTACTTCGGAAAACTTGGCCTGCTGATCACGATCCTTCGTACAATAGGCTATAAAGGAATGGTAATCCTATTTGACGAAGTCACTGCAATAGTTGAACTGAGGAGCCGAAGCCGCGATGTCGCATACAGAGTCATGGACTCTCTGCTTTTCAACGACTTCAACTACTCAGGGCTCTATACCGTATTCGCCTATCTGCCCGCGTTCGTAAACCAGCTGCGCGCCGATCGACATATCAGAGGAGCGGATCTGCTCCGTCGGTGGAATGCGCTTTGGGATAAGCGAATGGAAGAGGTGGAGCCTCTCAATGATCTCGCACTCGTAGAGCTCGGTCATCGCCTCGCACTCCTACATTCACGGGCGCGATCTTGGCGTGCTTGGGACAACGTGGAAGGTGAGACCCGGCGTTGGGCGCGGCAATGCAGCGATGAACAAAAGAGCACACGCGAGTTCGTCCGAGGGTTGCTGGATCGAATGGACGACGCTTACGCTCATTGACACTGATGGCTCGCCTGGGGACAACGGTAATGAAGCCCGCTCAGACAGCATGCGTGGCCCGGAGATGAGCAGTACGTGAAGCCATTGGGTTCCGTCGGCTGCATTCCCTTTTGCGAGCTACTTATCCGGATGATCTGAGAAGTACTTCCTCATTCTGCGCGGACTGTGAAGCTGAATGTCGTGTTCCTGCAAAGTTCTCTCAATTACACTGCCGATGTCGAGAAGGCTGTGAAAAGGTAGCGGCCGTCCTGGAGAAATGCCGTGCGCCGCATTTCGTTCCATTCTGATGACGCCGCTTGCCCAAGCGTGCTTCGGTATGATCTTGCCTTCATCAGCGGCGATATTGTTGGTCCAAAATCGAAGTTTTACCTCGATCATGGAGATCCCGTGCGTACGCGGCAGCCTGGTCCAAGTCAGCCTGGCTGGGATAGAGCTTCCCTTTCAACTCGATGACCATCACTCCGGGACCGACAAGCAAAACCACATCTGCTCGTCGCGACTCCATCGGCATCTCGTATTCGAGAATTGCGAAATAGTCCCGAGCCAATTCATTCTGAATCAGAAGTGTTGAGACTTCTGACTGGAGTAGAGGGATCGCATCGCTCCAGGTACGAAGCTGCGCATCGCTCGCGTCACGCACGAAAGCGCGCAGGCGTTCGTGAATGCGCTTGGGCGGCGCCTCACGAAACTCTTCGAAGCTGGAATCCCAACCGGTCGCGGCGCGTTCGGACATGCTCAGGCCGTTCTCAAGAGGAGTAGCCACTATTGTAGCCTGCCAAAGACAAACGGCCACAGTTAACGAGATCTATTAGCGGTTCCGGGTCTTCCGGGATTACAGTGGGCGCGAGATTAGAAAGTTCTCAGAAACCGGGTTGAGATCGAGGCCGCCGCAGTGGAAGTAGATCGCCAGTTTGAAGCGTTCCCGGTTTCTGAATCCACGC
>Ga0136611_10000916_pt1 | contig 20062 bp, 15 predicted proteins | sample AntDrymUQ2232306_2_FD_106645 | JGI IMG/M metagenome (GOLD analysis project Ga0136611, IMG submission 106645) | Polar desert sand microbial communities from Dry Valleys, Antarctica - metaG UQ223 (23.06) | ecosystem: Environmental > Terrestrial > Soil > Desert | place: Antarctica: Dry Valley...
CGGGTTGTCCCAGGGCCGGCCGAACGCGACGAACGGCGCGCGGCGGGACTCCAGCCAGGCCGCCTGCGGGTTGCCGAGGAAGGTGTCGGTGGCGACGAAGGCGTCGACCGCGGTCGCGCGCAGGAGGTCGTCGTACCCCGACACCGGGTCCTCGGGATCCCCCGCGAAGAGCAGCACGTGGTAGCCCGCCTCGGCCGAGGCCTCCACCAGAGAGTGGACGAAACGGTCCATCAGCGCGTTGGCGGTGCCCTCCTGCGCCGGTGTGAAGCGCAGGCCGATCAGGTGGGAGGCACGCGTGCGCAGGTTGCGCGCGGCGCGGTTGGGCGAGTAGCCGAGGTCGGCTATCGCGGTCTGCACCCGCTGCAGGGTGTCGGCGCGCAGGAGTTCGGGGTTGTTGACCGCGTTGGACACGGTCTGCCGGGAGACACCGGCCAACTCGGCGACGTCGGCCAGCGTGGGAGGTACGACGCTCACGTCGCCGCCGTGGTGTCGGCTCATGGTCCACCCCCTGCGCGGCTCTGGATCGTTCCAATCGCACGATACCCCGCCCGCGCGTCACGCTGGAAGGCTGGTCCGGGCGTGCCGGAGGCCGGGTCCGGGCGCGGGAACCCCGGGCTGTCGGCGCCCCCACCTAGCCTCGGCACCATGAGCTCCGTGCCCGCCCGCAGCCCCGCCCGCAGCCCCGCCCGTAGCAAGGCCCGCACCCGCGCCGCCTATCGATGCTCGGAGTGCGGCTGGGAAGCCGCCAAGTGGGTGGGCCGCTGCGGCGAGTGCCAGTCATGGGGCTCGGTGGCCGAGGTGGCCGCGACGACTACCCGTTCCTCGGCCGGCCCGGTGACCTCCCCGGCGGTGCCGATCGGCCAGGTCGACGTCACCGAGTCGACGTTCCGCACCAGTGGCGTGCCCGAGCTCGACCGGGTCCTCGGCGGTGGCCTGGTGCCCGGCGCCGCGATCCTGCTGGCCGGGGAGCCGGGCGTCGGCAAGAGCACGCTGCTGCTCGAGGTCGCGTCCCAGACCAGCCGCACCGGACGTCGCACCCTCTACGTCACCGGCGAGGAGTCCGCCTCCCAGGTCCGGCTGCGTGCCGACCGCACCGCAGCCGTCCACGACGAGCTCTACCTCGCCGCCGAGACCGACCTCGGCGCGGTGCTCTCCCATCTCGACGCCGTCCAGCCGAGCCTGCTGGTGCTCGACTCCATCCAGACCATCTCCGCCGCCGACGTCGACGGCGTCCCCGGCGGCGTCACCCAGGTCAAGGAGGTGGCCGCCGCCCTGATCCGGGTCGCGAAGACCCGGGCGATCACGGTGATGATCGTCGGCCACGTCACCAAGGACGGCAGCATCGCCGGCCCGCGCGTGCTCGAGCACCTCGTCGACGTCGTCCTCCACTTCGAGGGCGACCGCAACTCCCGGTTCCGGATGGTCCGCGCCATGAAGAACCGCTTCGGCCCCGTCGACGAGGTCGGCTGCTTCGACCTCTCCGCCGGCGGGATCACCGCGGTCACCGACCCAACCGGGCTCTTCGTCGAGCACCACCGCCGCAGGGTCCCCGGCACCTGCGTCGCCGTCACCATGGAGGGGCGCCGTCCGCTGCTGGCCGAGGTCCAGGCGCTGGTCACCACTTCCGCGGCAGAGCGGCCGCGGCGCACCACCTCGGGGCTCGACTCGTCGCGGATGGCCATGGTGCTCGCGGTGCTGCAGCAGCACTGCGGCATCAGGCTGCACGCCCACGACGTCTTCGCCTCGACAGTGGGCGGGGCGCGGCTCATCGAGCCGGCCAGCGACCTCGCGCTCGCGATCGCCCTGGCGTCGGCGACCTACGGGCTCCCGCCGCCACAGAGCGTGGTGGCCATGGGCGAGATCGGCCTGGCCGGCGAGCTCCGCCAGGTCCGTGACCTGCCGCAGCGGATCGCCGAGGCGGCCCGGATGGGCTTCGAGGTCGCGGTGGTGCCGAGCGGGCCGGAGCGGATGGGGCCGCAGTCGGTCAAGCGTCCCGAGGCGAGCGGCATCCGGGTCGTCGAGGTGCCCGACGTGGCGTCCGCGCTGCGGCTGACCCGGCTCACCCGCCCGCAGCGCGACAACACCGGCGCCCCCCGCCTCCGTCCCCTAGACTGACCCGCGGCTCGGGCGCGCCCGGCTGGACAGACAGGGGAGGGTCCGTGGTCGGCATCGAACGCACCGAGGACGTGCTTCGCCTGCGCTCGATCCTGGCCTCGATGGCACCTGGCACGACCCTGCGCGACGGGCTGGAGCGGATCCTCCGCGGCCGCACCGGCGCACTCATCGTGATCGGCCACGACAAGGTCATCGAGTCGATCTCGACCGGCGGCTTCGAGCTCGACGTGCCCTTCAGCGCCACCGGGCTGCGCGAGCTGGCCAAGATGGACGGCGCGATCATCATCGACAAGGACATCACGCGCATCCACCGGGCCGCGGTCCACCTGATGCCCGACCACACCATCCAGTCCGACGAGACCGGCACCCGACACCGCACCGCCGACCGGGTCGCCCGCCAGACCGGCTTCCCGGTGATCTCGGTGTCCCAGTCGATGCAGATCATCGCGGTGTACGTCGGGGACATCCGCCACGTCCTCGAGGGCTCCGGGCAGATCCTCTCCCGCGCCAACCAGGCGCTCGCCACCCTGGAGCGCTACAAGCTGCGCCTCGACGAGGTCGCCAGCACCCTGTCCGCCCTGGAGATCGAGGACCTCGTCACCGTCCGCGACGTGGCGGTCGTCGCACAGCGGCTCGAGATGGTCACCCGGATCGCGCGCGAGATCGAGGACTACGTGCTCGAGCTCGGCACCGACGGCCGGCTGCTGTCCCTCCAGCTCGAGGAGCTCATCACCGGCGTCGACGCCGAGCGTGAGCTGGTGATCCGCGACTACCTGCCGGTCGGCCGCCGCGGGAAGTCCCCGGAGGCCTCGCTCCAGCAGCTCGCCGCCCTCTCCGCGACCGAGCTGGTCGACCCGGCATCGGTGGCCCGCGCGCTCTCGCTCGGCAACGGCGAGCACCTCGACGGCGCGGTCACTCCGCGCGGCTACCGGCTGCTGGCCAAGGTGCCCCGGCTGCCACCGGCCGTCGTGGACCGCCTCGTCGACCACTTCGGCACGCTCCAGAAGTTGCTCTCGGCCGGCATCGACGACCTCCAGGTCGTGGACGGCGTCGGCGAGCTGCGGGCACGAAGCGTGCGCGAGGGCCTGTCGCGGCTGGCCGAGTCGAGCATCCTCGGCGACCGTTTCGTCTGAGTTCCCAGGACCGGGTCCTGGTCCGAGGGGCCGGTCAGCCCGGCTCGGTCGCGCCGGTCGGCGACCCGGTGGGCTCATCCGTCGGTTGCGAGGCGTCGGGGTTCCGCGGCTTGTTCCCTCCGCCGCCGCCCTGCTTCGGGGACGGCGTGATCGTCGTGGTGACCACGGTCGTCGGCGGCCTGACCAGCTCGAACTGGACATCCACCGGTTCGCCCGCCAGAGCCGCCGCAACCACGTGGTAGTAGCCGGGCAGCGCCCACTCGGTCAGGTCGGAGCAGGTGTCGTCGGACCGCTTGCCGTTCCAGCGGACGCCGACCTTCGTGCCGACGTCCCGCCGCACCACGACCTCGCGCGTCGGCACCGACGCAGGGCACTGACGGCTCGACCAGATGTCGTCGACCCCGGAGCTGATCTTGAGGGTCAGTGTCTCCGGGGAGACGATCCAGGTGCAGGCCTGGGTGAGCCGGGTGGACAGCTCCAGCGAGATCAGGACCGGGCCACCGCCCTCCTCCTCGGTGATCTCGGGCGTGACCACGACGTCGCTGCTGGCACACGGCCCGCTGGGCGGGGCCAGCGGCGGGGTGGTCGGGGTAGGCGTGGGGATCGCGGTGGCCTGCTGCCGCTTCCGCTTGTTCTTGCGCTTCTTCTCCCCGGGCTGCTTCGTCGCCGCGGGGCTGCCGGTGGCGCTGGGCTGTGCCGCCACCCGCTGCGCGAGCTCGGGACCGGACGACCCGTCGCTGCTCGACCCCAGCACCCGGCCGATCCCGAAGACCAGGAGCAGGGCGATGCCCAGCACCGACAGCCGTCGCGTCCAGTAGACACGCTTCGGCAACGGCCCCCGAGGCCGGGTCAGGGTGGACACGCCCTCATGTTAGCCAGCCAGTGCCCGCTCCCCCGGATGCCACACCGGGCACCCTCCGGGCGGCGGCTAGCCTGGCCCCGATGAGCGAGGACGACGAGCATCCCCTGCACGAATCGGTCCTCGACTGGTACGACGAGCACGCGCGGGAGCTGCCCTGGCGCGGCCCGAGCGCCTCCGCGTGGTCGGTGATGGTCTCGGAGTTCATGCTGCAGCAGACGCCCGTGGCCCGGGTGCTCCCGGTCCACGAGCGGTGGCTGGCCCGGTGGCCGACACCGGCCGCCCTGGCCACCGACCCGGCCGGTGAGGCCGTGCGCGCCTGGGGACGGCTGGGCTACCCGCGACGCGCCCTTCGGTTGCACGCCTCGGCGGTGGCGATCATCGAACGGCACGGTGGCGAGGTGCCGGACTCCTACGACGACCTGCGGGCCCTGCCCGGGGTGGGCGACTACACCGCCGCCGCGATCGCGGTCTTCGCCCACACCCGACGGCACGCCGTGCTGGACACCAACGTCCGCCGGGTGCTGGCGCGGACCCTGGACGGCCACGAGTTCCCAGCCGCCTCGGTCACCGTCGGCGAGCGCCGCCGCGCGACGGACCTGCTGCCAGCCGACGAGGTCGTCGCGGCCACCTGGTCGATCGGGCTGATGGAGCTTGGCGCCCTGGTCTGCACCGCGCAGCGGCCCCGCTGCGCGGACTGCCCGGTCGCCGACCTCTGCGCCTGGCGGGCGGCCGGCTACCCGGCGTACGACGGCCCCGTGCGGCGCGGGCAGGCCTGGGACGGCACCGACCGGCAGTGCCGGGGCCGCCTCCTCGCCGTGGTCCGCGACGCCGAGGGCACTGTCGCGCAGCCGAGGCTGGACGCGGTCTGGCCCGACGAGCTCCAGCGCGCCCGCTGCCTGGCCGGGCTCGTCGAGGACGGCCTCGTGGTCAGGACCGCCGCGGGGACCTTCGCCCTTCCGTGACCCCGCCCGCCTCGTCGAGGAGGCGGCGTACGTCGGCAGCCGGGTTGCCCGGGTGGAAGGCCCGCTTGGGGGCCTCTCTCAGGGCGTCGAGCAACGTGCCCAGCTGCTCGCGACCGCCAGACGGGAAGTCCGCGGGCCGATGGGTGCCGGCACGCGGTTCGATCTCCTCGAGCAGGCCGAGGTCGCGGAGCGTGACCAGGTCGTCCTGCGTGGTGCGCTCGAAGATCCGCATCAGGTAGGGGCGGGCCCGCTCGGCGTTGAGACCCTTGCCGATCAGGGTGCGCAACGCGACCGCGGTGGGCTCACGGGCGGGTCGGAAGCTGACGCTCGGCCCAGCCTCCAGGATCGACGTCCACTTGCGCACGAACTCCTCGCCCGAGAACGACTCGTAGTGCAGCATCCGCAGTCCCGGGTGCGCGTAGGGCTCGATCTCCTGCTTGTCGGCGTCCACGGCGTGGTGGAGCGTCAGCCAGACATCGAGGTCCGGGCGCACGCCGACCTTCCCGTCGACGTGCCCGTGGAAGTAGGCGCCGTTGTGCGGCCGGTCGATCACGCCGAGCGTGTGGAGCAGGGTCAGGTCGTCCTTGTCCAGCAGGCGCTTGAAGTGCGTCGGGTCGCCGTCCCACTCCGGCTGTGACACCGCTTCCAGTGGCGCGAGCGTCGCGACTCTCGCGTCCCCGGGGGCGTCGGCCAGGGCGGCACGGTCGATCTGGGCGATCTCGTCCGCGTCGATGTGGAAGACCCAGTCGGCCCACCCGAAGGGGCTCAGGAGCGCCTTGACCAGGTTGGAGTTGATCCGCTGCCGGGTGTTGAGCTGGGCTGGCCGGTCACCCTGCCACCACGCCCGTCCGGTCGGCACACAGGTGACGGAAGCGTGCTCGTCCAGGAAGGCCCGGGCGTCCGGGTCGGTCTCGCGGGGAGCGTCGAGAAAGACGACCATGTGGTCGACACCACCGGCCAGGTTGCCGGCCACGAAGCGCTCGAGGTTCGGCAGCGTGTCCTTGACCGTGCTGGCCGTGAAGAGCATGCCCCCACCCTAAAGCGTGTTGCGTGGGGGCCCGTGGCCCTACGAGTGGGGGCCTATGGTCGAACTGAAAACCACGAGCCCCTACTCAACGAGCCACAAGCCCCCACTCAACTTCTCAGTCGGTGGACCGCTCGATGTCGATCGGGCCGAGCGAGTCGTCGGGGCCCTCGAGGGGCGCCCCGTCCGGACCGATGGGCGGACCCGCCTCGACGCCGGCCGTCTCGAACGGCGGCAGGTCGGGCAGGGCACTGACCTTCTGGCCCTTGAAGGTGAAGTGCGCCGCCTCGCCCTCGCCCTCGACGTCGACCACGACGATCTGGCCGGGGCCGACGTCGCCGAAGAGCATCTTCTCGGCGAGGGAGTCCTCGATCTCGCGCTGGATCGTGCGCCGCAGCGGACGCGCTCCCAGCACCGGGTCGAACCCGCGGACGGCCAGCAGGTCCTTGGCGGCCTGGGTCAGCTCGAGACTCATGTCGCGGTCCTTCATGCGCAGCTCGACCGAGGCGATCATGTTGTCGACCATCTGGACGATCTGCGGACGAGACAGCGGCGGGAAGACGATGATCTCGTCGACACGGTTGAGGAACTCGGGACGGAAGTGCTGCTTCAGCTCGTCGGAGACCTTCGCCTTCATCCGCTCGTAGGAGCCTGCAACGTCGCCGGTCTGCTGGAAGCCCAGGTTGACCGACTTGTTGATGTCGCGGGTGCCGAGGTTGGTGGTCATGATGATGACGGTGTTCTTGAAGTCGATGACCCGGCCCTGGGAGTCGGTCAGGCGACCTTCCTCCAGGATCTGCAGCAGGCTGTTGAAGATGTCCGGGTGGGCCTTCTCGACCTCGTCGAACAGGACCACCGAGAACGGCTTGCGCCGCACCTTCTCGGTCAGCTGGCCGCCCTCCTCGTAGCCGACGTAGCCCGGAGGCGAGCCGAACAGCCGCGAGACGGTGTGCTTCTCGCTGAACTCGCTCATGTCGAGCTGGATCAGCGAGTCCTCGTCGCCGAAGAGGAACTCCGCCAGCGTCTTGGACAGCCACGTCTTCCCGACCCCGGACGGGCCGGCGAAGATGAACGAGCCACCGGGACGCTTGGGGTCCTTGAGTCCGGCACGAGTACGACGGATGGCACGCGACAGCGCACGGACGGCCTCTTCCTGGCCGATGACGCGCTTGTGTAGCTCGTCCTCCATCTTGAGCAGCCGCGTGGACTCCTCCTCGGAGAGCTTGACGATCGGGATGCCCGTCGCCACGGCGAGCACCTCGGCGATCAGCTCCTCGTCGACCTCGGCGACCTCGTCCATGTCGCCGGCGCGCCACTGCTTCTCACGCTCGGCCTTGCGGCCCATCAGCTGCTTCTCCTCGTCGCGCAGTCGCGCGGCCGCCTCGAAGTCCTGGCCGTCGATCGCGGCCTCCTTGCGCTGACGCACGTCGGCGATCTTGTCGTCGTACTCGCGCAGGTCGGCGGGCGCCGTCATCCGGCGGATCCGCAGCCGCGAGCCGGCCTCGTCGATCAGGTCGATCGCCTTGTCGGGCAGGAAGCGGTCGGAGATGTAGCGGTCGGCCAGGGTCGCCGCCGAGACCAGCGCCTCGTCGGTGATGGTCACCCGGTGGTGCGCCTCGTAGCGGTCGCGCAGGCCCTTGAGCATCTCGATCGTGTGCGCGATCGACGGCTCGGCGACCTGGATCGGCTGGAAGCGCCGCTCGAGGGCGGCGTCCTTCTCGAGGTACTTGCGGTACTCGTCGAGCGTGGTCGCGCCGATCGTCTGCAGCTCGCCCCGCGCCAGCATCGGCTTGAGGATCGAGGCCGCGTCGATGGCGCCCTCGGCCGCACCGGCACCGACGAGGGTGTGGATCTCGTCGATGAAGAGCACGATGTCGCCGCGAGTGCGGATCTCCTTGAGCACCTTCTTGAGGCGCTCCTCGAAGTCGCCGCGGTAGCGCGAACCGGCGACCAGGGCGCCGAGGTCGAGGGTGTAGATCTGCTTGTCCTTGAGCGTCTCCGGGACGTTGCCCGTGACGATGTCCTGGGCGAGGCCGGCCACGATGGTGGTCTTGCCGACGCCCGGCTCACCGATCAGCACCGGGTTGTTCTTGGTGCGTCGCGACAGGATCTGCATGACGCGCTCGATCTCGGGCTCGCGCCCGATCACCGGGTCGAGCTTGCCCTCGCGGGCCGCCTGGGTGAGGTTCTGGCCGAACTGGTCGAGCACCAGCGAGGACGACGGCGCTTCGCCACCGCTGCCGCTCGTGGACGCGCCGGACGCAGCCGACTCCTTGCCCTGGAAGCCCGACAGCAGCTGGATGACTTGCTGGCGGACCCGGTTGAGGTCGGCGCCGAGCTTCTGGAGCACCTGGGCGGCGACGCCCTCGCCCTCTCGGATGAGGCCCAGCAGGATGTGCTCGGTACCGATGTAGGAGTGACCCAGCTGCAGCGCCTCGCGCAGGGACAGCTCGAGCACCTTCTTGGCGCGCGGCGTGAACGGGATGTGACCCGAGGGTGCCTGCTGACCCTGGCCGATGATCTCCTCGACCTGGGCGCGCACCGCCTCAAGGGAGATGTCGAGGGACTCCAGCGCCTTCGCTGCGACGCCTTCACCCTCGTGGATGAGCCCGAGCAGGATGTGCTCGGTGCCGATGTAGTTGTGGGAGAGCATGCGGGCCTCTTCCTGGGCCAGCACGACCACCCGACGGGCTCGGTCTGTGAACCGCTCAAACATGTGCAACTCCTCGCCCTGGGGGCTCCTCGAACCGCTGCGCGGACATCCGCGGCCGCCACCGATGAGGGTGGTGGCCGTCTGACTCCTACAACTCCGCCCCCAGCCTACGTGTTCCCCGCACGGACGGTCGCGGGTCCGCTCACAGCGAACACGCGCCCGGGGGGCTTCGGCCCCCCGGGAGACCCCCTAGTTGGCGGCCTCGTAGGCGGCGATCACGTCGGCGGGGACCCGTCCGCGGTCGGAGACCTGATAGCCGTTGGAGCGGGCCCAGTCCCGGACCAGGCGCGGGCTCGGGCCCAGCGCGTTGCCGCCACCGCTCGACTTGCGACCGGGGCGACGGCCGCCGGAGACCTTGCGGGCATGGCCGAGGTACGGCGCCAGGGCGTCGCGCAGGCCGCCGGCGTTCTTGTCGCTCAGGTCGATCTCGTAGCTGGTGCCGTCCAGGCCGAAGAACACCGTCTCGGTGGCCTCGCTCCCGTCGACGTCGTCCACGAGAACGATATTGACCTTTTGCGCCATGGGTTATTCCTCCTGAGCACTCGATTGTTGACCACGAGCACATTAACCAGTTCGTCGCCCTCTGAGCGAATTATCGAATCGGCTTTTGCGGGAATTGGCCTTTTGTCGCCTTCGGCGGCCGCTAACACGGCGCAATGTCTAGACCGAAGAATGCAAACTCGCTTCAGAGAAAGCGTTGTCAATCGCCGACGACGACCTCGAAGTCGCCGCCCGCACAGGCTTGGTCCATCTCATCGGCGAGGGTCGCACTCCTCGTGCGGATGACGACGCCGCCGCCCCAGTCACGCACCAGGTCACACAGACCCGCCGGGTCATTCGAGTCGAGTCCGTAGGCGTAGTCACGGGGCTCGTCGTCGACCTGGTTCACCGGCAGTTGCAGGAGCCAGTAGTTGATGAAGCCATCGGCGCCGGGATCCCCGGTCCAACGAGAGACCACCACCTTGCGACGCTGGTCGGAGAATCTCAAGACGCTGCGCACGGCCGGGTCCATCGCGCTCGCGCGATCGGGAAGGGCGATCGAGGCGGACGGCAGGAGTGAGGTGAGCCGGTAGTCCGGGCTCCGATGGGCGATCGGATAGCTCGCGGCGGCCAGCGGACGAGGGTCGAACGGCGCAACCTGGAGCACCAGCACCCAGGCGAGCAGGACGGTCCCGGCCACCAGGCTCGCTCGCTGGGCGCGCCGGAGGGTGGTGCCCAGCAACGCCCCCCGCGACGAGCGCAGGACGATGACCGGAGCGAGGACGGCCAGGCTCCACGCGAACTTCTGGGGGTAGTAGCCCCAGGGGCCTGCAGGCGAGCCGGCTCGTTGGCTCATCAGGTAGTAGGTCCCGATCGTGCCGGCGAGGCCGAGGGCCACCACCCCCACGAGATCCCAGCGGGTCGACGCCCAGGACGAGAGGACGAGCAGGACGCCGGCCGCGAGCGACCAGATGACGACTGGCAGATGCTCCCCGAACGCGGGGAACAAGCCCTCCATGGACAAGCCGTCGGACGAGGCCGAGAAGTCCTCGAGCGTGACGGCCGCGGCGTACACCCCGAGCACGAGTGGAGGGACCAACCAGGCCGCCAGCCGCAGCCCGCGAAGGTCGAGGTGGGCGCGGGCGTGCCAGCCCACCACCGCGACACCGAGCACGGCCGGGACGATCACGAGCGGCGCCCACGCCGCGAGCAGTCCGGTGCCCGCCGTGGCGATCATGGCGGAGGCGAGCACGGGCGAGCGCTCGGCCTCGGTCCAGGCGGTCCAGACGGCCAGCAGGAGCACCGCGGTGGCTAGGGAGTTCCAGAAGCCGTAGACGAACACCTGCCCGGCGAAGGACCAGGTCCACGGGATCAGGGCGGCGACCCCGGCGAGAACGGCACGGGACCACGGCCGCGAGGCCGGCAGCCCGGCCGCGACCAGCGCCCCCGCCAGAAGGCTGGTGGCCGCGACCAGGAGCAGCAGCGCCTGGGACGCGCGCAGCAGGTCGTGGCTCAGCAGGTCGACCGGATCGACAAAGGACCGCCCCGGAGCCAGGAACAGCGCTACCAGCTCGTTCGCCAGCGGCGCCGGATTGCGGTGGGAGGCTGGGTCCAGCCCGCCGTCCTCAACGATGAACCGCGTGGAGACGAGGTTCCAGGGACTGTCGTTGTTCATCATCCAGGCGAGCTTGGGACCGTCCGACAGCGCCCGGACGACGGGGACGAGCAGCACCTGCGCGAGCGAGAGGACCACGAGCCCGCCACCGAGGAGCAGGTCGGCACGGCTCACAGCCGACGCCGACGCGCGCCACCGCCAGAGCACGCCCGCGGCCGCGAGGCCGGCAGCACCCGGCAGGACGAGCAAGGACACGACGGGAAGGTCGACCACCACGATGAGCCGCATGGCCACCGTCAGGACCGCGATCGAGCCGACCAGGGTCGCGGCCAGTGCCGTCCGGGTCGGCAGGCGAAGCCGCAGGGCGAGGGTCACCAGTGCGATGGCGGCGACCACCAGGAGCGCCGGGCTGCCGCCCTCGACCACCACCACGACGGACACCGCGAAGAGCGCTCCGGCCGATGCTGCCAGCACCGTGGCCACGCGTCCGTCGGCGGCCGGCGCGTCCACGGTGGGCGATGGGCTGGGCAGGAGCGTCTGGGCCACGTGTGGTTTCCCGTCTGGTCGTGGTCGAACCCGGCAGATGGTACGTCGGCACCGCGCCGCCAGGAGGGCGGCGTGACTACGTGTTGCGCTCGAAGACGAGCTCGAGGCCCCGGAGGGTGAGCCACGGGTCGTGGGCCGTGAAGCAGTCGCACTCGTCGATCACCAGCGGTGCGAGGCAGCCCGTGGCCAGGACCTTGACGTCGCCCACGGGGACGTCGAGCTCCTCGATCATCCGGCCGACCAGTCCCTCGACCTGGCTCGCGACCCCGAAGAGCATGCCCGACTGGAGCGCCTCCACGGTGTTCTTGGCGATCACCGACCGCGGGCGGGCCAGCTCCACCTTGCGCAGCTGGGCCCCCCGTCGACCCAGCGCCTCCAGGGAGATCTCGATGCCCGGCGCGATCGCCCCCCCGACGTACTGGCCCTTCACGCTCACCACGTCGAACGTCGTCGCCGTCCCGAAGTCCACGACGATCGCGGGACCGCCGTAGAACGTGGCGGCGGCGAGCGCGTTGACGATGCGGTCGGCACCCACCTCGCGAGGGTTGTCCATCAGCACCGGGACCCCGGTGCGGATCCCGGGTTCGACGAACACGTGGGCGACGGTCGGGAAGTGCGCGGCGACCATCTCGCGCCATTCGTGGAGCACCGCCGGGACCGCGCTGCACACCGAGATCCCGGTCACGGCGGGCGCCTCGGGAGCGGTCGCGACCAGGCCGCGGAGGAGGAGTGCCCACTCGTCGGAGGTACGACGCTCGTCGGTGGCCACCCGCCAGTGCGCGACGACCTCGGACCCGTCGAGGATGCCGATCACGGTGTGGCTGTTGCCGATGTCCGCGGCGAGCAGGGCCACGGCTCAGCCCTCCGCCAGGTCCATGCCGAGGTCGAAGACCGTGACCGAGTGGGTCAGGGCGCCGACCGAGATGAAGTCGACCCCCGTCTCGGCGACCTCGCGGGCCCGGGCGAGCGTGAGCCCTCCGGACGCCTCGAGGCTGGCTCGGCCGGCCGTGAGGCGGACCGCCTCGGCCATCGTCGGGGAGTCCATGTTGTCGAGCAGGATCCGGTCGCAACCCGCGTCCAGCAGCTCGCGGAGCTGGTCGAGGTCGGTGACCTCGACCTCGACGGGGATCTCGGGGTACGCCGATCGCACCGCCGCATAGGCCGGCACGACCCCACCGGCGGCGACGACGTGGTTGTCCTTGACCATCGCCAGGTCGGCGAGGCTGAACCGGTGGTTGACGCCGCCGCCGCACCGCACGGCGTACTTCTGCAGGGCGCGGTGGCCGGGCAGCGTCTTGCGGGTGTCGAGCACCCGGGCCCGGGTGCCGGCCAGCGCGTCGACCCAGAGCGCGGTGGCAGTGGCGACGCCGGAGAGGTGGGAGGCGAAGTTGAGCGCGGTGCGCTCGGCGGTCAGCAGCCCGCGGGTGGGGCCGGAGACGCGCATGACCAGGTCGCCGGGCGCGACCCGGCTGCCGTCGGGCACCCGATCGGCGACCTCGACCTCGTCGCCCATCACCGTGTGGAAGACCAGCGCCGCGACCCCGAGCCCGGCCAACACGCCCGCCTCCCGCGACCCGAAGTCGGCCACCCCGCGCGCCTCGGCTGGGATGGTCGCCGCGCTGGTCACATCGATGCCGCCGGGCAGGTCCTCCGCGAGGGCCGCCAAGATCGCGGCGTGGACCGCGGCCGCGTCGAGGCCGGCCTCGTCGAGCTCGCCGAGGAGGTCGGAGGGCAGGGCGTGCAGCGGTCTCACGAGGGTCCTCCGTCGCTCGGCACCGCGGGCGTGAAGACGACGCGCGTCGCGCCGTCGACGAGTACCGTGTCGAAGTGGCCCGACCACTGCTCGTCGTCGCGGTCGGGGAAGTCCTCGCGCCAGTGGGAGCCGCGGGTCTCCTCGCGCAGCCGGGCGGTGTCGGCGAGGGCCAGGCTGACGGTGAGCAGGTTGGTGGTCTCCCACGCGTCCTGCTCCACCCGCGCGTCGGTGTCGCCGACGAGGGCCTGCAGGCTCTCGAGCGCCCGTCCTAGGCCGTCGGCGCTGCGGAGCACCCCCACCTCGGCGGTCATCACGGCCTGGAGCTCGCGGCGTACGTCGCCCGAGACCAGGCCGGGCTTGCGGGCGTCGGCGACGGGCTCGCTCCAGGGCCGGAGCTCGCCGGGCAGCACGTCGGCGATCCGTCGCGAGAAGACCAGCCCCTCGAGCAGCGAGTTGGAGGCGAGACGGTTGGCGCCGTGGACACCCGAGCAGGCGACCTCGCCGGTGGCATAGAGGCCGGGGACGCTGGAGCGCCCGTGCAGGTCGGTAGCGACACCACCGGACGCGTAGTGGCAGGCGGGCGCGACCGGGATCAGCTCGGTGACCGGGTCGACGCCGTGCTCGCGCGCGGTGGCGAGGATGGTCGGGAAGCGACGCTCCCAGAACGCCGCACCGAGGTGACGGGCGTCCAGCCAGACGTGGGGCTGGTCGGACTCGAGCATCCGGCGGTGCATCGCTTTGGCCACCACATCGCGAGGAGCCAGGTCGGCGAGCTCGTGCTGGCCCTGCATGAAGCGGTCCCCCTCGAAGTCGACGAGGAAGGCTCCCTCGCCGCGCACGGCCTCGGAGATCAGCGGCTGCTGGCCGCGCGAGTCGGGGCCGAGGTACATCACGGTGGGGTGGAACTGCACGAACTCCAGGTCGCGGAGGACCGCGCCGGCGCGGACGGCCACCGCCATCCCGTCGCCGGTCGACACCGCGGGGTTGGTGGTCTGGGAGAAGACCTGGCCGAGACCGCCCGAGGCGAGCACGACCGCCCGGCAGTGGACGGCGCCGACCCCGTCGCGCTGGCCCTCCCCCATCACGTGGAGCGTGACGCCGGCGATGCCTGACGCCGGGTCGCCGACCGGTCCGTCCAGGAGCAGGTCGACCGCGAGGGCGTGCTCGATCACCTCGATCTCGGGTGCCCGCTCGACGGCCGCGATGAGGGCCCGCTGGATCTCCGCACCGGTGGCGTCGCCGCCGGCATGGGCGATCCGGTCACGGTGGTGGCCGCCCTCGCGGGTCAGGCTGAGCTCCCCGTCGGGCGACGTGTCGAAGATCGTGCCGAGCGCGATCAGTTCGTGGACCGCGGCAGGCCCCTCGGTGACCAGCGCGCTCACCGCGTCGGCGTCGCAGGCTCCGGCACCCGCGACGAGGGTGTCGCGCTCGTGGTCGGCCGGCGAGTCCTCAGGACCGAGCGCCGCGGCGATGCCGCCCTGCGCCCACTGGGTCGACCCCGCGTTGAGCACGTCCTTGGTGACCACCAGCAGCGTCAGCGAGCGGTCGGCCGCGTGGATCCGCAGGGCCGCGGTCAGGCCCGCGATGCCGGAGCCGATGACCACGACGTCGGTGCGCGTGGTCCATCCCGGCTCGGGGGCGGTCAGGCGCTGCGGGACGCTCCGGGTGGGAGAGGTCATGCGGGCAGGCTAGTCGTCACGCTGGTGGCGACCCGGGTCAACGTGGCGCCATGGATCTTGCACTTCGTCATCGTGCGCAGCACTAGGGCGTCTCTCCGATCACCAGGGGCAGGTTGTCGATCAGACGCGTCGAGCCGACCCTGGCGGCGACGAGCACGCGGGCGTCGGTGCCGGGGGGTACGTCGTCGGGCAGTTCTGCGAGGTCGGGCGACGTGACCGCCAGGTAGTCGAGCTCGACCGCGGGTTCCTTCGCCAGTTCGGCCAGCGCGGCGTCGCGCGCCGACAACGCGCCGGTCGCGGCCGCGACCTGCGCGGCGCGCAGGGCCCGGCTCAGGGCCAGCGCCTGCTGCCGCTGCTCGGCGTCGAGGTAGCGGTTGCGGCTGCTCAGCGCGAGCCCGTCGGGCTCTCGCATCGTCACGGCGCCCACGACGTCGACGTCGAGACAGAGGTCGGCGACCATCCGGCGTACCAGCGCGAGCTGCTGGTAGTCCTTCTCGCCGAAGACGGCGACGTCGGGGCGCACCAGCCCGAAGAGCTTGGCGACCATGGTGAGGACGCCACGGAAGTGGCCGGGGCGGGTGCGCCCCTCCAGGATCGTGGCCAGCGGTCCCGGCTCGACGGTCACGCTCTCGTTGGTCGAACTTGTCGGGATCCCGGTCGGGTAGACCTCGTCGACCCCCGGCGCGAACACCACGTCGACGCCCTCGGCCGCACAGAGCGCCAGGTCGGCGGCGAGCGTGCGCGGGTAGTGGTCGAGGTCCTCGCCGGCACCGAACTGCAACGGGTTGACGAAGATCGAGACGACGAGGGGGCCGTCGCCGATCTCGCCGCGGGCGACCCGGATGAGCGAGGAGTGTCCCTCATGGAGGGCGCCCATGGTGGGCACGAGACCGACGCGCGCGCCCGCTGCTCGGGCGGGTGCCAACAGGTCGACCAGCTGGGCGCGGGTGGCCGCGACGACGGGTCCCGAGGTCACGTCGTGGCTCCGGTGGTGGTCAGCGACCGCGGCGCACGCTGGCGAGCGCCGCGCCGGCCGAGACGACCACGGCGTCGAGGAGGCGGCGTACCTTCGCGCCGCGGATCGGCAGCACGCGGCCGTCGGTGACGACGCGGTCGAGGGTGTCGCGGGCCAGGGCGGCGTACGACGGGAGGGTGTGCGGCGCGTGGGTGGCGATCTCGTCGAGGTGCGCGCGCACGGTGTTGACGTCACCGCGGGCGATCGGCCCGGTCAGGGCGGCGTCGCCGTCGCGCAGCGCGTTGTCGAGGGCGGCGGTGAGCAGGGGGCGCAGCGTGTCGGCCGGGTCGTCGGCCCCGTCGTCGCCGGCGGCCGCCTCGAGCATCTCCCTGGCCTGCGCGACCAGGGTCACCAGGTGGTTGGCGCCGTGCGCGAGGGCGGCGTGGTAGAGCGTGCGTCGGTCCTCTGCCACCCACATCGCGCGGCCACCGAGGTCCGCGACCAGGCGCTCGGTGATCTCGCGCTCGGCCTCGCCGGCGGTGACGCCGAAGACGCAGCCGGTGAGCCGGGGCAGGTCGACGTCGGTGCCGGTGAAGGTCATCGCGGGGTGCAGCGCCACCGGGCGGGCGCCTACGCGGGCGGCCTCCTCGAGGACGGCCAGACCGTGTCGGCCCGAGGTGTGCACGACGTACTGGCCGGGGTGGATAGCGCCGCTCGCGGTCAGCATCGAGACCACGTTGGGGAGCATGTCGTCGGGGACCGTGAGGAGCAGCAGGTCACATCCCCGCGCCACGGCCGTGGGCTTGTCCACGAGTACGTCGGGGAGCAGGTGCTCGATGCGGGTGCGGGAGGCGTCGGACTCCCCCGCGACAGACACGATCTCGTGGCCGGCGGCCCTGAGGGCGGCGGCCAGCACGGCGCCGACGCGGCCGGCGCCGACCACACCCACGCGAAGGGGGGCCCTGCGTTGAGGGAGCGTCATGTTTCGAACCTTTCGTTCCAGTCCACTCACGGGGTACCGGACTACTCACTCGATCAAACGCCAGCGTACGCGCGCTCAATCCCGGCCGGAACCGGTCGGGAAGTGCGCTGGGTCACACCCGCAGGCGTCGGGGCAGCCAGGTCCGGGTCACGTAGTCGACCACGTGCACCCCCTCCGGGGCGGTCACCTCGAGGACGCCGCCGGGCACCCGCCCGTCCCGGAGCGCGTGGAAGAGCTCCCACTCGCGTCGCTTGCGCTGGTTGCGCCACGACGTGGCAAATGACTCCGGGTCGGTCCAGTGCGCGAACTCGTCGCCGTGCAGGTGCTTGAGCTCCACGCACAGCAGGTCGGGGAGGACGACACGGCGCACCCGGGGCGGCGTACGCCGGATCTCCCACTCGAAGGCCTTGCCGTAGACGAAGTCGGGACCGGTGGGGAAACCCCACTCCTCCCGGTTGCGCCAGCCGAGGTCGACGTAGCCGTGGCGGTCGTCGTCGAGGTAGAGACCGTGCCGGGGCAGGCGGACCACCGCGGGCTCGCGGCCGACCTGCCGGCCGAGGTCGCGCAGGGAGAGCTCGCCCTCGCGGGTCAGCACCATGTCGCCGTCCCACTTCCAGGAGTACGTCGTGGCGACCTGCGCGAAGCACCAGTTGTAGAAGTAGACCAGTGAGTGGACCGACCGCTCGTGCTGGGCGAGGTGCTCGGCGCCGGCGCGGGCGACCTCGTAGGGGTAGGAGAGCACCGTGAGCCGGTCGGCCAGTCCGGCGCGGGCCGCGGTCTCGGCGGCCACCTCGGGGGTGCCGTCGGTGGAGAGGTTGTCGACGACCAGCACCCGGTCGGTGGCGCGCAGCAGCGGCGGGAGCGCGAACGGGAGGTTGGCCGCCTCGTTCTTGACCCGGACCACCGCGGTGCTGCCGCGGCGGAGTTCGCCGGGCCGAGTCCAGGGCCAGGTGATGTCGACGTCGTGATGACCCTCCAGGTTGCTCAGACCTGCTGAGGCGTCAACGCTCACCGGGTGCGCCCCAGGGCGCGACGGACCCCCTGCCGCACCGACGGCGGCACCTTGGCCCGCCAGCTGTGCGGGACCCGGTCCGCCAGCGATCGGGCGCCCCGATCGTCGGTCGAGCCTGTCGAGACCCCCGGGCGGTCGACGGTGCCGCCGGGCAGCCCGCCGGTGGCGGTCGCGGCGACCACGGACGAGCGCGAGATCGCCTCGGCCTCGGAGTAGAGCGTGACGTAGGCGTCCAGCAGCTGGTCGAGGGTCGCGCGTCGGTCGGCCGTGTCGCCGCCAGGGTCGGCCAGCGCGTCGAGCTCGGTCCAGGTCTCGGCCGTCAGCTCGCGCAACGGACGCGGGAGGTCGAGCTCGTCGAGGGTGACGGTGATCCGGCGCAGGCTCGGGTCGATGAACCGGTGGCCGTCACGGATCGCCTCGCTCCTGGCGTCGAGCACGTGGCGCAGGTCGAGGGTTTCCCCCAGGTGCTGTGTGGTGCGCACCCAGTCGTCGAGGAGGTCGGCGTACCGGACGAAGACGCGGGTGCTGTCGCGGGTTGCCAGCTCGGTGTGGAGCAGCATGTTGACCCACGAGGCGGTGAGGTGGGCGGGGCCGAGCTTGTTGTTGTAGTACTTCTGGCGGCTCCCGGCGACCTCGGCGGGCGGGCGGAGCATCGTGGCGAAGACCGGCTGGGCGTCGGCCCGTTCGGCCGCGATCCGCCACAGCCCGAGGAACCAGCTCAGCCGGGGGTCCTTGACCACGAGCTCGCGGCCGTCCTCGAAGTGCCCCTCCAGCCACCGTGCCACCCGGGCGCGCTCCTCGTCGCGCGCCGCGAGCCGACCGGTCTCGAACCACGCCTGCGGCCGCGCGTCGCCCACGGCGACCCCGGCCTCGGCGAGCAGGGCGTCGTGGTGGTCGACGACCCAGCGCGGCTCACCGAAACCCTTCGGGTTGGACGCGTCCGCGGCAACTTCGGGCCTCGGCACGTGCAGGCCCATGATCTGCAGCAGAACCGCGAGCGTGCTGGTGCCGCTGCGTCCGGCACCGGCGACGAACAACACCTTGCGCGGGTAGTCGGCGGGCTCGGGCGGTCCGGCTTGTCCCTGCTCGTCGGTCACGGGTGGTGAGCCTAACGTCCTGCGGTGGATACCCTCCGGACATGCGATGGCGCCGCCGCGGGACGAGCGACGAGGCCGTGATCAGCGTGGTGGTGCCCGTCTACGACGTCGAGGCCTACCTGCCCGCCGCGCTCGACAGCCTGCTGGCCCAGACCCACGCGCGGCTCGACGTGGTGGTGGTCGACGACGGCTCGACCGACGGATCAGGCACGGTCGCCGACGCTTACGTCGCGCGCGACGCCCGGGTGCGCGTCGTACACACCGACAACCGGGGGCTCGGGGCTGCCCGCAACCACGGGCTCGAGCATGCGCGCGGCGACCTGGTTGCGTTCCTCGACTCCGACGACGTGCTGCCGCCGGACGCCTACGCGACCATGCTCGCCTCGCTCGCAGCGTCGGGCTCCGACTTCGTCACCGGCAGCATCGTGCGGTGGGAGTCGCCCGGGGGCGCCGACGAGCGCCTGGTCGAGCCGCCCTGGGTGCGCCGGCTGCACTCCCCTCCCCGGTCCGGGATCATCGCCGCCGAGCATCCCGAGATCCTGGGCGACGTGTTCGCCTGGAACAAGCTGTTCCGCCGGTCCTTCTGGGACTCCGCGAAGCTGACCTGGCCGGAGGGGTTGCGCTACGAGGACCAGCCCACCACCACGCAGGCGTTCCTGTCCGGACGCTTCGACGTGCTGCCGGACGTGGTCTACCACTGGCGGATCCGCGGCGACGGCTCCTCGATCACCCAGCAGCGGTCGTCGGTCACCGACCTCACCGACCGGCTGGTGACCAAGCGGATGGCGCTGGCGTCGGTGGCGGCGTACGACGACCAGGCGACCAGCCGGGTCTTCCTCGACCGGGTGCTGGCCGGCGACCTGCACCGCTACTTCGCAGAGATCCCCGGCTGCTCCGACGAGTGGTGGTCGCTGCTTCGGCAGGGCATCGGCGACCTCTGGGGCGAGCACTCACTGGTGCACAGTGGTCTGTCGCCCGTCCACCGGCTCACCGGGTGGCTGGTCGAGCAGGACCGGCGCGCCGACGCCGCCGCGGTGATGACGTACGCCGCGTCGCTGGCTGGCCCGGTGCCGCAGACCCTCGACGACGGCCCGCCCCGCCTCGACGTGTCCGCGGTCCCGGGCCTCACCGATC
>Ga0136611_10000917_pt1 | contig 20053 bp, 30 predicted proteins | sample AntDrymUQ2232306_2_FD_106645 | JGI IMG/M metagenome (GOLD analysis project Ga0136611, IMG submission 106645) | Polar desert sand microbial communities from Dry Valleys, Antarctica - metaG UQ223 (23.06) | ecosystem: Environmental > Terrestrial > Soil > Desert | place: Antarctica: Dry Valley...
ACTTGGGATGGTGCCGCCGGCGTTCGTCCGTGACCGCACTCATGTCGACACGACCGAACCCAGACGCATCTCACCGTCAGCTACCACCTGTTGGCGGGCTTCACCGCGTCTGCCACCATTGCCCGCCAGCATTGACATTCGCGCGCGTTCTGGGGCATCTTGCGCGGTCATGGATGCTGTGTCCCCGGATTCCCCATAGATTTCCTCCGTCTCTGCGTCTCTGCCGGGAAACACCTTCAGGCAAAGGAGCGTTCAACCACCCAACGCCCGTGGAGACGCGTCTGGAAGCGGTGATCCTAGACAGCACGAGGTCAGCATGCCGCACAACTTGAAGATGCCGGACGACCTCGATGCAGAGGGGCAATGCCTGTGGCATGCCTTCGCCGAAACCCGTGCGCGCGAGACCGTCCTGAAGCGAGAGTTCAAGGTCATCAAGCGCGCCATGCAACGCAACATCCGACCAGGAATTGAGCCGGACCCAGCCGTCACCGCTCGCTATGCGGCTGTCCGGGAAGCTGTCGACGAGGCGGATGCAGAGCGGTGGATCGCAGAACGTGCGTATCATGCGTATCGACGTGCCCGCGATACGCATGTCGTCGGTCGGCGACGATCAACGCCACCTCCGACCCCGGAGGACGAGGACGCGTTCTAACGGGTCAAGAACCGCTTCCGGCAATAACCAGGTCCTCGGAGATGTCGATCGGTGTGGCAGGGGAATGCAACCAATCGCGTTGACGTGAGAACCGCGGTACCGCCTCTGCGTCAGGCGAACACAACATGGGTGCAACACAGGAGAAGGCGGCTGCAATGCGATCACCAGCAACGCTCCAGTCGCCGGGTCGCCACCGCCTGCCGATCTGGCTGGTGTAGCATGCTGACGGCAATCCCCCTGTCACGAACGATGAAAGTCTGTCGCATCGCGCGTAGGACTTATTTCTCATTCCCGGATCGCCGCTCTGGACCTATGCTCGAAGCAGGCCTTCCCGAGCCTCTTCCCGCCTGGCAACGCCGCCGCCCCAACGGCGGCGTTGTGCTGTGCTCGGCATGCCGTCAATAGATCGTGGCGTACATCATGCACAACGATCAGCACACCCTCGCGCAATGCTTCTGGTCCTTCTCGCCCCCCTGGGACCCGCCTCTGCGATGACCTTCCGCTGGCAGGGATGCGCGATCTCTCCGGCTGTCCGGCGAACCATGGCACATGGGCTGCAACGTCATCCCATCTCGGGAGGGCGCAGAAGAACATGCAGGGGGAAACAGGGCCGGTGCAACGGCAACGGCACCGACCCTGTCTGTGTCGTCGGTTGGGTCCATACCCGTTGGGTCGCAAGCCACACCGTCGCCGCGACCGTGGATGCGACGGTGTAGTTCTATCACCAGCAGCAGGACATGCGGCTCTGCGGCATCGAGTTTGATGGACAGCAGGGCTTCGTCGATGATGCGCCATAGGTGTGTGGTCTAGGGACGATTCGTGCGGTCGATCGGATCCTTGCCTTCGACGACGTCCTGTGTGTCCTCGCCTTCGACGACGACATCCTCACGCCGGACGGTGCCGCTCACCTGCTCATCATGCTCGCGGACGTCCTTACTGATATGGACGTGCTCGCGCACGACGGCATGCGTGTCGACCTCGACCTCTTCGCCACGCAGCGGGATCTCGATGTCTTCTTGCTGGAAGGCATGCTCCCCAATATCGGTGGCGTCCTGGTCGGTTGTGGCATGGCGCTCGACGCGAATCGTCTCTTCACGCACCGGGACCGAGACCTGCTCGGTTTCCTCGACCACGTCCTTGTAGCCACGGACCGATCCGCGCTCGACCTGACGCTTGCGGACATCCAGCTCTTCTTCCATGACGGGCACCTTGAGGTCATCGGTGCGGGTCGTGTCCGTATTGCGCGTCGTGTCGCGCCTGCTAGTATCGGTCGTGTCTGTCATCTGGCTGGTATCCGTCATCCGGCTGGTGTCGGTCGTATCCATCGTGCTGCTATTGGTGGTGCTGGTCATATCAGCGATGTCGGGGATCGTATCCCAGCCCTGGTTGTCAACCTCGCTCTTCGAAACGCTCAGGTGGACCGTGTTGTCCTCGACATTGGTGATGGTCGAGACCGGCACGTAGCGTTCGGTTGGAAAGAGCCAGCCCTTGCTGACGACCAGGTAATGTGGATGTACTTCGTCGACATCACCGATCTTCTCGCCGTCAGATGTCACGACGTCCCAGCCGTTGTCGATCTCCCATGTTCCGCCTGGTGGGTAGTTGCTTGTTGACACGTGTGTACCCTCCTCAACCGTTTCACCCATCATCACGCTCGAAGCCGGTGCGGCGATTCGCCCGGTTACCCACACCAACACGCACAGGCGGGGCCACCTACCATAACGGGGAGTTCGTGCCTGTCGGAGTAGACCTACCGGCAGACTGGTCGGTCGTCCCCGCTGGCGTTGACAACCCATCGCCTGTTGCGGCGAGCGGGTCTGGTGAGGTGGGTGGCTGAGGCGTGTCATGCCAGACTTCGGTCACCTCGACCTGTTCCCGTCGCAGTGGCACCTCGATCGTTTCCTGCCGTTGTCGGGTTACCCGTCGGATGCGCAGTTCTTCCCGGACCCGCAACTGCCGCCGGACGACGACCTCGACGATCTCTTCCTCGACCAGGGGCACGACCAGCACGTCACCGTCCATGAAGGGCACCGGATAGTGGTCGACCACCTGGTCGATCGGCACGTACTCGAGGTCCACCTCCTCGAACCCGAGCGTGACGGTTTCGTGCGCGATGTGCTCCTCAACGTCTTTGTGCACCCGTGCGACACCCAGTTCAACCTGGGAGGTCGTGACGGTCAACCGTTCTTCGGCGACCGGGATCGATAGCCGTTCGTGCGAGGACAGGCTGTTCCTCCAGTTGGCGGCAGGCGTCGATGCGGGTTGCTCCATGACGGGGACGGCAGCAGCTGGCACCCGCAGGTAGACGGTGTCATCGATGATGCGCTCAACCAGAGAAGGTGGGACGAGGCGCAGGACGCCATCGGTTCCACGCACGATGAGATCCGGCCCAGTACCGGATGCTGTTTGCAACTGCGACTGGAGGACATCGATGGCGCCGAGCAGGCCGTCGGTTGCCACGACCGACATGCCAGAGTGAAACTGCCGTGAATCGGTCACGTGGGTCTCCTTCGATACTGCCATGACACGCGACGATCGGCCCCTCCTATGCCGGCATGACAGCGCTTCCACTGCGCGCCAGGACGATGACACCAAGCGCGTCGATCGTGCTGGCGATACGTCCAGCCTAGTGTGGGTGGTCCTCCCATGACGCGAGATGTTCGATGCGTGCGCCCCCTTCGGTTGGCCGATCGAGGCTGATGCCATGCACATCGCGGAACTGCTCGCGGAACCAGATGTCGAACGGATCGTCCGATTGTGAGCGGACCTGACGCATGCGCTCGCGCTTGATCGGGTCCCCGTCGTTGTAGACGATCAAGACATCGCCCTTCCCGTCAGCTTGCAGGAAGAAATGCTCCTCAGTGATGCCTTCGGCACGCTGGGACGCGGCAAACTTCTCGGCATGCGTGCTCGTGAGGTCGGCAATGAAACGCTTGCAGGCGTCGGACTTCCCAGGCAGGATTGGCAGGACGCGAACATGTGGCATGGAAGCGGCCCTTCTCGTCGTGCTCACTGCAGTGAGCGGCAGCGTCGTGCAATGCCAGTATCACCGGCACGCAACGATCGTGCCGCGTGACACGGGCCGCGTGCACCAGCCGAAGATTGCCCAGGAGATCACGCATACGATCTCAACACCGGCGCGGCGAGCGCTGGTGGAAACACTCGATTCGAATTCCGTGTGATGCGTGGTTAGCGTCGCCTGGGTGGGGTGTTTGTCTGGCCCGGCGACGTGCGTCCAAACAGTCCACGGATGGCGTTGAGCAGTTTCTGTAGCATCGGTGATCTCCATCCTCGTATTCAGTACGGACGATTCGGCACATGGTGCCACTCTAGCATGACCTCAGACAGCCACAAGACTGGTTTGGCACAGAATGACACCCTCAATCCGTTCGAGTGAGTGAAGGCAATCGTTCACTGCTCGAAGGGAGTTCCCCATGAAGAAGCCACACAAGGACACTGGAACGCCGTCATCGACCACGTCGGCCGCGCTCCTGTTGCTGGTCCTGATCGTCAACGCGGAGTCGCTCGCCGTGACCATCCAGCCGCTCTGTGGCTAGGCGACAGCGCCGATGTATTCGTTCTATGCCCCTAGTGCCGTCGCTGGGGGGCGTATCATGTCCGGCAGGGGAAATATGGGGGATGGGAAGCATCGCAGGGGGTGGCTATGCCAAAGGACAATGCGTTTGGCCCTCGGGTTCGTGAGTTGCGTCAGGAGCGGGGGATAACGCTCGACGAGATGGCTGTAGCTGTCGGCATCTCCGCCAGTCATCTGTCGCGGATGGAGCGGGGGATGTCTGCACCGTCGTTCATGCTAGCGTCCAGGCTCGCAGCGGCGCTCGGTGTGCGACCCAGTGAACTCGCGACAATCCAACGTGACCAAGGGGCTGTCAACCACGAGCTGGTTGCAACACTGGCGGAGGCTGGCATGGAGCTAGCCTCCGCCATGGAGATCACGCGGAAGATCTCGACGACGGCGCGGCGGGCGTTGCTGGATGTGCTGACGAAAGGTTGACAGTGGCGGCCCATCTACCGGCACATCGAGAGCCGGTAGATGGGCCACGTCGATGCCAAGTTCGGCCATATCCTGGCCGCTTCAGACGCCGCTGGCGCCTCATACTTCAACCGCTATGCCTGCAACTGTGGGGATGCTTATTGCGCTGTATCCTGTGCCATCGTTGACATTCACGTGCGTCGTCGATCAGGGGTACAGTCGGCAATCCAGCTGTGGCAGGCGTTCCTACCTTGGGGAACATATCGTCGCTGCGGTCCCCAAACGCTGGGCCTACCGACGCGGCCGGGACGCGAGGTGAACGTTGTGGCGAGGAGCAGACAGAGGAACGCCACTATCATCAGGACGGTGCGTAGCGCGTGGAAGACGTTCCACCGGTCCCGCGTCTCGGCCCAATCTGCGGGAGGGTTCTCGACCGACGAGGTGTCGATGATCTCGGCGTTTATGGGCACGTTGACGAGCAGGGTCGTGATGATCGATGCGATGATACAGAGTACCCCGGCCAGCGTCAGGACGAATGCGGTTGTCCGAAACTCGCGGCGCATCAGGGACAGGTTGAGGATGCCGGACACCACGACGAGGATGTAGACGGCCGCGATCGGCTCAAAGATCTCGTGCTTGGGTTTCCCGACGGTGGTGTACACGGACGCCGAGACATCGAGCAGCGTGAATTCCACCATGAGGATCCCCACCAGCAGTCCGGCGAGTAGCCCCACGAGGAACAGGTTGACGAAGCGCGTACCTTTTAAGACCATCGCCGCTATGCCCACGGCTCATCGCTCCTTTCCGCAAGGATATCTAAGAGTCCGGAAAGTCCATAACACCCTCTAGAAGCGTGCAATCGTCGCGCAACTGAGCGCAGCAATGAGGAGGAGTATCCCGACCGTGTCGCTGAGCGGCTGTCCGAAGAGTTGTGTCAGTCCACACGTCATTGCACCTGCGACGAGGATGACAGTCGTGATAATCAGCCCGTGGGTACGAGACGTGTGGGTGCTGTGGTGCATGGCAGTCTCCAATCCCGCTTGTAGGATCAGCGTATGGGTCCTGCCAGGGTCTCGCCACCACAAACCTTTAACGTCTCGAAGGGATTGCTCCACGCACGCGCAGGCGAGGTGTCGACCGCATCACCAAGGAGCTGACGGTCAACGATTGCTCCACGCACGCGCAGGCGAGGTAGCACATCATCCCAGACACGACTCGCTGCAGGCGATTGCACCATGCGCACGCAGGCGAGGTGAGGAACGTGCACCATGGGTGACATAACATGTCGAGTACCACCCCAGCCGAAACCATGTACCAAGGTGTTACTGACACTTCGGCTGGGGGAATCGAATGCATCTGACTGGAGCGTCTCAGCCCCGCAAGGCGATCAACTCTCGCCTTGTGGGGGATTCGTTTGCCAGTGGACGGCTAAGGTGCGCTGGTTGCCGAGCTGCACATTCGCCTGCTGTAACGCCGGTGTAAGGATGGTGGCATAGAACTGCTGTGCGGTCTCCTCGGAGTCCCAGACATCGAAGGACCACCAGCTGCCATCATCGAGCGGCCCCTCCGCATGGTAGACCCCGCCCGCTGGCGCCTGTGTCCCGACCTGCTCGTTCACATAGTCGGACACCTGTTGTGCCTGCTCGCGCGACGTGTTCGGCATCACACTGTAGTATGCAACGGTCATGCTGTGCCTCCGATCACCAACGTCCACATCCCCAGTCACCCTGGCGTGTGGCGCAGTGTCGCAAAGGCCACGACGCATGTCGAGTCCTCTTTGAATTGCCGACAATGGTCCTCGTGCCGCATGTCGTTCGTGTCTTACGCGCTTGGACGCCAGGCGCCTATGCGTCAACTACACGCCACCAGTAGCACGAGGACGCTGCCTCCCAGAACTCCGACGGTCAGCCCGATCCCGTGGGCCATCCCGGCTTCACCCCCGACGTAGTAGCCATGGCGTCCATCCAGCCAGACGTCGAGCGCGATCATCACCAGCAAGATGACGACCTGCGGGAACCCGGTCGCGATCGCACGGTCAGCATCGATTGTCGTCGGTCGAACACGGTTGACCGCGAAAGCCACGATGGGTGCTGCAACGACGGAGAGGATCCACCAGCGTAGCGGACGGGTCTGGGCGGATGTAAACCAGACGAGCAATGTTGCCAGGGCTGGAAGTACGGCAGCGAGCGATGTCACCGACCGCAGGAAGGTAGAAAGCATGCCGGTCACGATCGATTCCTTTTCGCTATGGTTACGTTCAAGAACTCAGGGTCCGAGCCGGTGCCGCAACACCTAGAGCGATGATGACGAGGATAGCCAAGGCGAGAACGATCTCGACAGGACCCATGTGGCAGCTCCAGTTGCTGACACACGAGCAGGGTAAGGCCACAGGATCGCGTGTTTCATGCGGGCTGAATGGTGTCTTTTTCAGCACGACATAACGTTATGAGTACCGCTCCCAGTCCAAAGCTGATCATCAGGTCGATGATGACATTGCGGCTGGGGGGAATGCACGAATCCACGTCGTGCTCGTCAGGCTGATCTGGCGGCTGGTGGTTGCTTGCGCTACTTCTGAAGGCCAAGCGCGCTAACGATCGTGCCGATAGTGGACCTGGCCTCGTTCCTGACAATGCTGTCACCTGTTTGCAACGCCATCACGACCGAAACATCATCAGCGCCGGTCAGACTATGCTCACACCCCATCGGTACTCGGCTCTCCCAAAGGACGTTGCTCCTCCCGGTGAACTGAGCGCCACCGCATTCCCCAATCCCCATGAGTCGACCCAGCTGGAGCTGTAGACCGGCTGGGTCGACTCGTATGCGCAGATGCCGAGGTGCTCAATGGATCAGGAGCGTTCGATGTTCCATCCGGCTCAGTGCTACGACGATCTGGTACGCACGGCGGATGCGTCTGGCCGCTTGATTGCCCACGTCCGGGTGATCGGGCTGAACCACTTCATCTGTCGTGTGCGAACGCCACCACGATGCACACGCACCACGCTTTATGGTTGGCGACTGATTCTGTTTTCACCGTGACCCGCGACCACGGACGATCACTGCGGTAGCGTGCACCCGGTATGCCAGCCGTGTCTACGTCTTCTCTGCCTGATGGCGAAGCAACTGACCGCTGTCACCTCACTGTCGTGATCGTCACCGTTTCTCGAGTTGATTGGTATCGGAACGTCAGTTGTTGCGGCTACGCTACGTCCATTGAGGCTGTGTCATGCGGACGGCGGTCACTGCTAGACAGTATGGTCCTGGATAGCGGGAACTGTTTGATAGGGTGGCCCAGCCTCGCCATCTGCACGTATGTGGCTCGGATACATGGCCGTTCTGACCTACTCCAGGCCTGCCCCAGTTATGTCAGCGCCACGGTGAGCAACGACGCCCGTCCAAAGCCGAGCACCGCCGTCGTTATCGTTCGTATCCCCTCAGGAATCACCACAACCGCCGCCGATGCCTTCAGGTGCTGACGGCGGTACTGTGCCCTCGTGTCACTATTTTGCGGATAACGTTCTTCACCGCAAAGTGTTTCCGCGTCGTGACGGGTTTTTCGTGATCGTCGCCGTGACGGGCCGGAAAGCGTCAGTTGCTGACTCACGAAATGGACGTTCTTGTCTCGTTATGTTGGGCTGGTTGGTATGGGAAGCGTCGCTCAGAGACCGTGCAGCATGCGGGGCCAGCGACACACTGCGCGGGAACCCCAAGCGACGTAGAGCATCTGTAGGCAACCAGCATGCCAGTCAGGTGAACCACGGCATACGCTCTGCGACGGCTTGCTGACGCTTGAGGAAGCCGGGAGCGTGCAATTGCGTGGTCCACGGTCCCATTCTGCCGAACTGGCGCTTCCGCAGTGTCACCCGCTCGCTAACCCTGTGCCGGCCAGGTGCGAGGATCAACGGCCGCAAGGTATCCCAGCACCTCACATTCCGCACCGGCGCTCCTGGCGCGTCACGTTCTGGCAACCAGCGGCCAGCATGACCGACATGGTCAGTCAGTCCATGACGTGTTCATCATGGTGACGTGATGGTGTGATGGTGGAATGGTTACCATGCTCCCGGTACCGCTTGGTTTGCGCCACATGCTGCGCCAGCGATGCGCGCTCACGCTGCAACTGGACCTGGCACAGGACACAGTGTCCCAAACGATCAAACAGATGCCATGCGGTCAGACGATAACATGAGATACACCGTTTCTTCACACACGGTTCCTCCAGCCCCTTCGCAACGGCCCCCAGCGCACGCATGAACGCGGAGTGTGCCACGCAGCCACACGATACGCTCCCGAAGGCGACGATGCCTGCCCAGATCGTCGCTCGCCGTGACGATGGCCCACCGTCTGCGTCAACGCAGGTGGAAGGCCACGTCCCGACACTGGCAGGACAGCATGCACGATTCACCACAGCAGCAATCTGGTCCACCCCATGATCACCACCCCCTGGCATCGCTGACCCTGCTGACCCTGGTGACCATGTTCATCTGCATCCTGTTCCTGCTGACCATCGGAAACCTCACACTCCCAGCCTGGCTTGAAACGACTAGTCCGGATCGTGCAGGTGGTCCATTGACGATCACAACCATGACCGCAACGCCACGCAGTGCGGTCCCTGTCGTCACGGCAACGGTGCTGTCGGCAACGGCGACACCTACGGCACTGACACAGACGCCGACTCCCAGTGTCGCCTCACCGACATCACCGACGAGACCGCCGACAGTCACGAGCACCGCAACGGCACGTCCAACCAGCGCTCAAACGCCGACACCGCCCCGGTCAACGGCATCACCGACTGGGACCATCACGCATGTGGTTGTGGCAGGTGAGACCGTGGCTGACATTGCCTATCAGTACGGAGTGACGATCGATGCGATCGTGGCACTCAACGATGTAGGGGACGTCAATTTGGTCCTTGCTGGCCAGGTGCTCCGTATTCCAACGGACGATCCGTAGGCCTCTCACATGGAAGCGGCTGGATATGAGGATAACCTGACGCATCCCAACGCATCCCAGACGCCCGTGGACTTGCCCCGGTTTGGTGGACACCTGAGAGTTAGGGACGGCCACGTTCCAGAAGGGAGTCCACATGGGAGCGAGTCCACCACGGTATCCGGAGGCGTTCCGGGCTGAAGCGGTCGACCTCGTCCGCTCGGGTGAGCGCAGCATCCCCCAGATCGCACGCGATCTGGGCATCAATGAGCAAACGCTCAGGAACTGGATCAAGCGGGCCGAGATCGACGCCGGCCGTGGCACGCTGGGCGAGTTGACGACCGATGAGCGCGCCGAACTGGCCCGGCTCCGGCGTGAAAACCGGCTGTTACAGCAGGAGCGCGAGATCCTGAAAAAAGCCGCGGCCTGGTTCGCGAAGGAGACGCTGTGAGCCGCTATCGGTTCATCCAGGCGCACCAGGCCGCGTATTCCACCAGTCTGCTGTGCCGGGTGCTGGGCGTGGCCCGCTCCGGCTACTCTGCCTGGCAGCGTCGTGGCGTCTCGACGCGGACCCAGGCCAATCAGGAACTGGCTGAGCAGATCCGTCTGATCCAGCAGCAGAGTCGCCAGACCTATGGCAGTCCACGGGTGCATGCCGCGCTGCGTCAGGCCGGGGTGCGCTGTGGGCGCAAGCGGGTGGCGCGCCAGATGCGCCAGGCCACTCTCAGCGGTTGCCGCGCGCGACGCCGAACCCGCACGACGCGCAGCGATCCGGACCATGTTTCGGCGCCGAATCTGGTCGAGCGCCGCTTCGCCGTGGCGCACCCCAATCAGTTGTGGGTCGGTGATATGACCTCCATCCCGACCTGGGAGGGCTGGCTGTATCTGGCGGTGCTGCTCGACGCTTGCTCGCGCCGGGTGGTCGGCTGGGCGATGGCGGACGATCTCGGCGGTGATCTCACCCTGGCCGCGCTGACGATGGCGCTGGAGCGACGACGGGGTGGGACGGAACTGGTGCATCACACCGATCGAGGCAGCCAATACACCGCGAACGCGTATCGGACACGACTGATCGCACATGGGATCACGACCTCGATGAGCCGGACGGGCGACTGCTACGACAACGCGCTGGCCAAGAGCTTCTTCGCCACGCTCAAGACCGAGTTGATCGACCGCCAGCCCTGGCCGACGCGGCGCGCAGCCCGACAGGCCATCTTCGACTGGATCGAAGGCTTCTACAACCGTCATCGGTTGCATTCCGGGCTCGGATACCTGAGTCCAGCTCGCTTTGAGGAGGCACAGACCATCGTCAGGCTGGTAGCCTAATGTCACACTGTCCACCAAACCGGGTCAATTCCACAATCTGCTGGTTGACGTACGTGGACACCTGTTTCGCCATCTCGGGGGTCGCGGCGCTGTCTCCGCAGGTTCTGGAGACACACGGATTGTCGCTGAGGTTCGGTCGTCTGTCTGCGCCAATCGCCACGAGCGGCCAGACGCCACTGTCAGCAGCGTTGAGGGCGTCAATCGCCATGGCCTCGGGTCTGCAACCACCTTTTCTTTTAAGGAGGCGACTGATGCTGACGGCGGTTGTCTACGGCGTCCTCACCAGCTCGAGCTTTGTCATCGGTGTCCTGATCGCGATGGTGTTCCGGCCACCGCGCCGGTTGATTGCCGCTGTGCTGGCCTTCGGCAGCGGTGTGCTCGTCTCGGCGCTGACCTTTGACCTGATGGAAGAGGCCTCGGCCACGGGGAGCACAGCCTTCGTCGTGGTCGGCTTCCTGGTCGGTGCTGCCATCTACGTAGCGATGAGTACGTTGCTTGACCGTCTGGCCGCGCGCTCACCCAAACGCAGCGGCCGCCAGCCACAGGATCTCGAACCGGGCGCCGAGCACGTTCCTGAAACCACGCAGCAAGCCACACTCAGCGGGACCGCGTTGCTGATCGGGGCGATCCTGGATGGGATTCCGGAGAATGCCGCGATCGGCATCGGGCTGTCACACGAGGCGGGCGGTCTCGGACTGGTCCTGCTGGCCGCCGTCTTCCTCGGCAACCTGCCGGAGAGCGTGTCCAGCACGGCCGGGATGCTGGATGAGGGCCGTTCGCGCAGCTACATCATCCTGGTGTGGAGCCTGGCGGCGATCGGCTGCGTGCTGGCAACGGTGGCTGGCTATGCACTGCTTGGCGGGCTGTCGGCCAACCTGGTGAGTGCCGTCCTGGCGCTGGCCGCCGGCGGGATCCTGGCGATGCTGGCCGATACGATGATGCCGGAAGCCTTTGAGAACGGCGGACCCCTGGTGGCCATGGCGACGGCGGTTGGCTTTGTGTGCGCCATCCTGTTGACGCAACTGACCGGTTGAGCTGTGTTCAGGCATTGGGGTGGTATAGCGGGGTCTTCAGCTATCGGAGGCCTTGCAGCTTGTGGCCGGAGCAGAAACGACCCGACGCCGGGATGGCTTGCAATGCGCACAGGCGATCGTCACGTGTCAGATGCTGGGAACCAGTGGTCAGCGTGACGGGAACGACTGGAGCATGTCACCCACGCACAGGACTTTTATCCTGTTCCGCGATCGCTGCGTTGTCCATATGCTGAGGGCAGGCCTTCCGGGCCGTATTCCCTCCCCGCAACGCCGCCAGCCCCACTGGCGGCGTTGTGCTGTCGGTCGCATGCTGCTGGCAGTGCGAGGAGTACTGCCAAGCGATACACGAAACCGTTCGTTGTCCACCGATACTTCATGTACCACGTTCCAACCTGCCGGCCTCACGTGCAAGCGAACGTGGTCCTCTGCGAGTACGAGATTGGAAGACGCGCTGCCACAACGATGTGTGGGCAGGATGCCTGACGACCGCTGTGTGGTCTAAGGACGATTCGCGCGGTCGATCGTATCCTCGCCTTCGACAACGACGTCCTCACGCCGGACGGTGCCGGTCACCTGCTCATCGTGCTCGCGGACGACGGCATGCGTGTCGACCTCGACCTCTTCGCCACGCAGCGGAATCTCGATGTCTTCTTCCTGGAAGGCATGCTCTCCGATATCAGTGGTGTCCTGGTCGGTCGCGGCGTGGCGCTCGACGCGAATCGTCTCTTCACGCACCGGGACCGAAACCTACTCGGTTTCCTCGACCACGTCTTTGTGAACACGGACCGATCCGCGCTCGACCTCACGGGTCGTAACGTCCAATGCTTCTTCCATGACCGGCACCTTGATCTCATCGATGTCGGTCACGTCACGCCTGGTTGCACCGGTCGTGTCAGTCATCCGCGTCGTGTCGGTGAGGTCAGCCGTCTCGCTATGGCCCGTTGTCCCGCTGAGCGTGGAGGTATCCGCAATATCCGGAATCGTGTCCCAGCCCTGACTATGGATGTCGTTCGACTCCAAGCGGACGGCCTCGCGGATGATCGCCTACCGAGCTGGCACGGGTCCTGCCTTAGCGGTGTCGAGCCGGGTGGCGCGATCTGTCGCTCGCGGCGGTGATCGGCCTGGGGCTCGCATTATCGTCACCTGTGGAAGTACACAACCATGGTCTGCCATCGCCTCGATCTCCTGTGCCTGTTGCACTTGCGCTGGGACGGAGTCACCCAACGCCCGCAGCATCTGATGCGCCAGGCCGCTCGGCATCATCGCGTGTTCGTCGTCGAAGAGCCAGTCATTGTCGACGGACCAGTGTCGCTCGTCGTCCGGCTGGTTGAGGACAGGATCTGGGTCGTCACGCCCCAGCTTCCGACCGATTTGCCACCCGATGCGTATGACGCGCCGTTGGCAGCCTTGCTCGATGACCTGTGCCGGCGGTACGACATTGTGGACTATGTGCTTTGGTACTCCTCCCCCATGTCAATCGCCTACACCGACCACCTCGCCGCGTGCGCGGTCGTCTATGACTGCATGGACGACCTCTCCGCATTTCGGTACGCATCGCCGCTCGTCGGCGCACGTGAACAGGCGCTGCTTGCACGTGCTGATCTCGTCTTTACCGGTGGTCAGCGCCTGTACGAAGCCAAGCGCGATCGCCATCCCAGGGTATTCTGCTTCCCGAGTAGCGTGGATGTACCCCACTTCGCGCAGGCGCGCGTGCATCTGCCAGAACCAGCCGGGCAGCAGGGGATTCCCGGCCCACGACTGGGCTATAGTGGCGTGATCGATGAACGCATGGACCTTGATCTCGTGGCAGAGATTGCCACCCTGCGCCCAGCTTGGCAGGTGATCCTGCTTGGACCCGTCGTCAAGCTCGACGATCACGATCTACCGCGCCGATCCAACCTGCACTACCTTGGCGCGACGCCCTATGCCGCGTTGCCCGCCTATCTCGCCCACTGGGACGTGGCGCTGATCCCGTTTGCCCGGAATGCAGCAACACGGTTCATCAGTCCAACGAAGACGCCAGAGTATCTGGCGGCAGGCAAACCAGTGGTTTCGACGCCCATCCATGATGTCGTCCATCCATACGGTGACCTCGGACTCGTCCGGATCGCTGCCGACCCGGCCGCGTTCGTCGTTGCGGCCGAGGCATGCTTACACGAGACCGGATCTGACTGGCTCGCGCGCGTCGATGCATACCTGGCCGGGAAGTCGTGGGCACAGACTTGGACGGCGATGGAAGCCCTCCTGGTGGACGTACTGCAACCTGCCGCTGTGCCGATACTCATGCACACCGAGCGTGAGGTGGTCCGATGAGCGCGTTCGACTATCTCATCGTTGGGGCCGGGTTCGCCGGTAGCGTGCTCGCTGAACGCATTGCCAGCCAACTCGACAAACGCGTCCTGATCGTCGATCGCCGGCCACACATCGGCGGCAACGCCTACGACCACTACGACGATGCCGGTGTGCTCGTCCACAAGTACGGTCCGCACATCTTCCACACGAACGCCGCGCGCATCTATACCTACCTGTCACAATTCACCGCCTGGCGACCCTATCAGCATCGCGTGCTCACCTTCGTCGACGGCCGCTACGTGCCGATGCCGATTAACCTCGACACGGTGAACGCCCTGTATGGCATGCAACTGACCTCGCCTGAGGTCGCAGCATTCTTCGCGTCGGTCGCTGAGCCGCGCGACCGGATCGTCACCAGCGAGGATGCCGTCATCAGCAAGGTTGGTCGTGATTTGTACGAGAAGTTCTTCCGCAACTACACCCGCAAGCAATGGGGCATGGATCCCTCGGAACTCGACGCTTCGGTTGCCGCCCGCGTGCCAGCGCGGACGAATCGCGATGACCGCTACTTTACCGATACCTATCAGGTCATGCCGTTGCACGGCTACACCCGACTGTTCGAGCGCATGCTGGCGCATCCGAACATCAGCGTCCTGCTCAACACCGACTACCGCGCAATCCGTCAGTTAATCCCGCATCGTGCGGTCATCTTCACCGGGCCGATCGACGAATACTTTGAGTTCCGCTTCGGGAAACTCCCGTATCGCTCGCTGGAGTTCCGCTTCGAGACGCATCAATCGCGGGTGTTTCAGGCCGCCCCAGTCATCAACTACCCGAACGACTATGAGTACACCCGTGTCACCGAGTTCAAGTACCTGACCGGTCAGGAGTCTGAGCGCACGAGCATCGTCTACGAGATCCCGCGAGCGGACGGCGATCCGTACTACCCTGTGCCACGCCCTGAGAACAGCGCGCTCTACAAGCGCTACAAGGAGCTCGCCGAGGCCACGCCAGGCGTGCATTTCGTTGGTCGTCTGGCAACCTACCAGTACTACAATATGGATCAGGTGGTCGCGCAGGCGTTGACGCTCTTCAACCGTATCGCGGCTCGCACTGATCCAACGCTCGCCGCCAAGGACCAGGTGCTGGCAACCGCGCTCGACATCTCGCTGCCTGTGACACTGCCGCGTAGCGCTGCTGACCGCCCAGCGATTGGACTGAACGGATATCACACCACTGATCCGACCGCTTGAACCATCATTCGCTCCGGCACGCCGCTCGGCCCTGTTCCGCTCGTTCTGGCTGGGCGGGTTCGAAGGCGCGTGTCACATCACCCGCGCTGGCAGGCGGCTTGATCTGCTTGCCGCCACGCAACATGATGTCCAGGTAGACGCCGACTATCGGCGGTTGCACAGCGTCGGTATCGCCACGGCGCGGGACGGCATCCGCTGGCATCGTATCGATCAGGCTGGTCACTACGATTTCACGTCGCTTGCACCCATGCTCGCGGCCGCCGACACGCAAGGGATCCAAGTGCTCTGGACGCTATGTCACTACGGCTGGCCTGCTGATGTCGATGTCTTCGCCCCGGCGTTTGTTGACCGCTTTGCGCGCTACTGTCGCGCCACGGCCACGTTCATTCGGAACCAGACCGATGCCGTGCCCTTCTATACACCGATCAACGAGATCTCCTTCCTGGCGTGGGCCGCCGGTCAGGTCGGCTACATATATCCGTGTGCGCGCAGTCGCGGTGTCGCCCTCAAGCGCCAGTTGGTGCGGGCGACCATCGCCGGCATCGACGCCATCCGCGATGTCGATCCACGAGCCCGGTTCGTACATGTCGAGCCACTCATCCATGCCGTCGCGCCGCGTGGCCGACCCGAGCGCGCCGCCGCTGCCGCGCGCCAGCGCCTGAGTCAGTTCGAGGCCTGGGATATGCTCAGCGGGCGCCGATTCCCACAGCTTGGTGGCGATCCCACCTACCTCGATATCGTCGGCGTGAACTTCTACCACGACAACCAGTGGGAAACGAGCGGGTCACGCTGGCGCCGACGACTGTGCTGGGAGGACGAGCCGCGTGACGATCGCTGGCGGCCACTCCACATGTTGCTGGGCGATGTCCATCGGCGCTACCGGCGACCGCTCGTCATCAGCGAGACGAGCCACATTGGCGAGGGTCGCGGGCGCTGGATCCGTGAGATCGCGGTCGAGGTCGGAATAGCGCTCGCGCAGGGAGTACCAGTCGAAGGCATTTGCCTCTACCCCGTCATCGATCGACCAGACTGGGAGCATCCCAACCGGTGGCATCACAGCGGCCTCTGGGACGTGGTGGCCGACGAGCATCGTCACTTGCTGCGCGTGCTCAACGAGCCCTACGCCGACGATCTCGCTGTTGCGCTGCGCATGCTCGACGGGAGTGGCACGCAGGGCAGACTGGAGTGAGGGTCATATGGCTCCCGCGACGCACCCCTCTGCCGCGATCATCACTTCGCAGGTATTTTTCTATCCCTCCGCATTCGACCCAGACGATCCTAGCGCATCACGGTCCGGCAACCAGCGACCAGCGTGACGGGAGCAAGTGGCATAGGGCGCATGAGGTGATCGGGGCAGGACACACGCAATGCGTCAACGCGCCAGTCATCACGAGCCATCACTGGTTCGAAGACAGATTAGCCAAAGAGCCGCCTGGCCATCTCCTGGAGCATCTCCGGATCGATGCCGCCGGGTGAGGTGAGCTGTGGCTCGGCCGCGAGTTCGGGCGGCGGGAAGCCCTCGGGGATCGTGTCCTCGACGACCAGTTCCTGGCCATCCTCCGGATGCGGCCCCTTCCAGACATGCGCCATCTGCCGGTAGTCGTCCGGCGAAAAGCGGAACATCTTCAGATGCAACCCGCGCTCCTCGAGGATGGCCGCTTCCGGGAACTGCTTGTTGCTGATATCCGGGATCGGGAAGAGCTTGCTGAGGTCGGCTCCAGTCAGCACTTCGAGCGCCCGCGCATAGGCGACAACGTGCGTCCCGCCACGCACCAGCAGGTAGCCGAGCATGGCGCGCGCAGCCGGGTCGTCGACCATCTCGTAGACGCGGATCTTGTTCGCCCGCGCGCCACACTCCAGGAAGAAGTTGTGCAGCAGGTCCAATTTCAGGTTACCGCTTGAGAAAACATAGCTGCCATTCCAGGGATTACCCATCGAGTCGACCGGCAGCGCCTGCTGTCCACTGGCGATGAAGTGGTAAGCGTTGCGGGCATCGGTGGCGCTCTTGAGCGGCGTCTCGGTCGGGTCGGTGCCGCGCGTCGTCGCCCCGGTCAGCAACAGGTTGATCGTGTAGGAAACCAGCTCGATGTGACTGAGTTCTTCAGCCGCGATGTTGGCGATCAGGTCGTAGAACGGCCGGTACTCGGTGCGCCCACGGAAGTTAAACGACTGCAACGTGTAGTTCATCAGCGTCGACATCTCGCCGAACTTCCCACCGAGCAGTTCCTGGACAGCCGCTGCCGAATTCGGTGATGGTCCGTTCGGTTCGGGAAACTCGATCGGTAATTGGTCAAGTCGTAGGTACATGGGGAGTTCGCTTCCTCCAGCACTCGGCTGGTAATCGATCAACATGATCATCTGGAACGGCGTCAGGCTGTCTCAGCGACCGGACCAGACTGGCCCATCTGGGTGACGTCCATACACAGCCGTCATGCAGAAGTCACTGATCGTGGCTGCTTGCTGCTCAGATATGCGTCAGGACTGCTACTGACGCTGTCCATGGATGCACACCAGCACGAACACGAGCACGGAAGCGTTCGCATGGCCAGGTGTATCAGCAGCGCATGGGGTTGCGAGCGAGAGTCAACCGGCGTTCGCGGCAGCCGCCTCAGCCTCACGCATCGATGTGATCAACTCCTTGCCGAGCCGCTTCTCGACGGCCTCGACTGTCTTGGACATCGCCTGCTCCTGCTTCAGGTTTTCCTGCAGCAGTTTGACAACCTCCTTCTCACCCAGCAACTTCGCCATGTCGATCAGGCCGGTGTACGACTCGATCTCGTACTGTTCGGTCTTGCCAGCTGCCCCGGCGGCGAACAGTGTCAGGATCTCCGCTGCTGGTTGCTCTTCCAGGAATGCGTCGACTTCCTTCTGCAGGCCTTCTGCGCCGTGGCAGACCATCTGCTCTGGCTGCTCGCTCAACGCTTTGAAGCACGCCTCCAGATTCTTGATGTGCTGTTTCGTCTCCTTCGCATGCGCACGCATGGCATCGCGCAGTTCCTCGTCCTTCACCTTCCCGGCAATCGGCGGGATCATCTTGGCAATGATGTGCTCGGCACTCAACGTATCTGCCAACTCATGCAGAAACAGGTCACGTGGTGTATTCATCGCCATCTGAAGCATGCTCCTCTGGTTATTCCGCTTTGCCGTGGCCAATGGCCGGTCACGTCGATGCTAGTATGTACGTTCGCATGATCCGTACCATATCGACGGTCTGGCTGAGCGTATTCTTTGCGCGCCAGGCACTGGGACTGGTACCCCACCGGCTGGATCGGTGTTGAGATCGATGCTGTCGTGAGACGTGCTCACGATCGCGGCGGGATGGAGCGTATGAACCCGCAATCCTGATTGCGGGCAGGCTGCGTGCGGTAGACGTCCCCGGACCAATGCGAATAGAGGAGACCAAGCTCGTGGAAGAGATGCAACGCAAGCTTCGCGATGAACTCGATGCAATCAAACAATCGTGGGGGGCGCGCCTGGGTAGCGGGCCAGTCGGACCGCTGTACAACTTCTCGCGGCTGGCTCCGTTTCAGCGCGTTGCGCCCGGTACCAGCCGGAACGCATCGCGTGTCGAAACGCTCTATGAGCACCTGCAAGAAGAGATCAGCGCCTGGCAGGCGCAGGTTGGCGCAGATGAGCACCTGGTGGTCTTGTTCATGACCACCGGTGGCGATGTCTTCCAGGTCGGAAGCATCGGCTATCGTGTCCCCGACCTGCTGGTCATTGAGGGAGTTGACGCCAGCAATCAACGCTCGCGCATCTTGGCCCCAGCCGGGACAGCGCAATTGCTGATGAAGATCATGACGTCGTCGCCTGACACTGCCCAGCCAGCGACCGACTTCGAGTTCAGTGGACCACAGGGGACGCGCTAGCAGGAACAGACAATCGTCGACGCGCTAACCAGTTGTCAGGATGCGTCAGCGCGTCGATCCTCTCATCCGAACCTGCCAGGAAGATGTCGATACCACCGAAAGAGACGAGTGGGGCGCGCCCACTCGTCTGTACCATGCCGGCGTTCAGCGCCACCTAGGCGCGTCTGCGATCGCCACGGATTGCGCCGTAGACGAAGAGCAGCAGCGTGGCACCGATGATCGCGACGATCAGCGTCATCACCAGGCCACGGTTGCCATCGCCGTCGAATAGCAGGTCCATCAGAAAGCCACCGACAAGACCGCCAACGATCCTGACCAGGATGTTTTCCCACCAGTTCATCGAGTCGTTGCGTCGGGTGATGATGCTGGCGATCCAACCAGCCAACGCCCCGATGATGATCCACCCGATCAGTCCCATTGCGCCGCTGTCCCTTCTTGCATTGCTGCCCGGAGATGCAGGTTGACGACCACGATCGTTGACGAACCAGCGTCCAGCACACGACGGCTCCGGTCCCATGTGACGTCAATCATCATGCCGCCCCGCTGCAGGCGCTCCCCGCATGTCTGACCAGACCTCGCCACATGATAGGGGGTCTCCCGAACTCTTGGTGATAACGGTCAAGTCACGTCACGAGGTGGGGAATAACGACTCGAAATTGGCGATGGCGAGCACGATCTGAGCCGAATACAGGCGGTTTTCACGGTGGCATCCC
>Ga0136611_10000918_pt1 | contig 20051 bp, 27 predicted proteins | sample AntDrymUQ2232306_2_FD_106645 | JGI IMG/M metagenome (GOLD analysis project Ga0136611, IMG submission 106645) | Polar desert sand microbial communities from Dry Valleys, Antarctica - metaG UQ223 (23.06) | ecosystem: Environmental > Terrestrial > Soil > Desert | place: Antarctica: Dry Valley...
CTCATATTGAAACCCCAGCGCGGTACCGGTGGCGACGCCAAGACTCGTGCCGAGATCGCCGGCCACCCAGGGCAGCGCGTTGAGCTCAATCGGTCCGGTGAAGCCGAGCGCGCGGCCGCGCGCGTAGCCATTCGCCTTGGCCAGCACCTGGCCAATCAGCCGCGCTAGCTCGGCGCCACGCATGTGATAGACGATGAACGGGCCGCGATAATGCGGCGCGGCGAAGTCGTCCGGACGTAGCGCGTGGAAGGCGCCTACTAGGGTGCCTTCCTCGCCCTCCACAGGAAACCAGCGCGGATTCAATTCGCAGCAGGTCCGCTCCAGCACACGGCAGAGCACCATGAGGCGCAGCAACTCCACGCTGTCCGTCACGCCGTCACCGTATCATTCCAGGGAGGGGAAACCGTGGCCGCAGCCGACGAGAAGCCGACCATCCTGGTGGTTGACGATGACCCGAACTTGCGCAAGCTATGTACGGCCGCGTTTGAAGGTGAGTACACGATCCTGCTGGCTGAGAACGGACAGCAAGCACTGAAGCTGGTGTACCAACACCGACCGGACGCCGTGTTGCTAGATGTCACCATGCCGGTCATGGATGGTTGGGAGACATGCCGCCGTATCCGGGACATCGCGGACGTGCCGATCATCATGCTCACAGCACACGGCGCGGATCAGGACGTGGTACGGGGCTTGGACGCCGGTGCGGACGATTACGTCACCAAACCCTTCCGTCCAGTTCAGCTTGCCGCGCGCTTGCGAGCCGTAATCCGCCGCCGCCGCGAGGGCGGCAAATCGGGCGAGCCCGAGCTCATGAAGTTTGACGATGGCAACTTGATTGTGGATACGGCCCGACGTACTGCGGTTGTGCGCGGCAAGGAGATCAACCTTTCGGCCACTGAGTACAAGCTGCTTGAAACGTTGGCCCGCCATTCGGGACAAGTACTCAGCCATGACCAGATCTTGGAACAGGTCTGGGGGCACAGCTACGCTGGTGAGACCGGCTACGTCAAAACGTACGTCGGCCTGCTACGCAACAAGATTGAAGAAGATCCACACAAGCCGTATTACATCCTCGCCAGACGCGGCCTCGGCTACTATCTAGAGCGCCGCGGCCCCGGTCGGCGTACCGGAGTCGAGACGCCAGAGCCGTAGGCGCCTCCTGAAAGCGTGCTAAAATTTGGGTCCATTGCCGGTGTAGCTCAGTGGTAGAGCAGCTGTTTCGTAAACAGCAGGTCAGGGGTTCAAGTCCCCTCGCCGGCTCCAGAGAAGAAAGGCCCTCGGAGTAACCCTCGGGGGCCTTTGTTGTTGCCTGTGCACCCTAACGTGCACCCCAACTGGCCCGAGAGAGCTGTGCTACGGCTACACTGCGGCGCGCTGGCGAGTGCCCAAGACACGCTGTAATTTGATCGCGGCGTCCACGTCGATCTCATCCAGCATGTGGCTGTAGGTGTCATTGAAGAGCGTCACGGACGTGTGCCCGAGCCGATCAGCGGCGGCCTTTGGCTGAACGCCGGTCAGCAGCATGGCTGTCGCGTTGCCGTGGCGCATGTCATAGAAGCGGATCTCTTTGGGCAGGGCGGCTCGATCGAGCGCTTGCTTGAAGCGAGTCCCCGCGTGACGGATCAGCAGCGGGGCGCCGGTCTCCAGCGCGAAGACCAGGCCGTGATCCTCATAGTCCGGCCCGAGCACTAGCCGCTCTTCGTTCTGCCGGCTCTTGTGGGCCTTGAGCGCCGCCACCGCGTCAGAGCCAACACGCACGCGGCGCACGCGGTCGGTCTTGGTGGACTGGAACCGCAGCGCCTCACCGGGCACTTTGCTTTGATTCTGCGCGACGGTGATTAGCCCGGTGTCGAGGTCGACATCCTGCCAGCGCAACGCGAGCAGCTCGCCCGGCCGGCAGCCGGCATGCGCCGCGAGCGTCCACAACGCCACCAGGCGATCACCGGCGTCTTCAGCGGCGTCGATCAAGCGGCCCATCTCCGCCGGCGTGGGCGGGCGCAGCGTGGGCTTGACCCGCTTGGGTGGTTTGACGAGCTCGACGACGTTGCGGGGGATCCATTCCTGACGGACCGCGAACTCGACCGCCGCGTTCAGGACCGCCCGCGTATTGCGCACCGTGGTGGATGAGTGGCCCTTGCCGGTGAGGTCGTTCATCCAGCGGCGGACGTGCTCAGGGCGCAACTCGTGGAGCTTCACGCGCTGGAGCTCCACGCCGAGGTAGAGATCGCGCGCCTGACGGTAGAAGAAGAGCGTCTTCGGCTTGAGCCCGCGGGCCTGGCCGTCAGTGATGTACTCGTCGAGCAGCTGCTTCACGGTGCGACGATCTGGCTTGGCATGGCGGCCCCTGCGGAGATCCTCCTTGAGCTGGTCCATCTTGGTCTGTGCGCCGGCCTCAGTGGTGGCGTAGACCTCGTGGAGCGTTGCCTCGATCATCACGCGCCCTCGCCATTGCTCGCTGCGCCAGGCTCGCTTCCCTTCCGGCTTCTCGATCCATCCCGCCTCACGGATGCGCCGCACGGTGCCGGCGTGATCCGCGGCCTTGCGTCCGGACTGGGCGTGCTTCCGCGATGTGGCAGTCGTGGGCCGTGCTACTGTTGCCATCGTAGACCTCCTTGGGGTCTGCCAACGCCCCCGGACGGTCACACGTCGCGGGGGCTTCTTTGTGTTCGGCGGCTACTCGACTGCCGCCATTAGAGCATCGGGTTCGACTCCAAGCGCCCCCGCGAGTTTCCGGACGGTGGACGGTCTGGGGTCAGCACCTCCCGACTCCAGACGTGACAACGCCGTCCGCGTAATACCAGCCTTTGCCGCTAGCTCTTCTTGCGTCAGCGCCCTCCGCTCTCGCAGTTGTCGCAGACGCGTCAGCTTGACCATGGAGTCCTCATCCCTACCATCTTAGCACCAACTACACATCCCGTATACCGGCAGTTGACGGCAAGTGTACCTGTAGTGTATTATATGTGTAGTTAGAGACGAGTTAGGAGACACGGCGATGTTGAACACCAGCGAGCGGAACGCAATCAGCAAGGCACAGCAGATGGGTGGCGCGGCCGTGGTACGGCGCATCAGCCACGGCGTCTACCAGGTGCCGAGCGCCACGGAAGCGGATGCCTACTACACCGTCACCGGGACGGCGATGGACGCATCCGACCACACCTGTGATTGCCCCGCCGGGAAGCACGGTCGCGCCTGCTGGCACATTGCAGCGGTCCGGCTTGCCCGCATCCGGGCAGAAGCGCTCAAGCAAGCGGCACGGCTGGCAGCGCGCCACCCGGTCGTGCTGCCGGGGAAGCGCATCGCCCGTGCATCCGCCACGCTGCGGATCAACGGCGTGGAGTACCGCGGGACCGGCCGGAACCTGATCGACGCCATCGGCAACGCGCAGGTAGCAGCGTAATGCCACTCCTGACGCCTGCGCTACGCGCTTCACTGCCACCGCTCTACGGGCAGGAAGGCACGCCCGATCCCATCGTGTACGCGCGGTTCTTCACTCCAGACTCGAATTGGACGTGGCTGGCCACCGAGTTTGACCCGGAAGAGGGCCGCTTCTTCGGGCTGGTGGATGGCTTCGCCCGCGAGCTTGGGTACTTCTTGCTCGAGGAATTGAAGACCGGCCGCGGCCCACTCGGCTTGCCCATCGAGCGCGACGCCCACTTTACGCCTGCACCACTGACCACGCTTCGCTAGGCGGCTGGCATGGCTACAGGTCGCACCCGACGACTGGCGCCACCGGCCCCGGCACACACCCACCAGCACCATCGTCAGCAACTCGCTGTCGCTGCACGCCGGTGCGGGTCCTGGTCGGCGGTACCACGCGCCCACGCGGTCCCACAACTCGTCCACGAGTACGTCCTCTGGTTGTGAAGGGAGGCGCTCGGGGGGGTGGGAGAGGTCAACGCCTTGAAGATTGGCCCTGGTTAGGTCCTCACCAGCAGTCCAATGGAACAGGCAGCTTACGGTGAGAGGTGGGCTTAGGCCCAATACCAGTAACTTAAGACCGGACTTCGGCCGTTGCACCCTGGTGAGGCAGCATATCATGCCCGTGTCACCAGATCAGCCAGGCGCCACAGTCGAGCGATCATAGCTCCACGGTTCACGCTAAGTTACCGGTATTGAGACTAGACTCGGTGTCCTCTTCGACGTCGATCTGGTCGCCCTGGGGTGCGGTCTCGGCGTCTTCATGAAACGGATCGTTAACGAGCTGCGTGTCGAAGGTCACGCTCCTGCACCTCCATGACGCGGACGCGATGCTGCCGCACACCGGCACAGTCGCGTCCTCAAACACCCTTACAATAGGGGTCACGGGAGTCTCCGCCGGGGCCGGCGGCGGGGGCCGCGCAGGAGGTTAGCGGGAGGCCGCCTTGAAATTGGCCCGACGATCGACTCGCCTTCCCGCCGATGAGCGACATCTCCACCTTATTGCGGGCTCGGGCGTGAAGCAGTTGCTCGGTCAGTCGGACTGGGGCCAGTTGGACTACCTGCTGTTCGACCTGCCCCCTGGCACGGGAGCCGCGACGCTTTTACCCTGGCACAGACGATAGCGCTGTCCGGTGTCGTCATCGTCTCGCAACCGCAGGACGTCTCGCTGACCATCGCCATCAAGGCGCTCAAGGCATTCCAGCGCCTGAAGGTGCGCATTCTCGGCGGCCTGGAGAACATGAGCTACTTCGTGTGCGACGACTGCGGCAAGCGCCACCACATCTTCAGCCACGGCGGCGCGCGCAAGGCTGCGGAGCGGCTGGAAGTCCCCTTCCTGGGCGAAATCACGCTGTCACCCGACAGTAGCGACAGCAGCGACTCCGGCACACCGGTGGTTCCCGTGAGGCCGGAGTCACCGCAGGCGCAAGCCTTCACGCAGGTCGCCAAAGCGCTTGCTGCACAGGTGAGTATCGCCGGCTACAGACAGCGGCAGATCTCCCTGCGGCCCGTGTGACGTTGGAGAAGAGATTGGATAGACGGCACCCGTGGAAGTCATAGAATCCGCGATGGTGCAGTTGACGGAGCAGGCGGTCAGCGAATTGCGCAAGATCATCGCCGATGAAGCACGTGATGACTTGGGGCTGCGTGTCTTTGTCAGCCCCCGCCAGCCGTGAGCGCTAGGCTCGTCCGCCGGTCCACGAAGGAGGGTCGCTCGACGGGAACGAGTCTTGAGACTCGCGGGTCACGGGGTCTCGTTCGCGTTTCCGCTGAGCGGAGGCGATTTCCTCCGCGCGCACCTCCTCGTGTCGCGTGACCTCAGGGTCTGCCGGCGAGACCGCCGGCGGTGCATCGGCTGGCCCTCCGGCTTTGGGAAGCGTCACGGTCACGACGTCGCCGTCCACGCTGGCGCGCGCGGCGAGTGCGTTCACGGCCGTCGCCAGCGTCGCCATCCCCTCGAACAGCGCGGCCTGGGGGTGGGCGGCCGGCTGGGACTTGCGTCCTGCGGGCGGCTGTCCGCGCGCAGGACGCCGCGCGGCGGTGATGGTGAGCCTGTCGCCTTGGATCTGCACCTGGACGTCATCCGGGTGCACACCGGGCAGCATCGCGCGCACGCGCACACTCGTGTCGGTCTCGCGGACTTCGAGTGGAACCGTCACTCGGACCGCAGGTGCGGTGCCGGGATCGGGCGTTCGTGGGTCTTTCATGGTTGGCTCCTTTCTGGTAGAACGAGATCGGTTGGCCAGGCGCCCGCAGACGACGTGCCGCGGGCGTGCTACGCGGCGAAGCGCGTCAGGACCTCGTCCCAATCGGGCCGATCACCTTTCGGCGAGCGCGGGAGCTCGGCGAGGCGCACGAACAGATCCGCCGTGCGCTCACCGGGGAAATGCTCGGTCAGATGCGCCGCGCGCAGTTTGAGCTGAACCGGTCTGAACTCCTGGGTATACCAGCGACGCGCGGCGACCGCCAGATCGGCCGCATCGTGACCTCCGTTCGCTTTGGCGTGCTCATCGATGAGCGGGCGCAGGCGGTGGTACGTCTCAGCTTGAGCAGCGCCGACGCGTAGGAGCCCGGTGTCGCGCTCGAACGCGCGACGGGCCGAGAACAACTCCTGTGCCGAGGCATCGTTGACCGGCACGTACTCGGTCAGTTCGGCGTCGATCCACTCCTGGCCAAGGGCACGCGCCGCCGCGACGCGGTGGTGACCATCAGAGACGTAGTAGCCGTAGCCGAGCTTGTACAGCTGCACGGTCGGGAGCGCGCCCTCACCCTCCATCGCGCGGCGGATCGCCTTCTGCCGGGCCTCTTCGAGTGCGCCCGCACGCCGCGGCTGAAAGTTTCGGCGCAAGTTATTGTGTCGACCGACGCTGCCGACGATGCGCGTCACCTCGACCGCGCGCGTGCCGAGCGGCCATGGAGAGAGCACGCCCGCGCGTGCGGCATCGGCGGCGAAGCTCCGAACGTGTGGCACGACCGCCCGAGCCATCACGTCGGGCGGGACGAGCAGCACCGGGCACGGCGCCTCGCGCACGATTGCGCCCGCAATACCACGGCTCAGTCGGATGCCCGATGGTGCGCTTCTGCCCAGGATGATCAGATCAACGTTGAAGTCCCGTGCGGACTTGAGCACGCTCGGCACGACACCACCGACGCGGACCAGCGTGCGCGCGGTGATCCCCGCGCCGCGCAGCGAGGCCGCGGCGGCGTCCAGATAGGCGCGCGCTCGCGCCGTCCCGGGGGGCACACCCCCATTGCCCGCGCCGGCCCGGTCGGGCTCCACATGCGGGAGCAGCACCTCGGCACCAAAGGCGCGCGCCTGAACCTCGGCCAGCGGCAGCTTGACCTCGCCGTGCGGCGAGAGTCTCAAAGGAACGAGGATGCGCTGAATCGTGTACATTGGCATAGGGGGCTGGAGACGCAGGGAGTCGGGGCGCTCGCCTCTCGCGGGGCGCCCGGCTGACCTACTTGCGGTAGTAGTTGGCGTTAGCCTCGGTGAAGTGGGCCCACTCTGCCGGCACCGCGTCCTCCGGGAAGATGGCACTCACCGGGCAGACCGGCTCGCACGCGCCACAATCGATGCACTCGTCCGGGTTTATCCAAAACTGCGGCTGGTCGTCGTCCGAGTGGATGCAGTCCACCGGGCATACTTCGACGCACGACGCGTCCTTGACTCCAATGCATGGTTCGGTGATGGTGTAGGTCATCGATTCACTCCTTGCCCTTTTGATGCCTTCCGGGCGGGGCGCCCTCGGGGTGTCCGCCGAGGTGCACAGTCCCCACCCGTCGTGCCTGCCGTAGATCGAAGCTTCGCAGCGGCCCGTTCGGTGGTTGAAGGTCAACCGTGGCCGCGGGATACCTAGCCGCGCGAGCTCGGCAACGGCGCGCATTACCTCAATCTGCGCCGCCTCCGCCGCGATCGTCGCCAGCCGCACACCGTCTTCCGCTTTCTGCTGGCAGTTCACTGCCGTCACATAGCTGTCGATCAACTCTTTCATCGCTTCGTGCGGTTTGACGCAGCCGCAACAGGCGATGCTGATCGCGCAGGCAGACAATTCAACTATAGGAGGGATGCCTGGCCCAGTCACGGCCGGCAGCAGCCGGTGGGTGGGAGGTTTACGGGAGGCCGCCTGGAGATTCAGGCGACTATGGCTCGGGCGCAGCCGGCGAGGGCATGCCCGCCGCCAGCCGGCTGAGCTTGTAGCCAACGTGGCGGACGGTCTGCGCGTAGCGGGGGTGTGCAGGATCCGGTTCGAGTTTGTGGCGCAGGTGCTTCATATGGCTATCCAGCAGCCGGCTGGGCCCTTCCGCCGCATAGCCCCAGACCTGCGCCGCCAGTTGGTCGCGGCTGAGCACGCGGCCGGCGTGACGCGCCAGCACTGCCAGCAGGTCGAACTCCGTCCGGGTCAGGTGGACTGGCCGCCCGTCCACTGCGACCTCGCGCGCCTCCAGCCAGATCACCAGATCGCCGAACTGCAGGGGCACCTCTGTGGGACTCGCCGCTGGCGCATCATGACCGGCCGCCGCCCCCAGCCAGCGACGGCTTCCTCGGCGGAGCACCGCGTGGATGCGAGCCAGCAGCTCCCGCGGGCCGAACGGCTTGGTCACGTAGTCGTCGGCCCCCAACTCGAGCCCCACGACTTTATCGGTTTCCTCGCCCTTGGCCGTCACCATGATGATAGGCAGGAGCTCGTCGTCGCGACGGATGGCCCGGCAGACATCCAGCCCGCTGATGCCCGGCAGCATAAGATCGAGCAGCACCAGATTTGGCCGGGCCATGGCCAGGCTCTTCAGCGCCTCAGGGCCGGAGGTCGCTTCCAGCACGCGGAAGCCGTCCTTTTCGCAGGCGAGTCGTACCGACCGGCGTAGAATGGGGTCGTCCTCGACCACCAGGATCAAGGCCACACCATCGCCTGCCGCGCCGGTAGGAGCTGCCATCGCCGGCCCGCCGCCCGTCATCGCCTACCATCTTCGCTAGCTACAGTGGGTGCCGCCGGTGCGGCGCTCGCAGTGGGCGTGGTCGGTGGCAGGGCAGCAAGGCGGACGGTAAAGGAGAAGGTCGAGCCACAGCCGCGCGTGCTGGTCGCCCAGATGCGGCCACCGTGGAGCGCCACCAGGCTACGGACGATGTGCAGGCCGAGGCCAAAGCCCTCGATCTCGGCATGGTCGGCGCCAGCGAAGCGGGAGAATGGCGTAAAGAGGCGTGGTAGCACCTCGGACGGCACGCCGATCCCCTCGTCGGTCACGCTCACCTGCAGTTCAGTGGCCTGGGCGATGGCACGCACGGTGATGCGCCCACCAGCCGGGGAGTACTTCACGGCGTTGGACAGGAGGTTATCCAGCACCTGGCGCAGCCGGTCAGGATCACCGAGGACGGCAGGTAGATCCGCTGGGAGGTCCAAGTTGAAGACATGCCGCTCTGTTTGGTTGCGCAGCAGGTCGACAGCGGCGGCCGCCAGGGGAGCCAGGGCCACCGGCCGCGGTTCGAAGGCCACTCGCCCCCCCTCGAGCCGAGCGACCTCCAGCACCTGCTCGACCAACCGGCCCAGTCGCCGGGCCTCGCTCGCAATGTCCGCCAACAGAGGCCGCCCCTCAGCCGGCGGAAAGTCGTGCTCGAGGAGTAGGTCGGAGAGCATACGGATCGAGGTAAGGGGTGTGCGCAGCTCGTGGGACACCAGTCCAATGATGGCCGTCTTCATCTGGTCGGCTTCCTTGGCGGCAGTGATGTCCCGCAGCACCATGACGGCGAGGGGCCGGCCATCAGCCCCGTCGCGGGCGGCAGCCCAGCTTGCCCCCACCCACCGCTCACGCCCCTCGTGCGTATCCACCATGAGCTCGGAGTAAGGGATCGCATCGCGGGCGAGAGTAAAGATCGGGGTCATCGGACAGGCGCCGTGACACAGCGGCTCCTTGCCACAGTGGCGGCAACGCAGGAACTCAAAGCACCGGCGGCCAACTACCTCCGCGGCCCGCTGCCCGGTGAGCCGCTCACTGGCGGGGTTGAACAGCACCACGCGGAACTGGTCATCGAGCACGATGATGCCGTCACTGGCGTTGCCGATGACGGCGCTCAACAGCGCCTCCCGCGCGGACACCTCGGACAGAGCCTGCAGCGTCTGCTCGTGAAGCCGCGCGTTTCTGATGGCGGCTGCTGCGAGGTCCGCGAAGCCGGCCAGCAGTGCCAACTCATCAGTCACGAAGCGGCGCCTGTCGCGGCAGTACACGTTGACGACACCGACCAGGCATCCCTCCGCAACGAGGGGCGCGCTCACGAAGGCCCGTATCCCCTCGTCTGCCCAGAGCGCCCGCACGCTGACCCGCGGATCGGCGGCTGCATCGGTGATCGCGACGATCCTGCCCTCGCGGGCGGCTAGGCCAGTGGCGCCTTCCCCCGGCGGCAGAGTCATGACGGCGCGCAGGTAGCGCTCCGACAGCCCGAGGGCCGCCCGGCGCTGCAGCGTACCGTCGCCCGTCAACTCCCACACTGCTGCTGCGGACGCCCTCAGCAGCTCGCACGCCGCCTTCAGGATTCGCTCCAGTACCTCCGCCGGCGCGAGGCTGGAGGCCACGGCCCGGCCCGCGGCCAGCAACGCACGCACCTCCGCCTTGGGGCGGCGGGCCGCTCGCTTACGCGCTGCCTGAGGCCGCGCTACCTGCGGTTGTGTGCCGGGGACACGCATGCTCATTGAATGCCACGATCTCGGCGTGCCCAAACGGAGGCACGATAGTTTCGCCATCCCGCCGGCGTTCGTCCGCTGGTGACACGGAGCACTTCCCATGTCACCAATCGGCATATAGTGTACAGCGCATCTGGCATGGCGACACCGGTCCACGTCGATCGCGGCTCTGTTTGCCAGACAGCCTCCAGCCTGCATGCAGGCAGATCATCGCACAGGCGGCAGCGCGCCTCCATCACCTTGTAACCTCCAGCGCTGCAACGAGGGTTCCCAGTTCAGAACGTGAGCGGCGTGCGCCCCGGACAGTGGCGCTGCAGTACCAACGTGCCCCGCATGGCCCCCATAGATTCGGTGTCAGGCATCTGCCGCGTGGCCATGCCTCGCTCTCCACCGAGGCGCTTCTCGGCCGGACCTCTAAGTAGACGCTTGTTTGTTCGTGGAGGAGCAGAGTCCCTAACCCTCTGGGAGAGGGTTAGGGTGGGTACAAACCGGATACATTGCTTACAGAGTAGACCGGCGACATGGTTGACAGGTGGTGAGGGTGGGGGTACAGCTGCGGCGAGAGGAGCTGCCGCATGCCGTGGAAGGAAACCGGTGTCATGGACGAACGGCTGCAGTTTGTGAATGCGTATTTGCGGGAGGAGGACGCCCTGGCTGCACTACCAGGATGAGACGCACCTGGACACAAACCCGTACCTGTCGCGCGTGTGGCATCGCATCGGCGTGCAGCCGACCGTCCCAGCCGCCGGCACCAACCGGCGCCTGACGTGCTTCGGCAGTGTCGAGGCGTTCGGTCGCGGGCGGGTCGAGGTGCTGTGCGCCGCACAAGACTCGGCGGCCTTCCTCCGCTACCTGGATGCGCTCGAGGTCCGGTTCCTGGCCACCGAGCGCAAGATCTTCCTGGTCCTCGACAACGGCCCCTGCCACACCAGCAAGGCCAGCCGCGCCGCCATGACCGCTCGGGCGGACTGGCTGCAGGTCCTCTTCCTCGCGCCGTACTGCCCCAACCTGAATCCGAAGGAGCGCGAGTGGCGGTTCCTCAAGCGCGACGTGCGCAGCCATCTCGCCCGCACCCTCCGGCATTTCGCCGACGAGCTCCTGGTGGGGCTGGCGCGACTCGGCGGTGACCGATGTGACATCATCGATGCCGTGCCTCAGTGGTTCCTCGATGGCCACCGCCGTCCGCCGCACGAAGCTAGCAGCGCCTACTTAGCCCGTGTTCATGACCGAGCGCGTGAGCCGACCGTCGTGGCAGACCACCTTTACGTGGGCCGCCACGTGCTGGCCGTGCAGCACTCGGGTGAATTGGACGGAGACGACGGCCTCGTTCTGGCGATCGTCCGCGCTGACGAACGTGATGCGCGGATTCAAGAGCAGATCGCCAGCGGCGAAGCGCGCGTGGAGGTATTGTTCCCAGCGGGGCCGGTCAGTGATGGATCCGGCCTGACCATCGATGCTGTCGAAGTACTCGAAGAATCGGTGGTCGGTTTGGAAGGTGCTGGTTAGTCCATCCACGTCGTGGCGGTTGTAGAAGAGGAAGAACCGCTCCACCAGCTCACGCATCCGGACCTGCGTGCACGCTCCGGTCGATGCCGCAGGTTGTACTGCGGTCGTACCGGAGGTGGCGCGGCCTGTTTGCGCATCGTGCGGCTGGTTGAGGGTGCACGCAACCACTAGGAATATGGCTGTGGCCCAAGAACCGCGCATGGTCTCTCCATCAGTATCTCGCACCAGTGAGATGCCGTAACGCTGCGGTCCCACTGATTCCACTTGGAAGGTCACTTCCCCCTTCGGGGAAGGCCCCTTCGTCGCGCGGATGGTGATGTGTCCGCGCGGCTACTATGGGGACTCCGTCGCCATAGGACTCGCGTCCCGTAGGCGATCCCGCATTCTCTCGGCGCTGAACGTGTCGAGCGCGACTGTAGGCGCCCCGTTCGCTTCCTTGAATGGGCTCACTGCCCATCGCCCACCGGCCAAGAGGTTCCGACGGTGACTTGTGAGCCGTCGTATGCCGGTGGCCCGGACAACAGGCGTTGTGTCCGGGGGTGTTCCATTCCACCACTGGGAGCTGGGGTTCAGGCAGTCTAGCTTTCGCCATATCGCGCGGGTCTCGCGGGTCTCAGCCCCAAACGCCTTCGGGCTGTTCCCGCTTTGTCGGCATGCTGTTGTCCCCTTTGCCTTTCGGCGCCAGGTAAGCCGCTGACCCAGAGGTCACGTTCTCTTGAGCCTCTCCCTGCTGCGCAGGGGATTCAGCGTCGGATGATGCGGCGCACAAAGTCCGCGAGCACGTCGATTCCTTCCTCGCTGGCCTGACCACCCGCGCCGACGAGGTCAAGCAGCGCTGCCGCACCATCCTGCAGACCAAAGCCGACGCGCTCGATGCGGTGGACGCGGCGACCGCCATCCTGCGTCACGCCCGGCACGTGCCTCGTCCCGATGCAGATCCCACTTTGGCTTTGGTTAAGTCCCCGGTGGGCACACCGACACAACATCCCGTCCCTTGCTAGGCACATGGATACGAGCACACGAACAGCTGCGCGAGGTGGGGTAGAGCTGCAGGTTCATCATGCTGTCCACATGCCTCCTAACGGGCCTCCACGCACCAAGTGGGCTGCGTCGCAGACACAGGCGTGGGGCGCATGGATTGCCTGGAGGGGTGCTGCTCCGGGATCCTGCACGAGGCTACTGCTCGGCTTTCTCGCCCTCAGCGAGGAGGCCATCCAGCGCACCCCGTAGCTGCTTAGCCAGATCACCAGCCGAGAGGATGCCGACCAGCCGGTCCCCCTCAACGACGGGGAGCCGCCCGACCTTTTGCCGGCCCAGCTCCTGCGCTGCCTCGAGTACATCCAGGTCCGGTCGGATGGTCACCAGGCCAGAGAACGCGCCCCCACCACTGACGGCCTCCCGCACCGCGTGCTCCTGCGTGTGCCCCTTCGCCAGGTGATTAATCACCAAGTCGCGGTCGGTGACGATACCCACCGGTCGGCTGCCGTCGAGGATGACGACCGAGCCGACATCCTGGTCCGCCATCAGCTTGGCGACTTGCCCAATGGGAGTTTCTGCCGTCGCCGTGGCTACCTCCGTATTCATGATGTCCCGTACTTGCATGGCCGTCCCTCTTCTGTGCCGCCGGTGCAGACGGCCGGCTGGCCGCCCAAGGGGCAGTGGCGCGTCCCGTGTGCCCCTAGGTAGATGTCAGCAAGGAGTGTGCCGCTCCTTCCAACCCGCCGTGGGACACGGTCGTAGCGCGCGTAGCGGGAGCTCGTGCTGGTGCATGGGCAGCACTGGGCAGCACTGGGCAATAGGCAAGAAAGGAAGACGGGATCAGGCGCTACGCCGTGCTGCGGCTTCTTCGTTGCCCACCCCGTTTCGCGGCCCAGGCGTGGCGCCAGCGGTAGCGTATGAGGTGGCAGCCTCTGCGACGGTGTCGAGCAGTACATCCACGTCGAATGGCTTGGCCAGGAACCGGAAGGCAAGCCCTTGGTCCAGCGCCTCCTGGACGGTACGCTGCTCCGCATCGGCAGACAGGAGGATCCCTGGTGGGTGACGCCAGTGACGACTGGCGCCAGGTGCGCGGCGCGTCCGTCGGCGCGGCCGTGATCGAGGTGGTCGCCGTGGTGACCGTCCCCTGGGTGGCCGAGGCCCCCAGGTAGGTCAGGCTGCTGGGCAGCGTGTCGGTCACCTTGACCGCGCAGGTGGCGGTGGGCCCCAGGTTGGCCACCGTCGCGGTGTAGGTCAGCGTCTGCCCCACCACCACTGGGTCCAGGCTGTCGATCTTGTTCACCTGGAGATCGGCGTTGAGCTTGAAGGTCGCCTTCGCGCTCTTCGCCGCGTCCATCGTGACGCTGCAGGTCGGCAACGTGCCCGATCACGCCCCGCCCCAGCTCACGAACGAATGCTCACATCACGTTGCTCCCATCCGTGGCGAGACAGCCCGTGCCCGGCGGCGTGGTGTGCTGACTGCGCTGGGGACCGCTGCCTCGGCGACATTCTGCTGAACCGCGCCGACGTTGACCTGGCTAGGGTTGTGGATGTTGACGTTCGGCAGCGGTCCCGCCTTAAGCTCCTGGATCGCCTTCAGGTTGCGGATGGTCAGCTTGTTGGCCTTTTCCAACAACGGGATCAACTGTTCAGCGAAGCGGCGGGCGACATCTTCCACCCTGAGACCTTCAGCACGCCCCCACTTCTTGCCAAACTTCGCAGTTGGGCTCTCGAGGCCGAACCACTCCGACTCGATGTGCAGCGCCAGATTCCCGATCCAGCCCTGAATGCGTAGGACGTTGTAGTACGAGAGTACGGCCAGATCAACTGCCATGCTCTCGGCAGTCGTCGTGACCCCAAGATCCGCGAGCAAGTTCTGCCGCAGCCCCCAGACGACCGCCATCAGCTCCGGGTCCATCGCCCGCTCGGCGCCCAGGCGCTCGATCAGGAAGCGGCCGGAGCGGTACGCCTTGGACGCGTCCTTACACGTGTTCAGCCAGCGCTGCTCCGCTTCCTCTGCGGGCAGGCCATACCACTCCTCGACGGCGCGGTAGCTCGCCCTGGCGTCGTTGCGCAGTTTCGTCTGCCGCTTCTTCAGCGCTTCCTGGTGGAGCTTCCACGCCTCACCAAAGTCGCCCTCGGCGGCGGCGCGGGCCGTCAGTTCGTCGGCACTCAGCTCTGGTCCTGCCAGCGGCCCCAGCGTGCCGTCGTCGTCGGGCGCACGCACGGGGATCGCGGTCTCGACGGGTACTGCTGCCATCGCCGCCGTCTTCTTCCGCCGCGCCGTCACGGGCCAAACTCCTGATCGGCCAGCCGGAAGAGCTCCCGGATCATCTGGCGCATCTTCCACGAGGGCGGGTGCAGTTCGCGCCACCGGGCGAGCCCGGCGCGCACCTCTGCCACCTGGGACGGACGGACGTAGCGCCAGTGCTGGCGCCCCTTGCTCCACCAGTGACGCCGGAAGTACGGGCCGTGCAGCTCACCACCCGCACACCGGCAATTCGCCTTGCCGCAGCGTCGAAACTGGGCGTGCAGGCTTCCCGGCAGGGGTTTGGTCTTGGGTAACAAACCACCGCTTTTGGAAAAGCGCGCCGTCCATTGGTCCAAAGAAAATCCGAGTAGTCCGTCACGTGTGTCGCTAGGCATCAGGCGGCCGCTCCGTTCACCTCGTGCAAGCGGATCGCCTCAAGATGATCGCACGTCTGCCGCCAGCGCGCGGCGAAGCAGCCACAGCGCCATTCCTGGGTCTTTTTGTCACGGGCCAGCAGATAGGCCCGGCCCGGCTCTTTCGTCGGGCACAGGACCAGCACGTAGGTGAGACCGGCCGGGTCGGTCGCAGTGAGTACTACGGTGCGTGCCACACGCCGGCGGTTCGCCGCACGCCGGACGGGCGCCGCCCGGTTTCGCGCGTCCCGCGGCCGTGCCGTGACGGCGGCGTGCTCCGCGCCCGTGAGTGCCATCATGCGTCCTCCGCTGCCCAATTCACCAGATCGCAGCCAAGGAAGGTGCGGCCTAATCGTGTCGCCACATCGCCAACGGTGCCACTCCCGGCGAAGGGATCGATCACGACTCCCCAGGCAGGGCAGAACCGCTGGATGCTGCGTTCCACCAGTGCCTCAGGGAAGACGGCCGGGTGGCCCTTGCCCCGTGTGCCACGGCCAACCGTGATGCTCCAGACGTCTGTCTCGTTGGCCGAAGCACCGTCCTGCCGGGGGTGACGGTAGAAGCTGCGGCCGGTAGGCGTGAACAGCAAGAGCGGCTCAGACGCCAGTGTCAAGCGATCATTGACGTGCTCGGGTTGATGTCCCAGCTTGTGCCAGGTGACGTGCGGGCGAACGACCCAGCGCTGCTCACGGCCCATGCGATACGCAAAGCGCCAGGGGATCAGCGTCGCACTCTTGACCGGCATGTCGAGCTGCCTCTGGTCCGGTGCGATCGCGCTTGCCTTCTGCGCCGCAGCGGAAATGGCCCGCTTCGCCGAGCCCCTGCCGCGGCCCGGCTGGTTGCTCATCGTGTCCCCGAGGTTTACGGCCGCCCACCCGGAGGGCCTGAGCACCCTTCGCGCCTCGGCAAAGATCGCAAGAAGACGGTCCAGATACTCCTCTGGTACTCGCTCCTGGCCGAGTTCTTCCGAACCGGCGCCGTAGGTACGTTTTGCCCAATACGGCGGTGACGTGACGCAGAGGTCTACGCAGTCATCCGGCAGTGAGCGGAGATACGACAGCGCGTCACTCCGGACAACGCCCTGCACTGGCGCCCCATTCAGGTGTGCCCGGTGCTGCGTGAGGGTGCGCGTGGAGCGAATACCGAAACGGGCCATGATGTTTCGGTATGGGGCGCCGTCTGTGAGTGCAGCGTCCAGGTCAGTGCGCTGCGGATGCCCGCACGCGGTGCAATGGCGCCCCATCAGTTCACCATCTCTGCGAGGCCCGCCCGGGCTTGCGCCAGCATGGCGACGATCTCCGCGGGAACGGGGTCGCCCTTTTGGGTGTAGCGGTCGACGGCTTTCTCAAATGCCGCGACTTTGAGCTGTGCCGTCTGGTCGATCCGAAGCGGCACTGCGGGTGCAGTTCTGGCTGCCGGCGTCGTGACAGCTGCCGCTGCCGTTGCGGGCGGTTCGTCCTGACGCTGGAGTGCGTGATAGGCGTGATACATCGCCATTCCGGGACTTCCACCAGTCTGCTTCTGTCGGGCAATGCACCGGTCGTACTCCTCAAAGATCGTTTCGAGTGCATGACCGGCAAGCAACGCTCGCTTCAGATTGACGTAGCGCGAGTCCGTCTTCTTCAGCCGGGGGCCGTGCAGGTCCACCAGCACCCGGTAGCCGTAGTCAAGGTCAGCCTGCAGCCTGTCGGTGGACGGCCCGATCTCATCAGACCGTGCCTGCTTGTCGTCACCTGATGGAGTGATGGCGTTACGAGACGGGGGCTCGGGGGCGAAGCCCTCGAAAGAAGAAAAAGAGAAGCCGCCTTCTTCGTACAGGGATCTCGCTCCGTCCCGAAGGGAATCAGTCTCAACACCTACACCTGAAAGAGTGGGCGGCGTCTCCTGCGTAGCAGGTGCGCCCGCGCGCAGCGCGGTACTCGGGGTGGGGAGGTGGTCTGCGTTCTGGGAGCTCTTTGCGCTCTGCGAGCGCGCCTCTTCTTCTTTTTCTCTTTTAAGGGTTGCACCCTTATGAACCCGCTGGGCTTTCTCGACTTCTGCGGCTCTCTCTTTCTGAGAATCTGATGAATCAGAGGAGACCCGACCATTCATGCCGTTTTCGGGGGTGTTTTGCGGAGCGTTCACCCGACCATTGACCCGACCATTCAGCGGGGTTGTGAGCTCGCCGTCAAGGTCATCAAGGTCGAGCACCCGGTCACCGGCATCACTCCTGGTAGCGCGGTCCCGAGGACGCACATCTGAGGGGTGGCGATCCTGCCAGTGACGCCAGTCATGTACCCACAAACCGGGCTCGGAATAGCCCTTGGCGTAGGCGTCGTCGGTGACGCGTGAAATATCGTCCAGAAGTCGGTCACGAATCAGCGCCCGAATATCCGCGTCTGGACGACCTGACGCATTGGCGGCGTGGCGCACATTGGCGAACCGCCCACGCGTCTTCTGTTGGCCGGCAGCGATCAAGATGCAGATCCAGGTGCGGAAGAGCCGGTCATTGAGAGAGCCGATCTTTTCGTTGGCGCTGGACTCGATCCAGAGCTTGACCCACGGGAGCCGGTACGCGGGCATCGCCTCACCCCACCAGCCCGGCCCGGCGCGGCGCGTGCAAGGCAATCGGGGCCGTCGGCGGCGGCACGTCCTCGCCGTCCAGCCAGCGGCGGAGCACGGACGCGCGGACTCGATGGCGGTTGCCGAGTAGGACCGCACCGGGCAGTTCGCCTGCGTGCAGCAGCCGATACCCCTGCGACTCGCTCAGGCCGAGCGCGGTCGCCGCCTCTTTGACGGTCAGTAGCCCAGTCTCAGGCATTGGCTTCATTGCTCGTCCTTTCCCCAGCGAGACGGCTTAGCGTCACGAGAAGCCGACCCACTTCACCGGCTACGGGGGACCTATGGCCACGGTCCAACCTACTGAGTGAAGAGGAGGAGATTCCAACTGCCGCGGCCAGTCGCTCGGCAGACTGGCCGAGCAGTGCGCGCGTGGCGGCGACAATGCGGCCGGGTGGCAACCGGTCTCCGTCGGGAACCGCAGGACGGACCGAGATCGAGCTAGGTTCTGGCAAAGGGCGCCTCTTTTTGAAGACGTCCGCCGGGGTGACGCGCTGAGCGCCTGAGCTACGCCGCTACAAATGTAGCGCGGGCGCGTTTCTACCGTGCGGACGCCCGGCGGGACTTTCAACTTCCGCCTGGTGGTCTGGGGAGCCGCCCGTAGGACGTGCCGGCAAGCTTGTACCTGCGGGCGGCTCCTGGCCGATTCGTACCTGGCAGTTGCCGGGTACCCTGACTAGTAACGCGCGCCGTTATCCTCAGTCTCAAATCGTTGCGCGAAGTGAGCACCCGTCCATCCGAGTGAGCCGGCCGCTTCGGCCGCACGTACTTGCGACGCACGCTGCGGCACTATCACCCAACGATTGCGGCGGCTGCGCGTTTCGTCGCCCCTCGGTTGCGCCATGCGATGAGTCAGGGCGAAACGCGCAGCGTGGACGCCACACATGAGACCCGCGCGGGGCTGTAGCCGCACCCTCCGGCGGTCAAGCTAAACGGCCGCGCGTTGAAGGTGTCGAAGTCCCGGGTCAGCCACGCCGCACGTTCTGGCCGTACTGCGCCCGTTTGACGACGGTGGAGTAGCGGAGTCCCAGAGACCCAGACCACTGCTTGAGTTGGAGGACTCGTGCGGATGCAATGCCAGACTTCGTGCCTGCGGCAGGTGATCGCGTCATGCCCACACAGTAGGACGGCGGCAGAATAGTCCCGCGAGCGAATCAGTACATAGCTATAGAGCCTCGGTCAATTTTCGCGTTACACCATCTGGTAGGCAGTTGCAATTTGGTGTCACGAGTGGCGGGCATTTTCACCAATGAAATGCACCGCAGAAGCCGTGTAATGGGCGAGTCGAGAGACCGCCATCGTTCGTTGGCGTAGGACGGGCCGACCGCAGCACTGGCTATGCTGTGGGCGATGATGAACCCGGTTGCGGGAGTCCTGGCGGTGACCGGGTTCGCCCTACTGGTCTACGCGCTCGTGCTCTTGCTACTCGTGATCGTGGTGGTGGCCTATGCCCGCCCGCTCTGGCACGCCGGAACCTGGCTCCAGCACTCATACAGTCGGGAAGACAGGAGGGCCGCCGTTTGCGCGGCCCAGCTGCGGCCAGGTGAAGTACCGCCGCTGCGCCGCACTGGGCCACTCTAGGCGAGTCCTCCTCTCGCCCGCTTCTATTGCCACGGCTGTCGTGTAATGCCGGTGTACTGCTGCTGTAGCCCCGTCGCACTACTCTGGAACTGTGACGGAGGGAGCGATGAGACAAGACCAGCACAGACGAGCCGCGCGCCCGTTGATCAGCGTGGCCCAGGCTGCGGAACTGGCAGGCGTGAGTGAGGCGACGGGCTACCGCTGGCTGGCGCAGGGTGACTTACCTGGCGCGGTGTGGGTGGGCCGCCGTTGGTATGTGCGCCGGCATGTGCTGGAGGCGTGGCTCGAAGAAGTGTCCGCGCGATCTTCAGCGGCATGGGCTACGTGTACGTCTTGCACCAGGCGGCCGCCCTACTAGCGTGCACCGGTGGTGGCTGGCGCGTAGACTTGCCGCACCGCACCCATGCCCCCGGACGCAGACGCGCTCTACCAGCACATTGCCCAGCATGCGCGGGCAGCCACGAACGCTCGTATTGTGGTGCTGCTGGGGTTCGCGCCCGGTGACGACGCGAAACACATGCTCGGGTTCGCCATGAAATCCGACAACTTTCGCCAGGCACAAGAGGCGCTACACCGGATCTTCCCTGGTTTCGACCCGCGACACCTCCGCCTGCCCGCGACCCAGAACCCCGTCAC
>Ga0136611_10000919_pt1 | contig 20040 bp, 9 predicted proteins | sample AntDrymUQ2232306_2_FD_106645 | JGI IMG/M metagenome (GOLD analysis project Ga0136611, IMG submission 106645) | Polar desert sand microbial communities from Dry Valleys, Antarctica - metaG UQ223 (23.06) | ecosystem: Environmental > Terrestrial > Soil > Desert | place: Antarctica: Dry Valley...
TGTTTCACTGCGATTTCGTGATTGCCGAGGAGGGCTGCCGGTTCGTCATGCCGTTCGTCGACCTCGGCCTCGTCCCCGAGGCGGCGAGCTCATTGATCATGCCGCGGCTTGCCGGGCGCCGCGCCGCCGCGCGTCACTTGCTGCTGGGCGAGCCGTTCGGGGCACAGGAGGCGCTGCGGATGGGGCTTGCCAGCCACGCCGTTGGCAAGGGCGAACTCGGTGCCGCGCTCGAACGGCTGGTGACCGCGTTGCTCGCCAAGCCCGCCCAAGCACTGCGGCTGACTCAAGCTTTGCTGCGCCGCGCCGACCGCGCCGAGGTGATCGAGCGAATGGAGCTTGAGAACGGCCATTTCTCGGAGCGGCTGACCTCGGCCGAGGTCCGCGACGCGATCACCGCCTTTTTCGCAGCGCGGGCGAAGCGCTAGTCGGCGACCCACACCACTTTTTCGCGCGTGACTTTGATCGTCGGTCCCGGCAGCAGCAACAGCGACGTCGGTTGGGTGTAGTCGACCTGAAGCGTAACAAAGCCCGCGCCCTCGACCGGTTCGACGACGGTGAAGGTTCCCGGAGTGATCCCGTACACCTTCGAATTGATCTTGTCCTTGATCGCGGTGTTGGTCGGGCGCGGATAAATCGTCGCCAGCCGGGCGCCTTCACCAAGCGCATGCTGGATTCCCGCCATCGCCCGGAAGGCGAGGCCAAGCTGAGCAATCATCCAGATAAGGATGATCAGGATCGGCAAGGCGAAGGCCGTTTCGACCACCGTCGCGCCGCGTTCGTCACGTCTGAGGATCGAGAGCAGTTTCATCGCGTGCGAATCCCTGACGTCGCCGAAATATGATAGGTCCCGTCGGCGTTGACCGATGAAAAATGGATCGGGAACATCGGGGTGTATTTGTCGACGATCGTCAGCTCGATATAGCGCGCTTCCTTCTCGCCCGCGTCGCATTCGGTATTATAGTCGGCCTCGCGGGCGTCATTGCATTCAAGCCAGAAATCGATCGAGACCTGACTGACCGGGACTTTGGCGGCCGCCGACGCCTCGTTGACGATCGTCAGATCGACGGTGGTATCGACCGTCGTCTGCATGACCTTCTCGATCGCGCGTTGTGCGGCTTGCTCGAGCACCAGCTTGCGCCCGAAGGCACTGCTGATGTCGACTATGCCGATCACCATCGTCGCCAGGATCGGCGCGAGCAGGGCAAGCTCGACGGTCGCGACACCGCGCCGATCATGCTTCAACCTGGAGAAATCGAAAATCATCATGCGATCAACCGAACTCGGCGACCGCCTTCGATGTCGGGAATATAGCCGGGGCAGTCCTTGGCAAACTTGTTGCTGGTGGTGTTGTTGCCGCTGAACACGATCCGGCGCGTGACGAAGCGCGTGCAGACTGCAACCGTCGTGCCGTCGCCGTTGTAGGTCAATTCCTGCTTCGGGAAGTAGATCGATCCGACGACGTTCGCGGTCGAGCCGCCATTGATGAAATTGTTGCTCGAATTGGTGTCGACCGCCCGCCGGTCCTGATAAATCGCGATGCCCGCATATTTGCCCGTCGCCGGCGCGGTCAGGCTGAGCAGTGCTTGCGAGTTCATCGTGAACTTTCCGATCGTTGCGGTGTCCGGCACCTCCTGATTGGTGAGGACGATGGTCACGCCTTCGCCGGTCAGGGTACCCTGGATATTCACGTCGCCTCTGTCGATGTAATATGTTCCCGCGGGCAGCGTCAGCGTTGTGTTCGCCGCGACCGACAGTCCTCCGTAGCAACCGGGAGCGACAGCGCTGCTCGCGTTGGAGAGCACGGCCGGCCCGGCGGTGCGCTTGCCGTTGTTGGAATAGGTCGGGACCATGCAGTTCATTTCCGACGGCTCGGGTTTCACGTTCGCATAGGGATCCTTGATCTGCGCGACATAGGGGTCGTATTTGCCGACCTGCCAATTGCCCGACGCCTGAATGCCGCCGACCGAAGCAATCACCGATGCCTTCATGATCGCCGAACCCTTGGCGATCGCGGAGTTCATCGCGGGCGAATTGGTGATCATCCCGCAGTCCATCTCGACCGAGGCATTGCCCGATCCGGTGATCCCGGTCCTGGTCGTATGCTCGAGGCTGACGACACAATATTCGTCGGTTCCCGGCACGCTTGCCGCACGCGCGGTGGTGGTGATGATCGGCGCGCTCGCCATGAACATCGAACTGAAGGTCAACGGCTTCTGCAGCTTCAGCACGACTTCGACCGGCTGGCGAATGACGCCAGAGTCGGCGAGTAGCTGAACGGTAGGATAGCCCGGCAACAGCGGGATGCCGGTGTGATCGTTGATCTCGAGATCGCGATCCACCGCCGCCTCGACCTCTGCCTGACCGCCTTGCTGGACGCGCTGATACACTCCCGCAAGGGCGGCCGAATCGGCTGTGCGCTGGAGCTGCCGCTTCCACAGCGTCCATTGAATCGTGTCGGTGGCAAGCCCCGCCGATCCGACCAGCAGCGGCATCGCCGCGGCGGCGATGATGAGCATGTTGCCGCGCTTGTCGCCCCACAGTCGCTTGAAGCACCGCTTGATCATCATCCAACCCCATTCAAGGCACCACGTTGCGCCGTCCTAACAGCGACAAGGTAAGCGATCGGTGCATGGCTCTGGTTAACGTCCACCGAACCAGGCCAACCCGGCTCTTGAAGCCCGGCGTCTTAGCCCTATAATACAGCCATGCCCCTTGCGCAGCGGCTGGGCACCGTTCAATTGTTCGCGCTTAAGGGATGAAAAGGAACGACCATGGCAAGCGAGGCCCCGACCAAGATCAAGCTCGAGGCGCCCGACGCGCTGCAGCCGCTGACCGCGGCCCAGGCCTCGGGGCTGGTGCCGCTGAAGCAGGAGGAAACCAGCGAGCTCGATTCGAAGGTCGCCAAGTTCGTCGACGAGCTTGCCGCGCTCGACGCCAACAGCCCCGAATTCGGCAAACAGGTCGACCAGCTGACCGCGATGGGACGCAAGGAAATTTCCGAAGCGGCCGGCGCCTCGAACCGCTTCCTTGACCGCCCGGTCAAGGCGATCGATGCTGATACCGGAATCGGCGCCGACCTGACCGAGCTTCGCCGCACGGTCGAAAAGCTCGATCCATCGGCCAATGGGAAGCTGCTGACCAAGCGCAAGTTCCTCGGCATTATTCCGTTCGGCAACCGCATCAACAATTATTTCGACAGCTATCGCAGCTCGCAAACTCATATTTCGGCGATCCTGTCGCGCCTCGGCGCGGGCAAGGACGAATTGTTGATGGACAATGCCGCGATCGACACCGAGCGCTCGGGGCTGTGGAAGACGATGCACCGGCTTGAGCAGATGGTCCACATCTCGAAGCAGCTCGACAGAACGCTCGAGGACAAGGCCAATGAACTCGACGCGACCGAGCCGGCCAAGGCCAAGGCGATCCGCGAAACCGCTTTGTTCTACACCCGCCAGCGGACCACCGACCTTCTGACGCAGATGGCGGTGACGGTGCAAGGCTATCTCGCGCTCGACCTCGTCAAGAAGAACAATGTCGAGCTGGTCAAGGGCGTCGACCGCGCATCGACCACCACCGTTGCCGCCTTGCGCACCGCGGTGACGGTCGCTCAGGCGATGACCAACCAGCGGCTCGTGCTCGAACAGGTCACCGCGCTCAACACCACCACCGCGTCGATGATCGATTCGACCGGCGAATTGCTGCGCACCCAGACCGGGGCGATCCACGAGCAGGCGGCATCATCGACGATTCCGCTCGAAACGCTCCAGCGCGCGTTCCAGAATATTTACGAGACGATGGACCAGATCGACAAATTCAAGCTTCAGGCGCTGACCAACATGAAGCAGACCGTCGACACGCTCGGCTCCGAAGTCGAAAAGTCGAAGGGCTATATCGCCCGCGCCGAGGGGGTTTCGCAGAACAGGCTTAGCGGCGAGACCTCGCCATTCACTCCGATCGAGAAAAAATGACCACCGAGCGGTTCGATCTCGTTCTGGCCCGGGCAGACCGGGTCATGCGCCAGATCGATGAGCGCGAGGGCAATCGCCGTCCGGCCGCGCTGCGCGAGCGCAATCGGCGTATGGACGGCTATGGCCGCGCCATCGTTCGCGCGACTACGGCGTTCCTCACAGTCTGTTTGATTACTGTCGGCATTGGCGTGTTTATCCCCCTCGGCATGTTCGGGTTTCTCGCCGCCGTCGGCATCGCAATAGCCGCCTTCATGCTGATCTTCTTCTACGGAGCGGTCGAGACGGCGATGGCTCCGACCGTACCTGTCGACGCGCCCAATGGCGAGATGGTCGACCGCTTCGACAGCTACATCTTTCGTGCCCGACGCGCCTTGCCTGCGCCTGCCCAGGCCGAGATAGATCACCTCTCGCAATCGCTGACCCCGCTCCGCCAGACGCTCGAGCGGGTGGACCAAAGCAATCCCGATGCTCAGGACGCGCGACGGCTGATGTCGAATCATCTGCCCGGGCTGATCGACCGCTATCTCCATGTCCCGAACAGCTATCGTGGGAATGAGGATGGCGAGGGAGTGAGCGTCGACCAGCGGCTGGTCGATGCGCTCGCCGCTGGACGGCAGGCGCTTGGCGAAATCTCGGAAAAGCTCGCGCGTGCCGATGTCGCCGCGTTCGAAACCCAGGGCCGCTTCATCCAGTCACGCTACAAGGACGAAACCCTGGACTAGCCGACGATCCCGGCAGCCCGCAAACGCTCCAACTCACCCGCATCGAGCCACTCGCCAAGCAGTTCGCCATGCTCGCCCAAGCCGGGTGGCGGCAAGGGCGCGTCGAGGCGCTCGCCATCGATCCGCACTGGAGAGCCAACCATCGGCACCTCGCCCAACGCTCCCCCGCCCGCGGCAATTCGCGCGCCGCGATGCACCGCTTGGGGATCGGCGAGCGCCTGACTGACACTGTTGATCGGCCCAGCGGGAATGCCCGCCGCCTCGAATTCACTCAGCCAGTCCGCAGCGACCCGCGTGGCGATGATTGCCTCGATCTGCGGAATCAGCTTGCCCCGCGCCGCGACCCGTGCGGCATTGGTCGAATAGCGCGCATCTTCAGCCCATTCCTCATGACCAAGGATCGCCGCCAACCGCCCGAACTGGCGGTCGTTGCCCACCGCAACGATGATCGGCTGATCGGCCGCCGCGAACGGCTGGTACGGGACGATGTTCGGATGGCCAGCGCCCTGCCGCACCGGATCGCGGCCGCTGACCATCGCATTTGTGGCCTGGTTGGCGAGCATCGCTAATTGGGTGTCGAACAAGGCGAGATCGATCGTCGCTCCCTCGCCGCTCGACTGCCGCCGGTACAGCGCGGCGAGGATCGCATTGGCGGCGTACATCCCGGTAAACAGATCGGCGACCGCCACCCCGGCGCGCATCGGTCCGCCGCCGGGCTCGCCGTCGGGCAGCCCGGTCACGCTCATCAACCCGCCCATCCCCTGGATGATATAATCGTATCCGGCGCGGTCGGCGTAGGGCCCGTCCTGCCCGAAACCGGTGATCGAGGCGTAGATCAAGCGCGGGTTGGCCGCGCGCAGGCTAGCGGCATCGAGCCCGAATCTGGCGAGCCCCCCCACCTTGAAATTCTCGACCAGCACGTCGGCGCTCGCCGCCATGCGCCGCACCAGCGCCGCGCCCTCGGCGGTCGAAAAGTCGATCGCGACCGAGCGCTTGCCGCGATTGGCGGAAAGGAAATAAGCGGCGACCTTTTCCTCGCCATGCTCATGCCACGGCGGCCCCCAGTGGCGCGTATCGTCGCCCGACCCCGGCTGTTCGACCTTGATTACCTCGGCGCCGAGATCGGCAAGCGCCTGGGCCGCCCACGGCCCCGCCAGCACGCGGCTGAGGTCGAGCACGCGGATGCCCTCGAGCGGCCTCATGCGCGCTTTCGCCCGAACCAGCGCGGTCTAGCATCGGCAAGAATCGCCTGCGCCGCATTATGACCCGGCGCACCAGTCACCCCGCCACCGGGATGCGCGCCCGACCCGCACAGATACAGCCCGGGCAAGGGCATCCGGTAATCGGCGGCGCCGATCATCGGCCGCGCGCTGAACAATTGGTCGAGCCCCATCTTGCCATGGAAAATATCCCCGCCGATCAATCCGAACCGGCGCTCAAGGTCTAGTGGGGAGTGAATCTGCCGCGCGATCACCGATTTGGCGAACCCCGGCGCGTGAGCGTCGACCGTGGCGATGATGGTGTCGGCGGCGGCCTCGCGCTCATCGTCCCAGCTGCGCCCGTCGGGAAGCTTGAACCGGAAGTGCTGGCAGAACAGCGACGCGACGTGCTTGCCCTTGGGCGCAAGCGCGGGGTCGAGCGTCGACGGGATCAGCATCTCGACCACCGGCTGCGACGACCAGCCGTTCAACGCCGCGTCGGCATGAGCGCGGTGCATGTAGTCCATCGACGGGGCGATGATGATCCCTGCGGTGAGGTGATCACCGCGCCCCGGAAGCGCGGGGAAATTGGGCAGTTTGTTCAGTGCGACATTCATCCGGAAAGTCGCGCTTTCACAGCCCCAATGCGCCATGTGCTGCTCGACCTGGTGACTGACCGCTCCCTTGGGCATGAGCTGGTCGAACAACAGCTTGGGATTGACCGTCGCTGCGATCCGGCTCGCGTGCCAGCTCTTGCCGTTGGCGACGACTCCCGCCGCGGCACCCTTGTCGACGATCACCTCGCTGACCGGCGCACCCAGCACGATATCAACCCCGGCCTCGCGGCACGCCTTGGCCATGGCCTGGGTGATCGACCCCATGCCGCCGATCGCATGGCCCCAGGCACCTGGCACCCCGGCCGCTTCGCCGAACAAATGATGAAGCAAAACGTAGGCCGTTCCCGGGGTGTAGGGCGAGGCGAAATTGCCGACGATCCCGTCGAACGCGAACAGCGCCTTGGCCATTTCCCCCTCGAAAAAGCGGTCGAGGATGTCTCCGGCGCTTTTGGTTGCGAATCCGTGGACGATGCGCACTTCGTCGGTCGACAGCCCAAGGAGGTCGCGGCCGAGGCTGGCGAGAGCGGGCAGCCCGCGCAACCCCGCCCCGGGCCCGGGCGGCGCTTTCAGCAGCCACTTCCGGATCAGCGGTACAACCGTCGCCAATTCGGCATTGTAGCGGTCGAACGCGGCGCCGTCGGCGGGCGCGTGCCGCGCGAGCTCGGCGCGGGTCAGCCCGCCGCGCCCCGACAGAAGAAAACTGCGCTTTGGCCCGGGCAGGAAATTATCGATCTTGCGCAGCACCACCTGCAGCCCGTGGCGCTCGAGCTCCATGTCGCGGATAACCTTGGGCTGGAGCAGCGACACGGTGTAGCTCGCCGCCGAATTGCGAAAGCCGGGGTGGAACTCGTCGGTCACCGCCGCGCCGCCGACCTTATCCGCGGCCTCGAGGATGACGACTTTGAGGCCCTTTCTCGCGAGATAATACGCGCAGGTCAGGCCATTATGACCGGCGCCGATGATCAAGGCATCGTGCATCAGCGCATCAACACCAGTTCTTCTGACATCGTCGGGTGAAGCGCGACGGTATTGTCGAAATCCACTTTCTTGAGCCCCGCCTTGACCGCAACGGCGGCCGCCTGGAGAATTTCGGGGGCGTCGGGGCCGATCATGTGGATGCCGACCACTCGGTCGGTCGCGGAATCTACCACCAATTTGTACAGCGAGCGTTCGTTGCGGCCGGCAAGAACGTTCTTCATCGGCCGGAAATCGCTAGTGAAAACCTTGACCTGTCCCAAAGTGTTGCGCGCCTCGCTTTCGGTCAGCCCAACTCCCGCTATCGGGGGGTGTGAGAAAACCGCGTTGGGGACATTGTCGTAATCGACCGTCCACGGCTCGCCCCCGAATTCGCTGTCGGCAAAGGCGTGCCCCTCGCGGATCGCAACCGGGGTCAGCTGGATTCGATCGGTGACGTCGCCGACCGCGAATATCGTCGGAAGGTTCGTGTGGCTATGCGCATCGACCTTGATCTCACCGCGTTCCCCCATCTCAACCCCGACCGCGTCGAGCCCGAGATGCTCGACATTGGGAATTCGCCCGGTCGCGAATAGCAATTCGTCGCACTCGATATCGTCGCACCCGGTCATTGCCAGATTGAGCGAGCCGTCGTCGCGCCGCTCGATCCGTTCGAACGTCGAATTGAAGCGGAACTCGATCCCCTTGGTGATCGAAATCTGGAGCAGCCGGTCGCGCATCTGCTCGTCATAGCCGCGCAGGATCGCGTCCGACCGGTTGACCAGCGTGACCTGCGCCCCGAACTGATGGAAGATTCCGGCGAATTCGTTGGCGATATAACCGCCCCCGGCAATCACGATCCGTCCCGGCATCTTTTCGAGGTGAAACACCTCGTTCGAGCTGATCGCATGCTCGATACCCGCGATTTCGGGCATGAACGGGCGCGCACCGGTTGCGATCAAGATCTTGCCCGCAGCAATCGTCCGTCCGCTCGCCAGCCGCACCTGGTTCGGCCCGGCAAGCGTCGCGCGCTCGCGGAAAATCTCGACCTTGTTGCTGCCGAGCGTTTGTTCGTAGAGCCCCTCGAGCCGACCGACCTCGGCCAAGACATTGTCTCGCAGCACCGGCCAGTCGAAGCGCTTGCTCGGCACGTCCCAGCCGAACATCGCTGCATCGTCCAGATCCTCGGCGAAATGAGCGCCATAAACGAGCAGCTTCTTGGGAACGCAGCCGCGGATGACGCAGGTCCCGCCGATCTTATGCTCCTCTGCGATCGCGACCCTCGCGCCGTGCCCGGCGGCGATCCGCGCCGCGCGCACTCCGCCCGATCCCGCGCCGATCACGAACAGGTCGACCGCGTCCGTGCTCACAGCCCCGCCCTTTCGATCAGCGCCCGAGTCGATGCATCGAGACTCCGCCGCTCTTCCTCGTCATCGAGCTTGCGCGCCATGTCCTTGCCCAGCTCGACCCCGAACTGGTCGAACGGGTTGACCCCGATCAGCACTGCATTGGCGAAGGTGCGATGTTCGTAGAACGCCAGCAAAGCCCCCAGAGTTCGCGCGTCGAGCCGGTCGAGCAGCAGCGTCACCGAGGGCCGATCTCCGGGATAGGCTCGCGCCGCATCCTCATGCCGCCTGCCCGCCATCAGCGCGGCGCCCTGCGCCAAGCAATTGCCAAGCAGCAACTGGTGATGGCGCGGGTCGAGGCTGTCCTCATTCTCGATCACCGCGACGAATTCGACCGGGATCAGGTGAGTCCCCTGGTGAAGCAATTGGAACACCGCATGCTGGCCATCGGTCCCGACCCCGCCCCACGTGATCGGCGCCGAGGGTCGGGCGAGCGGCTCGCCATCGACAGTCGCCGACTTGCCGTTCGATTCCATCTCGAGCTGTTGCAGATAATCGGGCAGCAGCCGCAACCGCTCGTCATAGGCGAACACCGCGCGGGTCTGGGCACCGCGCAGTTGCGCGTAGAGCAAGTCGGCAAAGGCCGCCGTCAGTGCCAGATTGTCGGCATCGTCGGCCAGATGGACGTGGCGGTCCATCTCCGCCGCTCCTTCGAGCAATTCCTCGAACGCCGCCCAGCCGAGCGCGAGCGCGATCGACAGGCCGACCGACGACCATAAGGAATAACGCCCGCCGACCCCTTCCGCGAATGGCAGCACGCGGGTTTCGTCGATGCCAAATTCCACCGCTTTGGCGGGTGCTGCGGTGACCGCGATCAGCTGCCCATGCGGATCCTCGACCCCGCCTTCCCTCAGCCAGTCGATCGCGGCGTCGAGGTTTGTCAGCGTCTCGATCGTGGTGAAGGTCTTCGACACCGCGACCACCAGCGTGCGGGCCGGGTCGAGCCCGCCGACCGCCTCGTCGAATGCCTCGCCATCGATGTTGGCAAGCACCCGCACGTCATAGCGGTCAGCGTCGCGGCCCAGTGCGTCGATCACCAGATCGGGACCGAGCGCCGATCCGCCGATGCCGATGTGGAGCACCGAGTCGATTTCCCCGAACGCGCCGCCCTCGATCGCGTCAACCAGGCTGCGCATCCGGCGGTGGCGCTCGCCGGCGAGCGCCACCGCCGGATGCGCAGCCTGGTTGACGCGATCGAGGGCGGCGCGTTCGGGGAAATCGACTCGGTGCTCCACATCGGCATCGGCGGATCGGCGCTCGGTCCCGATCTGGTGATCGACGCACTGGGCCGCGACGCTGACCGCTATGACGTGCGGGTGCTTGCCAACATCGATGGCGAGGCATTCGACGAGGCGGTCGGCGGGCTCGACCCGGCCCGCACGCTGGTGGTCGCGGTGTCGAAGACCTTCACCACGATCGAGACGCTGACAAACCTCGACGCCGCGATCGACTGGCTGAGGGAAGGCGGGGTCGAGGATCCGCATGGGCAGCTGATCGCGGTCACCGCAGCACCCGCCAAAGCGGTGGAATTTGGCATCGACGAAACCCGCGTGCTGCCATTCGCGGAAGGGGTCGGCGGGCGTTATTCCTTATGGTCGTCGGTCGGCCTGTCGATCGCGCTCGCGCTCGGCTGGGCGGCGTTCGAGGAATTGCTCGAAGGAGCGGCGGAGATGGACCGCCACGTCCATCTGGCCGACGATGCCGACAATCTGGCACTGACGGCGGCCTTTGCCGACTTGCTCTACGCGCAACTGCGCGGTGCCCAGACCCGCGCGGTGTTCGCCTATGACGAGCGGTTGCGGCTGCTGCCCGATTATCTGCAACAGCTCGAGATGGAATCGAACGGCAAGTCGGCGACTGTCGATGGCGAGCCGCTCGCCCGACCCTCGGCGCCGATCACGTGGGGCGGGGTCGGGACCGATGGCCAGCATGCGGTGTTCCAATTGCTTCACCAGGGGACTCACCTGATCCCGGTCGAATTCGTCGCGGTGATCGAGAATGAGGACAGCCTCGACCCGCGCCATCACCAGTTGCTGCTTGGCAATTGCTTGGCGCAGGGCGCCGCGCTGATGGCGGGCAGGCGGCATGAGGATGCGGCGCGAGCCTATCCCGGAGATCGGCCCTCGGTGACGCTGCTGCTCGACCGGCTCGACGCGCGAACTCTGGGGGCTTTGCTGGCGTTCTACGAACATCGCACCTTCGCCAATGCAGTGCTGATCGGGGTCAACCCGTTCGACCAGTTCGGGGTCGAGCTGGGCAAGGACATGGCGCGCAAGCTCGATGACGAGGAAGAGCGGCGGAGTCTCGATGCATCGACTCGGGCGCTGATCGAAAGGGCGGGGCTGTGAGCACGGACGCGGTCGACCTGTTCGTGATCGGCGCGGGATCGGGCGGAGTGCGCGCGGCGCGGATCGCCGCCGGGCACGGCGCGAGGGTCGCGATCGCAGAGGAGCATAAGATCGGCGGGACCTGCGTCATCCGCGGCTGCGTTCCCAAGAAGCTGCTCGTTTATGGCGCTCATTTCGCCGAGGATCTGGACGATGCAGCGATGTTCGGCTGGGACGTGCCGAGCAAGCGCTTCGACTGGCCGGTGCTGCGAGACAATGTCTTGGCCGAGGTCGGTCGGCTCGAGGGGCTCTACGAACAAACGCTCGGCAGCAACAAGGTCGAGATTTTCCGCGAGCGCGCGACGCTTGCCGGGCCGAACCAGGTGCGGCTGGCGAGCGGACGGACGATTGCTGCGGGCAAGATCTTGATCGCAACCGGTGCGCGCCCGTTCATGCCCGAAATCGCGGGTATCGAGCATGCGATCAGCTCGAACGAGGTGTTTCACCTCGAAAAGATGCCGGGACGGATCGTGATTGCCGGGGGCGGTTATATCGCCAACGAATTCGCCGGAATCTTCCATCAGTTCGGGGCGCAGGTCACGCTGGTCAACCGGTCGGACGCGATCCTGCGCGGCTATGACGAGCAGATGCGCGACCGGCTGCTCCAGATTTCGATCACCAAGGGGATCGAGTTCCGCTTCAATTCGACGTTCGAACGGATCGAGCGGCGCGACGACGGCTCGCTCAATCTGGCAATGACCGGGTGCGACGATATCGAGTGCGACGAATTGCTATTCGCGACCGGGCGAATTCCCAATGTCGAGCATCTCGGGCTCGACGCGGTCGGGGTTGAGATGGGGGAACGCGGTGAGATCAAGGTCGATGCGCATAGCCACACGAACCTTCCGACGATATTCGCGGTCGGCGACGTCACCGATCGAATCCAGCTGACCCCGGTTGCGATCCGCGAGGGGCACGCCTTTGCCGACAGCGAATTCGGGGGCGAGCCGTGGACGGTCGATTACGACAATGTCCCCAACGCGGTTTTCTCACACCCCCCGATAGCGGGAGTTGGGCTGACCGAAAGCGAGGCGCGCAACACTTTGGGACAGGTCAAGGTTTTCACTAGCGATTTCCGGCCGATGAAGAACGTTCTTGCCGGCCGCAACGAACGCTCGCTGTACAAATTGGTGGTAGATTCCGCGACCGACCGAGTGGTCGGCATCCACATGATCGGCCCCGACGCCCCCGAAATTCTCCAGGCGGCCGCCGTTGCGGTCAAGGCGGGGCTCAAGAAAGTGGATTTCGACAATACCGTCGCGCTTCACCCGACGATGTCAGAAGAACTGGTGTTGATGCGCTGATGCACGATGCCTTGATCATCGGCGCCGGTCATAATGGCCTGACCTGCGCGTATTATCTCGCGAGAAAGGGCCTCAAAGTCGTCATCCTCGAGGCCGCGGATAAGGTCGGCGGCGCGGCGGTGACCGACGAGTTCCACCCCGGCTTTCGCAATTCGGCGGCGAGCTACACCGTGTCGCTGCTCCAGCCCAAGGTTATCCGCGACATGGAGCTCGAGCGCCACGGGCTGCAGGTGGTGCTGCGCAAGATCGATAATTTCCTGCCCGGGCCAAAGCGCAGTTTTCTTCTGTCGGGGCGCGGCGGGCTGACCCGCGCCGAGCTCGCGCGGCACGCGCCCGCCGACGGCGCCGCGTTCGACCGCTACAATGCCGAATTGGCGACGGTTGTACCGCTGATCCGGAAGTGGCTGCTGAAAGCGCCGCCCGGGCCCGGGGCGGGGTTGCGCGGGCTGCCCGCTCTCGCCAGCCTCGGCCGCGACCTCCTTGGGCTGTCGACCGACGAAGTGCGCATCGTCCACGGATTCGCAACCAAAAGCGCCGGAGACATCCTCGACCGCTTTTTCGAGGGGGAAATGGCCAAGGCGCTGTTCGCGTTCGACGGGATCGTCGGCAATTTCGCCTCGCCCTACACCCCGGGAACGGCCTACGTTTTGCTTCATCATTTGTTCGGCGAAGCGGCCGGGGTGCCAGGTGCCTGGGGCCATGCGATCGGCGGCATGGGGTCGATCACCCAGGCCATGGCCAAGGCGTGCCGCGAGGCCGGGGTTGATATCGTGCTGGGTGCGCCGGTCAGCGAGGTGATCGTCGACAAGGGTGCCGCGGCGGGAGTCGTCGCCAACGGCAAGAGCTGGCACGCGAGCCGGATCGCAGCGACGGTCAATCCCAAGCTGTTGTTCGACCAGCTCATGCCCAAGGGAGCGGTCAGTCACCAGGTCGAGCAGCACATGGCGCATTGGGGCTGTGAAAGCGCGACTTTCCGGATGAATGTCGCACTGAACAAACTGCCCAATTTCCCCGCGCTTCCGGGGCGCGGTGATCACCTCACCGCAGGGATCATCATCGCCCCGTCGATGGACTACATGCACCGCGCTCATGCCGACGCGGCGTTGAACGGCTGGTCGTCGCAGCCGGTGGTCGAGATGCTGATCCCGTCGACGCTCGACCCCGCGCTTGCGCCCAAGGGCAAGCACGTCGCGTCGCTGTTCTGCCAGCACTTCCGGTTCAAGCTTCCCGACGGGCGCAGCTGGGACGATGAGCGCGAGGCCGCCGCCGACACCATCATCGCCACGGTCGACGCTCACGCGCCGGGGTTCGCCAAATCGGTGATCGCGCGGCAGATTCACTCCCCACTAGACCTTGAGCGCCGGTTCGGATTGATCGGCGGGGATATTTTCCATGGCAAGATGGGGCTCGACCAATTGTTCAGCGCGCGGCCGATGATCGGCGCCGCCGATTACCGGATGCCCTTGCCCGGGCTGTATCTGTGCGGGTCGGGCGCGCATCCCGGTGGCGGGGTGACTGGTGCGCCGGGTCATAATGCGGCGCAGGCGATTCTTGCCGATGCTAGACCGCGCTGGTTCGGGCGAAAGCGCGCATGAGGCCGCTCGAGGGCATCCGCGTGCTCGACCTCAGCCGCGTGCTGGCGGGGCCGTGGGCGGCCCAGGCGCTTGCCGATCTCGGCGCCGAGGTAATCAAGGTCGAACAGCCGGGGTCGGGCGACGATACGCGCCACTGGGGGCCGCCGTGGCATGAGCATGGCGAGGAAAAGGTCGCCGCTTATTTCCTTTCCGCCAATCGCGGCAAGCGCTCGGTCGCGATCGACTTTTCGACCGCCGAGGGCGCGGCGCTGGTGCGGCGCATGGCGGCGAGCGCCGACGTGCTGGTCGAGAATTTCAAGGTGGGGGGGCTCGCCAGATTCGGGCTCGATGCCGCTAGCCTGCGCGCGGCCAACCCGCGCTTGATCTACGCCTCGATCACCGGTTTCGGGCAGGACGGGCCCTACGCCGACCGCGCCGGATACGATTATATCATCCAGGGGATGGGCGGGTTGATGAGCGTGACCGGGCTGCCCGACGGCGAGCCCGGCGGCGGACCGATGCGCGCCGGGGTGGCGGTCGCCGATCTGTTTACCGGGATGTACGCCGCCAATGCGATCCTCGCCGCGCTGTACCGGCGGCAGTCGAGCGGCGAGGGAGCGACGATCGATCTCGCCTTGTTCGACACCCAATTAGCGATGCTCGCCAACCAGGCCACAAATGCGATGGTCAGCGGCCGCGATCCGGTGCGGCAGGGCGCTGGCCATCCGAACATCGTCCCGTACCAGCCGTTCGCGGCGGCCGATCAGCCGATCATCGTTGCGGTGGGCAACGACCGCCAGTTCGGGCGGTTGGCGGCGATCCTTGGTCATGAGGAATGGGCTGAAGATGCGCGCTATTCGACCAATGCCGCACGGGTCGCGGCGCGGGGCAAGCTGATTCCGCAGATCGAGGCAATCATCGCCACGCGGGTCGCTGCGGACTGGCTGAGTGAATTCGAGGCGGCGGGCATTCCCGCTGGGCCGATCAACAGTGTCAGTCAGGCGCTCGCCGATCCCCAAGCGGTGCATCGCGGCGCGCGAATTGCCGCGGGCGGGGGAGCGTTGGGCGAGGTGCCGATGGTTGGCTCTCCAGTGCGGATCGATGGCGAGCGCCTCGACGCGCCCTTGCCGCCACCCGGCTTGGGCGAGCATGGCGAACTGCTTGGCGAGTGGCTCGATGCGGGTGAGTTGGAGCGTTTGCGGGCTGCCGGGATCGTCGGCTAGTCCAGGGTTTCGTCCTTGTAGCGTGACTGGATGAAGCGGCCCTGGGTTTCGAACGCGGCGACATCGGCACGCGCGAGCTTTTCCGAGATTTCGCCAAGCGCCTGCCGTCCAGCGGCGAGCGCATCGACCAGCCGCTGGTCGACGCTCACTCCCTCGCCATCCTCATTCCCACGATAGCTGTTCGGGACATGGAGATAGCGGTCGATCAGCCCGGGCAGATGATTCGACATCAGCCGTCGCGCGTCCTGAGCATCGGGATTGCTTTGGTCCACCCGCTCGAGCGTCTGGCGGAGCGGGGTCAGCGATTGCGAGAGGTGATCTATCTCGGCCTGGGCAGGCGCAGGCAAGGCGCGTCGGGCACGAAAGATGTAGCTGTCGAAGCGGTCGACCATCTCGCCATTGGGCGCGTCGACAGGTACGGTCGGAGCCATCGCCGTCTCGACCGCTCCGTAGAAGAAGATCAGCATGAAGGCGGCTATTGCGATGCCGACGGCGGCGAGAAACCCGAACATGCCGAGGGGGATAAACACGCCAATGCCGACAGTAATCAAACAGACTGTGAGGAACGCCGTAGTCGCGCGAACGATGGCGCGGCCATAGCCGTCCATACGCCGATTGCGCTCGCGCAGCGCGGCCGGACGGCGATTGCCCTCGCGCTCATCGATCTGGCGCATGACCCGGTCTGCCCGGGCCAGAACGAGATCGAACCGCTCGGTGGTCATTTTTTCTCGATCGGAGTGAATGGCGAGGTCTCGCCGCTAAGCCTGTTCTGCGAAACCCCCTCGGCGCGGGCGATATAGCCCTTCGACTTTTCGACTTCGGAGCCGAGCGTGTCGACGGTCTGCTTCATGTTGGTCAGCGCCTGAAGCTTGAATTTGTCGATCTGGTCCATCGTCTCGTAAATATTCTGGAACGCGCGCTGGAGCGTTTCGAGCGGAATCGTCGATGATGCCGCCTGCTCGTGGATCGCCCCGGTCTGGGTGCGCAGCAATTCGCCGGTCGAATCGATCATCGACGCGGTGGTGGTGTTGAGCGCGGTGACCTGTTCGAGCACGAGCCGCTGGTTGGTCATCGCCTGAGCGACCGTCACCGCGGTGCGCAAGGCGGCAACGGTGGTGGTCGATGCGCGGTCGACGCCCTTGACCAGCTCGACATTGTTCTTCTTGACGAGGTCGAGCGCGAGATAGCCTTGCACCGTCACCGCCATCTGCGTCAGAAGGTCGGTGGTCCGCTGGCGGGTGTAGAACAAAGCGGTTTCGCGGATCGCCTTGGCCTTGGCCGGCTCGGTCGCGTCGAGTTCATTGGCCTTGTCCTCGAGCGTTCTGTCGAGCTGCTTCGAGATGTGGACCATCTGCTCAAGCCGGTGCATCGTCTTCCACAGCCCCGAGCGCTCGGTGTCGATCGCGGCATTGTCCATCAACAATTCGTCCTTGCCCGCGCCGAGGCGCGACAGGATCGCCGAAATATGAGTTTGCGAGCTGCGATAGCTGTCGAAATAATTGTTGATGCGGTTGCCGAACGGAATAATGCCGAGGAACTTGCGCTTGGTCAGCAGCTTCCCATTGGCCGATGGATCGAGCTTTTCGACCGTGCGGCGAAGCTCGGTCAGGTCGGCGCCGATTCCGGTATCAGCATCGATCGCCTTGACCGGGCGGTCAAGGAAGCGGTTCGAGGCGCCGGCCGCTTCGGAAATTTCCTTGCGTCCCATCGCGGTCAGCTGGTCGACCTGTTTGCCGAATTCGGGGCTGTTGGCGTCGAGCGCGGCAAGCTCGTCGACGAACTTGGCGACCTTCGAATCGAGCTCGCTGGTTTCCTCCTGCTTCAGCGGCACCAGCCCCGAGGCCTGGGCCGCGGTCAGCGGCTGCAGCGCGTCGGGCGCCTCGAGCTTGATCTTGGTCGGGGCCTCGCTTGCCATGGTCGTTCCTTTTCATCCCTTAAGCGCGAACAATTGAACGGTGCCCAGCCGCTGCGCAAGGGGCATGGCTGTATTATAGGGCTAAGACGCCGGGCTTCAAGAGCCGGGTTGGCCTGGTTCGGTGGACGTTAACCAGAGCCATGCACCGATCGCTTACCTTGTCGCTGTTAGGACGGCGCAACGTGGTGCCTTGAATGGGGTTGGATGATGATCAAGCGGTGCTTCAAGCGACTGTGGGGCGACAAGCGCGGCAACATGCTCATCATCGCCGCCGCGGCGATGCCGCTGCTGGTCGGATCGGCGGGGCTTGCCACCGACACGATTCAATGGACGCTGTGGAAGCGGCAGCTCCAGCGCACAGCCGATTCGGCCGCCCTTGCGGGAGTGTATCAGCGCGTCCAGCAAGGCGGTCAGGCAGAGGTCGAGGCGGCGGTGGATCGCGATCTCGAGATCAACGATCACACCGGCATCCCGCTGTTGCCGGGCTATCCTACCGTTCAGCTACTCGCCGACTCTGGCGTCATTCGCCAGCCGGTCGAAGTCGTGCTGAAGCTGCAGAAGCCGTTGACCTTCAGTTCGATGTTCATGGCGAGCGCGCCGATCATCACCACCACCGCGCGTGCGGCAAGCGTGCCGGGAACCGACGAATATTGTGTCGTCAGCCTCGAGCATACGACCAGGACCGGGATCACCGGATCGGGCAATGCCTCGGTCGAGATGGACTGCGGGATGATCACCAATTCGCCCGCGATGAACTCCGCGATCGCCAAGGGTTCGGCGATCATGAAGGCATCGGTGATTGCTTCGGTCGGCGGCATTCAGGCGTCGGGCAATTGGCAGGTCGGCAAATACGACCCCTATGTCGCGCAGATCAAGGATCCCTATGCGAACGTGAAACCCGAGCCGTCGGAAATGAACTGCATGGTCCCGACCTATTCCAACAACGGCAAGCGCACCGCCGGGCCGGCCGTGCTCTCCAACGCGAGCAGCGCTGTCGCTCCCGGTTGCTACGGAGGACTGTCGGTCGCGGCGAACACAACGCTGACGCTGCCCGCGGGAACATATTACATCGACAGAGGCGACGTGAATATCCAGGGTACCCTGACCGGCGAAGGCGTGACCATCGTCCTCACCAATCAGGAGGTGCCGGACACCGCAACGATCGGAAAGTTCACGATGAACTCGCAAGCACTGCTCAGCCTGACCGCGCCGGCGACGGGCAAATATGCGGGCATCGCGATTTATCAGGACCGGCGGGCGGTCGACACCAATTCGAGCAACAATTTCATCAATGGCGGCTCGACCGCGAACGTCGTCGGATCGATCTACTTCCCGAAGCAGGAATTGACCTACAACGGCGACGGCACGACGGTTGCAGTCTGCACGCGCTTCGTCACGCGCCGGATCGTGTTCAGCGGCAACAACACCACCAGCAACAAGTTTGCCAAGGACTGCCCCGGCTATATTCCCGACATCGAAGGCGGTCGCCGAGTTCGGTTGATCGCATGATGATTTTCGATTTCTCCAGGTTGAAGCATGATCGGCGCGGTGTCGCGACCGTCGAGCTTGCCCTGCTCGCGCCGATCCTGGCGACGATGGTGATCGGCATAGTCGACATCAGCAGTGCCTTCGGGCGCAAGCTGGTGCTCGAGCAAGCCGCACAACGCGCGATCGAGAAGGTCATGCAGACGACGGTCGATACCACCGTCGATCTGACGATCGTCAACGAGGCGTCGGCGGCCGCCAAAGTCCCGGTCAGTCAGGTCTCGATCGATTTCTGGCTTGAATGCAATGACGCCCGCGAGGCCGACTATAATACCGAATGCGACGCGGGCGAGAAGGAAGCGCGCTATATCGAGCTGACGATCGTCGACAAATACACCCCGATGTTCCCGATCCATTTTTCATCGGTCAACGCCGACGGGACCTATCATATTTCGGCGACGTCAGGGATTCGCACGCGATGAAACTGCTCTCGATCCTCAGACGTGACGAACGCGGCGCGACGGTGGTCGAAACGGCCTTCGCCTTGCCGATCCTGATCATCCTTATCTGGATGATTGCTCAGCTTGGCCTCGCCTTCCGGGCGATGGCGGGAATCCAGCATGCGCTTGGTGAAGGCGCCCGGCTGGCGACGATTTATCCGCGCCCGACCAACACCGCGATCAAGGACAAGATCAATTCGAAGGTGTACGGGATCACTCCGGGAACCTTCACCGTCGTCGAACCGGTCGAGGGCGCGGGCTTTGTTACGCTTCAGGTCGACTACACCCAACCGACGTCGCTGTTGCTGCTGCCGGGACCGACGATCAAAGTCACGCGCGAAAAAGTGGTGTGGGTCGCCGACTAGCGCTTCGCCCGCGCTGCGAAAAAGGCGGTGATCGCGTCGCGGACCTCGGCCGAGGTCAGCCGCTCCGAGAAATGGCCGTTCTCAAGCTCCATTCGCTCGATCACCTCGGCGCGGTCGGCGCGGCGCAGCAAAGCTTGAGTCAGCCGCAGTGCTTGGGCGGGCTTGGCGAGCAACGCGGTCACCAGCCGTTCGAGCGCGGCACCGAGTTCGCCCTTGCCAACGGCGTGGCTGGCAAGCCCCATCCGCAGCGCCTCCTGTGCCCCGAACGGCTCGCCCAGCAGCAAGTGACGCGCGGCGGCGCGGCGCCCGGCAAGCCGCGGCATGATCAATGAGCTCGCCGCCTCGGGGACGAGGCCGAGGTCGACGAACGGCATGACGAACCGGCAGCCCTCCTCGGCAATCACGAAATCGCAGTGAAACA